>Ga0256404_1002401_pt1 | contig 41518 bp, 38 predicted proteins | sample RumenRJG_01DNA_FD_185990 | JGI IMG/M metagenome (GOLD analysis project Ga0256404, IMG submission 185990) | Bovine rumen microbial communities from Lethbridge, Alberta, Canada - RJG_01 | ecosystem: Host-associated > Mammals > Digestive system > Stomach > Rumen | place: Canada: Alberta | collected... | reverse complement strand
GTTTGAGAATCTGAAGCGAAAGAAGACCGGTGAGAAGAGCCGCGCTTTTTTGAAGGTGCAGGATGGCTGTAACCAGTTCTGTTCTTATTGCATTATTCCTTATGCCAGAGGACGTGTACGTTCTAAGAGCATGGAAGAAGTTGCAGCAGAAGTAAAGGATCTTGTGACTGCAGGCTATAAGGAATTCGTTATTACCGGAATCCATCTGGATTCCTATGGTCAGGGAACAGAATATGGTTTGATCGATCTCGTTGAGAAAATATCCAGCATTCAAGGAGTGGAGAGAATCCGTTTTGGCTCTGTTGAGCCTCGTATTATCACGAAGGAATTTGTAGACCGTTTGGTGAAGATTCCCCAGATCTGTCCCCATTTCCACCTCTCCCTGCAGAGTGGATGTGATCGTACCCTGAAGAGAATGAACCGGAAATACACAGCGGCAGAATACAGAGAGGGCGTAAGACTCTTAAGAGAGGCTTTTGATGATCCTGCCATTACCACAGATGTTATCGTGGGCTTTCCTGGAGAAACCGAGGAAGACTTCGAGGAATGCTCTATATTTCTCGAAGAGATTGGCTTCTACGAGATGCATGTCTTCAAGTATTCCCGCCGTAAGGGAACACCGGCAGATCGTATGCCCCAGCAGCATACAGACAAGACCAAGACAGCGCGTTCCCATGTTCTTCTGGAGATGTCGAAGAGACAGTCTGAGGAATTTCGCCTGAGAAGAAGGGGTAAGACGGATACGATCTTAGTGGAAGAGAGAGAAGTGATTAACGGAAGAGAAGTCTGGGTGGGATTCACCAGGGAGTATGTCCGTATGGCTGTCGATTCTGACCTTGATCTTAAGAATCAGCTGGTTACCGGAGAAGTTAGTGGCATGCTGAATGAAGAAGTGATGCTGCTACGCGTCTGAGAGGGCATTTCTTGACGAAAGCGCCATTTGTAGCGTACAATGAAGTGTCAAAGAAGACAACATCTATAGTGATTTGGAAAGTGTTACGAGCATGAAGCAGGATCTCAGCAATACCCAGTATTTCAAAGTTCATGATGAGCCTAAGGTAGGCGTGAAGGAAACCATCCGTCAGGTCTATGAAGCACTGAGCGAGAAAGGCTACAATCCCGTGAGCCAGATCGTTGGATATATTATGTCCGGCGATCCGACTTTCATCACCAGCCATAAGAATGCCAGAAGCCTGATCATCCAGGTGGAGCGTGACGAGCTGGTGGAAGAGCTTTTAAGAGAATATATTAAGAACGAATCCTGGAAGGCAAAGCACTAAGAGGTATTGGAATTGGATCATACCCTGAAGAGAAGAATTCTGGGACTGGATTTCGGCAATAAGACCTGCGGTGTTGCAGTGTCAGACCAGCTGGGCATGAGTGCTCACGGAGTCGAAATCATTCGAAGAGAGAAGAAGACCAAGCTTCGTGCGACCTACCGAAGAATCGGTGAGCTGATCGAGGAATACGATCCGGAGAAGATCGTTCTGGGCCTTCCTCTGAATATGGATAACAGTGAGGGTTGGCGTGTGGAAGATACCTATGCCTTTCGTGACGAGCTGGTAAGTAAGTTCGGTCTGCCCGTTATCCTTACCGATGAGAGACTTACGACGGTAGAAGCCTATGAGATCATGGAAGAAACCGGCGTTAAGAGAGAAGATATGCATCTGTATGTGGATGAGATTGCCGCCATGCTCATCTTACAGAGATACATGGATGGTTCCGCGGAGACGCGGGAATAGAAAGTAAGAGGAATACACATGGAGAAGATTAACCTCCGTGACGATGAGGGCAATGATATCGAGCTCTTTGTCTTAGAAGAGACGAATATTGCCGGCAAGCACTACCTGCTTCTTGCAGAAGATGCAGAGGGTGACAGCGATGCTTATATCTTCCGTGAAGAAGCATCGGATGAAGAAGATGATGAGGCAACCTATGTTCCTGTCGAAGATGACACGGAATTTGATGCTGTACTTAAGATCTTCGAAGAATTAATGGATGATACGGATTTCGATTGATTTCCGATACATTATAGCTTTAGTGACCGATCCTATCTCCACAACAGGGTTTTATCTGTATGGAGTTTGATCGGGGAGTTTTTCGTGTTCCTGTTTACGCATATGAGGTGCGTCGAAGCAGGGACGCAGATGGAGGAATTTTTATTTTGAAGAAAACTGAAAATGGAAAGCTCAGAGTCATTGCACTCGGTGGTCTGGAACAGATTGGTATGAACATGACCGCTTTTGAGTACGGAGACAGTATTATCGTCGTTGATTGCGGTATGGCCTTCCCCGAGGATGATATGTTCGGTGTAGATCTGGTGATTCCGGATATCTCTTATCTGGAAGAGAATCAGAAGAAGATCAAGGGCTTCTTTATCACACATGGTCACGAAGATCATATCGGCGCAATCCCTTATGTTCTTCGCAAGATCAATGCGCCAATTTATGCTACCAAGCTCACCATGGGTATCATTGACCACAAGCTCGAAGAGCATAACATGCTGAATTCCGTTCGCCGTAAGGTTGTAACCTATGGCACAAATGTAAATGCAGGTGATTTCCGCGTGGAATTCATTCGTACCAACCACTCCATTCAGGATGCAGCCGCTCTGGCAATCTATAGTCCTGTTGGAACCATCGTTCACACCGGAGACTTCAAGGTGGATTACACCCCTGTATTCGGTGATGCTATTGATCTGCAGCGCTTCGCTGAGATCGGCAAGAAGGGTGTTCTTGCCCTGATGTGCGATTCCACGAATGCAGGCCGTCCTGGTTTTACCCCTTCCGAGAAGACCGTAGGCAAGAATCTGGACAATATCTTCGCGGAACACGCGAACAGTCGTATTATCATAGCTACCTTTGCTTCAAATGTAGACCGTGTTCAGCAGATCATCAACAGCGCTCATAAGTTCGGACGTAAGGTTGTTGTAGAAGGCCGCAGTATGGTCAATATCATCTCTACTGCAATCGAACTCGGCTATATTAATATACCGGATAACACCCTGATCTCCATTGATGAGATCCGTAATTATCCGGATGAGAAAACCGTTCTGATCACTACCGGTTCTCAGGGTGAGTCTATGGCAGCCCTGTCCCGTATGGCCAATGGAACGCATCGCAAGGTACAGATCAAACCGACCGATACCATCATCTTCTCCAGCCATGCAATTCCTGGCAATGAGAAGTCTGTTGGTAAGGTGGTAAATGACCTCTATCGCAAGGGGCTTGATGTTATCTTCCAGGATGTCCATGTTTCCGGACATGCCTGCCAGGAAGATATTAAGCTGATCTATTCTCTGGTTAAGCCTAAGTATGCCATTCCTGTTCATGGTGAATACCAGCACCTGAAGGCACAGGAGAGAATCGCTGAGAGCCTTGGCTATGATTCCAAGCACAGAATCATTCTCTCTTCCGGCGATGTTCTGGAATTCGACGCAGATCAGAATGCCAAGATTAACGGCAAGGTGAAGACCGGTGCAATTATGGTAGATGGTCTTGGTGTTGGCGATGTCGGTAATGTCGTACTTCGCGACAGACAGCATCTTGCAGAAGATGGAATCATCGTTGTTGTTATGACCTTAGAACAGGGCAGTGGCAGACTTCTGGCAGGTCCTGATATCGTATCCCGTGGTTTTGTCTACGTGAAGGATGCAGAAGACCTGATGGAAGAAGCACACAACACCCTCTATGACCGTCTGATGGAACTCGAGGATCATGGTGTATCTGACTGGTCTAAGATCAAGAACGAAGTGAAGACGACTCTGTCTGACTTCGTATGGAAAGAAACCCAGAGAAGTCCTATGATCCTTCCGATCATTCAGGAAGTCTGATGGAACGATAGAGCCTATGGCCCGGTTTGGAACGAGGAAAGCGTGGAAGAAGAATTTAGAATTGAATCGATTCGAAAGGAAGCCCTGTCCCTCGACCCTGTTCGACTGGAGTCCTATATCGAATCCATCGATGAAGGCTTTCCGGAGGAATTAAGAGAATTAGAAGCAAGGTCTCTAGAGCTGAATGTCCCAATCATCAGACGTCCGACCCAGAGATTCTTACGCTTCCTTATGCGAATGAAACAGCCCAAAAGGATCCTGGAGATCGGCTCCGGTGTTGGATTCAGTGCGCTTCTCATGGCACATTTTGCGCCAGAGGCTCTGATTACGACGATTGAATCCTATCCGCCGAGGATCGAGAAGTGCCGCGAACATTTCTCGCAGTACAGAGATGGAAGTCGTATTACATTTCTCCCCGGAGATGCTGGAGAACTGATCGATGAATTGGATGGGAAGTTCGACTTCATCTTCCTCGATGCTGCCAAGGGGCAGTACCCTGTGATGTCAGACCGTCTGCTTGGACTCTTAAGCGAGGATGGAATGATCGTGACGGACAATGTCCTTCAGGAGGGGTCCCTCTTGGAATCGCATTATATCGTGCCGAGACGTGACCGTACGATCCATAAGAGAATGAGGGAATACCTCTATAAGCTAACCCATACTCCTGGAATCTCGACGGAGATCCTGGATCTGGGAGATGGCATGGCATTGTCAGTGAAAACAAGACAGGCCGATGGAAAGTGAATGATCTTATGCCCAAGAAGGCAGTTGAAAGACAGGTTATATAATGACAGAACGTAAGAAACCGGAGCTTCTGGCTCCCGCGAAAAACCTGGAGATTCTGAAGACCTCGATTCGCTACGGTGCAGATGCTGTGTATCTGGGTGGTGAGGCGTATGGCCTTCGTGCCAATGCAGATAACTTCTCCAGGGAGGAGATGATCGAGGCTGTTCGCTATGCTCATGAGCGCGGTGTGAAGATCTACATCACAGCCAATATCTTCGCCCATAATGGTGATATCGATGGAGTAAGAGAGTACTTTAGAGAATTAGACCAGGAAGTTCGTCCGGATGCAGTTCTGATTGCAGATCCCGGAATCTTCGCAATTGCAAAGGAAGAACTTCACGATATCGAGCTTCATGTTTCGACCCAGGCGAATAATACCAACTATATGTCGGCCAGATTCTGGTACGAACAGGGCGCCAAGAGAATCGTTACCGCAAGAGAACTCTCTCTTCGTGAGATTCAGGAACTCCGCGAGAAAATCCCTGTGGATATGGATATTGAAACCTTCATTCATGGTGCTATGTGTATCTCTTATTCTGGCAGATGCCTGCTCTCTAATTACTTCACCGGCCGTGATGCGAATCGGGGAGAATGCACGCACCCCTGTCGTTGGAAGTACGCTCTGATGGAAGAGACAAGACCCGGTCAGTACTTCCCGGTCGAAGAGAATGAACGCGGTACTTATATCATGAATTCCAAGGACCTGTGCATGATTGACCATGTACCGGAACTCCTGTCCAGCGGCATTGACAGTTTGAAGATAGAGGGTAGAATGAAAACAGCCCTTTATGTGGCAGCTGTTGTCCGTACCTATCGTAAGGCGATTGATGATTGTTTTGCGTCGGAAGAGAAGTACAAAGAAAATCTTCCCCTCTATGACAAGGAGATCAGAAGTTGTACCTATCGCGACTTTACGACAGGCTTCTTCTTCGGCAAGCCATCCGATGAAGATCAGATCTATGACAACAATACCTATCACAGTGGTAGTATCTACCTCGGAACCATCGAGTCCGTGGATGAGAATGGCTACCACCATCTGATGCAGAAGAATAAATTCTCTGTCGGCGAGACAATTCGTATCATGAAACCCGACATGAATGATAGAGAAGTTAAGGTGTTAGAAATACTTGATGAGGATGGTAATCCTATGGAGAGCGCTTCCCATGCCAGCCAGCATATTCTGGTGCGCCTGAGTGAGGCTGCAGAACCTATGGACCTGATCAGCAGACAGGAAGAGGAGGTATAGACCATGGCAAAAGAAAAGTACGTTGCATACGTAGGAACCTATACACATACCAATAGTGTTGGTATTCATGTATATGATGTGAATCCTGAAACTGGTGTATTCTGCGAGAAAGCAGTTGCTCCAATCAATAATCCGTCTTATGTAACCGTCTCTAAGGATGGTAAGCATCTCTATTCCATTGAAGATGAGGGTGTTGCAGCCTTCAATATCCTGCCCGATGGTAACCTTGAGAAGGTGAACCAGAACTGGATCGGTGGTATGCGTGGCGATTATATCGATGTGGATTCTAAGAATCGTTTCCTCTTCGTCGGTGGCTTCCATGATGGAAGAGTTACCATGATGAAGCTGGCAGAGGATGGTTCCATTGGCGATGTTGCTTTCGGCCTTTTCCACCAGAGCATCAGCTTAGGTGGTAATGAACGCCATCTGGATCATGCCAAGGTTACCTGCGTGAAGCTGACCCCGGACGAGAAGTATCTCTGTGCTGTCGATATCGGTATTAACCAGATCAAGGTGTATCGCATCGATTATAATCTTGGTCATCTGACACTGGTGGATATTGTGCGTCCCGAGTTAGATGCAGGTGTTCGTGAAGTACAGTTTTCCAAAGATGGGAAGTTCATGTATGCCCTTACCAGTTTTAATAATTCCATTGAAGTCTATAGTTATAAGGATGAAGACGATGAACCTGTCTTTGAACGCATCCAGACCATCAGTGTCTTAAAGAAGGCCGATGAGTCTTCTGCAGCCAGCGCTATGGCCTTTACAGATGATGAGAAGTATCTTTTCGTCAGTGTAGATGGAATGAATGCAACCAGCTGGCTTCTCCGTGATGAGAAGACGGGTAAGCTCTCCTATGCAGGACAGACCACCAATTCCGGTGAGTTCCCCAAGGATATCGCAGTTCTTCCCGGGAATAAGTTCCTCGCAGTCATCAACCATGACACCAACGAGCTTCGTACCTTCCGTGTTGACTATAAGGATGGTTATGCATTGATGGTGAACCCTCCTGTGAAGCTCTCCAAGGGCAATTCCATCATTATCCACAAGATTACAGGCTAAGTTTCGTAGACGTCGTAGATCACGGCATCGCATGAGTTAGACGGGAGTTACTATGGCAGGATCTACCTTCGGAAATATATACCGCGTTACCACCTGGGGGGAATCCCATGGAGCTGCACTTGGCGCAGTTATCGATGGATGTCCCGCGGGTATCCCGATGTCTGAAGAGTTTATTCAGGAATATCTGGACCGGAGAAAGCCAGGCCAGTCACAATTTACGACCTCAAGAAGAGAAGGAGACAAGGCAGAGATTCTGTCCGGTATCTTTGATGGTGTAACTTTAGGTACACCCATCAGCGTTCTGGTTCGCAATAGCGATCAGCATTCCAATGATTATTCGAATATCGAGCATACCTTCCGTCCGGGACATGCAGATCTTGGATTTACGGAGAAGTACGGGTTCCGCGACTATCGAGGTGGCGGAAGATCCAGTGGTCGGGAGACCATCGGTCGTGTCATCGGCGGTGCCATTGCATCGGAAGTTCTCTATAAGTTAGGTGTAAGTGTAAAGGCTTATACCAGATCCATTGGCCCCATCGAGATTCGTAAATATGATGAAACCGTTATGAGAAGTGATCCACTCTGCATGCCGGATGCGGATGCTTCCCGTGAGGCGCAGGATTATATTGCAGAGAAGGTAAGAGATCACGATTCCGTTGGAGGCATTATCGAATGCAGAATCGAAGGTCTTCCTGTCGGCATTGGCGAGCCGGTTTTCGACAAGCTTGACGCTGAACTTGCCAAGGCAGTGATGTCCATTGGAGCGGTAAAGGGTTTTGAAATCGGTGATGGATTCGCTGTAGCAAGATCCTTAGGTTCTGAGAATAATGATGCCTTCTATATGAAGGATGGATTTGTCCAGAAGAAGACCAATCATTCCGGTGGAACCTTAGGTGGTATGTCTGATGGCGACTGCCTGATCTTACGTTGTGCAGTGAAGCCGACTCCTTCGATTGCCAAGGAGCAGAAGACAGTCAATGACTGCGGTGAAGAAGTGAATCTTAAGATTACCGGAAGACATGATCCGGTGATTGTTCCAAGAGCAGTGGTAGTTGTTGAAAGTATGGCAGCAATGACCGTACTTGATATGATGCTTCGTAATACATCTGCGAAGATTGATACGATTGAGAAAGCATACCGTAACTGCCGTTAATGAAGACAGAGGTATAGAATGTCCCAGAAAGCAGAATACAGACTTCTGAAGAAATCCGGATGTGCGAAACGTGCGGAATTTAAAACAGTGCACGGAAGGGTTCAAACCCCCCTTTTTATGAATGTTGCTACCGTAGGTGCAATTAAGGGGGCAGTTTCGACAGATGACTTACATAGTATTGGTACCCAGGTAGCATTAGCGAATACCTATCACCTGCATGTTAGAACCGGCGATGAGACCATTAAGCAGCTTGGCGGTCTGCATAAGTTCATGGTATGGGACCGTCCCATCCTTACTGATTCCGGTGGATTCCAGGTATTCTCCCTGTCCGGACTTCGTAAGATCAAGGAGGAAGGTGTTACCTTCCGTAGTCATATTGATGGGCACAAGATCTTCATGGGACCGGAAGAATCCATGACGATTCAGTCGAATCTGGGTTCTACCATTGCCATGGCTTTCGATGAGTGTCCGTCTTCCGTGGCTGACCGTTCTTATGTTCAGCCTTCTGTGGACCGAACCATTCGCTGGTTAGAGCGTTGCAGAGTTAAGATGGATGAACTGAATGCAAGAGAGGATACTGTCAATCAGAAGCAGATGCTCTTCGGTATCAATCAGGGTGCCATCTTCAACGATATTCGAATCGATTGTGCCAAGAGAATCTCTGAGATGGATCTCGATGGTTATGCAGTCGGTGGACTTGCCGTCGGCGAGACTGCAGAGCAGATGTATGATGTCCTCGATCATGTTGTACCATATCTTCCGGAAGAGAAGCCGACCTATCTTATGGGTGTCGGTACTCCTGAGAATATCTTAGAAGCAGTGGACCGTGGTATTGATTTCTTCGATTGTGTTTATCCCAGCCGTAACGGTAGACATGGTCATGTCTACACTCACAAGGGGAAGATGAACCTCTTCAACAAGAAGTGGGAGATGGATATGTCTCCGATCGAAGAAGGCTGCGGTTGCCCCGCCTGCAGAACTTATAGCAGAGCCTATATCAGACATCTCCTGAAGGCTAACGAGATGTTAGGAATGCGCCTTTGCGTACTGCATAATCTCTACTTCTATAATCATCTGATGGAAGAGATCAGAACAGCGATTGACGAAGATCGTTATGCAGAATTCAAGCGCGAGACAATTGACAATATGCAGGAGTACAATCGCCAAAAAAAGTAATGATTCACTTGAATCACGAGGCTAAGTCAAGTAGAATAAACGGCGTCGGGTTTTCCCGAATGACGGAATAATATTTGAGAGAATGCTCAGGAGGTTTAACTTATGTCTATGGATCTTTTCCTTGCTGCTACCAATGGTTCCAGCAGCATCATGCTTGTTGTATGGATTGTTGTTCTTTTCGCTTTCATGTACTTCTTCATGATTCGTCCTCAGCAGAACGAGACCAAGAAGAAGGATGCTATGATGAAAGCTCTTGAAGTTGGTGATACCGTTCTTACCACCAGCGGATTCTATGGCGTAGTCATCGCTATGGAAGATGATACCGTTATCGTAGAATTTGGTTCTAACAAGAACTGCCGTATCCCTATGCAGAAGTCTGCAATCTCTGCTGTAGAGAAGCCCGAAGATGCTGTTGCATCTGAGACGAAGGCTGATGCTGCTGAAGAGAAGACGGAGAAGAAGGGTCTCTTCGGTAAGAAGAAGGACTGATCTAGGGGCTCCTGCCTTTTGAAGGAGAGTTGAGTGGTATTAAGAAACCTGCGTCTTCGGACGCAGGTTTTTTTCTGGAAAAAGTCCCCGGAGTCTTCCGGGGACGAATTGGTTTTAGAAGGAATATCTTAGAAGAGCTTGCCACCTTCGGTCTTAGGCTCGCAGGTAGCATTGACACGAAGCTTGCGGAGGACTGCTTCATCATCTGCTGTGATGAGGACGGTGGAGTGGAAGTCGAGGCCATGGATCTTAGGCATCTGCTCTAAGGCTCTCGCTGCTTCCGGATTGGTCTGTGCACTCATGGTCAGGGCGATCAGAGTCTCGGACAGATGAAGCCTGCTGTCACGATCTCCTAAGTAGTCCTTCTTCAGCGCATTGATGGGGGCAAGTGCCTCAGGTGCGATGACATGATGGCCAGCATGAGGGATACCAGCCATTTCTTTTAATGCATTCAGAAGAACAGCAGAAGAAGCGGAGAGCTGGTCGGAGGTCTTTCCGGTGACGATTCTGCCATCGGGAAGCTGAAGAGCACATGCGGGGCCTCCGGATACTTCCTCGCGAACCAGAGCGGGCTGAACAACCGAACGGTTCTCAGGAGAAACAGCAGCCTGCTTCATGAGAGACTCTAACTTCTTAAGAGCATCACGGGAGCCGGTGCCACGTTTGATATTCGCGAGTTCCTTGTAGTAACGACGAATGATTTCCTGTTCGGATGCACGACGGCAAACCTCATCATCAGAGATGCAGTTACCAGCCATGTTAACCCCCATATCGGTCGGTGACTTGTAAGGACAGTCACCATAGATCCTGGTGAAGATGGCCTTGAGAACAGGGTAGATCTCTACATCACGGTTGTAGTTAACGGTGGTCTCACCATAAGCTTCCAGATGGAAGGGGTCGATCATGTTAACATCATTCAGATCAGCAGTAGCAGCCTCATAAGCGAGGTTTACGGGATGCTTGAGGGGGAGATTCCAGATCGGGAAGGTCTCAAACTTAGCATAACCTGCACGAATGCCACGCTTGTTTTCCTGATAGAGCTGGGAGAGGCAGACAGCCATCTTTCCGGAACCGGGACCAGGAGCGGTAACAACGACGAGAGGACGGGAGGTTTCGATGTAATCATTGGCACCGTAACCTGCGTCAGAGACGATGGTTTCTACATCATCGGGATAGTCAGGAATCTTCTTTAATATATAGGAACGAATTCCTAAGCTCTGCAACTTCGCACGGAACTTATCTGCAGAAGCTTCTCCAGTGTACTGGGTGATGGCAACGGATCCGACATAGAAGCCAAGTCCCTGGAATATGTCAATCAGACGAAGTACATCCTTATCATAAGTGATTCCGAGATCACCACGAATCTTGTTGGATGCAATGGCGCCGGCAGAGATTGCAACGACGATTTCTACCTGATCTTTCAGATTAGAAAGCATACGGATCTTACTATCCGGCTGGAAGCCAGGAAGAACGCGGGATGCATGGTAGTCATCGAATAGCTTTCCTCCGAACTCTAAGTAGAGCTTATCGCCAAACTTTGCGATACGTTCGCGAATATGTTCGGATTGCATTTTCAGATATTTGTCATTATCGAATCCGATTTCCATGATGTACTCCTTCTGTAGATATTTCACCTCGAAAAATCAAATGCCACACGCAAATGCCTGAGTCATCCGATACTAAATAAAAAAACCGTTTGCTAGTATATCACTCGAAAGGGGGAAGTGCACAGGTTTTTTTTCTTATATTATGAATGCTAATTTTTCACTTCAAAAAGTATATTCTGTAAACCTAATAAACACGGAAACTCGTAAATAGTGCTCGTGCACATAAGTGGGAAAGCATATATAAACTATACTTATGAGTTCATTATGAAAATTTTCTAAACAAACGCATTGCCTGAAAACGATTACTCATCTATAATCTTCATGTGTATAGCTCCGATATGCGGAGCGTGAGTTCAGTTATAGGAGGATATGAAATGGCTGACTTCTTTAAACTGAAGGAAAATAATACCAACGTCAAGACCGAAGTTCTTGCAGGTATCACCACCTTCATGACCATGGCCTACATTCTGGCCGTTAACCCTAACATGCTTAGCGCAGCTGGCATGGATGCAGAGGCAGTGCTTATTGCTACCTGTCTTGCTTCTTTTGTTGGTACTCTTTGCATGGCACTTTTTGCAAACTATCCGTTCGCCCTGGCTCCCGGAATGGGTCTGAATGCATACTTCGCATTCACCGTTTGTGGTTCCATGGGATATCCCTGGCAGGTTGCTCTGTTTGCAGTATTTGTTGAAGGTATCATCTTCATCATTCTTTCCCTGACAAACGTTCGTGAAGCAATCTTCAATTCCATTCCCCTGACCCTGAAGAAGGGCGTTGGCGCCGGTATCGGCCTCTTCGTTGCTTTCATCGGTCTGCAGGACGCTAAGATCGTTGTTAATTCCGACAGCACCCTTGTTACTTATGTAAGTTTCCGTAACGAGTGGCATACCGCTGGTATCTGTGCACTTCTTGCACTGATTGGTCTTCTTCTTATCGCTATTCTTGAGGTTAAGAAGGTTCGTGGTGGTATTCTGATCGGTATCATCGTTACCTGGGTACTTGGAATTCTTGCACAGCTTTGCGGAATTTACGTTCCTGACAACGAAAACTTCTTCAGCCTGCTTCCCAACATGCATTTCACCGACTTCACCAAGATCGGTCTTACATTTGGACAGTGCTTCAATGTCGACTTCAAAGGCGTTGGATTCTTCAACTTCGTTGTTGTTATGCTTTCCTTCCTCTTCGTTGATATGTTCGATACCATCGGAACCCTGATCGGTGTTTCTGATCGTGCCGGACTTCTTGACAAAGAAGGTAAGCTTGAGCGCGTTAAGCCCGCACTTCTCGCAGATGCAATCGCTACCTGCGCTGGTGCAATCTTCGGCACTTCTACCACAACCACTTATGTTGAGTCTTCTGCAGGTGTAGGTGCAGGCGCACGTACCGGTCTTGCATCTGTTGTTACCGGACTTCTCTTCCTGGTTGCAATCTTCTTCGCACCGATCTTCGTTTCCATCCCTGGATTCGCAGTAGCACCGGCTCTGATCTATGTTGGATTCCTGATGCTGACTTCTATCCTTGAGATCGACTTCACGGATATCCGCGAAGCATTCCCTGCATTCCTTGCAGTGCTTGCAATGCCTCTGATGTACTCCATCGCTGAGGGTATCTCCATCGGTGTTATCTCCTACGTTGTCATCAACTTTGTTTGCAACTTCTTCTGCAAAGAGAAGAAGAAGATCACTCCGTTGATGTACGTTCTTGCAGTACTCTTTGTTTGCAAGTACATCTTCCTCTAATTCGATAAGAACCAGATAAAACCTGCGCCTGACGGTCCTTCCGTCAGGCGCTTTTTATAATATTTCCGAAATTCCAATCCCAATACGGCATGGAGAGACACTCGAGCATGCAGAGAAGATTGGTGTGGGAACGAGATTTTGTGTATCATTTCCGGTGCTTCATCGGGAAGAATTTCGAAAAAGAGGCACGAAGTGGTATAATACATCAAGAGTTTTTATGAGGAGAGATTAGGAAGAAGCATGATAGCAGTCATTACCGGAGCTGGTTCCGGAATCGGATATGAGATGAGCCGCATTCTCCTTATGGACTACGGTTACGCTCTGATCCTGACAGGGAGAAATATAGACCGATTGGAAGATGCCAGACAGAAACTTACGATCCTGTGGGCAGAAGGCAAAAAGGATGTCCCGGAAGGGAGATTTCCCTCCATCTTGACCTATGCATTGGATGTAAGTGATCGCAGACAGGTAATGAACTTACATCAGAAGCTGCAGGAGAAGGAATGCCTTCCGGATCTCGTCATCCATGCTGCAGGCTTTGGTACTATCGGCGAATTCTTATCGAATGACTGGGAGAAGGAAGAACGGGAGACACTTACCAACTGCAATGGTGTTCTTCATATGATGCATGCCTTCCTCCCGGATATGGTAGAGCGTAATCATGGATATTTCCTGAATGTCGCATCATCTGCAGCATACATGCCTGGCAGTCCCAATATGGCTGTCTATTATGCAAGTAAATCCTATGTCCTTCGACTGACAGAAGGAGTATATCAGGAGATCCATAAGAGAGCAGATCAGGTATATCTCGGTTGCCTCTGCCCCGGACCGGTGCTGACGGATTTCTCCCGTAAGGCACTTGGGAATGAGCAAGATGCGAATCATGGAACAGAAGGCCCCGGGGATGCAAAGCCAGTGGGAGAGAAACCGTCTGTCTTTTCCCCGACACTTACGGCAGAAGTATGTGCAAGGAAGGCAATCGTATCCATGTTTCGCAGGAAAAGGAGAATTGTTCCCGGATTCTGGATGAAGTTTACCATTCCTGCGGCAAAACTCCTGCCGGATTCCTTCTTGCTTCATCTTGCCAGCAGACATCAGTCAAAAAAATGAAAATAATACATATATTGTGGGAAGAAATGAGAGAAATCTGAGAAGAGAATCATGACGAACAGAAGAGAAAAGCATTGGGAAAAACTAGATAATACAGCCAATATCTTCCCGGTCATTGCCGGGGAGAACATGACCAATACCTATAGAATCTGCGCTGTTCTCAAGGAAGATATTCAACCCGAACTCTTACAGGAGGCGGTTGATATCGTTACACCTAAGTTTCCGGGATTTAATGTTCGCCTAAGAAGCGGTGTCTTCTGGTACTACCTGGAAGAGAATGGCAAGAAGGCACCTACGGTTGTGGAAGAGTCACAGTACCCCTGCCGTCTGATTCATCCCAACCTCAATCGCTCCTATCTCTTTCATGTGACCTATTACAAGAAGAGAATCAATCTGGAAGTCTTCCATGCCTTGGCAGACGGAATGGGTGGCGTAACTTTCCTTCGTGAACTGATCTATCAGTACCTGCGTCTGGCGCATGAAGACCTTAGAGCAAAGTACAGCGATGATCTGTCGGATGAGACCTCTCTGAATCGAGCGGATTCCTATCTCAGGAACTTTCAGAAAGCTTGCAAGGCTCCCTATAAAGCAGGACGAGCTTTTCTCATTAAGGGAGAGCATCTTCCTTATCATGGCTTTGGCGTAATTGCCGGTCTGATCCCCTTACAGGAGATCAAGCAGGTTGCCAAGGAGAAGTACCATACCACGATTAATGATTATATCGTGTCTGCTTTTATCTATAGCACCTATCAGCGCTTCAGGGGACAGATTAGAATGGACCGTCCGGTTCGTGTGGCCGTTCCGGTGAACCTTCGTCCATATTTTGAATCGATAACGACGAAGAACTTCTTCGTTATGATCTCTGCTGAGTTTTATCCGGAGAAGGATGATTACAGTTTTGAAGAGATCTTAGAGATTACCAGGGCATGTCTTAAGGAGCAGATGACCAGGGAGAATCTGGAAGCGATTTTCTCTTATAATGTTTCGAATGAGAAGGTTCTGATTGGTAGAGCAGTACCTCTTCCGGTAAAGAATCTGGCTATGAAAATTGTCTATACCAAGAACGCACTGGCCAATACTACCACCATTACCAATATTGGAAAGATGAGTGTATCAGAGGATTACGGTCAGTACATTGATCGTTTCTATAGTTTCCTTCCCTTCTCGAAGGGACAGGATTTAAAGTGTGCAATCACTTCTTTTGGGGAGGAGATGACGGTATGTTTTTCTTCTTCTTTGAGCGATACTTCGGTGCCCGGCGGTGTTTTTCGCCAGATGGCAAAAGACGGAATACACGTATCTGTTGAAACGAATGATTTGTTTTAATGTGGGAGAATCAATATGAACGAATATCGCATTACCTTTCTGAAGGATATCTTCGGAATATCGGAAAATAGTCCTTTTGAGCAGGATTTGCTGGATCGGCAGAATGTTGTGATCGGACTCATCATAGCCATCTTCCATGTGATTACACTGGGAATCATGCTGATCGGTAGCTTCTTTAACGAAGATATTATGCTTGCACACGCCACCAGCACGAATAACCTGCTTGCCATGCGTTATATCTATGGCGTCTTCATCTTCTTAAGCGTTGTTTACTGCTATTATGGGCATCGCTTCTTTATTGACGGTATTACGGATCACAAATTCGTTGTCTTAGAAGTCTATGCCTATATTATCGAGTGCCTGGGATTTGGCCTCTCTATCGGATTCTGGGACTATCGTGGTATTACAGGAATGCTTCTCCTTTCGACGGAACTGATTCTCTGCTTTGCTGTATTTACGATAAAACCATGGTCGGTTGCGATTATTGGAGCACTGACTTACGTGGGCTATCTGTCTTTGTCTATTAACAGTAATGTGAAAACTTCCTTGAATCTACGTCTGACTTTTCTCTTTATTCTGCTTGTGTCCCTGGTTCTCTCCATTGTTCGATATCAGGAGAGCTTACGAATGGCGGTGCGACAGGAACAGCTTATGGACATGAATAACAATCTGGTCCACATTTCTGACCATGACTATATGACTGGACTTCGGAATCGTCATGCCCTGCATAAGGAGATCAGACAGTATGTAAGAAAGCCGGTCTATGTTCTTCTGACCGGAATCGATGACTTCACCTTCTTCAATGATCTCTATGGACATCCTAGTGGGGATGAACTGATGAAGATTGCGGCGAAGAAGCTCGAGGAATGTTTCGCGGGGGATCGCTGTTATCTCTATGGGGATGACCTCTTCCTCGTTATTGGAACGGAGAAGGAGAGAAGCGAATTCCAGAGAAAACTTGCGGCCTGGATCTCTTTCCATGAGGCGATGATCAACGATCTGAAGGTACATTTCACGGTGTCTGGTGGTTATGTCTTCGGAGAGGCAGACAAGAAGAAGGTCCTTCTTGATATGCTTCGTCAGGCAGATGTTCGCCTGAATCACCTGCGCCATGAAGGCAAGGGTGTCTCCAAGGGTTATGCTTACGATCCTAAGATGAATCCCAGAGAGATTCTTCTGATGGATCTTGACAGTACTGAGAATGGGAAGACCTCGGATCTTGATGTCCTGACGGGTCTGCCTGGCATGATGTATTTCAGCAATAAGGCTGAGATTGTGCTCAATAATTTCTCGGGAGATGATGACCGTTATGCCTTCCTCTATATGAATGTGATCGGAATGCAGTCCTACAATGAGGCCAATGGCTATCGTGCCGGAGATGATCTCTTACGGATGATTGCCAATGCGCTCTTAGATTCCTTCCCACATCAGCTGGTGTCTCGCTTTGGAGAAGATCATTTTGTTGTGCTGGCGGAACTGCAGGATATTCAGCTGAAATTAAACCGCCTCTTCTCCCATATTGGAGAAGTGGCTGGGGGGAATATGATTACACTTAAGGCTGGTATCTATGTCTATGAACAGGGCAATGAAGTGGATCTCTGCTGTGATCGTGCGAGAATGGCATGTAACAGCATTCACGATACCTATGATGTCTCCTGTGCCTTCTTCGAAGAGAGAATGGAGAGCAGACAGAAGAAGATGCTCTTCTTCCTTAACAATCTGGAATCAGCGATCGAGGGTGGGAAGATCTATCCGCATTATCAGCCAATCGTGGATACGAAAACAGGCAGGGTATCTTCTGCAGAAGCGCTGGTACGCTGGAATGATCCGGTCTATGGTCTGGTAAGCCCAATTGAGTATATTCCGGTTCTTGAGCACTTTAATGTGATCAGTATATTAGATATCGCAATGGTCCGCCATGTAGTGCAGGATCTTCTGGATATGATGGAAGAGGGAGTGCCTCTGGTTCCCATCTCCATCAATCTGTCCCGTATCGATTTTGTCAGCTGTGATATCGTCAGCATTGCAGATGAGATCATTAAGGAAGCTGGCATTCCTTCCCACCTGATCCACTTCGAAGTGACGGAGACGGGAAGAGCCAAGGATGAAGTCTTCGTCAAGAAAGGGGTATATCGTCTGAGAGAACTCGGCTATGAGGTCTGGATGGATGACTTCGGTTCCGGATATTCGAGCCTGAATGTTCTCAAGGATTATCAGTTCGATGTACTTAAGATTGACCTTATGTTCATGCGCGGCTATAAGGAAGCGGATGACCGTACGGCACGCATTCTTCGCTCCGTCATTAATATGGCCAATGCACTCCATATGAAGACCCTGGCGGAGGGTATTGAGAGAGAAGACCAGTATGAATTCCTGCAGGATATTGGTTGTGAATTCAGTCAGGGTTATCTCTTTTCGAGGCCGATTCCTCTCAGGGATCTGAAGGATTACCTGAAACTGCATCTGCCGGAACAAGGAACAGAATAAGCAGAAGAGAGTATAAAGGAATATGAATATCTATGAGATACTGTAAGAATTGTGGCATAAGAATATTAGATGAGGCAGAGATCTGTCCTATGTGTTCTTCCGTCTTAAGTAAAGTTGATCTGGATGACTGGCCGGATACCTTTAAGGACCCTTATCCGGATGTAATGAAGAAGAGAAAGCACTTTAGCCTGGTGATGCGCCTGGTTACCTTCCTGGTGCTGGCTGCCTGTATGTTCTCTATCTTCGCCAACTATAATTTCTCGCCTTCCTTCCCCTGGAGTCTGATCGTATCGCTTGCATCGGTCTACCTGCTCTGGATCGTGTTTCTGATCTATCGGGAGGCAGGATATCTGACGAAGATTTTCGCCATCGTTCTGGGTGGCGTAGCCCTGGTTGTTGTGATAGACCTGACTACAGGAGCGAGAGGCTGGTCCTGGAACTATGTTCTACCCGGTGCCATGCTCTTTGTCGATCTGGCTTTTCTCATCCTCATGCTTATCAACAGTCGTAACTGGCAGGGCTATATGATCCTGCAGATCCTGATGATTCTGGTGGCACTGGTGCCCCTGGTACTTATTCTGAAGGGAATCGTGACACACCCTATCGTGTCAGAACTTGCCATCCTGTCAGCCCTGCTCCTGTTTCTTGGAACACTGATCCTGGGTGGAAGAACAGCAAGAACGGAACTCCAGAGGAGATTTCGAATATAAGATATATCTTAGAAAAGAGAAGATTATGAATCAGTTAGTGAATGAATGGATTGATGCACACGAGAAAGAACTTCTTTCTGACATTAAGGAACTCTGTGAGATTCCTTCTGTCTTAGCACCTGCTGAAGGGGATGCACCTTTCGGTACAGAGTGTAAGAAAGCTCTTCTTGCAGCCATCGATCTCTGCAAGAAGTATGGTTTTGCTACCAGGAATTACGACAATTATGTCGCTACCGCAGATTTTGACCCCAGTCTTCCGCATACCTTGGATATGCTCGGACATACAGATGTCGTCCCTGCAGGCGAGGGCTGGACGGTGACGGAGCCCTTCAAGATCATTGAGAAGGATGGCCGCCTCTATGGCCGCGGAACTTCGGATGACAAGGGCCCCATGCTCTGCGCCCTCTATGCCATGCGCGCTTTAAAGGAATGCAATATTCCCCTGACCAAAGGCGTTCGCATGATCATGGGTTCTGATGAAGAGACCGGATCTACCGATATCACCAAGTATTATGCAGTGGAAGAAGAAGCACCCATGACCTTTTCTCCGGATGCTGAATTCCCTCTCATCAATATTGAGAAGGGCCAGTTCCGTGCCAGCTTGGAGAAGACCATTGATCTTTCTGATGCACTGCCCAGAATTCTCAGCCTTAATGCTGGAATCGCATTGAACGCAGTGCCTCAGAAGGCCAAGATCGTTTTAGAAGGAATCGGCGCCACAGATAGCAGCCTCCTTGCTGCCATTCGTGCGATTGAAGAGGAGTGTAAGGTAGAGGTAGAAGTTAGCGCCTCCGGCGCAAATGTAGAGCTGACCGTAATTGGTGAGTCAGCCCATGCATCGACACCGGAATTAGGTAAGAATGCGGGACTTGCTGCCATTAAGTTAGTGGATCGTCTTCCTCTTGCAGATGAGAAGATGAAGGATGCGATTTCCAAGCTTCTTGTTCTCTTCCCCTATGGTGTAACCGATGGATCCGGTGTCGGCATTCGTATGTCTGATGCAGAGTCCGGTCCTCTTACCTGCACCCTGGATCTCTACCATATTGAAGATGGTAAGATGAGCTTCTCCTTCGATTCGAGAACTCCGGTTATGGCAAACGAAGAAAACTGTCTCGAGGTTGCGAAGAAGACCATTGAAGAAGCAGGATTTACATTCTCATCACAGGGTATGATCATGCCTCATAATGTACCGGCAGATACTCCCTTCGTGCAGACCCTTCTGAAGGCGTATACGGATGTGACTGGTTTAGAAGGTAAGGCAGTTGCAATCGGTGGAGGTACTTATGTACATGAATTGAAGAATGGTGTTGCCTTTGGTGCAGTTCTTCCGGACATTGATACCCATATGCATGGTGCCGACGAATTCATGGACATCAAGAACATTAACTTAGCAACAAAAGTGTTTGCAGAAGCTATCATGCAGCTTTGCATGTAAGAAGATACTAAGGTGATGAGTTCTTCAGGATGCCTTCTTCGCAACATTCTTCTTGGTGTATGCGGTGGCTTCGTAGGATCTTTCGTTTTGGGATTTTAGAAGTATATCAAAGGTCGCACGATAGCACCTGTGTCATTAGAAGAAAAAAGAGTCGCTTTTTTCCCATCTGGAAAAAAACGGCTCTTTTTGGCCTTATATGTCACGTATCTGCATGTGTCGTCTGCTTGTATGGAAGAAATGATAGATGATTATGCTTTTACGTGATAGAGGTGTTTGGTACTGAGATAATCAGCAAGGCCATCGGTGTAGCTTAAGTGGGGCTCGCCGGCGATCAGAGGACGGAGGTAATTAACCATCGCATCTGTTACATCATTTCCTTCTGCATTGATCCATTCACGAGGAACGGACTTGACCTGATTTGCAACAAGAGATACAGGAACGGAGGTATAAGCTACTTGGTAAGGAGAGGAAGCATCCTCTACACATTCATGGGCAGGACGGGTTCCATCGAATCCGGTACCACTGACTCTCTTTACAGAGGCCATAACAGCGGTCTTGCCGGCAAGAGCAAGTGCATGAGCAGTTTCACCCAGGCGTACAGACTCCTCGAGGTCGGTACGAGAAGCCAGGTGAGAAGCGCATCTCTGCAGAACATTAATCTCGATGGAACGGACCTTTACTCCAAGAGCTTCCTTCAGAAGATGTTCAAGTGTTTTACCTGCACCGGAGAGGTGATTGTGTCCGAAGATATCGGAACCGCCATCGGTCGTAGAGATGTATTCGCCATTTTTGTCACGGATACCTTCAGAGATTGCAAGAACAACTGTGTTTTTCTCCTTAAGGATATTTCTGACATCTTCTGTGACAGCATCGAGATCGAAAGCAACTTCCGGAAGATAGATGCGATCTGGAGCAGGAGAGTCTTCGGTACGAGCTAGAGCAGCAGCTGCAGTCAACCATCCGGCATCCCTTCCCATTATTTCGATGATGGTTACACTTGGAACCGCGTAGATATATGCATCCCAGGCAACTTCACGAACAGAGGTGGCAACATACTTGGCGGCAGAACCAAATCCAGGAGTGTGATCGATGGTAACCAGATCATTATCAATGGTTTTGGGAATTCCAACGATTCGGACTGAAGAGTTGATGGAAGCTCCATATTTAGAAAGCTTATCCACGGTATCCATGGAATCATTACCACCGATGTAGAAAAAGGCACCAATCTGATATTCTTCGAAGACTTTGAAGACCTGGCGATAGATTTCCTGACCTTCATCTCCAGAAGGAATCTTATAACGGCAGCTACCGAGATACATAGCAGGGGTATGAATCAGTCGGTCGATGAAGTTATCTTCTTCCTCAATGAGAGAAGTAAGCTCCAGGAAGTTATGATGAAGGACACCAACGATTCCGTTGAGAGCACCGTAGATCTTGTCGTAGGATTTTGTGGCTTCATTTGCTTTCAGTACACCTGCCAGAGAAGCATTGATGGCAACCGTAGGTCCGCCGGACTGTGCGATCATACAATTCATAGAAACTGTCCTTTCGTAAAATCAACAGAAATAAAATCAAAAAACTCTTTGTAGATAGAAATCGTCAGAGCCTGTAACAGTTTAGAAGAAAAACTACGAAAAAACAATGCTTGGAGTCAAAATTCTTTTGAGTCGCTGAATGTCACGCGCTATAATAGAAAAGTATATGAGAAAATGTCGCTTAGGAATTGGTGCGGCAGAAGAAAAGGGAGCTTATTATGTCTAAGAAAATCGAAAATGAAGAAGTAGATATTATCTGGTCTGACCGTAAGCGTCATCTGGGTCTGCCCATTAGTTTCACCAAGTATTCTCTTTCGGAGGATCGACTCTTTATTAAGACGGGTTTTCTGAATCTGAGAGAAGATGAGGTTCGTCTCTATCGCATTCTGGATGTCAGACTGATTCGTCCTCTGGGACAGAGACTGTTTGGTGTTGGCACGATTGAAATCCATTCCTCGGATAAGTCTCTGAGAGATTTTCAGATCCTTAAGGTAAAGCAGCCGCAGGCAGTGAAAGAGAAGCTCTCCCAGCTGGTAGAAGCAGAGCGTGACAGGAAGCGGGTAAGCAGTAGAGAATTCATCGGTGATCCTGATGAATCTGATGATGACATGGATGACGAGAATTTGCTGGGCTGATTAGGAATAGAAATCGTAACAATGAATAAGGTGATTTTAGATCTGGAATTCTGTGGTCTGCCTAAGAAACTGACCCAGGAATATGAACTTTGTAAACACGAGATTATACAGGTTGGAGCGGTTCTTCTGAACGAAGAGAACGAGATCATCTCTTCCTTTGATCAGTTGATCAAGCCTCAGTACTCCAGCATCACCAGTGAGATTTCGGAACTTACACATATCAGTGATGAGACGGTGAAAGACGCAGCTGGTTTTTCGGAAGTAATGGATGCCTTCTTTGAGTGGGCAGGAGATGAGGCGGAATTCTACTCCTGGTCCATGATCGATCTTCAGATTCTGACGGAAGAGAGAAGTCTGAAGAGATATAAGAATCAGAAACTGGATCAGGCGGTGAAGCACTGGTTTGATCTGCAGCAGATTGTCGATGACATGTTACATCTATCTAAGAATCTTGCTCTGGAAAAGGCGCTGTCTGCCTGTGATATCGCATTCGTTGGACAGCAGCATAGTGCTTGCGATGATGCAAGGAACACGGCAAGACTCTATCAGATCATGCAGAACCCTGAGGAATTCCGTAAGAGAATGCAGCCTCTGATTGATTTCATGACACCCAAGGAAGATGTGACAACCTCCATGGGAAGTCTCTTCAGTAAACTTAAGATAAGTCCGGTCGAGTAATCACTATATCCTAAGGGATGTCATTGCTGTGGAAGAGTGGCCTCTGCTCTCAGGTGGAGTTCCTTTAAGAACTTCTCGGTAATCGGAATGGAGATCAGGATGGCGAAGATGTCAGCGACGGGCTGGGCAAGTTCGATTCCCAGAATACCAAGAAGGCCGGGCAGGATGAGAATGAGAGGAATATAGAGGATGCCTGCTCTAAGAGCAGACAGGAAGGTTGCAGTTCCGCTGACTCCGGTACTCTGGAAGAGCATGCCGGCGGAGATGGAATAACTCATGAAGAGGCAGGAGATGCACTGCAGACGTAGGGCTGTCGTTCCAATCTGAATGACTTCTGCATCGTCACGGAACCACGCGATGAGTTCCGGGGCGAAGATAAAGGACAGAATTGAAAATACAAAGAGTAAGAGGCTTCCGAAGATAAATGTGAATCGGAAGCCTTTCCTGACCCGCTCATAGAGGGCAGCACCGTAGTTGAATGAAACAACCGGTTGCATTCCCTGACAGATACCAATCGCAAGAGAGACCAGAAACATAATCATCTTGGTGACGATACCCATTGCAGCAATGGCAGCATCTCCATAGAAAGCCGCCTGATGATTGAGTATTACGGTAGAGATGCTATTGAGACTCTGTCTCAATAAGCTGGGGAATCCACAGGAGATGATCGAGAAGATCAGGATAGACCTGGTGGAAACAGCGCTGATATGGAAGGAGGAGACGATCTCCTTCTTACGATACATGCCAAGCAGGATCAGAAAACTAATGAACTGAGAGATAGCAGTAGAGATACCGGCACCACTGACACCCATGCCCAGAAGGAACATGAAGAGAGGATCCCCGATGATATTTAAGATACCGCCAGTGGTTAGGCCAATCATCGCAAAGTTCGCATGACCTTCATAGCGAAGGATGTTATTGAGAACACAGCTAACCGAGAGAAAAGGTCCGGAGATCAGAATCCAGAAAACATACTGTCTGGCAAAGGGCAGAATGGTAGAAGTAGAACCCAGAAGGTGAAGCAGAGGGTCCATAAAGACAAGTCCCAGGATGGAGATGAGGGAACTTACGAGGATGGAGTAGAAGAAACTGCTCGAAGAATAGGTCTTTACGATATCGATATCACCAGCGCCAAGTTTTCTGGAGATATTGCTACCGGCACCATGACCGAACATGAAGCCGATGGCCTGGTAGATTGCCATTAAGGAGAAAACAATACTGACCGCTCCACTGGCGGAGGTGCCAAGGGAAGATACGAACCAGGTATCTGCAGTATTGTAGAGATTAGTGACCAACATGCTGATGATGGTTGGGATGGCCAGGGACAGAATAAGACGGGAGACCGGAGTCTCAGTCATATAGTGAAAATGTTTTTTCTGCTCTTCATTTACGAGGGAAGTATTGCTATCGTGATTCATAAGGGAAACCTGTTTTATGATGTGTATCAATGTATTACAATGGCAGTATCGGATTGAAACGTCAGCAAGTATTATAGTTTTTCTGTATTCGATTTTCACTATCTATTTTTTCGGGAGTATTTGGAGATGCGAGTTGAATTCGAGTTCTATGATGAAGAACCCTTGGAGAATATTATCACCTGTCTGAATTATCAGATGGATAAGGTGGTTTTCTTTAAATATAAGAATCAGAGCCAGATGCCGCCAAACAATCGGATCATGAAGGAGAAGAGTGAGCGGGGGCAGAGGCAGAAGGACAACCTTAAGAAGTATCTCATAGACAAGTGCGAGGTGAAGGAAGTTCGTTTTGTGGATCTGAACCGGAATTCCCTGAAGGATGCGGTAGAGGTCATGCACTAAATATGGGCAGATGAGTCTTTTTGATTCGAATTTTTCCTGATATAACGGCTTATCTGGAAATTATGCTTGGGGGATCCAAAATGAAAAGTATTTTTTCAATTGGAAAAGATTTTGACCGTTATAAGGACGAGGTGAATCGCCATAACGGAAATATGATTGAGATCATGGTTTACGGCGGCATACTGATGACAATCCTTGCCATCCTGGCCCAGCTTTTCATGGGTTATCTGTCGGCTATGCTGCTCGCTGTAAGAATGCTGATCTATATGCTGATCCTTGTTCTCCTACGTAGACCGGTACTCTCTAAGATACAGAACAAGACCCTCCTGATCTATCTCTTGCAGGCACCGATCCTTTTCACAGTACTTCTCATGGGAACCTTTATGGATCCGAATCATCAGGCGATTACCATCTTCGTATTCGTCTCTGTACTCCCCTTGCTCATCTTAGATAAACCCTGGCGTGTTGCCGGCTGGACTGCAGGCTGGCTTCTTTTTTTTGTTATCTGTTCTTATTGTCTCAAGGAATCTGGTCACTTCCGCGGTGATCTGCTTTATTCTCTGGAATTCGGATTCTCATCCACAATGGTTGCCATTGCAATCATTGTTGTTCGCATGCGCGCGATCAAGAACTATATCGAAGCCATGCCGCCGGTGGAAGATCCCCTGACTGGTGCTTTGAATATCTATGGCTTCCTGTCATATTCCGGGGACTATCTTCGCAGATATAGAGCAGGATCGAAGACACCCTGCATTATCTGTATAGATGTCATGAACATGAAACGCTACAATTCCACCTTTGGCTATCAGAAAGGATCCGAGCTTCTGTTAAGAATCGCAGATGTCCTGAGAGATCGTTTTGAAGGGGAACCGGTTGCAAGGTTCTCGGAAGACCACTTTGTGATACTCACAACCATGGAAGAACGCGATATGAAACTCATGCAGATTCATGCTGCTGAGCGAAGTCTTGACGAACCCATTATGGATATTCATCTGGCAACCGGTACCTATCAGATCACAGGGGATGAAGAGATCGGAATTGCCTGCGACAGAGCACAGCTTGCCTGTGATGTTGTGAAGAGAGAAAAGGAACGCCATCCCAGCAGAGGATTCTCGGATGGGATCTATGATACCGCTCTGGCAGAGGCTCAGGAGAAGCAGGAGTATGTCCTCTCCCATATTGATGAAGCGATTGAGAAGGGCTGGCTGACAGTTTACTTCCAGCCAATCGTTCGTTCGGTAAGTGGTGAACTCTGTAATGAGGAAGCACTTGCCCGCTGGATCGATCCAAAGTATGGTTTTCTCTCCCCGGTAGATTTTATTCCTCCTCTGGAAGAACGAGGCCTTAATTATAAGGTTGACCTCTATATCGTAAAACTGGTTCTTGATATCTTAAAACAGAGAAAAGTAGATGGACTTCCCTTACTCCCCATCTCGGTGAATCTCTCACGAACAGATTTTGTAAAAGCAGATATGGTTAATGAGATTAGTAAGCTCTGTGACCATGCAGGTATTGATCATCGTCTGATCAATATAGAGATTACAGAATCTTCCCTGGCTTATCAGGAAGAGATCCTGAAGGGAGAGATCAAACGATTCCATGAGAATGGATTCAAGGTCTGGATGGATGACTTTGGTAGTGGCTATTCGACCCTGAATGTCCTGAAGGAATACGATTTTGATCTCCTGAAATTCGATATGCGTTTTGTACATGAGATGACCCGCGGCAGTAAGGCAGAGATCATTCTGTCGGATCTTGTAAATATGGCAAAGCAATTAGGTATTGCAACCTTGGCAGAAGGTGTTGAGACAGAAGAGCAGTATCGTTTTCTAAGAGACATTGGCTGTGAGTATATTCAGGGCTATTATTATGGCAAACCCATGACTCTTCATGATCTTATGCCACACGTGATATCCAAGGGACTTACTGTAGAGACCCCGGACCAGAGAAAGTTCTATGACAAGGCAGCTCATGAACCGATCTCTGTGGATGACGAGATGGGTTTCATCATAGATGATGGTGAGAAGTTTGAGGTGCTCTTTTTAAATGCACCGTTTCGTAATCTCTGCCAGAAGATGGGTGTGAAGTCTTATGATGTTGCAGATCTTATGTCCAAGAGACAAGATCCCTGGTCAAAGCAGATTGTTATTACTGCCAATCGTGCCAAGGAGACCAATGAAACGGAAGTTACCTTCATTACCTATGAAGACTATTATCTGCAGGTCCGTTTCAAAAAAGTTGCGAGCGGTCAGGGGAAGACCTTACTTCGTATGAATGTATTGAATCTGTCAGAGAATCGCAGACTCGATGTACGTTATTACGATTCCGCACTCCGCTATATGGTTGCATCCTTCGACTGTGTCTATATCGTCGATATGGCGACCCACGATTCTTATGTGGTTCGTTCTATGTTTTCGAGTGAAGCCAATGGTTCTACCGTGAGAAATGTGGACCTGGCCTTCCAGTTTCATCTGGATCCCTTAGATGTCGAGAGGGTAAATCAGGTGCTGAATGCTGAGAATATCAGAGAACGCCTTCGTTCTACGAAGAAGGTAAAATTCACGGAATACTTCCGCATGCTCGATGAGGATGGTAATTCAGAGTGGTATGCAGGTACCGTTATCTCTGTGCCCGGTGTGAAGTTAGACAGTCTGCTCTTTACGATTGAGAAGACAGATGCGAATTTTAATAAATCCTTCATGCAATGAACACGGTTTGTTCACAGACGGGGAGTAGATTAATCATTAACAAAGGAAAGCAAATCCCTTTGAAAGATTTTCATAATCCTCCCCCAACCGATATCGCGATGATATCGGTTATTTTTTTGCATTCATATGCGAGTTTGTATAGAATCATAGTGTCTGGTTAGAAGAGGAGCAGATATGGCAAGCAATAATGCAAGATTGAAAATTACCTTTAATTCCCCAACTGTGATCGGGTTTACCTTTCTCTGTTTTCTGGCCATGGTATTGAATATCCTGACCGATGGAGAGACCAATCGTACGATCTTCATCACTTATCATTCATCCCTGAAGGATCCCATGACTTACCTTAGACTGGTGACTTATGTCTTGGGACACGCCAACTGGTCACACTTCCTTGGGAATATCTCCTACATCCTTCTCCTGGGACCGACCTTAGAAGACAGATATGGCTCGAGAAATGTAATGCTTACCATTCTTGTGACGGCAATCGTTACAGGGCTTATCAATTACATTTTCTTCCCTGCATCCGCTCTCTGTGGCGCCAGTGGCGTTGTATTTGCATTTATTCTTCTGATTTCCTTTACCGGTTTCCGAAGACATGAGATTCCCATCACCTTTATCTTGGTAACCATTATTTTCCTTGGTCAGCAGATCTATGAGAGTATGACTGTGGAATCGAATATCTCCTATATGGCACACATCGTAGGTGGTGTGATTGGTGCTTTGATGGGATATATCTTTAATCGTAAGAGAAAGTAGTTATTTCAACTCCATCAGGAACATCTCATACAGATCATCTTCGCCCTGCAGGAGGGGAGAGTTCTCACCACCACCATTGGTGGAACGACGCATTGCTGCATAGGATTCTTCGCCGGCCAGAACTACGTCTATGGCGTAGAGTTCATGGCCATGTTCTCTGCAGAGTTTGCAGAACTTCTCGAGTGCTTCCGGCTGGCTTGCAGTAGCGAGCAGGCTGAGGCGGAATGCCTCATCGCTTTTTGCTTCTCTTTTTACATTTTCTAAGATGTCCTGAACTGACATATAGACTCCAATCTATTCTTATCCCGGCAGTTTCCCTTTACATTCATCTGCAGATAAAAAGTTGCAGATACTAAGTCCGCAGATAATAAAAAAGTCCACAGAATCGACAAGCAAGTCTGTGAACGTCTTTGTTTTCATGAATTATAGCATAATTGGGACTGAATTTGTCAAAATGTAAAATGCGTCCTGCATGGAGGGCGGTTTCTATGCTACAACAACTTTCCCTGCCAGAATCTATTAAGAAAGTCTTTATACTTTCGATGCTTTTTCGTGAAATACAGACTGCTTCGAAATGAAATATACATAAGTTGTACATATACAAATTAGTCTGAAAAGTGAACAAAATAGCTATCTATAAATGTACAACATTGCACAAATTGCTTAAATTGTATTGACATTTGTATGATATGAGTCTATAGTTGCACTTGTAAATAGGGGATGTACAAAAGAAAAAACGAAATTTGTACAGAGTCAACTCGAAATGTACACGTACAACTATGGTGGGGATCTGAAGGTACGATGGAAAGAGTTGAATTCGAATACGGGTTTCCTGTTTTGTGCATCAAGGGTTAAAAAAGAAAAGAGGAGTAGCATGAAAATTAAACGTCTAGTAAAATCAGCTCTCGGAATTGTCCTTGCAGCTTCCATGCTTGTAGGCTGTGGCGCTACCGGTGGCGCAGCAGGCGGCGCAACAGGTGGAACAACTCCGACCGTAACAGATGACTCTCAGATCAAGATCGGTGTTTCCATTTGGTCTTCCACCGATGTACTTGGTTCCCAGTGCAAACTGATCCTTGATGAGGCAGCTAAGGCACTTGGTGTTCAGGTACAGTACGTTGACCAGGGACATGTATCTGAGAAGGTTACTGCATCTGTTGAACAGCTTTGTGCAGCAGGATGCCAGGGTATTATCATCTGTAACTCTTCCGATACAGAGATGACTTCCGCAATTAAGACCTGTAATGATAACCAGGTTTACCTTGCACAGTTCTTCCGTATTATCAACGAGCAGAACAGCCCTGATATCTATAAGGCAGCTACCGACTCTCCTTACTATGTAGGTGCAGTTCATGAGAACGAAGTTGAGAACGGTGAGAAGCTCGTACAGATCCTTCTCGATAAGGGCGATAGAAATATCGGCCTGATCGGTTGGGAACAGGGTGATGCTACCTGGCTTGGCCGTTACGAAGGCTATCAGTCAGGCGTTGAGAAGTGGAACAAGGAACATTCCGATGATCCCGCAACTCTTTCTGAACCCCAGTACGCAGGTACTACTTCCGAAGGTGGTGCTAAGGCTGCTAACGCTCTGATGCAGGCAGACGCTAACCTCGATGCAATCATTCCTGCAGGTGGTGGCGGAGATCCTCTTCAGGGTGCTGTATCCGCAATCCAGGCAGCTGGTAAGACCGGAGATATCGATGTTGTATCTACCGACTTCCTTCCTGACCTTGGCGAGAGACTTGCAGATGGTTCCATGGCTGGTGAGTCTGGCGGACATTACTGCGATCCTCTGTTTGCATTCATGATGGTTTACAACGCAATCAAGGGTAACTACACCGGATTCGAAGGCAAGTTCAACGAGATCAAGTTCCCTTACCTCTATGTATCTTCCGAAGATGACTACAAGTCTTATGAGACCTACTTCGTTGACCAGCTTCCTTACACCGACGATGAACTCGTTGAGATGTCCAAGCTGAGTTTCGATGATCTTGCTAAGAAGGCTGCAGAACTCTCCATTGAGGATGCTGCTGCAAGATCCGGAAAGTAATCCAATCTTTTTCATAATAACCTTTCAGTAACATATATGAGTGGTGAGGAGGCCGGTGTCGCGCGGCGATACCGGCCTTTTTACAGCTTCCCAACTTGTAAAGTACATCTAGTTCAAAAGAGGTAATAAGTATGGATACTACTGTAACAGCTACCGGGACGAAGAAGATGTCCGGTTACCTAAAAGGTTACCTGATTCTGATCTTCTTAGTCATCCTGTCCTGGACTGTCTTTAAATTAATTACACCCGGAAATTTCGGCTCACCTGCTCAGCTTGTTTCATATTTTGAAGCATCCCTGATGGCAGCAGTTGGAGCTGTTGGATTTTATTTCGTATTAGTGATGGGAATGTTCGATTTCTCCATTGGTGCCTGCATCATGCTCTCCGCCATTGTTGGATGTAAGATCGCAGTTACCTATGGAATGGGATATCCTGGACTGATCCTTGGCTGTATTCTGACCGGCGCCATCGTTGGCCTGCTGAACGGCTTCTTTTACGTTAAACTTCATATCCCTTCGATGATCGTTACAACAGGTCTCGCACTGATCTATGAGTCAGTAGCCAACTACATCGCAGGAGGCGTTGAACAGACCATCCCCTATGAGATGCGTGCATTCGGTACCATGCCGATGAACCTGGTTCTCGCTGTATGCGCCTTTGCTGTAGCGTATCTGCTCTTGAACTACACCAAGATCGGTACTTATACCTATGCAATTGGCTCCAATGAAGCAGTTGCGAAGAACATGGGTATCAACGTTAACTTTTATAAGGCTCTTGCATTTATCATCTCCGGAAGCTTCCTGGGAGTTATGGCAATTCTGACCATCTCTTATGGATCGTCCATGGTAGCAGTGACCGGTATGGCATCCATGACCAGAAACTTCATTCCGACCATGGGTTGCTTCTTCGGTGTTGCATTTAAGAAATACGGCATGCCGCTTCCTGCAATCATCATCGGTGAGTTCGTTATCAACATTATCTTCTACGGATTCATTGCATTAGGAGCACCTACCGCAATCCAGGATCTGATCACAGGTCTGGCACTTCTGATCATCATTACTCTTACGACCAAGGTACGTAAGGGCGAGATCGTTAAGTAACCGAGGGGAGAGAAAACATGAGCGAAAGAGAAGTACGTTTACAGGTTCGCGATGTAAGTAAGAACTTCGGTGTTACCAAAGCATTACAGAACGTATCGTTCGACCTGTATAAAGGAGAGATCCATGCACTGATCGGTGAAAATGGATCCGGTAAATCAACTTTGACGAACATGCTGACCGGTATCTATACACAGGAGGAAGGCAAGTTCATTCTGGATGGAACGCATATTCATTCCAAGAACCAGGTAGATGCCAATAACCACGGTGTCTCCATTATCGTTCAGGAGCAGGGCACTCTGGATGGCCTGACTGTTGCAGAGAACATCTTCCTCGGACATGAGGAACCCTTTGTAAAGTTTGGAATTCGTAATACCCGAGCCATGAACAAGAAGGCAAATGATCTTCTGAAAGAATACGGTTTTGACAAGATCAAGGCCCAGAAGATGATCGACGATTACAATTTTGAGGATCGTAAACTGGTTGAAATCGTAAAATCCACCTATTTCCAGCCCAAGGTAATCGTTATTGATGAGACCACAACGGCTCTTTCCCAGGAAGGCCGTGAAGAACTCTACAAGCAGATGAAGAGAGTACGTGATTATGGCGGAACCGTAATCTTTATCTCCCATGATCTGGAAGAGGTCTTAAACATGTCGGATACGATCACAATTCTCCGCGATGGTGTCTACATTGATACGGTTGAATCCAAGGATGTGACCGAAGAAGACCTGAAGAAGCTGATGGTTGGCCGTGAAGTATCCGGTAACTACTATCGTGCAGACTATGGTGAAAAGGTGTCCGATGAAGTGGTTCTCTCTGTTAAGAACGTATCCGTTCCCGGACAGATCAAGAACATCAACATCGACCTGCATAAGGGCGAAATTCTTGGTATCGGCGGCCTGTCCGAATCCGGTATGCATGAGGTGGGCAAGGCAATTTTTGGCGCTTCCTTTGATCGTAGTGGAAGCGTGGAACTTGCTGATGGAACCAAGATCAATGATATCCCGACCGCAATCAAGCACAGCATTGCATATACCTCTAAGGACCGTGATAACGAATCTGTTGTCATGAACCAGGGCATTGGCGACAACATTGTTCTTCCTTCTCTGGATGAACTGGCTGTCGGCAAGGTATTTGAAAGCGATGTTAAGAATAACAAGTTCGCTGATAAGTATGCACACGAGATTTCCGTCAAGATGGTTAACACGAAGCAGTTCGTATCCCAGTTGTCCGGCGGTAATAAGCAAAAGGTAGTCCTGGCAAGATGGATTGCCAAGGATTCCGATATTGTCGTTCTTGATTCTCCGACCCGTGGTATTGATATCAAGGTTAAGCAGGACATCTACCAGCTCATGGATCAGATGCGTAAAAATGGCAAGTCCATTATTATGATTTCCGAAGAGCTGATGGAACTGATCGGTATGTGTGATCGCATCCTGATCATGAAGGATGGCGAGATCAACGGTGAGATCCAGAGAAGCCCTGAAGTTGATGAAAATGCCTTGATCGCAAAGATGGTATAAGGAGGAAGATCATGACGAATACAAATGCTAAAGTCCTGACTTCAAAAGAGGGTATTTTCCAGAAGGGAGATCTTGCATCAACCTTGCGTACCATTCTTCCTGTTATCGGACTTGTCGTAATATTTTTACTGTTTAATTTTTTGACTGGCGGCGCTATGGTGACCCGTTTCTCGCTGATTATCAATCAGGTATTCCCGATCATCATATCTGCGATGGGCGTCTTCTTCATCATGACGATGGGCGGTCTGGATTTCTCCCAGGGTTCTATCCTTGGTATTGCATCCATTGTTATCTGCTATGTTTCCAAAGTTGCTCCCATTCCGGTAGCAGTACTTGCAGGTGTTCTGGCCGGTGCAACGATTGGCGCAATCAACGGTTTCTTTTATGTAAATCGTAAGATCAAGTCCTTCATTGTAACCATCTGCACCATGTTCCTCTTTAGAGGACTGATCAAGTACCTGACCACCAATTCTCCGGTTGCAGGTAATGCGAACCTAATCTATCTTGATACATTAGGATTCAAACTTACCATCACCATCGGTCTTCTGGTCATCGGTTTTGTAGTATTCCGTTTCACCAGATTTGGTACTGATCTGAAGGCAATCGGAGCAGGAGAGAAGGCAGCAAAGTTCGCAGGTATCCGTACCAACCGTACCAAGTTCCTGATCTATGTTCTATCCGGTGCCATTACCGGTATTGCAGCATTCTTGAGTGTTATCCATATCGGATCCGTTACATCCTCCGGTGGTAACCAGTTAGAGACCCAGATTCTGATTGCACTGGTGCTTGGCGGTATGCCGATTGCCGGTGGTGCTAAGGTTAACTTCCTCAACATCATCGTAGGTTCCTTCCTCTACGTTATCCTGAATTCCGGTCTGAATATGATGGGATTCACTACGCAGATGAACCAGCTGATTCAGGGTATCGTATTCCTGGTATTCGTATTTCTCTTCGCGGATCGTGATTCCAACGAAGTTGTAAAGTAATAAAAAGAGAGAGGTATAGAAATGAAAAAACTGTATTTTGTTCCGGGAAGCCAGGACCTGTATGGCGAGGAGTGCCTGAAGCAGGTACATGCTGATTGCGAAGAGATGGTGAAGTTCTTTAATGAGAAGCTCGGCGACACCGTAGAGTTTGTACTCCTTCCCACCGTAGAAACTTCCGAAATCTGTGTAGCAGATATGAAGCAGGTAATGATGGATGATGACTGCATCGGTGTTGTGACCTGGATGCATACCTTCTCCCCTGCAAAGATGTGGATCAAGGGGCTTCAGATTCTGAACAAGCCCCTCCTGCACCTTCATACTCAGGCAAATGAGAAGCTTCCCTATGACAAGATCGATATGGACTTCATGAACCTGAACCAGGCTGCACATGGCGACCGTGAGTACGGCTTCATCCTTGCCCGTATGAACATTCCTCACCAGGTAGTAGCAGGTTATTACACCCATGAGAACTTCCTGGCTAAGGTTCGCCAGTTTGCAGATGTTGCAAAGGCTATCGACTGGTCTCACAACATGCGTGTTGCAACTTTTGGTAACAACATGCGTGATGTAGCAGTTACCGATGGTAACCGTCTCGAAGCCGAGATCCATTATGGTTGGGAGATTAAGTATTGGGGAATTGGTGAGATTGTAGAACTCGCTAAGACCGTAACGGATGCGGAAGTTGCAGAGAAGATGGCAGAGTACACTTCTAAGTACACCATGGCAACCGATCGCGTTGATGTAGTAGAAGAGCAGGCTCGCTACGAGGTAGCATTTGAGAAGTTCCTCAAGCAGAATAACTGCAAGGCATTCACCGATACCTTTCAGGATCTGCACGGAATGAACCAGCTGCCCGGTATTGCTGCTCAGAACATGATGGCAAATGGCGTTGGTTTCGGACCCGAAGGCGACTATAAGATCGCAGCTCTCTCTGCAGTCCTTCAGAAGATGTCCGAAGGCAGAAAGGGTGCCACCGGCTTCATGGAAGATTATACTTATGATCTGACTGCAGGCGAAGAACTTGAACTGGCATCCCATATGCTGGAAGTCCCTGCACAGCTGGCAGCTTCTAAGCCTGAGATTCAGGTACATCCTCTTGGAATCGGCGACAAGTCCGATCCTGCAAGACTTGTATTTGACTGCGTAGAAGGTGACGGCGTACAGGTGACACTGATCGACCTGGGCGACCATTTCCGCATCATTTGTGCTGATGTTGAGCTGGTTAAGGAACCGCATCCCATGCCCAACCTTCCGGTAGCACACATCATGTACCGTCATAAGCCTAACTTTGAAATTGGCACAGCAGCATGGTGCTATGCAGGTGGTGCTCACCATTCCGTTATCTCCACAGCTCTGAACCGTTCCGATATCGCAATGTTTGCAAAACTTACCAATACAGAACTGATTACCATTGGCGAAGACACCACAGAAGCAGATCTTCAGAAGTTCTTCATGCCTAAGTTCTAATGAAATACTAACAGCGGATATGACCGGGCTCTCCGATGAGAGAGCTCGGACTTATCTATATTATGGAACAGGAAGAGTTATGAACGATAACGAACCTCATTACAAGCAAGTTATTAACTACATCAGAACCGAGATTGAGAACGGAAACCTTAAGCAAGGTGACCGCATGCCTTCGGAGAAGGAACTCGGCGAACGATTCGGACTGTCCCGACAGACCATTCGTCATGCGACCGGAGAACTGGAAGAGCAGGGTGTGATCACCCGCGTCAGAGGTTCCGGAAGCTATATTGGAGACATCCGAGACAATCCCAATCGTCCCAGATATATGTCAGTGGCAGTGATGCTGACCTATGTCGACAATTACATCTTCCCTCCTGTTGTTCGAGGCATCTCGAATGTGCTGGAAGGAAATGGTTATTCCATGCAGCTTTCCTTTACGGATAATAACGTTCGTAAGGAAGGTCAGATTCTGAAGAATCTGATCGAGAATGACAATGTCGATGCAGTCATCGCAGAACCTTCCATGAGCGCCCTTCCCAATCCAAATCTGGAGTATTACGAGATCTTGAAGAAACGTCACATTCCCGTGCTCTTCATCAACGCCTCCTATCCTAACCTGAATTTCCCCTGCGTTCGTCTGGATGATCGTCATGTTGCATATGACGCAGTTCAGCAGCTGATTCGCAGAGGACACCGCCAGATCGCAGGTATCTTCCATTGCGAGGATGCTCAGGGAACAGAGCGTTATCTGGGATATGAGAAGGCTCTCTCCCAGGCCGGTATTGTACTGGAGCAGAAGAACGTGATCTGGCTGGATACCACCTCCATTCATAAGTTAGAAGCTCTCATGGATTACATCCTGACCAGAATTGACGGCTGTACCGCAGTCCTTGCCTACAACGACGAGGTTGCCTGCCAGCTGATCAAGTATGGAACGAGACGAGGCCTTAAGATACCAGAAGAACTGTCCATTATCAGTATCGATGATGCAGACACAGCCAAGACCATTTCACCCAAGGTTACGACCTATCCTCATCCCAAGCAGGAACTTGGTATGAAGGCAGCGGAGAACCTACTCCAGATGCTGGAGAATCCCCTTACAGATGGAAACTTTCTCTTTGTACCGGAGGTGAAGATTAGAGAGTCCGTTATTGATATCAGAAAGGAAAACGAATAATGCTTGAAGAACTGAAGCAGGAAGTATATGAAGCCAATATGCAGCTTCCGAAGTATGGCCTGATCACCTTTACCTGGGGTAATGCCAGTGGTATTGATCGCGAGAAGGGCCTCTTCGTCATCAAGCCGAGCGGAGTTCCTTACGAAGAACTGAAGCCGGAGGACATGGTTGTCGTTGATCTCAATGGCAATAAGGTAGAGGGCGAACTCAATCCCTCCTCCGATACTCCAACCCATGTGGTTCTCTACAACCGCTTCCCGACCCTGGGCGGTATCGTCCACACCCATTCTACCTGGGCAACATCCTGGGCTCAGGCCGGCCGAGACATTCCCTGCTACGGCACGACCCATGCAGATTACATCTACGGCGCAATTCCATGCGTTCGCAATCTGACCAAGGAGGAGATCGAAGAAGCATATGAGACCAACACCGGCGTGCTGATCGCCGATTATTTTGCTGCTGAGAACCTGGATTCGGATGCGGTTCCCGGAGTTCTCTGCAAGAACCACGGTGTGTTCACCTGGGGAAAAAATGCAGACAAAGCTGTTTACAATGCGGTTGTATTTGAGGAATGCGCCAAGATGGCAGCTCTCACCGAGCAGATCAATCCCGGCGTAAAGCCCGCACCGCAGGAACTGCAGGATAAGCATTATTTCCGTAAGCACGGCGCCAATGCCTACTACGGACAGAAGGGGAGAGATGAATGAGCGCAAAAGAATTGATCGAAAGCGGTAAGACCGCCCTTGGAATCGAATTTGGTTCCACCAACATCAAGGCCGTCCTCACAGACCTCGAGGGCAATGTCCTGGGCAAGGGCTCCCATCGCTGGGAGAATAGTCTGAAGGATGGCATCTGGACCTATTCGTATGAAGAAATCGATGCCGGCCTCCGCGACTGTTATAGCGCGCTTCGCGCAAACGTAGAGCGCGACCATCAGGTAACCATCAAGACGGTAGGTGCCATTGGCATCTCCGCCATGATGCATGGCTACATCGCACTGGATAAGGAAGGCAAGACGATTGCTCCCTTCCAGACCTGGAGAAATTCCAATACCCAGCAGGCAGCAGATATTCTGACAGAGAAGTTCAACTTCAACATTCCTCTCCGTTGGACCATTGCGCACCTCTATCAGTGTGTTCTGGATCATGAGGAGCATCTCCCCCAAGTGGATTTTGTCACCACTCTGGATTCCTACATGCATTACAGACTGACCGGAGTAAAGGCAGCAGGTATCGGTGATGCATCCGGTATCTTCCCCATTGATTCTGAAGCACTCGACTATGACCAGAGGATGATTGATATCTGCGACGAACTGATCGCCAAGGAAGGCTATACCTTCAAGCTGCGTGATGTTCTTCCTAAGGTCCTCTGTGCAGGCGATAAGGCAGGTAGTCTTACCGTAGAAGGTGCAGCACTCCTCGATGAGTCCGGCAACCTCCAGGCAGGCATTCCCATGTGCCCTTCTGAAGGTGATGCAGGCACCGGAATGGTAGCGACCAATGCCGTTGCAGCAGGAACCGGAAACGTATCTGCAGGTACTTCCACCTTTGCAATGATCGTAACCGAGAAGCCGCTTTCCAAGCTTCATCGTGAAATCGACATGGTAACCACTCCTGACGGTAAGCCGGTAGCTATGAGCCATGCCAATAACGGAACCACTGATATCAACGCTTGGCATGACCTCTTCAAGGAATTCGCTGAGCTTCTGGGCGTAGATACCTCTGATCTGAACCTCTATGACATTCTCTTCAGAAAGTCCTTAGAAGGCGATGCAGACTGCGGCGGACTCCTCAACTACGGATACTATTCCGGAGAGGGTGTAACCAAGTTAAATGAAGGGCGTCCTCTCTATGTGCGTATGCCCGATTCCAAGTTCAATCTCGCAAACTTCATGCGTGCTCACCTCTACACCTCACTGGGTGCAGTAAAGCTTGGCATGGATATCCTGCAGAAGGAAGAACATGTAGCAATCGATCGTATCACCGGTCATGGCGGACTCTTCACCACTCCCGGATGTGTTCAGAAGTATCTGGCAGCAGCAATCGATACCCCGGTAACCGTAATGTCTACTGCAACGGAAGGCGGCCCTTGGGGCATGGCACTTCTGGCAGCATACATGTTAGAGGGTGGACGTGAAAAAGAATCTCTTCCAGAATATCTGGAGCGTGTAATATTCTCAAATATGGAGGGGACTACACTTGCTCCCGATGACGAGACCGTTAAGGGATACGAAGCCTTTGCAGAGCATTACAAGAGCGGCTTGGCAATCGAGAAGGCAGCAATTGAGCATGCAAAGTGGTAAATAGGTAAAGACAGCGATTGAGAATTCTAAATGATAAGCAGGTAACAACAGCAAGTGATGCGTTCCTTTCGGAGCGCATCGCCTACTGATAAATTGATGGGCAAGCCCCACGTTTATGAAGAAAGAGTAAGAGGGCAGCAGTTATGAAGTTTTTTATCGACACAGCTAACGTAGATGAAATCAGAGAAGCTAACGATATGGGAGTTATCGCCGGTGTTACCACCAATCCTTCTCTGATCGCAAAGGAAGGTAGAGATTATGCCACCGTTCTGAAGGAAATCACCGATATCGTTGATGGACCCATCTCCGGTGAGGTTAAGGCAACCACCACTGATGCAGAAGGCATGATCAAGGAAGGCCGCGAGATCGCAGCTCTCCATGAAAATATGGTAGTTAAGATCCCTATGACCGCGGAAGGCCTGAAGGCCATCAAGGTTCTTCACAGCGAAGGAATCAAGACCAACTGCACGCTGATCTTCACTGCAAACCAGGCTCTCCTGGCAGCAAATGCAGGCGCTGATTTCGTATCTCCTTTCCTGGGACGTCTGGATGACATTTCGGAACCCGGCTTTCAGCTGATTCAGGACATTGCTGACATCTTCGCTCAGTATCCTGAGATTCATTCCGAAATCATCTCCGCATCCGTTCGCAGCCCGCTCCATGTAACCCAGTGTGCTATGGCAGGTGCTGATATAGCCACCGTTCCCTTCAAGGTAATCATGCAGATGATTCATCATCCTCTGACCGATGAAGGTATTGTGAAGTTCCAGAATGATTATCGCGCTGTATTTGGTGACAAATAATTTGTAATGTAGGCTGAAATCGGGCCGATAAAGTGCTATGACACAGACGCACTTTATCGGTCCATTTTAAGGTATTAAGAAAGGAAAGTCAGATCATGACAAATCAGGAATTACGGGAAATCGCCAATGAAGTCCGTAAAGACATCGTGACTGCAGTACATTCTGCGAAGAGTGGACATCCGGGCGGATCCCTCTCTGCAGCAGATATTTTCACTTATCTGTATTTCGAAGAGATGAATATCGATCCCAAGAATCCTAAAGATCCTAACAGAGATCGCTTCGTACTTTCAAAGGGACACACTGCTCCCGGTTATTACTCTGCAATGGCAGAGCGCGGATACTTCCCCAAGGAAGACCTCCTAGGCCTTCGTCATGTAGGCTGCCATCTCCAGGGGCATCCCAACATGAATGACACCCCTGGTGTTGACATGTCTTCCGGATCTCTTGGACAGGGCATTTCCGCAGCAGTTGGTATGGCTCTTGCAGCCAAGGTTCAGAACAAGGACTATCGTGTCTACACCCTTCTCGGAGATGGTGAGATCGAAGAAGGCCAGGTTTGGGAAGCTGCAATGTTCGCAGGTAACCGCCATCTGGACAACCTTGTAGTTATCGTAGATAACAATAACCTTCAGATCGACGGAACTCTGGAAGAGGTTAACTCTCCTTATCCCATCGACAAGAAGTTTGAAGCCTTCAAGTTCCATGTAATCAACCTTGCTGACGGTAACGACATGGAACAGCTCCGCGCAGCTTTTGATGAGGCACGTACCGTTAAGGGAATGCCCGTAGCAATCGTTGCTAAGACCGTAAAGGGCAAGGGTGTATCCTTCATGGAGAACAATGCCGGCTGGCATGGTAAGGCTCCTAACGATGAAGAATTCGCTATTGCAATGGCTGATCTTGAGAAGGAGGCATAAATTATGGCAGACGTTAATAAAATCGCAACCAGAGACTCCTATGGTAATGCCCTTGTAGAGCTCGGTAAGAAGCATGAAAATCTCGTTGTTCTGGATGCTGACCTTGCAGGCGCAACCAAAACCGGCGTATTCAAGAAGGAATTCCCGGATCGTTTCTTCGATTCCGGTATCGCAGAGTCCGATATGATCGGCATCGCAGCAGGACTGGCAGCAGCAGGCATGGTTCCCTTTGCTTCCTCCTTCGCAATGTTCGCAGCAGGTCGCGCTTTCGAGCAGGTTCGTAACTCTGTAGGCTATCCTCACCTCAATGTTAAGATTGGTGCTACCCATGCAGGTATCTCCGTAGGTGAAGATGGAGCAACCCATCAGTGCTGTGAGGATATCGCTCTCATGCGTACCATCCCCGGCATGACCGTTATCGTTCCTTCTGACGATGTAGAAGCTAAGGCAGCAGTAGAAGCAGCCTATGAGCTGGATGGCCCTGTATATCTTCGCTTTGGCCGTCTTGCATGCCCTGTGATCAACGATAACGCAGGCTACAAGTTCGAAATCGGCAAGGGTATCATCCTTAAGGAAGGCACTGACCTCACCATCGTAGCTACCGGACTGGAAGTCGGCTTCGCTCTTGAAGCAGCTGAAAAGCTCGCTGCCGACGGCGTAAATGCAGAAGTAATCAACATCCATACCATCAAGCCTCTGGACGAGGAACTCATCCTCGCATCCGCTAAGAAGACCGGCAAGGTTGTAACCGTAGAAGAACATTCCGTAATCGGTGGCCTCGGCTCCGCAGTATGTGATGTCCTCTCCGAGAAGATGCCTACTCCGGTTAAGAAGATCGGTGTATACGACGAATTCGGTGAATCCGGTCCCGCTGTAGAATTGCTTGCAAAGTACAAGCTGGACGGT
>Ga0256404_1002399_pt1 | contig 41546 bp, 34 predicted proteins | sample RumenRJG_01DNA_FD_185990 | JGI IMG/M metagenome (GOLD analysis project Ga0256404, IMG submission 185990) | Bovine rumen microbial communities from Lethbridge, Alberta, Canada - RJG_01 | ecosystem: Host-associated > Mammals > Digestive system > Stomach > Rumen | place: Canada: Alberta | collected... | reverse complement strand
GATGGCTTTACCATCCTCCGCCTCCGCCTCCGCCGGCACCGCCGCCAGAGAAGCCGCCACCGCTGAAGCCGCCACCGCCGCTCCAGCTGCCGCCGCCGGAACTTCCGCCACCGGACCAGCCGCTGCCTCCGCCCGAATGAGGAATGACGATGTGGTTGTTTACGCTGGCGTTGCAGTCACTCATCATTCTGCCCATCATGTAGTAATCGAAACTGTCATAGCGGCCGGAACTTGTTCTTGCCCAGTCAGGAGTAACGACCGGGATATCCTCAAAGTTCCTGATCCACTTGTTGGTCAGTCCGAATACATAAGCGTACGGAATGATGTGGTAGAAGTATTCAGGATCATCCTCTACAAGCTCGTTGAGCTTATCGAGTTCTGCAGTCCTGATGAAGTCTCTGAATCCAAGGATCCTTCCCATGAGCCTTGTGTACTCGCCCTTCTTCGCGATCGCTATGACCGAGAAGAATATAGCGATGAGTGTTCCGAGGATCAGGAATCCGAGAATTACCATGCTCTTGGTTCCGTTAAGATAATCCATCGAGCTGGCCATAACCGGAAGCATTCCTATTCCCATGTAGAACAGCCATATAGCAGCCAGGCACTTGAGTACTGTCTTTACCTTGCTCGAGCTGCGGATCCTGTCATATACCGAGCACATCAGCCAGACGACTGCGATGATATGTAACGCCGCCCAGATGAAGCCGAACATCATCATATCCGATCCTGTTGTCGACGCCCAGATGCAGAATGCTGCCGAAGGCGCCAGTGCCGCCAGTGCGCATCCCGCCCTTGCCATGAGCGAATCCGATCTGTGTACGGCATTCGGTCCGACGAACATTTCGCCGAGCTGCTCGCATGCCCTCTCGTATTTGGTCCCGAACGTGACGCCCAGCTTACTGCTGTTGGCTGTCTTGTTGCCGCTTGCAAAAAGGCCCTTCCACAGGGTTCTGATGAACTGCGGCTCGTCAGATGGTTCAGCACCTCTGTGGAATATGAATTCCTTGCGGCTTTTCTGCTCGATGCTCAGATAACCCTTGTCCGCCATGTATACAATGTTGGATACGATGTCAGACTTGTCGACTTTGCCGTCGATGATATATCCGATCTCACCCGGTGTCAGCTCACCAGGAGGATAAAACTCCAGAGTCCTCGTCATATGATCATCCCTGCCGTAGAAGTACCACAGCAGGAATGCACCGATAGGTCCGAGCGCAAAGAGCAGAACACTGTTCAGCCCGAGCTGTCCGAACTGAGGCGCACCTACCCAGTAGCCCTGAGGCAGGTCAAGCGAAAGAGTGATGCCGTGATGCGCCGGAAGATCCTCTGCCGTAATGGTGATGGTCTGTCCATCATCCGACGGTGTCATAACTGCGTTGTCCTCGTTGCTCGAGGTACCGTATGAGCCGGAGAACACTTCCGCTTTGCTGAGATCAGCCCCTTTAGGCAGGTTGACAGTGCACTTCACGCTGCCGATATCTGTTTCCCAGTCGGTCGGGATGAGGTTCAGAAGGAGCATGTCCTTCTCCGTGTTCTCATCCTCCCACATGGTGATCTTATAGTAGATATCGTACGGATTCTCACCTGTCAGAACGTAGTCAGCGCTTCCGATCTTGACGACCTTGTTTCCGGACTCAGAGTATGTCTCATACTCGTAGCCCGGCACCTGTATCCCGCCGACTCTGTATCCTCTCACAGGGATGTATCTGTATATCCCGTGGTGAGGAGTCGAATAGTATACATTGATGTACTCATGGTAATCGTAGCTGTTGTCCTCAGCGACATCTACTTCGACATTATATTCTGTAGCATACATCGTGTTGTCCGCTGCATGGGAAGAGCCTCCCGTAAACGGCACGAGCATCAGGATGAGTCCGATCACAGCGATCACCGCAGCCGCTCTCGCAGCCAGAGACCTCTTGCGTATCCTGGTATCCATGTCAGTTCTCCTTCTGTGTCAGCAGGTGTGTCACAAGGGACGGTCCTTTTTGACACATTTTACAGTCCCTCATCAAAGTCCTCTGTATGCATCTTAGGGAAATTGAACATCTCCGCAACGATGCTGGTCGGGAATGTCTCGACCTTGTTGTTGTAGTCTCTGAGGACAGCCGAAAGATACTTCCTTGCATTGAGGATGTCCTCTTCTGATCCGGACTCCTCATACTTTCTGAGCTCTTCCTCAGCCATTTCGATGCGGTTCTTCTCCTGGGTAAGAGAATTGTAGCAGATCACTACAACCACCGCGATAACGACCAGAATTATAAGTATTACAGCCATTGTTCATTCCCCTTTCTGTATGGGTTCTATATCAGTGCATTACTGATTCTTTCCGCAGCAGTTCTTATACTTCTTGCCGGAGCCGCATGGGCACGGATCGTTTCTGCCTACCTTAGGCATGTCGCGCTTTACGGTCTCCTGTTTGCCGGTCTTCTCTGCCTTAGGAGCAGCACCCGGCATATTCCTTCTTCCGTTTCCGGAAGGTTCGCTGTCATCCTTATAGTCTTCCTTGGATGCGGATGTCCTGCCGCTTACAGCATTCCTTCTCTGAGTATTGGTTGTGACTGTTACGTTGTAGCAGAACTTGACAGTCTCCTCTCTGATATCCGCAACGAGCTCCTCGAACATTGCAAAACCTTCCTGTGCATATGCAACTGCAGGGTCCTGCTGTCCGATTCCTCTGAGTCCGATACCGTCCTTCAGCTGATCCATCGCATCGATGTGATCCATCCAGCGGTTGTCTACGACTCTCAGGAGGATCATTCTCTCGACCTCGCGCATCTGCTCGGTGCCGATCTCAGCTTCCTTCTCTTCGTACAGCTGATCGAATACAGCCTTGACGTCATCTCTCAGCTTGTTCTCATCGAGTCCGCTGACATACTCCGGATCGTCGAACTGAAGTCTGCCCCTGACAAGCGGTGTGATCTGCTCGAGTCCGTCAGATACTCTCTTGAGATCCCACTCTTCAGGATATCTTGACTCCATAACGACAGGATCGATGATGCCGTCGATAAGTTCGTATGTCATGTTCTGGATGTAGCCGGAAACATCCTCTCCGTCCAGGACCATTCTCCTCTGTCCGTAGATGATCTCCCTCTGCTTGTTCATGACATTGTCGTACTGGAGTACGTATTTACGGATGCCGAAGTTCTTGCCCTCGACCTTCTTCTGTGCTCCTTCGATGGACCTTGTGAGCATGCCTGCTTCGAGCGGTTCATCCTCATCGAGTCCGACTCTCTCCATGACGTGCTGCATCCTCTCTCCTCCGAAGAGTCTCATAAGGTCATCCTCAAGAGAGATGAAGAACTGGGTCGTACCAGGGTCTCCCTGACGTCCGGAACGTCCTCTCAGCTGGTTGTCGATACGTCTTGACTCGTGTCTTTCAGTACCTACGATGCAGAGTCCGCCGAGCTCTCTTACCTTCTCCTGTTCAGCTGCTCTTTCAGCCTTGATCTCATCGTGCAGCTCGTTGTATCTCTGTCTTGCAACGATCATGTCAGGATCATCCGACTTCTCGAATCCTGTAGCGAAAGCGATCTGCTCAGGCGTGTACTCTTCCCTTCTCATCTGGCGTCTTGCCTCAAAGTCAGGGTTGCCGCCCAGGATGATATCCGTACCACGGCCGGCCATGTTGGTAGCGATGGTGACGGCACCGAGACGGCCTGCCTCAGCGACGATCTCAGCTTCCTGCTCATGGTGCTTGGCGTTCAGCACGTTATGCTTGACGCCTCTCTTCTTCAGCATGTTGCTGATGAGCTCGGATATCTCGATCGAGATGGTACCGACCAGCACCGGCTGTCCGGTCTCATGAGCAGCGACGACCTTGTCTACGATCGCTTTGTACTTGCCTCTCTGATGAGCATATACAGAATCCTGCAAATCCTCTCTGATCACAGGCTTGTTGGTAGGGATGACGACAACGTCCATGTTGTAGATGTCCCTGAACTCGTCTTCCTCTGTCTTGGCAGTACCGGTCATACCTGCAAGCTTCTGATACATTCTGAAGTAGTTCTGCAGTGTGATGGTAGCGAGAGTCTTGGACTCGGATCTTACCTTGACGCCTTCCTTGGCCTCGATGGCCTGGTGAAGTCCGTTGGAGAATCTTCTTCCGTACATCAGACGTCCTGTGAACTCATCTACGATCAGGATCTCACCGTCCTTGACGATGTAATCAACATCCCTCTTCATGAGGTAGTTGGCGCGAAGAGCCTGCTGTACGTAGTGGTTGAGTTCCATGTTGTCAGGATCGGAGAAGTTGTCTACACCGAAATACTCCTCGCAGATCTTGACACCCTGATCGGTAAGAGCGATCTGATTGTCCTTCTCATCGATCTTGTAGTCTCCCGGAGCGTCTTCCTTGTCTTCAACGAGAGTCTTTACGAAGGAGTTCGCATTCCTGTACATCGAGCTGGAGTCAACGCCTCTTCCGGAAATGATGAGCGGTGTTCTCGCCTCATCGATGAGGATCGAGTCGACCTCGTCGACGATAGCGTAGTTGAGCTCTCTCTGAGTCAGCTGCTCCTTGTATGTGACCATGTTGTCACGCAGGTAGTCAAAACCGAATTCGTTGTTAGTTCCGTACGTGATGTCGGCCATGTACTGCTCGTGACGTGCAGGTCCTTCTACAGCGTGGATAACGCATCCGACCTTGAGTCCGAGGAAGGTGTACAGCTTGCCCATCCACTCAGCGTCACGCTTTGCCAGATAGTCGTTGACTGTTACTACGTGAACGCCCTTGCCTTCAAGAGCATTCAGGTATGCGGCAAGAGTAGCTACGAGAGTCTTACCTTCACCTGTCTTCATCTCGGCTATACGTCCCTGATGCAGAACCACACCGCCGATGAGCTGTACTCTGAAGTGCTTCATTCCGAGGCTTCTCCACGCACCTTCACGGCATACCGCGAAAGCTTCAGGCAGGATGTCATCGAGAGTCTCGCCGTCAGCGAGCCTGTCTCTGAACTCCTGGGTCTTGCCTCTCAGCTCATCATCGGACAGCGCCTGCATCTCTTCGTCATAAGCCTCGATGCGGTCGACTATCTTCTCTATCTTCTTCACCTCTTTGGCGTTAAGATCGCCAAAGATTTTTTCCATTAAGCCCATAGTTATAACTTCCCTTTCTTAAATATTTCATGCAGGCTGCATTATGTGGCAAATTTTTTATCCAGTTGCCTTTTGCACCTGTTAATTATCCTCTTCGACCTTATCCTCTACAGATATCCGTGTCATGAGAGCTCTCCTCGCATCTGCCTTGGTTACTCTCACATGGAAGACCTTGTGCTTGGACTCATAGTCGAATTCATCGCCTTCCTTAGGCAGCCTGTCGAGCTCTATCATGACCCAGCCGTTGACTGTGTTGGCATCGGCCTCTATCTCTTCATCAAAGAGTTCGAAGAAATCCTCAAGGTCTGCATTGCCGGCAACAAGGTAAGTGTTGTCCCCTGCAGGTCTCACTTCCTTGGATGCTACGGTGTCGTGCTCGTCATAAATATCCCCGACGATCTCCTCGATGATATCTTCAAGCGTGACAAGACCGGTCGTTCCGCCGTACTCATCGACGACGATCGCTATATGCGTCTTTTTGGCCTGCATCTTCTTGAGCAGGACAGCCGCCTTGATCGTCTCAGCGACATATGCGACAGGCTTTATGAACTTCTCCGTGTCCTTGATGTTCTTGACGTTGTTGTTGTAGAAATCCTTCTGGTTGAGAACTCCTATTATATTGTCCAGGTCGTCTTCGTAAACAGGAAGTCTTGACAGTCCTGAGTCCTTGAAGACCTGTTTTATCTCTGCTACCGGCGTGCCCTTTTCAATAGCCACGATGTCGACTCTCGGTGTCAGGATGTCGATCGCTTCAACATCATTGAACTCGATCGCGTTCGCGATGAGCTCGCTCTGCTCCTCACCGATAGCACCCCCTGCTTCCGCTTCTTCAACGATAGTCAGGAGCTCATCCTCTGAGAATTCCGGTTCGGTGTTCTTTCCGACTATCTTCTTCAGAAGCACCTTGAGTCCCATGAAGATGAATGTCAGCGGCGTCATAATAATAATGAGGGCCTTGACAAACGGCGCCAGAAAGAGAGCAACCTCTTCCGAATACTCTCTTGCGATGATCTTAGGTGAAATCTCTCCCAGTACCAGTACAAGGATAGTGACCATTACTGTAGCGAGTGTAGGTCCTATTCTTGCCCCCCATGTCTGTATCCCGTATACGGTCGCCACAGTTGTCATGGCTATGTTGGCGATGGTGTTTCCGACAAGGATCGTGGTGATCAGCTTGTCAAAATTCTCCGTCAGGTCGAGGACGATTGCCGCCCTCTTATTGTCCTCAGCAGCAAGATTCTTCATTTTGATCTTGTTGACCGAGGAGAACGCGGTCTCTGTGCCCGAGAAGAATGTCGAGCACAGGACCAGCGCGATTATAGCAATCAGATAACTGTTCATATAATTGTTTTACTCTTCATTTCTGCCCGAAACGATAGCCCAGTCGATGGTCGTATCGATCTCAGGTGCGTTGTAGTTCTCACTGTCGTATGTCAGGTAAGCCTTGGCCGTGTATGTTCCGACCGCAATGGCCTTGTTGTCCCTGTATCTGACATCGATCGACTTAGGAACGTTCCTCAGTACGATGCTCTTCTCATACGCATCGTAGACGAAAGGCTTGTCATAGCTCCAGTGAACATGTTCGGTGTCGTAGTTCGCCTTGTGGATTGTCCACTTCAGATCGGCGATCTCGTCAGCCTCGCAGTTTCTTGTATCGTATGTAAGCCTTGCTCTTGCAGTGTATGTGCCTGCATTGATCTTGACGTTATCGATGTATACGACCTCAGCATCATTAGGCAGTCCGATCAGGCTGACCTTCTTAGGCTTCTCGTCATAGACGAAAAGTGTGCTCGGGTCATAGTCCCAGCTTACGGCAGAGGTGTTGATCTTCTTCTTCTGGATCCTCCACTTGAGGCTGGCTGCAGTCGGCTCCTCATAGTTGTCCTTGTTGCTGTAGTCAAGGATGGCTTCAGCCATGTATGTGCCGGCATCGATCGCGGTGTTTCCTCTGTATCCCTGTACAGTGACTCCGTCAGGGAGACCTGTGAGCTTGACGGTCTTCTCTTCACCGCTGTAGATGATGTCATCGCTGTATGCCCATTCAGTTCCCGACATATCGTACTTGGCCTTGAGGATCTGCCACCAGCATCCTCTGACAGGCTCAGGTGTCTCAAAGTTTACAGGGTCAGCTGCTTCGATCTCGGCCATTGCCTCATACTCGCCTGCATTGACCGCAGTGCTTCCCTTATAGATGACTGTGACATTCTCAGGAAGTCCTGCAAGCTGTACGCTCTTCTCTTCGCCGTCATATACGAACGGGCTCTCGTAATCCCAGTGAACGCCTGACATGTCTATACCGGCCTTGGCGATCTCCCATCTGCACTCAGGAAGTACAACTTCTCTGTAGTTGGTGTCGGCAGGATTTACGAGTTTTGCCTTGGCGTAGTATACGCCTGCGTCTGTCGCTGTGTTGTCCTCGTATACGACCTCGAAGCCTTCAGGCACGCCTACGAGTTCCATCTCAGGTGCGACTCCGCGGAGTCTCTCAAGGAAGCCCTGTTCCTTGGCCCTCTCAGTCAGAGCAACGCCCTTAGGGGTTCCGTCATATACGAACGGTCCTTCGTAGTTCCAGCTGATGCCGCTTATATCCACAGGAGCATCGGCCATTCCTATGCGCCATCTTACAGGTCCGAATTCAGGCCTGAAGTAGTTCCTCTCATCATAGCTCAGCTCTGCAGAAGCCTCATACTCTCCTGCATTGACACCTGTGTTGCCGGTGTAAGCTGCGGTTACGCCTGCCGGCAGTCCCTTGAGCGTGACTGCTCTCTCTGAACCGTTATATGTAAAGCTGTCCTCGTAATCCCATGCAACTCCGGACATGTCGTATACGGCCTTGTCGATCCTCCAGTCCATAGTTCCGATGTGCGGCTGGATGTAGTTGTGCTCATCGTATGTGAGTTCTGCAGAAGCAGTGTATTCACCTGCCTCTGTTGCAGCATTGCCGCTGTATACCGGCTCAACGCCTTCAGGGAGTCCTGTGATCGAGATGGACTTCTCGGTCCCGTCATAGACGTATCTCATGTCACCGGTCCATCTTGCATCGGACATGTCATACTCTGCCTTGACGATCTCCCAGTCGCAGTCTGCGATAACCGGAGCGTTATAGTTCTCCGGATTGACAGGCCTGAGGTCTGCGTGTGCTGTATAGTGTCCTACTACAGTTCCTGTGTTGCCGGAGTATTCAGCGGTGATGGTCTCCGGAATGCCAGCGAGCTCTACCTTCATCTCACCTCCGTCATATGTGAACGGCTGTGAGTAGTCCCATCTGAGTCTGCGGATGTCCGGATCAGCCTTGTTGATGGTCCATGTGCAGCTGACAGGTTCAGGTGTGCTGTAGTTGCCCGTATTGGTCCTGAATCTTGCAACAGCTGTGTATGTTCCTGCGTCTGTGGCCGAATTGTCTTCGTACTCCACGCTGAGTCCTTCCGGCACTCCTGTGAGATCAACTCTCTTAGGTGTTCCGTCATAAATGAACTCTCCGCTGTAGTCCCACTTCACGCCGGACATGTCATACTCAGCCTTGCCGATGTGCCAAGGGAATGTGACCGTTTCAGGAGCATTGAAGTTGCTGTCTGATGTTCTGAACGATGCTGTGGCAACGTAGTCTCCTGCGAGGAATCCGCTGTTGCCCTCGTATGTTGCAGTAACATTCTCAGGGAGGTTGAAGAGCTCGATGCTCTTTCTCTCTCCGTCATATGTGAATGAATCCGGCTGGTAATCCCACTCAGCTCCGCTCATGTCGTAGTCTGCTCTGATGATCTCCCAGTCGCAGTCTGCCACAGTCGGCGTGTTGTAGTTGGCCTCATCGGACACTCTGAGGATGGCCCTTGCGGTATACTTGCCCGCGCCGGTCGCCTCATTGTTCCTGTAATCTGCGCTGACGCCGTTAGGCAGCTGCTCGAGCATTACGCTCTGGACTCTTCCGTTATATACCTTGGCATCTGTGTAATCCCACTTTACAGCGCTCATCTCGTAGTCAGCCTTGATGATGCGCCACTTGCAGCTGTCTACGTACGGCTTGTTGTAGTTGCTCTGATCAAACGGGATCAGGTCAGCAGTTGCTTCGTAGAATCCGGTCGCTGCTGCAGCGTTGCCCGAGTATACTGCGCGGACGCCTTCAGGCAGTCCTCTGAGCTCGACTTCGTGCATCCTGCCGGTGTAACTGAACTCTCCGCTGTAGTTCCACTGGACGGATGACATGTCAAAATCCGCCTTCCTTACCGTCCATTCACAGTTTGCGAATGAAGGTACCTTGTAGTTCCTTTCATCAGCACCTCTGAACGTTACGGATGCCTCATATGTGCCGGCATCAGCAGCCTCGTTGTTTCTGTATGTAGGTGTGACGCCCTCAGGCAGGCCCTTGATCACGACCCTATGAACAGTTCCGTCATATGTGAACGGTCTGTCGTAATCCCAGTAAGCGTGGCTCATGTCGTAGTCACCCTTCTCGATTCTCCAGGTGACATTGCCGAGCTTGACCGGCGTATAGTTGGCTGTGTCCTCAGGTCTTATCTCTGCGGTTCCGACATATGTTCCGGCCTGCGATGCTCTTGTGTTTCCGTAAACGGCATAGCAGCCCTCAGGGATGTCCACAGCATACACAGTCTTCTCGGATCCGTCGTATGTGAACGGATTCTCATAGGACCATGTGATTCCGGCTGTATCTACCGGCGCCTTGTCGATCTCCCATGTGCATTCGCGGAACTCAGGTCTCTCGTAGTTCTTCTCATCGAATTCGAAAGCTGCCTCAGCCATATAGACGCCTGCATTTGCTGCAGTGTTTCCGCTGTATACAGGCTCAAGGCCGTCCGGCAGTCCGTTGATAACGACTTCCTTCTCGTAGCCGTCATACGTGAACTTTCTCTCTTCCTGCCATTTTGCATTTCTGAGGTCGTACTCGGCCTTCTCGATGCTCCAGTCAAGTGTCATGTCAGGAATGTTCGCATTATAGTTGGCTGTGTCGCTGACGGTGAATCTGGCGATAGCTGTGTAGTCGCCCGCATCCGTAGCGCTGGCATTGGTATAACTTACCCTTACGCCTTCCGGCACGCCTGAAAGCCTTACGCTCTTCCTGCTGCCGTCATAGGTGAACGGCGATGTGTAATCCCATACTGCGCCTGTGATGTCCGGGTCAGCCTTGCTGATGTTCCATGAATAGCCCATCGGCTTCGGCGGCAGGTAGTTGCTGTCATCTACAGCCGTGAATAGTGCCTTGGCATAGTATCTGCCGGCATTGTGGTATGTATTGAATGCGTACTCAACAGTAACATCATCTCCGATGTCACTTGTGATCTCTACTGTCTTGTCAGTTCCGTCGAAGACAAAACCGCTGCAGTCTGTCCACTCGAGACCCGGCTTCTCGATCTGAGCCTTGTTTATGGCCCATGTGCAGCCGTTGACCTCAGGTGTCTCGTAGTTCAGAGGATCGCTCGGGCTGAGTACTGCCGTAGCTACGTACTTGCCGGCGTCTATCCTGGTATTGTCTGAATATTCGACGTTGATGCCTTCAGGAAGCCCCTCGAGATATACTCCGTGCTCTTTTCCGTCATATGTGAAAGCTTCGCTGTAATCCCAGTGAACTCCCGAGATGTCGAATCTGTCCTTGTTGATCTTCCACTGGCAGTCAGCTGGCTGCAGTGCGTACATGTTATCCGAGTCATACTCGAGGACAGCGTGTGCGTTGTAAACTCCCGCATTGAATCCGCTTGCGTTCTCATAGTCAACGTGGATGCCTTCAGGTACTCCGGTGAGTTCGACGCTCTTGGTCTCACCATCATATGTGAACGGTCCCTGATAGTTCCACTTTACGCCGGACATGTCAATGACCTTCTTCCTGATAGTCCAGTTAAGTGTCATGTCTTCCGGAGTGAAATAGTTGTGTGTATCCGGGTTGATGAACATGGCGACAGCCTTGTAATCACCGGCGGATATGCCGACCTGATTGCGGTATCTGACTCCGAGTTCTTCCGGAACTCCCTGAAGAGTAACTTCGTGTGTCTCGCGGTCAAAATCGAAAGGCTTGTCATAGCCCCATCTTACGGCGCCCATGTCATATGAGGCCTTGGCGATCTCCCACTCATACTCCACAGGACCGGACGCCCTGTAGTTTCCGGTGAGGGTTCCTCTTGCAAGGTACTTGCCTGCAGGTGTCTCCTCTGCTCCGTCATAGTCGATCTCTGCATCATCAGGAAGGTTGAGGATGCGGACTGACTTAGGCTGTCCGTCATATACGAACTTGTCATATTCAGACCACTCCAGAGTCAGCGGATCGATCACCGCCTTCTCTATCTCCCATACGCACGGAACTACGTCCGCAGGTTTTTCATAGTTGACCTCGTCGTAATGAAGAGTTGCTGTTGCGGTATAGATGCCGGCTCTTGCAGCTCTGTTGTTTTCATATGTCGCTGTAACACCCTCAGGAAGTCCTGTGAGTGCAACACTTCTCTCGCTGCCGTCATATGTAAAGACGTCCTCATAGTCCCAGTGTACCTGCGACATGTCATAGGAAGCCTTTCTGACTGACCACTCATATTCCTTCATGATCGACGGTTCGCTGAAATTGTCATCGTCATAGTCGAGTTTTACTGCAGCAACATAGTTGCCCGCTTCAGTAGCGGTGTTGCCCTCGTACTCAGCATGCACTCCGACCGGAAGCCCCTCGATCCATACGTGCTTAGGTGTGCCGTCGTATGTCATATTGCTGTCTTCAGCCCAGCGTACGCCCGACATATCCTTGGCAGCCTTCTTGATCCTGAGCTCAACGGCATTGGAAACCGTTTTGCCCACACTGTTGGCAGCGCAGAGTCTTACGAGCCAGCCGCTGCACTTTACCGGCAGGATGGTATTGTGGTCTATCGCCTGCCATGTGCCTTCTTCTCCGTTAGGGCTGACCTCCAGATAGCCGGTAACATTAGGGTCTCCGGCAGAAACGATCTCAGGCAGCTCGAACGGTATAGGCTGTCCGAATGTGAACTCGTCAACAGGACGCACCTCTCCGATCTCAGGTGCGCTTGCCCATACAGCATACAGGTTGAGGTCCTCGTCGACATTGTTGAGCTCCTGGCCCGGCTGCAGCATAGTGCCCGATCCGTCAGCCTCGGTGTTCCATCCGATGAAAACGAACTTCTCTCCCGGTGCAGCATACATCGGATCCTCGATCATGTACCTGAAATCCGGGACAGTCTTCCTCTCTGTCGAGATATCCCTGCCTGCATTCTCATGATAGATGACCATGCAGCCCTCTGCGGAGATGACTCTTGCTCTTCTGTATTTACCGGCTTCCTTGACTGCGAGTCTGTCGCATGAAGTCGTTCCGTCTCCGTTAAGACTGAATGCAGGTCCGAGCAGTATGTCCGTGAGTCTTGCGCACTTTGCAAACATTCTGTTCATGTCTGAGCATCCGGAGGTATCGAAAGATGATATATCCAGCTCTCTGAGTCTTGTGCAGCCCTCAAACATCGAGCGCATGTCGGTTACGCCCGCTGTATTGAACCCGCTGAGATCTGCAGCTTCGAGGCCCTTGCAGCCTTTGAACAGTCCTGCAAGCGAAGCCCCTTCAGGGAACGTCACCTCACCGATTACTGCCGCTTCAGTGATGAGTGTGCGGTAGTTCTCCCATGGAATCCCGCTGTCATCCAGACTCTCGGCCTGACCTCCGTTAATGAAGAGTCTGCCCGTCTCGTCGATGCCCCACAGGCACTCTCCCCACTTATCTACCTTGATGAAATTCTTGTCCATAATCTGTTCCTTTTATAATCACATCCGCCGCCCGGAGCGGCTAATTGGTAACATAATCATACATAGTAGATTATATAATAATCAGGGTGCAAAATGAAGATACTAAAAATAGGCGCGGCACTATGGCCGCGCCCTGAAGTTCAGTATCAGATATATCTGCCGGCGTTCACACACAGTGCTGCCGGGACCCCTCCTCACTTATACGAAGAAGAATGCCGCGCCTATCATGATGTACACCGTCACAAGCTGCAGTCCTTCGAGCCAGTTCGACTCTCCGTCAGATGCTACACGGTTAGCGATAAGGACCGCACCGGTAACCGAGACGAGCTCGAATGGCGTGAACACGATGCTCATCGGTGTGAAGAACAGGCTGAGAAGTGTCAGCACAGGGACTACGAACAGTATGATCTGAAGGCTGGAGCCGAGAGCGATCTCTATCGCAGCGTTCATCTTGTTTTTGTAAGCCATTATGATCGCCGATGAGTGCTCTGCCGCATTGCCTATGATCGGGACCAGAATGATACCGACGAAGGTCCTGCTGAGACCTGCGCTGTCCGCCATCGGTTCGACCGTTCCGACGAAAATCTCCGAGATCACGGCGATGCAGACCGTTGATGCGATCAGAAGCCCTACAGCCTTAGGCAGGCTCGCATTGTGTTCCTCTTCATCATCTGCAGTTACAGATTCCTCATACAGCGCCCTGTGCGTCACGAAGGTGAACACGAACTGCATGACATATACAAGCAGCATCAGTACCGCAATAATCACGCTGAGTCCTTCATACTGCGAATTGAGGCTCTCCTCAGGAAGAGCATGGGTGAATATGGCCGGTATCGAGAGCCCGAGCACCGACAGGAGCAGCATGCTCGCCGTTATATTGATGGAGTTCCTGTTGAATGTCTGCGTCTTGTACTTCAGTCCTCCCGCCAGCATCGACATGCCCAGCACCAGCAGGATGTTTCCGATGACTGAACCTGCGAGGGACGCCTTTACTACATCAAACAGCCCTTCCTTCATGGCTACGAACGCTATGATGAGCTCAGTGGCGTTTCCGAATGTCGCATTCAGGAGTCCGCCTATCCTCTGTCCGGCAAAGCCCGCGATATCGTCAGTGGCTTTGCCCATGACTCCTGCCAGCGGCACTATCGCAAGTGCACTGCACAGGAACAGAGCCGTGTCCGAAAAGCCCATTATCTTTCCCGCTATGGTAATTGGTATGAAAACCAGAAGTATATATAGGTATTTCACCGTCTTATTCCGCCTCTCTGTCCATAAGTCAGCAGGCCATGCATATGTGTACCATCAGGCACCGTATGTATGCACCGGTCTGCTCCTCATTTATTATAGTCCAAACACATGACAAAAGGGGACCGAAATCCCCTTTTGTCTGATCTTATTGTCTCTGACGGATATCATTCCGTCCGGGAAAAACTGCGCTGATCCTTTTTAGAACTTAGGCAGTACTGCGCCTTTGTATGTATCTGTGATGAACTTCTTTACATCATCTGTCTGCAGAGCTGCGATGAGTGCCTTGGTCTTCTCGCTGTCCTTGTTCTCCTCGTTTACAACAAGTACGTTTACATATGTATCAGCGGAGAGTGAATCCTCTGCCTCATAAGCAAGAGACTCGTCAAGCTTGAGTCCTGCTCCGATAGCATAGTTGGCATTGATTACGCCGAGTGCAAGATCCGGAAGCGAAGCCGGGATAGTTGCTGCTTCGAGAGGAACGATCTTAACGTTCTTAGGATTCTCTACGATATCTATTTCAGTTGCTTCTACACCAACTCCATCTTTGAGTTTGATGACTCCGTTATCCTGAAGGAGCAGCAGTGCTCTTGCCATGTTGGTAACGTCATTAGGAACTCCGATCTTGTCTCCGTCAGCGAGTGCATCGAAGCTGTCCTTGGTGCCTGCGTATACGCCCATCGGCTCATAGTGTACATCAGCTACGGCAACGAGGTTCGTTCCGTTTTCCTCGTTGTACTGGTCAAGATACGGAACGTGCTGGAAGTAGTTTGCATCTACATCTCCGTCTGTTGTAGCAACGTTAGGCTGTACATAGTCATCGAATTCGACTACTTCGAGCGTCCATCCGTCCTCTGCCAGTTTGTCTGCTACAGAATTGAGTATCTCTGCATGAGGTGTCGGGGATGCAGCTACCTTGATGACCTTATCAGGATCAGGTTCTGATTCTCCGCCGCCGGATCCGCCGCATGCTGTGAATGCGAATACGAGTGCAAGGACTACTGCAAATACGCTCAGTTTTCTTAGATTCTTCATTGTTGGTTCTCCTTTCTCATTACCCATTAATACCTTGTTAATGACAATTATAATTGATTATATATCCACTTCTCACATTTTGTTGGTGAGTTATTTGGCTAGTTTATCCTGTTGTCCATTCTGGCTGCGAATCTGATGCCTGCCTCCTGCAGTATCTGCACCAGTATGACGAGGACGATTATAGTGATCCACATGATCGACGGCTGGAATCTGTACAGTCCGTATCTGATGGCCAGGTCGCCGAGTCCGCCGCCTCCGACTATTCCCGCCATTGCGGAGTAGCCGAGGATATTGATAGTCGCGACCGCCGCTCCGTTCAGAAGAGACGGCCTTGCCTCAAGAAGCAGGACTTTGCGTATTATCTGGAAGTTGCCGGCGCCCATCGCCTGCGCTGCCTCGATGACTCCCGGATCTACCTCGAGCAGTGACTGCTCCACCAGCCTTGCCACAAACGGCGCTGCCGCTACCACGAGTGCCGCTGTCGTTGCGCCGGTTCCTATGCCGGTGCCGATCACCTTCCTGATGTACGGCATCAGGGCGATCATCAGTATGAGGAAAGGTACGGATCTTATTACGTTGACGATGAAGCCCATCACCTTGTTGTATATGGCTACCGGTCTTATACCGTTAGGTCCGGTGACTATGAGCGAGACTCCGATCGGAAGTCCGATCACATATGACATCAGTGTTCCGAGCACTGTCATGTACAGTGTCTGGAGAAGGCCTTCTCCCAGTAATGATACCAATGTGCCTGTATCCATTACTCTGTCACCTCCTCTCCGAATCCGTGCAGAGGATAGTCATAGTAGTCTGAATCCTCCGGTATTTCCGTAAAGTCCACGCCCTCCTTGATGAGGTACCCTTTCTGTCTCTCTGCCGCTTCCTTATTATCCGACAGACAGATGACCATCTGTCCTCTCTGCTCATCGAGAAGAGCATCAAGATTTGCATACAGCAGGTTGACCGGTTCACCCGTCTCGAGGATCATGTTCGAGATGATCGGTTTGTATGCCGTCTTCTCATTGAATACGAGCCTCAGCCTGTTCTTCGTTGCCGTTCTCGTCTCAGCGGTCTCTCTGTCCTCGCTGTCAGGGAAGAACAGCTTGCGCGCTGCTCTTGTCTTAGGCTTGGTGAACACTTCATCCACATCGCCCTGCTCCACGATCTCGCCGTTTTCTATAACTGCGACCTTGTTGCAGAGCTGCTTGATGACTCCCATCTCGTGAGTGATGACCACCAGTGTGATCCCTCGCTCTTCATTGATCTGCCTCAGCAGCTTCAGTATAGAACGTGTTGTCTTAGGGTCGAGAGCCGATGTTGCCTCATCACAGAGTATGACTTCAGGATCCGATGCAAGAGCTCTCGCGATCGCCACTCTCTGCTTCTGTCCTCCTGACAGCTGCGACGGGAACGAGTGCGCCCTGTCCTCGAGGTCTACGACCTTGAGAAGTTCTTCAGCACGGGCTTTTGCCTCCGCCTTCGGAACTCCCGCTATCTCCATCGGGAAGCAGATATTTCCAATGGCGTCCCTCTGCATCAGCAGGTTGAACTGCTGGAAGATCATGGAGATCTTGCGTCTGTGCAGATTGAGATCTCTGCTCCTGAGTCCCGTCAGAACATTTCCGTCGAACAGGACTTTGCCCTCCGTGGGCTGCTCGAGAAGATTGATGGTCCTCACGAGTGTGGACTTACCCGCTCCGGAAAGTCCTATGATGCCGAAGGAGTCGCCTCTCTCGATATCCAGGTTTATATCCCTTAGTGCGACGACCTTGCCGCCCTTGGTACCGAATTCCTTGGTCACTCCCTGCAGGCTGATAATACAGTCACTCAATTTCTTTACCTCTATCTTTTGCCTTCTACTGATCAGTGAAATGATTATTTTACGAAAAACGGGGCAGGTCCTAACGACCTGCCCCGGTATGATACATGAGAAAACTCATAGTGTCGGCTTCGTTATGACCTTATCCTATGCTATTCATCGGCTCTGCACATGCACATGCCCATCATTCCCATTTCCATCATCATGCTTCTTCCTGTCATGTGAATGTGCTCCTTTCATAGAATAAGGGGGATCATCTCCCGTCCTGAGTGTAATATAGCAACCTTTATGAGGGATGTCAACAATAATTCGCCAGATTCTTGTTGTTTTTCACAAAGAACATTAGCCGCCGGCCAGCATTGTTAGTGAAATCTTACAGCCGTATAAGCTATTCAGCTTTACCCTCTCCGTTCTGCTCATCGACTTTTGCCCTGAGCCACTTGCAGAGTTCCTTCATCTCTTCCATTCCCCTGAACGCGTGCAGCGGCAGAGGCATGATCATGGTGTCACTCATCCATACATAAATTGCCTCTTCTGTCAGGTCGATCAGCTTGATGTCACTGTACCTGAATACCTGATCATCCCCGTTGCCGGATGTGGTGAAAGTGTCATCATCGAACCTGACAGTGTTCTCGCCGGCATTGACTCTCTCTGCGGTGTTGGCTGATGCCTCTATCGCTTTGTCCTGCTGTCTCAGCACGAGAGACTCCGCGAAGAAAATACCGACCACAGCCAGAGCACCTGCGATGACATACATCAGATACCTGAAGCTGCTCTGTTCTACCTTAAACACCGTGAACAGCAACGCTATCATCGCTGCCCCGATCAGGTATGTCAGCCTCTGTCTTCTGACCATCTTGTGTCCCTGCTCGGTGTACATGATACGGTACTTGCCGAATGACTTGTAGTCGTTGTCGTTAAGTGTGAACTTTACTTCTCTCTTGTTCTTCTTCGAAGCCATGATTCTTTCTCCCTGTTATAACATCCTCTTTTAATTATCACTCCGCTGCCCCTCAAGATAATCGCGGAACTCCTCAGTAATTGTATCTTTCAGGATCGCGCCCATATAAGCGTTTTTCTTCAGCACAGGTATGACCGTCTCCATGCAGATGTCCAGCATCTCCTGATCACCCTCACGCCACATGTTCTCGGCAAAGCCGCAGAACTTCACCGCCATTTTCCTCCTGCTGTCATCCTCAGCCACGCGGGCAAAATACTCTGCCGCATGTCTGAAGTATCCGTCTGCGTCGAAGTTTTCATCTCCGCCGAACGCGCGGTAGTCATCGTAAGCAGCTGAGTATATCGTGCTCAGAGATCTCACGAAGCCTTTTGCGCCCTTGGTCCCGATGCCCTTCCGTTTTGCCGGGGCCGCCTTGACTCCGTCGAACTCGAACGCCTCGAGCCACGGATGCTTTTCATATCTCACCCTTACAGGCGGCGTCAGCACAAGGCCTTCGAGCGGGATCCAGGCTCTTCCGAGCACCGTCTCCTCCAGACTGTATTTTGCGTCTCCCTCATTCAGGTCCCTGCTCCCGTCAGTGAAACTCACCGACACCTCCATCCTCGGAGGATCGCATCAGGTGGTGAACTTCTCGGCACCGAGTATGAGGTCGCGGAACCCGAGGCGCTGCATGTATTCAATTGCGTTGTCGTTAAGTTCTATCATGGAAAACCGCCTGCTTCGTGAGCCGCACCATCTACAGCGGCACGACCCTCTCACCCGTTTCTCCGACCGTCATCCATGAGACAGGCCTGCCGTCTTTTACGGTCACCTTGTATCCTGTTCCGGGATTAGGCGTCCACATCCACATGTCTGTATACTGTTCCGGAAAAGCGTTGTACATCAGATATGTTATGACCGCACCGTGGAGCACGGCAATGACCTTGTCCTTGCCCGCCTTCTCAGCCTCGCGCAGAATGTTCCAGACACCCTCAGTCACGCGTTTATTGAAGCTCTCGTGGCTGTCACCACCCTCAAACGAAAGCGTCTCAAGCTCGCCGCTGAGCCATGCACGTCCGTAGTCATCCTCCATGATCTCGCTGTAGGTCTTCATCTCATACTTACCGAGATTGATCTCCTTGAGCAGCGGCTCATGACTGTGCTCTATGTCACCGTACATCGCATTCAGAGTCTGCTCTGTCCTCAGCATTCCCGAAGTCCATACAGAAGCTCCCTCAGGATCCGGATACACCCCGTCCGCAGCAAAGGACTCGACCTCCCTGTATCCGTCTTCAGTGATCGGCAGATCAGTCGCGCCGTAGAAGAGGTCGCTTCTGGTCCCCGATGTATGTCCATGTCTTATAAGGTATAAAATCTGTTCCATGAAAACCATTTTAGCACAAATACTTCCCCATGCCTATGCAATGATGTGTCACCGGGGACGGTCCTTTTTGACACACACCCGGTCAATGCGCCGTTAGTGTAAAGTAAATGTGGAGTTTTAAAAGAAGAAAAGCACGCTCCTGAAGCCCGCCCAGCTTTGGGCCCACCCTCAAGATCGCGTGCAAAAAATAAAAATAGAGATTGATTCCTAATGTAAAATAATAGTCGACCAAAACTAAAACTAAAAAAGGAGTCAGTCTCTATGAATAAGATTATACAACATGTAAAGGAATTTTTGGATAAGATTTATCTCATCAAACTCGAAGGGATCACAGACCTAGATGCAACGGCAAGCGTACTCACAGAGGATAGCAAGGAACTGAGCCGTAAGATCCTGCAGACGATCATAGATGAAATGAATGTCAGTCTGCGCGAAGACAAGGTGAGCAGAAAGGAAATGGGCCTTGTACTCCATGAAAAAGATCGTGAGCGCAAGCTGCTGACAGAGCTCGGAGAAATCGAATTCAGCAGAGACTATTATTACCGTAAAGAAGACGGCAGATACGAGTATCCACTGGATAAAATTTTAAGCATCGAGCCGAGAGCGAGGATCGGAGAGACGATCTGTGCGAAGCTTGTAACGAAAGCAACAGAAGAATCCTACGGAAAGAGCGCAGCAGAAGTCACTGGCGGAGTGGTCAGCCGCCAGACAGTGCGAAACAAGATCCTTGAAGCACCGGTACTTGAGAAGCAGCCTGAAGGAAGAGAAAAGAGGCAGGTCCGAGTCCTGGATGTATACGCGGATGAAGATCATGTCCATATGCAGAAGCCATTCAAAGAGCGAGGAAAGAAAAATAAAGTCGTACCGCTTGTAACGGTAACCGAAGGCATGCGCAGAGTGGATAAACGGCGGAATGAAACGATCAATCCGATGCACTTCGTGGATGAGAAGATGAGCAGCAAAGACCTGTGGGCGAGCGTAGAAGGATACATAGATAAGGCCTATGATGTGGAGAACATCAGTGCCATCCGCATACATGCAGACGGTGGGAAATGGATCGTGAACGGGCTTGAGAACTTCGCTAATGTCGAGCACGTCATGGATGGGTATCACCTTCAGAAAGAACTCAGGAAGTTCGATCGAAAATTCAACGGGAAGACCGTGAAATACAGACTGAGCAAGGCACTTGAGGAGAATAACAGAGACAAGGCCGAACTGATCCTTACAGAACTGTACAAGGACTGCAGTGAAGAGACGGACCGTGAAGCAGTACAGGAAATGCAGACATACCTGTTAGGTAACTGGGAAGCAGCAGTAAACCGGTACAGAAGTGATGTGACCGGGAGCTGCACTGAGGCTCAGGTAAGTCATGTGCTTTCAGAGAGATTCAGCCGTGATCCTATGGGATGGAGCGAGGAAGGCCTCGGAAAACTGAGCAAACTCAGAGTGTACTGCAAGAATGGAGGCAGAATAGAAGCTGCTCACTTCAAAAGCACATACGAGTGCGATGAGCGATACAGCGAATATGCCAGAAGATTTCTTGAAGCGCAGAAATGCGGATATGATCTCAGCTGGATGAACGATATGAGCGAGAGATATGTATTCGATACAACAAGCGGGACACAGCAGGCGATAAGGTTCCTAGGTCGAACGAACAATTCGATCTTCAGCTAGAAATGGTCGCATGACCATGGGAGCGGGAGCAGAGTCACAGTGACAGCACGCTGACCGCAAGAAAGGTCATGAGAGCGGTCGGGCAGCACTTGACGAAGCGACACGGAATATCCTCTTAGCCGCAGGCGGCGGGAAACACGCCGGCTGCCTGCCTACCGGCGAGGGAGAGGCTAAGATCAGTTCCTGGCGAAGCCTGGAACACATTATTTGCTCTGCAGACTCTGCAAAGCAGTGTCTGCTTAGCGTCAATGCAGTTCGATAGGTAATGGCTTCGTTGTGATCGAGCGCACGCGAGATAGCGTGACTCGTGGTGTGCGGTGCTCTCGCGCACGCTTTGAGAGCCGCTGGCATACCCACATTCTTTTACAAACATTAGGAGTCAATTGAAAACTCCACAGAAAGTTGACACTATCCAATGCGCCCGCGCACTTGTCACTCCTCTCAAAACCCTGTATAATTCGTAAAGTGTGACAACATTGTATAAAACAGGAGGCTGATCATGAGCACCGTTACATTCATAGGCGCCGGAAGCTTCGGCACCGCACTTTCAACAATCGTTGCAGCCAAGGGCTGCACGGTCAACATCTTCGATATAGACAAGGCCCACCTCGACCGCATGGAAGCGGCAATGGAGAACACGGACTATCTCCCGGGCGTCAAGCTTGAAGGTGATTATCACTTCTACACAGACAATGAGGCAGCACTGAAAGACGCAGACATCGTCGTTTTCTCGATCCCTGCACAGCACTTCAGAGCAGCGCTGAAGTCCGCAATGCCTTTCATCAAAGAAGATGCCCTCGCTATGAACATCGCAAAGGGTATCGAGCAGAAGACTCTCATGAGAATGTCCGAGGTCGCTGAGGAAGTCGGCTTCGACATGAACAGATACGCATGCATCTCCGGTCCGTCTCACGCTGAGGAAGTAGGCATCGGAGTCCCGACAGCAGTATCCGTTTCCTCAAGAGACCCTCGCACAGCAAGATCAATAAGCGATCTCTTCTCAACTCACAGATTCAGGATCTACACCAACGACGACATGCTCGGCATGGAGCTCGCAGGTTCAGTCAAGAACGTAATGGCTGTAGGCTCAGGAATCATCGACGGCATGGGATTCGGCGACAACACAAGAGCAGCAATGATGACAAGAGGCATCGCAGAGATGACCCGTCTCGGAATGGCTCTTGGTGCAAAATTCGAGACCTTCGCAGGTCTCTCAGGTGTCGGCGACATGATCGTTACCTGCACCAGCATGCACTCCCGCAACTTCAGATGCGGACGCCTCATCGGCCAGGGCATGGATCCTGAAGAAGCACGCAAGTCCATCGGCATGGTAGTCGAGGGTATGTTCACTGCAGAAGCTGCTTATGAGCTTTCCAAGAAAGCCGGCGTAGAGATGCCTATCACTGAGGCCATCTACAACGTCATCCAGGGCAACATCAAAGTTGAAGACGCCCTCGAGACACTGATGGGAAGACCTAGAAAAGACGAGTATAAGAAATAAGAATCAAAGCGCGCCTGCACAGCATCGCCCGCGTCCTCGAAGAGCGGCGTTAGAGGCAGGCTCTTCTGCGGAATACTCGCGCTGCTATGCAGGCGCGCTTCATGTTCTTCTTCTTATCAGGCCGGCAGACAATATACACCTTATATGCGCGCGTAGCTCAGTGGATAGAGTGTCTCACTCCGAATGAGAAGGCCGCGGGTTCGATCCCCGCCGCGCGCACCATTTGACAAAATCCGCGGGCACCTTGGAACGACTGCGTTCCAGGGTGTCCTTTTTTGGTTTGACCACCAATTTGACCACCAATTGACCACCAGCTTTTTTCAGGTGTTCCGGGGTCTTTTTTCATGCCTGGAGCCTGCTGATCTTTCCGGTGTAATCCACGAATTTCGTCATTGCGTCATCGTTCATCCTCGAAAAAACATCAGCGTATGTGTCGAGAGTGACATGGATATTGGTGTGGCCCATCCAGTCTCTGAGCACGATGGCCGGTACGCCTGCCTCTATGCATCTCGTCGCGAAGGTGTGACGAAGTGCGTGCTGGCCTCTGTCGGTTATCTGCGCCTTGACCAGGAGCCTCTTGAACTGGCAGTTGACCTGCGCCGTGGTTATGACGTCCTTCTTGTTCACATCAAAGAAGATCAGATCCATTTTGTTCTTCGGCGCATTCCTCAGAGCGTCCTCCAGGACAGGTTTCACAAGATCGTTTATAGGGACTTCCCGCGTGCCTTTTGCGGTCTTGGTGGTCTCTCTTAGGATAGCTCTGTCCTTCAGTCCCTTGGAAACGGTCCTCCGTACGTATATGACGCCTTTCTCGAAGTCTATATCCATCGGCCTTAGCGCGTTGATCTCGCCCATCCTCATGCCTGTGTATAGAGCGATGAGTATCTGGTTCTTATAGTTGTTGTTCCTCCATGCCGGCACTTTGTACTCGTCAAGCACCTTCATGAACCGTTTCTGCTCTTCTTCTGTGAAGCCTTTCACTACCTTGTCCGGTTTGCGGGACTTCGGCCTGCGCTGGAGCTTGCGTGAATTCATCAGATTCTTTCCGACGATGTCCTCCTCTATGGCTATCTCGTAAGCCAGTTTCAGCTGCTGATATACTTTGGAGATAGTATTGTTGGCATAGGACGTAAGCGTCTTGAAGAATATCTCCAGGTCCCTTTCGGTGACATTGATTATAGGTTTGTCCCCGATCCTGCTTTCTTCTATTATCCTTACATTATGAAGATTGCGGTCATAAGCAGCTTCTGTCACGTAATTCATGCTGAAATCATATTCATACTTTCTTTTCAGGATATCCGGGATCGTAAGTCCGCATTCGATACCTTCGTTTTCCATCGTCTTGACTTCCATGAACGCCTCTGCCTGTTCATAGCATTCATCTTCAGTCTCACCGTAGAATGATTTTTTTCTTTTCTCGCCATCTTCGTCAAGGTAGGATACTCTGCATTCATATCTGCCGTCAGTCCTCCTGCGTGCGAACATGGTTATTGCATCATGCTTTCCTGACATATGATTCTCCTATTCCCAGTCATCTCTGTCTGCCCGGTCCCTTCTGACAGCGAAATATGCTATGAGCGCATGCGCCTCAACACATTTGCCTTTGCCGTAATCGCAGCACGGAAAGTCTTTGCAGTTGAATAACCTCTGTACCACTTTCCTGCTCCATTTCGTAAGCTTCATGACATCCTCTATGGTATAGAATGCCGGATCCGGCGAGAGATACTGTATTACTGTTGGTAGGTTGTTGCCAGGAAGGCCTTCCTTAGATACAGAATAAGCATCTGAAGATTCCCTGTCATTTGTGCGATTGGATCGCCTGCCCTTCGGTATGTTTGCTGTATATGCCATATCTGTGCCTCCTTAACAACGTCAAACAACGACTGCCTGGCTTTTCATGCCATGTAAAGAGGCAGCTGATATGCTGCCTTCAGAATCTCATACACTCTCTTTCTTCTTTCGGGATACGCTTTATCTGTGCCTTGCCTAGCAAGTCATCTCTGCGGGCTTTTCTGGTGCGCCATTCAGGTCCCTTATCAGGGTTGTATTGTGTGAATTCCTCTTTCTTTTGCTTTACCGACTGAATGCCCAGACTATACTTGAGCGCTCTGTCAATCCGGTTCATTGTCTTATCATCAAGCAGGGCTACGAATTTGTTCAAGCGTGTCTTTGATACAGTGCGGAGCTGCTCAGTCAGAACCATTGATCGCATGGGCAACTGTTCTAAGTCCGGAAGCCATACATGTGCACCTTTTCCCCTCTTATCGAGCTTGCTTGTTATGAAAGCTACAGTTACAGTTGGCGATCCGTTGAGGCCCGCGCCTTGAATGATGACCACCGGGCGATTCCCGCGTTGCTCACTGCCCTCTATGTCCCAAAGATTCCCTATCATCCAGATCTCTCCTCTGGTGAAATATCCTTTACTCATAATTGCACCTCCTATATTTCAGCGCAGATCAAAAGAATCGATTCGCCTTAATGTAGTGTGATGCCCCATGATCAAATTACCCTTTAGGCATCACCGGTACTTGTTGCTGTCCTTTTTCAGAACTCCCAATCCAGGACAGCAAGGATAAGGAACAGGCGCGGTCTTACATGCAGCTATATATCAATAAGATTTAGGCGCTGCACATAATCGCCTGTATCTAAACAGCCCTACGTCGCTTGCGAGGGAAATGAAGTATTTTTGAAAAATCTTCAGGTGCGAGGTATTATCGTGACCGCCCTGTGGACGTTATTCAGTTTTCAAAGATCAGTATTAACCGCATTTCATTCGTGATAGAATTAATGCAGTAATATCCTCTGACTATATTGAAAATCTTATTAACAGGACGGTCAATTTTAAGGGGGTTACAATAATAAGGTTTTATTGAGTTGATTGTGTTAACAGGCCATTATGATCGCCAATGGAGGTCATTATGCAAAAGAAAGCTATAGAACCTAGGTTATGTGGCGGCACATTTTTTGTGCTATTACGGGAAGCATGTATATCATCTTCTACTGATCAGGATGTGCTTTTTTCTCTGGTGAAAATATTCGATCCATCCTTTGAAATAAGGAAACCAAACTCTTTCAAGACCAACACTTCCAATTTCAGGAGGTGCTATTCCAAGTGCCAGAAATACTTTGGTTTTGATAATGACAGTCAGGTATGGCTTTTTAATGATGCTTTCTCTAATAATTATGATTCTCTTTTATTACAGATGAATCAGATAATTGACGAATATATAAAAGACTCCCGTCTACTTGTTTGGCTAGTTGGCGCTTTAATGGAACTAATAGAATCAGACAGCTCTATTTCGGAAAATGCACAATTCTATATAGGGTCAAACGGCTCATCAATAACAAAAAAAGAAATGCTCAACACCACAAAGGTCAACGCTGCTGAGTTCATTCTCGGTGTGTGGCATTTCATTTTGACAAATCGAATCGATAATGAGCTGGGACAGTCAACTTACAATGAGTGGTATACGGGCGATTTGACCACTGCACAGACATTCGTAAGTGAGATCGGAAGGAAACGCAGTAAAGACATCGTATTAGCATCTTCTGACTCATTTCTGTTTACGGATCATTCCGTGGAAGATGCTGATGATGATGAAGACGAGGAGCATCCTATTCCGGATGCTGTTTACAACTATAAGGATCCGTACTTTATCACTGCATACAAAGAGTATTACAAGCTGAAGACCCTGTTATATAAAAGGAAGAGTTATCCTTTTTATTCTTTCTTTGAGTGTAATGATGTCGGAGAGTTCGATCTGTATGATGAGGAATTCCTTGATGAAAATGCAATCCATAATTGCAGCATATCAAAGCTTACCAGGATTTCTCGCTATATCATTCTTGAGGGGACAGGCGGCATTGGCAAGTCTATGATGATGCGTCATTTGCTTCTGGATTCAATTTGCAATGACTTTGGCAGCGATCAAGTGCCAATATTAATGGAGGTAAGAAATTATAAACCGCATCAAGAAGAACTGGATGATTATATATATAATGAATACCTAAGAATGAATGGAGCGATGAAAAAAGACGCCTTCAGCAGGAAGTTTAAAGAAGGCAAGTTATCATTACTGTTTGATGGTTTGGATGAAATTAACCAGCAGGATTTTATGGGGTTTTGCTCAAATCTAAACAAACTGATCATTACATATCCTGACAACCGGTACATAATATCATCCCGCCCGTTCATTAGATTTATTCATCTGCACAGATTCATTACTTATGCAATCTATCCTCTCTCAAAGGAGCAAGCGTTATCTCTTATTGATAAGCTTGAATATAAACCGAACACTCCAGAGATTAAGGAAAGCTTCAGATTTGAAGTTGATAATGCTTTATTTGCATCTCATACGGAGTTTTGTCATAACCCGCTGCTTCTCACAATCATGCTGCTGATGTATGAACGATTTGCTCATATTCCTTCACGGATGCATTTGTTCTACCAACGAGCTTATCTGACACTTGCATCACATCATGATGAGATCAAAGGATCCTTCAATCGTATACTGTCAACAGGTTTAGATACAGATCAGTTTGAAGAAGTGTTCGCTGAGTTCTGTGCCAGATCATATCACGATGAGTGTTACTCTCTTACAAATGCAGAAATGCGCTACTACTATGGAGAGCTCCATAGCATCAAAGATAATCTGGCATCCCATAATTGCTCTGATTTTATACATGATGTAAAAGACAATCTATGTCTTATGTATCATGATGGATGCTATTACAACTTCATCCACAGATCCTTTCAGGAATACTTCTGCGCATTATACTTCTCAAAGAAGCTTGATAATGAACTGTATGAAGTAGGTCGATACTTCGATAACAGAATGGATTACAGCGTTTCAGATAATACATTCTCTATGCTTTGCGACATAATTCCTAAGAGATCTGAGCGGTTTATCTTCTTCAATTACTTAGATGATTTGTTTACAAAATGCCAGCACGATTATTTGCTCTTTTTAAAGGAACAGTATACTGAGATATTCTACTGGGAAGGGACTATCGACGAGGATGATATTCAGCAAGTTGAAGCAAAGTCATATATTTATAGAGAGTTTTGCAGGATCCATGGATTTACTCATAAACCAATCAAGAACCAGCTTCCTGCAATAAAACATTTTCTTATAAACAACTATTATTATGTAGAGGAAGACCGATGGGATGATATTGACTGGATTGACAGGCACAGATTTACACGAAGTGAATTTGATGATTCCAGACTCAAACCACAAAACCCAGTAATTATTGCATATTCCCACATTGAGCCTGATTATTTTGAAGTATATGAGAAAAAGCCTGCCGGTGCTAGTTATCAACTGGACATCAGCAGAATACTGGATGAAATAGAATGGGACGTTGTAGACTATACAAGTGTTATCAATGCCCTTGAGGATGATACTTTCCCTCTTATGGAAGAATATAACGCAGTGTACAATTATTACATAAATCTCAAAAAGAAATATGATCAAACTGCGCCGGATCAGCGGGCTCTCCTATTCGGCGACTGATTCTGAGCATAGTAAAATGTCTACCAAATTGTTTGGTAGGCATTTTGCTCTCTTTAAACTTCTTGTGGCCTGATCCCTGTTTGCCATCTGCCACGCAGTGTTTTGTTAAAGGGTCGTATTATGCTTTTCAATATATGGTCACTTGAAAAACGTCTTTTATTATTTCATCATTACCAGAATCTGATTCGGCGGAACATACTCTGCATCCGTTTCCTCCGGCATCAGCCATTCTGTCCATACATACTTTATGATCCAGCCATCTTCCTGCCGCATATCCACGATGGTCTTCTTTCCTTCAAGGATCTCGATCCGCCAGATCATTACACTAGGATAAGGTCTTTCGTATTCTCCGTCACACATCAACAGATATCTGCATTGTTCCGCGTCAATGACTTTGCTTATCACAATACTTGTTGAAAGCAAAGACCCAATCGTCTCGAAGTCATTAGCGTCCACGTTTGCAGCGATCACATCCTGCATTCTGGTTGTCCCCGGCTCCAGAGCCACATACATATAGTTATTATATCGGCAAACCCAATGACTTTCAATGGAATCATACGTTTGCGCCGAACAGCCCAAGTGGGTTCATTTACAAATTAATAGCCTAAACATATAATAAAAACAAGCAACGATTACTTCGTTTAGAAGCGGAAAAACCAACAGATTGTAAGGTGGAAAATGAGTATTACTGTTAAAGACGCCATCTCCCTAGAAGGATTTAATAAGTGCCGCCTGATAGCAGGCAGCAAAGGTCTTGATCGTCCAATCATCTACATTGATGCGATGGAGGTACCGAATTATTCTCTTTGGGTGCGACGTGGCATATTAGTCATTACGACCGGTTATGCAATGAAAAACCAGCAAGCACTGCAAGAGTTGATTCGCTCCATGCACGATGCAGATGCTGCCGGCCTTGCCATCAAAACGAAATTTCTTGGTCCAATCAAAGACGAAGTGATTCAGCTGGCAGATGATTTGAAAATGCCACTACTGGAAATCCCCACCGATATGCCGTTCGTTGAACTGACGACTCCTCTCATGAAGACAATGGTCAATCACCAGAGCCTTCTTCTGGAGTATTCTTTAAAAATCCACGATCAGTTTTCTGATTTGGAATTGCAAGGCGGCAACATTCAGGATCTTACAAAAATGGTCAGCGATTTACTGAAAATGCCTGTATTTATTATTGATCAGACAGGAAACCCCGTTGCTCAAACCGCAATGGACATGTCTGCAGATCAAGTGAGTGCAATGCTTTCTATGAATGCGCCGGTGAGTGGGGGCATTCTGGAACTCAACAGAACTGATACTGCAACACATTATGCGCATTACCGGGCTGTTCGTTTAAAAGGAAAAATCTGCGCCTACATAATAACCATCCATACCAGTTCTGTTTTGAATGAAATGCAGTTGATTCTGATCGATCATGCGGCGGCTTCTGTTGCCTTGGAGTATTCCAAGCACGAAATGCTTGAAGAACATGTTCAACAAATCAGCAGAAATCTTTTTCTGGATCTCATACTGAAAAACGTAAAAACGGAAGAAGAGGCAAAGGGACGTGCAAGTTTGCTGGGCTGGCTAGCGCCGCCCTTCACGCTAGCCGTACTGGATATACGGGATTTTGAAACATTTTCAAGTTCCCGAGAGGAAATTGAAATCCTTCAAATCAAAAAAGACATCGAATTCATGATTATGGTCGAGCTGTCCAGTAAGTGCATTTCCACAAGTGATACTTTTTCTTGCCTTATTCCCTCCCGCATAAAAAGAGAGCCCCTAACGGCCTCTTTGGGAGAACTGCAGGACAGAATATACAGGAAATACGGAATCACCCTTACCGCTGGTGTGGTTTCAACCGTCAATAGTTATCTGGCTTTGGGAGATGCCTATAATGATGCACAAGACGCTATCCAAATTGAGCGCATTAATCCTCAAAACCGCAATATCATCTTTTTGGAAGATGCAAAACTGGAGCAGGCACTTCTACACAGTCAGAACAATCAATACTTGGTTCAATTCTGTGATGCTGCCCTTACTTCTCTTGAGCAGTATGATAAGCGCAATAACACCGACTTACTACACACCTTGGAAGTGTTGATCGACAACATGGGAGTCCGCACAAAAACAGCAGATGCTCTATACCTTCATCGCAACACACTTCTGCACAGGATACAGAAAATAGAGCAACTCACCGGCCGCGATCTTTCACGCAGTAAAGAGCTTACCGATCTGGCACTGGCACTGCGCATGCGACCATTCATCATGCATCAATCCGGCGCTGGATCTGCACCAAAGACTAACTAATGGTCGGATTTTAGGCCCGCCCCGCACATTGTGATCAAAGTATCTTCCAACGGACCATTTTCCTCACAATATGCTAAATAAGCGGCATAATTCGCAGCCGTCGTATGCTCGCAATAAATACCTTTAGCTGCAAGCAGAGCCCTTGCGGGAAGAATTTTATCTTCTGGAACACTTAGAAATCGAACTCCATGGCGGACGGCCAAGGCAAGGATTTCCTTTCCGCGCATCGGCTGCCCAACCGCAATGCCTTCAGCAAGCGTCGGTGATACAATCACTTCCGCAGGTTTTGTCATGCCTTTCTGATATGCTTGCTTCAAAGGCATACACCGTTCGCTTTGCAAAGCAAATATCTGCGGCATCTCCTTGATAAGACCAACCGACAGCATTTCCTCCAGCGCATGAACAACACCAATGAAGAGTGTTCCGTTGCCAACAGGAATAAACAAATTGTGTGGAATCCGCCCACACTGTTCATACACTTCATAGATATACGTCTTAGTCCCCTCATAGAAAAGCGGATTGTAGACGTGGTTGGCATAGTAAACACCCTCTTGCTCAACGAACTCACGGCAAACGTCAGCGCAATGGTCTCTGGAGCCGGAAATAACGTGTACTGATGCACCGTGTGCTTTTATCATGTCTATTTTTTTAGGGCTTGTGCCTTCCGGCACAAAGATATCACACTTAATACCGGCTCTGCCACAGTATGCAGCAACGCTATTGCCTGCATTGCCACTACTGTCCTGAGCAACTCGATCCACCCCAATAGACTTGCAATGAGCAACCAGCACTGCTGCACCGCGATCCTTATAAGAAAGCGTTGGCATCAAGTAATCCATTTTAAGAAGAACATGCGTATCAAAACGAATCACTGGGGTCATTCCCTCCCCCAGTGTAATATCTCTCCAGGCGTCATCAAGAAGCGCCATATGTTTCCGATACCGAAAAATACTCCATTCATCCCGGTCAATGTCTTCTGGGTTAAATGGAGTATTCGCTGCAGCTAAACTCCAAAGCCCACCGCAACGGCATTTGGGATAACGAGTTGCAGCCGAAACCTCAGCTCCACAGTCTGAACAAATGAACTTTATGGATGTCATCGAAACCCCCTCTTTATTCTTTATAAACATGATTCGAAAGAGCAAGGCAAGCAAAAGCCCCTTCACAGAGCACAGCATCAAAAACCGGAACCCCCACTGATTCCTCAATATAAGGTGCGATGCCTATCGTCGAAAGACCAGTACAAGCAAATGCGATTGCCTCTGCCCCCATCTGTTTCTGTGACATGGCACGCGCCAGAACACTCTGACGCCCCTTCTCTGTCAAAAGGTCAAGAGTACAGATGACGCCTTCCGGCAGCGTATCATCTACAATGCGATCGCCCAGTATCTCCCGAAAAGCCGGCGGTGCACCTTCAGTTATCCCGATGACGCCAATCAGCCCCTTACTACCAGCCGCCGCGCTCGCACAGGAGCGTCCCGCTCCAATAACCGGAATGGGCAGATCTGCGCGAAGTACATCGAGAGCAGGATCGCCCGCACAACTGATGATTACTGCCTCCATACCGTCCTCATAGAACTGTCTGGCAAGCGAGATAATCTTAGGAATAGCCAGATTTTCAGATTCCTTATCATGCACACCATCACTCTGACCTTCGATACACCTGCTTGTAATATCCAGCATAGGATATGCTTTCTTCAAGATATCAGCATGCGCTTCCAAAAGCGGAGGTTGCTGTGTAACAACACGAATCAAACCTACTTTATACACCTGGCACACTCCATTTCCATGAAACAATACCACATACGTAAAAACAAAACCGCTTATCCGAGGTAGACGCCTTTCTCCATAACAAGCCGGCCATCCAGATAAAGATCCGGTTTCAGAATAACGCCATCCATATGACAATCTGCTTTATTGACACCGCCAAATGAAATATTGGACCCAAATGCGATATGAATCGTTCCGTATATTTTTTCGTCCTCCAGAATAATACCGCGCAGAATTGCTGCATCATTCGTTCCTATTCCAAGTTCGCAGACAACCCCGTTTTCTGGTCTTTTCAACAGAATGTCCAGTTTTTCGGCATCTGCCCCAGTGATTTTCTGCAGCCTGCCATCATGGATTTCCACAATCAACGGTTCCTGCAAAAGACCAACGCCAACCATAGATGCATCAATCTTCATACATCCTTCTGTTTTTGTTTCAAGTGGTGCGATATAGGCCTCCCCGCTTGGCAGATTACCTGCCGTTCCAGGCTCTTCATAGACACCCGTGCTTGGAACGGACCTTCTTCCTGTAAGATCCAGCGTGAGGCTGTAGCCCTCTTTCCGAATCTCTGCCGTTTTTGCTTCATCAAGTTCTTTGCAGAGCTTTAACGTTAAATCTTTTACTTTCCCATAATCCGCTGTAATAGCTCCTTCACAGAACATTTCTTCAGTGATGCCACCCATCATAGCAATTCGAGCGCCAGCCTTCACAGCCTCAACCCGAGCGTACGTATGAGAAATGGATTCTTTGGTCGCACAGATGACAATGTCGGCAGCCTTCATGGCTGCCGACACCGCAGCCGGGGGTTCCGTTCCCGAAACCTCTGCCGGCTGCATGCACATTAACATCGCATTCGCTTGTAATTCTTCTGCGGCTTCATACAAAACTGTTCCGATATTCTTGCGCGTATCATCTGTCAGGATCAAAACCGATTCTCCGCTCTTGAGGCCCATATTCCTGGACAAACACATCAATGCACTTTCTTTGAATTCCATGATCCCTCCAATATGATTGATTTCTCCTATTTTAGACTATCTGTCATCAACAGGCCCCTTGCTTCCAAATGTCTGCAAATGCGACATAGTTCCATAACGTTCCTGAAGCTCATCGAATTCATCCGGATCGTAGAACGAACAAACTCCTTTTGTAAAGGCAATGCAGACCTCGATCATAAAACGGGCTGCCGCTTCAAGATCGAAGATCGGATTGACACCTGTCGCACAACCAGCTACAGGAACGGCCGCTGTAGTGGCAACACCGACAACCGGACACTTTGTTGCCGTACTAGGCTGAATGATACTGTTAATATGGAATGTTCCATTTCCATATGGTGTAAGATCCTGCGTTGTGATAGGCATCACATACGGCATCTCTCCGGTTGCATTCTGCACAATATCGAGAAGATCTTCGCTGATCCGCAGAATCCACCCCTCCTTGATAGTTGGCGTGATAGCAAACCCTCTATGGTTTACATACCGGTTAGCTCTTGTGCTGTCAACGGTCAGAATTGCATCCATCTCATCGCTGACTTCCTCTTTATTGAGCTGCGCGGTAGATACTGGAGAACCCATGAACGCAACAGGTTTATGCGGACTTGTCGGAGCATTGGGGCAGAGATGCGTTGAAATCATTACATCTCCCTCCAGATAATCCCCTTTATTCGCCATATCCAGCAGTTTCGCTGCGATAGCTGTTACGATCCATGCCCCGTCTGCGTCTGACACCATTCCAACCGCCTCAGGTCTTGCACCCATTCCTCCAAGTCGGCCAATCAAGCCAATTGTAGGAGCTGTGCCACCCGCGCGTTTTCCATTTTTGCCAGGAATCACTACTTTCAGCATGTCCGTAGTTCCATGCCTGCCTTCCAGCACATATGTTGTTACATCTGCCTTAGGCTGGATACTTTGCATGTATTCCTTAACCATTTCCCCGGACGCATCTGGTCTGTCAAGTAATTCATATGCTTCCATCAGTTGTTTCAAAAGCATGATCATTCACCTTCTTATTCTAGATTTCTATGCTGTTGCTTTCTTGTTAAATACCGGATAAAGAATCATATTCATAACAAACGCAACGACCATGCCAACAATCGGAGTCGGAACGACGGTCGACAGCGCAACCATGAACGGTACGCCAAACCCCGTAGGCGGTGTATTCATGGAAAGGCCAACTAGAATGGCAACACCCCAGGCAATAATCGCATTCCACTTCCACTTTGGAAGCAGATCCTTCTCAATGAGAGCAAAGTCATAACCGTTCTTGTTCAGGAAATAGAAGTCGGAAATGATAATGCCGCCAACAGCCGGGATCGTTGCAGTCAGGATCGAAAGAAATCCAGTGTAGCGGGCAACCAGACCGAACGAAGAAATCACAGTACTGATCAGACCAACAACGAGCGTCAGTTTCCAACGGACATAAGGAACTTTTCCAGCAAGAACATTAGAGAGGCCGAGTACCGACTGATAAAGGTTGTTATCATTAGTTGTCCACTGAGCAAGGATCAGAACAAAAGCACCAATCATGCCCATGCCGAGTTCGACAAGCATGACTTCAACAACATTCCAGGTATTGAATGCATATGTGAACAGACCGCCCATGAGAAGAATGGGAACATAACCGACAAAGTATCCGAGGATACAACCTTTAACTGCATCAGACTTCTTTGCAGAATACCGTGTGAAGTCGGATACGATGACAACACCGACTGCAGAATTACCAACAACTGCTGCTACGCCAACTGTAAACGGAATTGCCACATCGACCGGACCACATGCGGAGATTTCCGAGAACGGAATTCTCTGCAATGTCATTACAACTGCAACAATAGACAGCACGAACAGAAGTGGTACCGCAACATTAGACAACCATTTAATGCCACGGAAACCGATAATCGCAGTAATCATCATAGCAAGTGCGCCTAATACAGTACAAAGAACCTGCGGTACATCTGCCCCTGTCATCTGCTTGAGCAGAATGACAACAGTGCTGCCGAACAGATCTGCCTGGAAAGCAAACCAGCCGAAGTTGCAGAATGCAAGAATCAAGCCAAAGATTCTAGCTCCGTTCGTACCAAAACTAAATCTTGTTGTCATAGCAGAGGGGAGGTGGGTGGTTGCACCTACGATGCCTACAAAGCAGGCGATCAATGTCAGGATCAGACCCCCACATATCGTTGCCAGGACCATACCCTTAAAGCCAAGTCCATTTGCGAGCACACCGCCGGTGGAAATTGCGGCCAGGCAGAAGCCTACACCAACCCACACAGCACCCTGGCTCAGCCATGACATATGTTTATCTTCAGGTACCGGGGACGCCTCATAGTCGTTAAAGAGAACTTCCCCGTTTTCTTTCTGTTTACTCATTGTTAGCCTCCTTTTTATGCTTCGGAAATAACGGCATAACTTTCCGGTCTGCGGTCTTTGAGGTATTTGATAGTTTCTCTAGCAGATACAAGTTCGTCCAGATCAACCACTGCGTGAATGACCTCCTCTTTATCGCTTTTGCTTTCAGAGAGTACCTTCCCCCGCCAATTAACTACCTTGCTGTTCCCGAAGAAATGTGTTTCACCCTCCGTTCCACAGCGATTATTTGCTGCTACAAATACGAGATTCTCAAGCCCTCGTGCAGGCACCTGGATATTCCACATGTCTGCATCCTGTTCACACCAGGCACTCGGCACAAAAATTAATTCAGCTCCTTTGAGCGTGAGAATTCTTGCAATTTCCGGAAACCCCATATCATAGCAAATCATGATACCGATCGTCCCGTACTTCGTTTCAAAGACAGGGATATCGTGGCCGTCTTTATAGACTTTTCCCTCATCGAAGCATGCGTGATGTTTGTCATAAACACCGATAATAGATCCATCATCTCCAATCACTACCGCTGAATTGTAGTAGATACCAGGAGTTTCTTTTTTCAGAGCAACCGGTGCAATTACATAACAACTATTATTCTTGGCAGCTTCTCTTAAAGTACTTATGGTTGCCCCATCAAGACTTTCTGCCACCTCACTGAGATGCGGCCCAACCTGGTCTATGTGATAGCCTGTTGAAAAGAGTTCAGGAAAACAAACGATTTGAGCTCCTTCTTTTGATGCTTCTTCGATAAAAGATACCGCTCGGGCCGCGTTCTCTTTTGGCCTGTTGATAATACTATCGAATTGAACCAGTGCAATATGAACAAGCCGGCTCATCTCATACCTCCTTTCTGTATCATGCCCAGAAGTTTTCCAACCAATTAAAAATGCATTATTAGTGCCAAACTGCGCTATTTGACTACATCAAGTATATGATTTCGTTTCTTAGAAATCGAGATACAAGCCGTTGCATATTTCTCAGTACAAATGTGCATGTTGCACATTTTGTTGGAATGGCAATATAACTAGACGGGATTATATCCCGCCAAGCTCTTTATTATATTAAGAATGCATGAAGCGACGTTTTTTATCGCCCTTGGTCACTATTCGGGCAAATGATTTGCCTCCCGGCGGATCGTCCGCACGAGCAGGCTCACCGACACCGCCATCATGATCACTTCCGTCACCGGCTGCGCCCAGATCATCCCGTCAAAACCGAACACGCGGTTCAGCAGCAGGAGCAACGGCACGTACAGCACGAGCTGGCGCATCACCGTGATCCCAAACGCGTATTGCGGTTTTCCCATCGCCTGGAAAGACATGCGGCTCATCGAGACCGCCCCGACAAAGGGCAGGATCCACATCACCGCGCGCAGTACCTTGGCACCTGTGGCGATGACCTCAGGCGTATCTGTGAACAGGCTGATCCAAAACGGCGCGAACACGCCGCAAAGCAGCATCACGCACACCTCGGTGCCGCTCACGACGAGCACCCCCGCCTTCAGCACATCCAGCATCCTGCGGAAGTTGCCGGCGCCGAATTGAGAGAGGATCTGGAAGAAACGCCGCATCATATCCAGTGTTATGATAGAGGAGAGACCATTTTTCATCTGATGGAATCCGCCACGAGAATAGGAATTATTCTGGAAGGACGTGTCGAGGCTCAAAAGTCCTTCCCGAATGGGAGCCAGGTCAACGTTTCCGTCCGTCTGCCCGGAGAGCTGATCGGACCTGCTGCCGTGTTCTCCAAGAGCGGGAGATATCCCTGCGACATTGTGGCCCTGGAACCGGCCACCATTATCATGTTCCGCAAGGATGATCTGCTGCATCTTATGCAGAAGGATTTACGAATCTTAGAGAACCTGACAACAGAAATCGCCTCTGCCACATACATGCTGCAGCAGCGCTTAGAGCTTCTTTCCTATAACGGAATCGCTCAGAAGGCTGCCTTCTGGCTCCTGATGCAGTCCCGGCAGACCGGGAAGGTTACCGTCAAGATTCCTGACTCCGTATCCAAATGGGCGATGCTGATGAATGTATCCCGGCCTTCACTGCACAGGGAACTCAAACGTCTGGAGGACGAGCACATCATCTCCTATGCACCGCCAACTATCACAATACTAAACGCAGAAGCTCTGCAGAATGTCCTTAGTCAGTAAAAAGCGACCATAAAACAACGCCTCCAAATCATCCGATTCAGAGGCGTTATTGTTGTTTATTCCACTATGCCTTCATTCCTGAACTTCGCCAGCATCTCCAGCATATGGATGCCGATCTTCTCCGGATCATTGTCCAGACCAGCGCAGATGAGCCGGAGCCCATCCGGTGTCAGTATCCGGCCATGCAGCTTATCGGTCTGGTACTGCTGGTATTTCTCATATTCCTTATTCGATATTTGCTTCATGGCAACCTCCGATCCTCTTTATAGCAACTTAAAACGGTTCTTCTCAAACTCCAGAAGTCCGTCATCTCTCATCTTACACAGTTCGTTCGACATTGCACTTCTGTCGACAGACAAGTAGTCCGCGAGCTGCTGCCGGTTATACGGAATCGTGATGTAAGGACTATTCTGTTTCTTCGCCTCTTCGGAAAGATAAGAAAGCAGTTTTTCTCTCGTCGTACGCCTTGACATATAATCCAGCTTCTGAACCAAGCTCCTGTTCTTTTCAGAAATCGCAAAGAACAGATTTTGGACGACCATCGTATGAAAACGGCATGCGGATGAACAGGTCGTAATAACGCGCTTCACATCAAAGAAAAAAACCGCACTGTCTTCCAACGCAACGACGTCATTCAGGAGTGTTCCGCTTTCCGGTGCCACATATGCCTCGCCGAATATTTCTCCGATTCCGATATGTCCGAGGATACTTCGGTTGCCCCAGTAATCATCTCTCTGAATGTGGAGCTTCCCCTCCGCAAGGACAAGAATGTCACCCAGATGCTCACCTTGCCGCAGCACATAGTCTCCCTTTTTGAATGTGCGAAGTCTTGCGCCGAGGCAAGAAAGCATGGCAGTGATATCATCCTCGCCTACACCGGCGAACAGTTTTGTTCTCTTCAGCACGGGAATAAATTCTTTCATAAAAGTTCCTTTCCGTTGTAAATACAACCGAACTGTTTGATATATTATACTATAATCAAGGCACAGAATCAAGAGAGCCAAAGGAGGAGCCCACAAATGATCCGGAAAATCATCAAGATCGATGAAGAGAAGTGCAACGGCTGCGGACTGTGCGCCAGCGCCTGCCATGAGGGTGCCATTGATATCATAAATGGTAAGGCAAAACTGGTCAGGGAGAATTTCTGCGACGGTTTCGGAGATTGCCTGCCAGGATGCCCTACCGGTGCGATCACTTTCGAGGAACGTGAAGCTCCGGCTTACGATGAAGCAGCGGTAAAGGCAGCACAGCAGAAAGCTGCATCAGCGGAAGGAGGAAAATCCATGTCAGCAGAAGAGATTATGCAGATTGAGGACGAGACAAAACGCAAAGCCGCAATGATGGCTCATCTGGCAGCAGGTGGACAGCATCCTGCTGGTGGCTGCCCCGGCTCCCGTATGATGCAGTTCAAGCGAGAAGAAGAAGCGGCTCAGACAGATGCCCCCAATTCGGGATTCCATCCTGTCTCCCGTCTTAACCAGTGGCCCTGCCAGATCAAGCTGGTACCGGCACAGGCTCCATTTTTCGAAGGCGCAAAGCTGCTGATCGCGGCGGATTGTACGGCCTATGCTTATGCCAATATGCATGAGGAATTTATGAAAGGTAAGGTTACAATCATCGGTTGCCCCAAGCTGGATGATGTAGACTATACGGAAAAACTGACTGCGATCATCCGGGACAACGACATCAAGAGTGTAACTATTGTGCGGATGGAGGTGCCCTGCTGTGGCGGATTGCAGAGGGCTGCTGAGAACGCTCTCAAGGCAAGCGGGAAATTTATTCCTTGGCAGGTCGTAACGATCAGCCGGGATGGACATATCTTAGATTAAGGTGAAGGAGGAACAGATGATGAACACTCAGATGTTTTGTTTTCAGTGTGAACAGACGGCAGGCTGTAAAGGATGTAGGGCATTCATGAGTCCTGCTGTCTGATGAGCTCCAGCGGACATAGTGATAACTGTTGTCACCTGCTATCATGGCGGCCCAGGCAGAGGCGTTGCCGCTGATCACGCCGGAGTTATACCCTGGTACGCCATAGCCCGCGATCTGTCTCGACCCTACTGAATGTGTCAGCCTCCTGCACACATCTGAAACATTCCCCTCTATAGTTGTTATTGTTTTCCCGTCGCAGGATTCGACTATGCCAGTATGGTCTATCTTGCCATCACGTTCAAAGTCAAAGAATATTATGTTGCCTGGTTTTGGCGAATAGCCTGCACTCGCCCATCGATGATGCGTTTTGAACCAGTTGGCACCATCACTGCAAACAGCGTACTTTGGTATTATCCCCTCCTTGATATATCCGCACTGATCGGCACACCAGCTGACAAAGCATGCGCACCATTCAACACGACCGGTAAAGCCCATCCACTTCCAGAATTTGTCACCGCCCACATTACCGAGCTGTGCTTCAGCGACTTTTACTATGGCTGTGTCCCCCGGTCCTATACCATAAATATCATAGGCAAAATAGTCACCATTCTCATCGCCTGTCATCGTGAAGGCAGTCCCACAGAACAAAAGCACAATAACGATTATGAGAGCTATTGCGGTTCCTGTTGTAGCAGTAGCGAATAGAGCTTTTGCGCTTTCCATCATATCCCTGATTACTTTCCCTGCTTTGCCTGCAGTTCGTCCGCTATTTCTTTTTCCGTCGACCCCAATAACGCGCCAAAACCCACTGACAGAATAGTTGGCCCTTATCTTTGTGATCGCATGGGTTTTCCCACGTTCACGGATAAGCTCTTCATTAGTCTTCGCAGTATAGCCTCTGATACTGCTTCGATCATCCGGATGATCAGGGAATTTTCCGGTCTTTCCATATCTCCGGTCCCGGCGAACCACCGGTGCTCTGGCCGGATCCTGAGGATCCTTTACATCGTCTTCAAATGGTTTCCGGCTATTCCTGGCTGTTTTTGCTTCATGCTGCTGTACAGGCCTGTCACTTTTGGGATGTTTCTGGCTGTTTTTTGTAGTTGCCGGATCAACATGTTCGGTCTGTCTGTTGATTTCACCTGGATCCCTGCGAACTTCTGGTCTTTCTGAGCTGTAATGGATTAACTCATCACTTCTGAATGCTATCTGTTGCTCACCGGAGCTGCCTGTTCCGTACTCTTCAGTACTGTAAACGACCTCATCATCAGTCACCCACGTATCATCCTTCCCCTCTTTGGCAAACTCTGATACTTGGCGTTGAATGTGTTCAGCTCCTGTCTTCGTCGCATAAGCCGCACTGACGGCAGCATTTTCGATCTTTCTCTGCGCATATGCATTTGAATTACCATCATCTTCTCTTTCCCTGCTGGTATCTGTGTGTGCAGCTTTCATCCTGATGCTCGCTTCCTTCACATGGTGCATCGCACTGGCAGCACGGTCGAGAGTCTTGATAGTATTACGGTCTACCTTTCTTGTTTTGATATCTGCCATTTGGCCACCCCCTCCTTTCCTCAAAAAATGTAACGGAAGCGGTTTCCCGCTTCCTTATCCGGTCTACCAACTCTGCTTCAGATATCCTTCGATGATCTCATCAAAAGCCGGGTTGTTCTTCTGGACTTCCAGTATTTTGCGCTTGAAATCAGCTTGCTCTTCAGATATATGTCCGTCCGCTTCCTCAATTCTTTCCTGCTCCACTACCTCTGACAGTTTGGTCGTAAAGAGTTTATACAGTCTGGTATCCCTCGGTATGTTGTTCTCGAAAGGCACGAGGCTGGATCCTATCTTGATCAATCCGTGTCCCGGCTCTACATTCGTAATATACGACAGCTGCTTGTCAGAGATGTTCAGAAGATTAGCCAGTTCTATCCTGTCTGTAGCCGCCTGATTGAGCATGATGATGAACTCAGAATTTGCAAGCATGGTCTTGGCAGTATGCGACTGGAGTAGGTCGTAGGGTAGGGTAAGGGCGCCTTGCCGAACTGGCGTGGCAGGTTTCCCACACCCTCCCTCGGAACCGGACTTACTCCTCTCAAAGTATCCGGCTCCCCATTAGTAATTGACGTATTGCTACCCGT
>Ga0256404_1002397_pt1 | contig 41559 bp, 37 predicted proteins | sample RumenRJG_01DNA_FD_185990 | JGI IMG/M metagenome (GOLD analysis project Ga0256404, IMG submission 185990) | Bovine rumen microbial communities from Lethbridge, Alberta, Canada - RJG_01 | ecosystem: Host-associated > Mammals > Digestive system > Stomach > Rumen | place: Canada: Alberta | collected... | reverse complement strand
GTTAAAGATCTATATATTTATTTGCAGACAAATAAAGCGAATTTATATAACGAATATTAATATTGAAAGAGAGACTTAAGTTTTAAAAGTGGTACATTTTATAACAAAATGCAAATATTTTTCAAAATTTTGGCATATACATTTGTATATGTCATTTTTTTTTACTATCTTTGCGCGCTGAAATGATAAGATATGGAAGAACGACACGATGAAATAGTAATTTACCAGTCGGAAGACGGACTTATAAAGGTAGATGTGCTGTTTGAAAATGAGACAGTATGGCTGACTATGGATCAGATGTGCCTGCTTTTCGGAAAGGCAAAGTCTACAATAAGTGAGCATATCCAAAATATATACGCCGAGGGTGAACTAAAAGAGAATGAGACAATGAGAAAATTCGGAATTTCCGAATATTCTACCAAACCAACCAGTTTTTATAACTTAGATGTCATTATTTCCGTAGGTTATCGTGTAAAGTCGCACCAAGGTACCCAGTTCCGTATATGGGCAACGCAGCGCTTACGGGATTATATCATCAAGGGCGTAGCTCTTAATGATGAGCGGTTCAAACGTGGTAACTCGATGAACTATTTCCGCGACTTGTTAGATCGGATACGCGAGATCCGTTTTTCAGAACGCGTTTTCTATCAACAGATAAAAGACATTTACAAGACAAGCATAGATTATGATCCGTCAGATGAGATAACGCTCAAGTTCTTCAAAGAAGTACAAAATAAGTTACTGTGGGCTGTAAGCGGAAAGACTGCAGCAGAGTTGGTGTACTATCGAGCCAATGCCGCATTGCCGCAAATGGGTTTAACTTCGACTGAGAAGCAGGGTAAAGTACTGAAGTCAGATATTGATGTCGGGAAGAATTATTTGACAGAAGAGGAAGTCGGGCTATTAAAGTTGATAGTAGAGCAATATTTAGCTTTTGCAGAAGCGCAAGCTATGGCGCATATACCAATGTATATGGCAGATTGGGTTGAAAGGCTACGAATGGTTCTGACGATGAATCAGCGTTCGATACTTGAAGATGCTGGACGAATATCTCATGAGTTGGCAGTGCAAAAAGCTAATGAAGAGTATCAAAAATACCAACATCAGTTGAAGGTAGAGGAGCATTTACAAAGCCTAAAAGAATTGGAATCAGACTTGAAAAGCTTGAATCCTTAGTGTCGTTTTGCTACCAATCGATGAGCGGGAGAAGATCGAGAGAAAAAAGAGAAAACTTTTGGGTTAGAACACAAAGATAAATTTAAATTAATATATATGTTAAAGACATTATTAATTTCAGAAGCAGCAAAGCAGAGTATTTCTGTTGTGGTTAAAGAATTATTGGTACCAAAGTTAAAACAATGTGCAGAGGAGCTCTCATTAGATATAAAAGAAATGTTGACCACTAGAGGAGAGCATTTTCAAGAATATTTAAGAAGAACATATAATAGGAATGAAATCATGAATACAATTGTTCATGGTAACACTCAATTAAAACTTAAGGATATATACGTTCCACTTACTTTATTTGAAGAAATAAACAATCCCAATAGAGTGACAAAACAGATAAATGGATATCCTAAAGATATAATGGATAAGTATCAAAAGATTTTGATCACAGATACGGCAGGAATGGGAAAATCAACATTGACAAAACGTATATACCTTGATATTATTGATAATGGGCAAGGAATTCCAATCTACGTGGAGTTGCGTCGATTATCAAGAACCAAAAAGATTTTAGAAGAGATTCAAGATCAATTGAATTCAATATCCCAATCTTTTGATGCGAAATTATTAACACGCTTAATTTCTAGTGGCGGATTCATATTTATTCTTGATGGTTATGATGAAATTAGTTTAAGTGAAAAAGAAATAGTTACAAACGATATACAAGATTTTATAGCACAAGTATCAGCAGATAATAAAATCATAATGTCATCTAGACCAGAAAGCTCTTTGAATAGTTTTGGCGATTTTAAATCATTTAAAATTAAGCCATTGGAGAGGAAAGAGGCATATAATTTAATGAGGAAATATGATTCCAATGGCGAAACCTCAAATTTGTTAATAGAACAATTGGAGACAGGAAGATATTCGATGATAGATGAATTCTTGAAGAATCCATTGTTGGTGTCATTGTTGTTTACAGCTTTTGATTTTAAGCAAACAATTCCTATAAAAAAACATGTATTTTATAGGCAAGTCTATGATGCATATTTTGACTCTCATGATTTGTCTAAAGGAGGCGGATTTGTACATGAAAAGAAATCCAAATTGTCAACGGATGATTTTAATAAAATATTGCGTGCAATAGGGTATGAATGCTTACTGATGTACAAATTAGAGTTCGATAAAGATACAATTCTACAATTAATAACAAAGGCGAAGACTAGATGCCCAAATTTGCAATTTGATGAATCTGATTTGCTTGACGACTTGTTGAAGGCAGTTCCTCTTTTTGTGCAAGATGGACTTTATTACAAGTGGACGCATAAGTCGCTACAAGAATATTTTGCTGCTCAGTTTATATATTTAGATGCAAAAAATTTGCAGCAAAAAATACTAGAAAATCTGTACAAAAGCAAACGTCAAGAAAGTTACCATAACTTATTGGATTTATACTACGATATCGACGAAGAGGGTTTTAATCAATATGTTTTGTTGCAATATATCAAAGATTACAAGGAATATTATACTAAAAATTTTGATCCTCAGTTACCAGTTAATAAAGAGCTGCAAGAAAAAAGGCTGTATTTATTGTATCTCAATAGATATTACATAGGTGTGCCTGCAAAACAGATGAAACTAGGACATGACTTTTTTGACGAAGCAACTAATTTATTTAAAAGTGAGACAGGGGAAAATGAGTTTTCATCTGTAACTCATTTTCATCTAAGGAATAACAAAAGAGGTCTATTGGTAATAGGTGTAGATCGGAATGAAGCGCAGTTGTCTATTGTATTAGCGAGACATTTGCCTTCAATCTTTATGCCTTTTAGGCATACGCGCGATTATGAAAAGTTGTGTGAAAATATCGAAAATGGCAAATTAATGATTATTGATACTGGTACAGGTTCGTCGCAAGAAGATATATATGATGCAATAAATTCTGCAATAATTGAACATATACATAATTTATCTATACCAGAGTATTCAAAATTATTAGAAAAGGAAAAACAGATAAATGAGTACATAAATCTGAAGAATAGTTCGGAATTTATAGGCATTTTATAATTGGATACGACACTCATTAATCATAATAGTTGAGGATTAGTGATTTAAATGATTTATAAATAGCGGAGCAATAAACACGAAGTTAAAACGCGATGAAAGAATATAGTTTCGAAGAACTGGATGTGTATTTAATCGCGTGCTTTTATACAAACGATATATGAAGTGTCTGGTCGTTTCCTTAATACGAAGCGTTATGCGGAACGAGTAGTGCAGTTTGTGGAAGAATGGCTTTGCGGGGCATATCAACCATGCTAATGTAGATTTTCAATGACCAATAACAATTGTCAAATGACCAATTGAAAGAAATTATGATGAAAGATGAATTTCTTGACAAATGCATCGCCTTCTCGGTAAAGATTAACCAACTCCGTAAGTACCTCCGAGAAGAACAACATGAATATAACAATTCGGATCAAATCCAGCGTAGCGGGACCAGTATTGGTGCTAACTACAGTGAAGCATGTGATGCTGAAAGCAAAGCCGACTTTATCCATAAATTAGGCATCGCACAGAAAGAAGCGAACGAAACTATCTATTGGCTAAAAGTACTTTACGGTTCAGAACTGATAACAAAGACTCAATATGATGAGTTATTGAATGACGCACGAGAACTTTATAGAATAATAGCCGCAAGCCTCAAAACATTAAAAATGGGCAATGACAAATGAGAAATGACAAATGGCAAATGAAAAATGGCAAATGACCAATAACCAATTGAAAACAACCTAATCTTCGTTTTTAGATTAAAAATCTAAGTTTTTTAACGAATATTGGGCTTTTTTCTTGTATATGTCATTTTATTTTTGTACCTTTGCACGGAATTTTGAAAAGGAATAATTGTGCCCTTCAGCCAGGAAATCTGTGAGGAGAAATGATATGATTAAGATAAAACTATTACAAGACTTATTGCGCGAAGTACAATCGCTGCAGTTTAATAATTTCGATGAGGATAAGATTACAAACAAGGCTAAATTGTATATTAAAAAATGCTTTGGCGCAAAATCTGATTATATAGAACAGTTAAATAGGATAAATTTTACTCCGTCTATTTACTATTCGGGAATGCCGGATAGCGACTATTATGAAAGTTTCGAGAATGGGAAGAAGTGCCTTGATAATCTAATATCAACAATGATAGAAGATTTAGAATTGTCAATCGACGAAACAGATCATTCGGAAAAACAAGAAGTCGCAAAGCCTCAACGAACTAATTTATCCCAAAAGATTTTCGTTGTACATGGGCATGATGAGAATAAACGCGTGGAAATTGAAGCCTTTTTGAGGAGTATTGACTATGAACCAATAGTACTATTTAAGGAACCTAATAAAGGGAAGACAATAATTGAGAAGATAGAGGATCATGTCAATGATGTATGTTATGCAATAGTGTTGTATGCCCCATGTGATCTCGGACGTGACAAAGATAAGGGCGTAGAACAGCCTCGCGCACGTCAAAATGTGGTATTTGAACATGGATATATGTGTGCTAAATTGGGTAGAGACCATGTGTGTGCACTATATGCTGAAGGTGTAGAACTACCAGGAGATATGTCTGGAGTGATATATACTGAATACGACGAAGTTGGTATGTGGAAGTATTCTATTGCAAAGGAGATGAATGCTGTAGGATTGCCTGTTGATATGAATAAAATACGATGATATATACCTATATGATAGATTAAATTTTGTATGAATTGAATCTTACCTTATGACAAGAAAGAAGAAATGACCGAACCAAAATATTCATATAAAAATTTAGAAGCGTACAAGGAATCAAAAACGTTAGTAAAGCAAATATATGCTTTATTGAAGAAGTTCCCGAAAGAGGAGCAATACGCGTTGTGTGACCAACTACGTCGTGCAGTTATCTCCGTTCCTTCCAATATTGCAGAGGGTAGTGGACGTACATCGGCTAAAGATCAGGCTCACTTTTTGGAAATGGCGTTCGGCTCGCTTATGGAAGTAGACTGTCAAATGGATATCGCAAAAGATTTAGGCTATGTGTCTTCGAATAAACTTGAAGAGGTTTCCAAGCAAATCAGTCAAGTAGCTGCACTTTTGTCTGGCATGAGAAATAAGTGCCTCGGACGCTCTTTAACCCTTTAACTCTATCACTCATTAAACTTTACATCATTAACTCCTTCACTCTTTAACTCTTTAATTCTTTAATTCCTTCACTCTCTCACTCTTTATAAAAGCCAAATCTTCGTTTTTAGATTAAAAATCTAAGTTTTTTAACGAATATTTGGCTTTTTTCTTGGATATCTCATTTTTTTTTTGTATCTTTGCGGCCGATTTGTTGTGCGTGCATATATGTGTATGTGTGAACACGCGGGAAATGAAGATATATGATGAAAAATGAAATTGAAATGTGACGATATTGGGTGCAAAATAAAGAAAATTTGCAGATAGTCTCTCTCTCACTTGTGTAAGTGAAATAATTTTTGTAATTTAGCAGCCGCAATAGATAATATGGCACAACGGAATGTTGAAATAGACATAATGAAAGGTATCGCTATCCTATGCGTAATGGTAGGGCATACCTATTGGCGGCCTGATTGGTTTGCGACCATTATATATTCATTTCATATTCCAATATTCTTTTTGATATCAGGATACTTCGCTAAAACTCGCGAAGAGTCAACTCTGAGTGGGGGGGTGGTATTCGTAAGAATGCCAAACAATTGCTTATCCCTTATGCGATAGCGGGAGTGGTATCATGCGGCTATGCATTGATACGATCCGTTCATATTGGAGACTTTGCTATATTTACTCATGAATTAGCAAGATATTTACTTGCGTGGGATAAAACGTGGCCGGACACAATTTGTGATTTGTGGGTCGCCCCAGTGTGGTTTTTGTTGGCCCTGTTTTGGGCGCGATTATTCTTCTATTATCTGAGTTATACCGGAAAGTGGTTTGTCCCGCTATGTGTTGTGTTTGCTGTGACAATGACTATACTGCATCCCTATTTGCCTACTCCATTCTGTATAGGAAGAGGCATAGAAGCATTGTTGTTTATGGTAATAGGATGGACGTATCGAAAATATGGTTTTCCGGTATGGTCTAAAGCTATAGCAATCGGATGCTGGTTGGTGTCTATGTATCTCGGAACGATTGATGTCTGTGCATTTCAATATAATTGCCTCCCGGTGGATGTCGTAGGAGCATGCGGAGGAACATTGGTGATTTTCTATATTTCCAAAGGAATGGCACAGACTTTCTTGAAACCATTCTTTTCATGGTGTGGAAGGAATTCACTAATCATTCTTTGTACACATTCCATAGAGATGGGAATGACGATTATTCATGTTATGGTTAACCTACTGCCTTTCAAAATACATGAAGTGGTTTATTTCGGAATAAAGCATGGAGTCGCGTTATTGGGAACATGGGGATATGAAGTAACGAAACGAAAAATTCGTAAATATATGCGTTTTAAGTGACAAAAAGGAGATTATTGATAGATTTTTCATTAAAATCTTGTATATGTCATTTTTTTTTTGTAATTTTGCAGGCTAGAAAAGGAGATATACTATTTATGACACAAGCGACACAAGATATGCTCGATGCATTGCGTGAACCGAACTTTGGTTCTGCGCAGGTGGTTCTTATTATGGGCGAGGTGCGTAAGCAACTAGAATCGCGACCGGAATGGGATAAGAAATTCCCAACTCTGCATTTCTATTGCGATTGGTGTATGCATTCGCAAATAGATCGCAACAAGTATTGCTTAGCTTTGATAAGAGAATTAAATCAATGCCTATGGCAATTAGACGAGAATGGGAACTTCGACCCTATACGTCAGATGAGCAATGAGAAATTTTTGCGACTGCAAGAATTGCGCAATGAATTGGGTATCGTTCTTACAGCTATCTCTGGAGACATTGTATATCCATCTCAGACGTTTCTTTTTGCTTTGTTTAGATACCTAAAGGGAATACCTGTTATACCGGTAGATGCCTTGGATGGTACGTTGGCGAGAGGCAAAACCGCTTATAATACATTATGCCAGGATTTGCAAATAGGTCCTAATCGTCCGCTATTTAAGAATTTGGAGATAACAGACGTGGATGACATATGTCTGTTGTATAAAACGGAGATGGACGGAACTTCCACTAATTTGTTAGGCGAGTTGCATTTCCCAATATGTAGCGATTTGCCATTTATCTATGCTGCGGAACGACAGAATGAAGAGAAATTTGCTATGTTGGTTAATCAAGTACAGCAGATGTTCGCACGTAAGCAACTGGATGATGCTCCAGCTGTATTAGGAAAGGCGTTGACTTTATTTCCAAATATACACGGGATGGATAATATGAAGGCCGTTATGTATAAGATGCTTATGGAGGTGGAGTGGGCCAGAACAGGGGACTTGAATGTATTGAAATATGGCGAGGAGGCGATGAAGTTTATAGGGGATCAGGTGGCTTGCTCGCAAATCTATTGCGAAATGGCAGAATATGCCTGTCAGCATAGAGACCAAATCAAGGAAGCGTTGGACGTAGCGAAAGAGTATGTGGAGAAGAGTTTGGAACTCGCACCGTATAATCAGTTTAAGGCGCACCCAAAGCATCAAGAGGGGGTGATATGGTTCGCGAAGAAGCAATATAATGATGCACTCGCAGCCTATAATGAGGCAGCGCGTTATGCTGAAGAAGCGCATTTGGAAGCGGAGCATGCTGCGATACGATGTGATTTGGCTGAATTGTTAGTAGAACAAGGTCATCCGGAAATGGCATTGGCTGAATATACGCATGCGGAGGATATCGCAAATAGCGCAAAGAATCCGATTCTGATGGCTTCTTGCGCTTTTCGCAAGGCACGGTTCTTAATAAGTATCGGTGATAAAGAAACGGCATGTCAACTCATTGCGACTATGCCTCAAATTATCTGATTATGACAGTATTAGAGACGACACAATTGACATCCGAACAGATAAAATCCATGACGGATGAGCAGAAGAAGGATTTACCTACTATCATAGATGTGTTGGAATATCTTTCTTCTATCGAGAATGCCAATATGCGGGAAAATCTTCGTGGAGGTATGCGGGATTTGTTTGTGCAAGGAAAATATGCCGTTATGTCGGATCAAGCATGGACGAATATTCCGAAACTCTATCCATGTTCGCAAACTACATTCACGTTGATGCGAGGTGAAAGTTCCTATCATGCGGACAGCCATCCTTCGCTCTATCGTCCGCAGACGACGATGACGGATGAGGATTATCGATTGATTTCTCGGTTGCGGGCATGTGAGTTCATTGCAATTATGAAGCGAAATAGAGTGGTGCAGGAATTGGCTAAGTTCTGCAAGATTGAGTACATGGCAATAGCTCAACACTATGGGCTCGCAACGGAATTTATGGATGTCACCAATCAGAAATGGGTGGCAGCGTTCTTTGCAACCACCAAGTATGAAAATGGTAATTATAAACCGTTTGATCCGGGTGATGAAAATAAGATAGGAGTTGTCTATGTCGGTGAACCATTGGCCCACGAGACTTATCCGGATAACATACGGGCGATGGGATTCCATTATTTCGAGCGTCCAACACGGCAGAATGCGCTGGTATATGAAATGAAGGAGACGGATAATTTTGATGCTATCCCGTTTTTCAAGCGCATCATGTTCCGACATGATGCTGCGGCTTCGGAGTTTGTGTTTAAAATGTGCTACGATCAGTTACGTTACTTCCCGAAGGATGATTGGGCGACCATTGCAGAACAGATTCGCAGGTTGGATTATCCGATAAGTCAAGCGGCTATTAGTGAGTGCCGCAATTATGGGGTTACGCAAACAGACGATGAGATAAAAGAGATTTTACAACGAAATCATATTTTGTTTGAGGCATCTGATACTCCGAAGGCTATGCCGAGCCAACCGCAGATGGATGAGGAGTTTCGCATATGGGAAACATACCTCTTACCTCATCTTGCACGAAATATATTGCGGTTGCCGACATTTTATCGAGTTCCGTAAGTGCAAAAATAATTAAGCAAAAAATCACGATTATGAGTAAATATACAACAGTAAGCGATTGTGAGGTAATAGACATCCGTCGATATTCGGATACGCGGGGGTATTTGTCAGTAGTGGAGAATGGGATAGATATACCGTTTGACATCAAGCGTATCTATTATTTATACATGGTGCCGGAAGTAGCCCGAGGAGCTCATGCACATAAGGAGTTGCAACAGTTGCTGATTGCGACGAGCGGGAGCGTGGAGGTAATTATGGACGACGGCATTGAGAAGAAGTCGTTCATGCTGGACCGTCCATGGAAAGGGTTGCTTATTCCTCCAGGATTATGGCGAGACTTAGAGAACTTCTCAGGTGGTGCGGTACTTATGTGCTTGGCGAGTGAGAAGTATGAAGCGGGGGATTATATTAGGGATTATGAGGAGTTTTTGGAGTATAAGAAAGTGAAATGATCATGGCAAATCCTGCATACAAGATATGTAGGATTTCTTGTAACTAATCAAGACATGACAGATCAGCAACGAGAAATAGGAACGAGGATTAGGGAGCGGCTTTTGGCACGAATACCTGTACCATATAAGTTGAGGATAGGGTATAGGCTACCGATTAGTGATGATATACCACTTATCGAGACGAATGATGCAGATTTGGATGCGATTATCACGAAAGATGGGGAGAACTATGCCTTTTTCAAAATAGAGTTGCGTTCGGTGTATTATTATGAGGAGAATGTTGAGAAGTCTTATCCTCATGTTGCAAATCGAGCCAAAGATGCCGGATTCGCGTATGCTATCGTATATCGGGAATATAGAGATAAAGAGGAGTTCCTAATACGTGATTTGCGGAAGAGCTTGTCGCAAAGTCATTTATTGCCAGTGGCTACATTTGATGAGTTGATGTATATCTTGTTCGATGAACCTTCCGCTATGCCATCTCAATTGGATTGGAAGATGGGAATTTGGAAATTATTGAACGATCCAAATAAGGAGAATGGGCATAATAGAGAGGCATTTGAGTATCTATTGAAGCTGCATGTGCATTTTGATGCTGCAACGAAACAATGTTACTTAACACCGGACGATGAGCGAGGGTTCTTTGGAAAGTTATTTTATTCATATAACGATGAATATATTTGCCGGTATACAACCTATGAGACACTGGAGCGGATCTTGAGAACTAAGAAACAGAGTGTATGTAGTGTTGTTTGCATGAATGACGAGACGGAATGCTACTATGCCGATGAATATTTGAAAGAGCGAGGTGGAACCGATGACGTTGATAGTTTGGAATCTAATTATGTTGAGTTGAATAAGTGTCAGATATCATCTTGTACGGATGTCCGATCTGCAGATAAGTTGTCTTTGTGGCGATTATATGGGGATGATGCAAAGGGAGTATGCCTGAAATTTAAGGTAGACCAAAAACTTTTAAAGCAGAAGGGATTTTTCTTGTACCATATGAGTTACACGTATTTGCTTAGTGGGCAACATTATGAGTTAGATTCTATATCGGATTTGAAAAAGTTGAAAGTTAAAGGCTTTACGTTTGATTTCAAGATGTGGCATATATGGAAACATTTCTTCAAGCCGGTGCATTATTGGGATGAACATGAGGTAAGGTTGTTGTATTTCAAAAAAGATACTGATGAGTATAAGTGGATTAAGACGGGAGATTCCCAGATTTTGGCACCGGTGATAGAGTTTGGAATTGAGAAAGGAAAAAATGAATTTCCCTTGGTGCTGTCGGAGATAATCTTGGGCCCAAAGTTCCCGGAAGCAGCAACGAATGCGGTGCAGATAAAGTATCTGAAGGAGTTGCAGCAGATTGAAGAGGATGGGGATTGTCCGGTGAAATTGTCGAAGATTAAAGGATATAGATGAGCGATAACATTGCATCGTGATATGTGATTTTTATTACAAAATGAAGAAAAAAATCATTTTGTTCCCCGTATGTTTGCATATGTGGGAATTTTTTTGTACCTTTGCGCGCTGAATTGTTGTGTGCATGCGTGAATGTGCGTACGTGAAAGGATAAAATATGACAACGGATATAGAAAAAAGAATACAGAATGGTGAATCCTTCCTATTGGCAGCTGATGGAAATTTCATTGGGAAGTTGACCACGAATATATACGACGTAGAGTCCATCTGCAACCAATATGGGGTGTATGGTAGTGTGTATTCGGCAAGGTCCATATGGAATCAATATAGCCAATACGGAAGTCAATATGCCCTCTATAGTGCATATAACCCGTATACCATGTCTCCTCCCGAAATATATCTGAGGGGCAGGAAGTGTGGATATTTGACCAAAAATACATATAAGTTTAATCATGTCGATCCGGATAATATTATGTCTTGGATGAGACAAAATAATTTGTAATTATTATGGAAACTCTAACAGTCAAAACATTTACACCGGATCACGAGGTGATTGCAGATGGAGTAGTTATTATACCAAGTGATAGTTACGTGGAATTCCTTATACAGAATTTAAAATATCGTCTCAGCTTTACAAACGATGGTGAGGAGCGTGTGCATTATTCAGCGAGTGTTAAGGAAAAAGACACGTCGAATGCATATATGGATATCGTATTTTATAATGTTCCATCTTTGTTGTTTACAACTCCGTCAAATGTAATCGAGTTGGGTACAATGGAAGGAAAGAAGTTGTGTTTGCGCTTCTCTCTTAGTACGATCCAAAGAGGAAATATAAGCGATTATGTATTAATGTACAACTGGTTAATGGAGAAATAGTATGGATCAAGAAAATAAATATATAGAAAGTGAGCCCGCTCAATTGCAAATCGCAAAACAAGAGCATGAACGCGAAACTCAAAAGGAAGACCACACTTTTCAGTTGCAGATGCAGCAACAGCAACATGACCACGAAAACGGACTGAAAGATAAAGATTTGGGTTGGTTAGGCAAGTTTTTTGGAGGAGAAGGCATCTCGTCAAAGAATATAACAGCGTTTATATGTGGAATCTTACTTTTTGGAGTTATAACGTTTTCTATTGTTATCTATTGCCATGATAATAATACAACTCTCATAGGGCAGTTATGGGATTATGCGATACCAATAATTACGTTGTCGCTTGGATATTTGTTTGGAAAAAATTAAATTTAGTTTGCTCTGTAATGTTTGATATTAAAGATTATGTGGATCAGGGGTTCATGCTGGAAGCAGCTAAAGAGTTCCCCGTTCGATTGTGCGGATTTATTGTATATTCGCGCAAAAATCCTCATGTGGCTAAATTATTGAGAGATTTTGACTACTGGAGGGAGTTGGATGCTATTTCGGGTGTCAAATGGCCGATATTTGCTATTCGACCGGTTGCAAAAACCACTCCTTATACAAGAAAGGACGCACAGCAAGAAGAGGCAGACGAGATGGAGGTGCGTGCTTGCTTGGATATTAGTGGAAGCGATATTCCGTGTTTTGTGTGCTTCATATGGAACGATAATGGTGAGTTGCAGAAGATAACGCATCGAATAGATGACCGAACATTAGAAACAACTCATGCTGATTTACGCGAGATTGTATCACGTGTTTCAGATGTGATTAATGATATATTGCCAGAGTATATGCAGTCGGAAAATGTGTTCAGAAATGTACGTTTCGCAATAGAAGCATATAATACACAAACGAAAGTTCGGGATGTCGCAAAAAATGCGAAATGGACTATTGATATGCTGAACTCACTTCCTTTGACAGTGGTCGGAGTGTAATGAAGAATATGAATATATCACCCAAAAATAAAGAGAAAGAGCAACAAGTATCCGGATGGATATGGTTTTGGGCTATATTGGGATGTTTTCTCCTTTGGAGTATAGGCTCTATTGGAACTCGGTATATTGCGGAGCATTGCTTTTCTGTATCCGATGGTGATTCTGCTGCATTGTATGGTGATAGTTTTGGAGCAATAAATGCGTTAATATCTGCTCTCGCTTTTGCCGGGGTGATAGTCACTTTTTATCTGCAAAGAAAAGAATTAGACTTACAACGGCAGGAATTAAAAGCGCAACGAGAAGAATTTGAGCAGCAAAACAAGACGCTGAAGTTGCAACGATTTGAGAATACATTTTTCCATATGATGGAATTGCAGCAGCAGATAGTGAGTGATTTATGCATTCAGCTGCAAGATCCCACATTAGTTGCTAATACTTGGATAGGCCTTCAGAAAGGGAGGGATGTTTATGTTAATGGGTTATTGAGAGGAAGGCAAGTTTTTGCATATATATATTGGCATCAAAAAACTGGAGGCATTCCTAATGGTATTCTCACAACGATGCATGATAAAGGATTAGAAGCGTACTCAAGCATTCCGGATATTGAGTTGCTGGATCATTATTTTCGTCACCTCTATACCATTTTACGATATGTGGATGAGTCTGATGCGTTTAAGTTTAATGATGACGGAGAACCAGATGGCGCATACGAAATAGAACAAAAATATCATTACACGACAATCGTAAGAGCTACTCTTTCGCGATTTGAATTGTTGGTATTGTATTACAATGGTTTATCCATTTATGGAAGAGAAAAGTTGAAACCTTTAATAGAGAAGTATGCTTTGTTAAACAATATTGATAAGGAGAGTCTTTCTATTTCCAAAGAACTAGATGCCATTCTACCCAATGTACGTCCCGTAGGTTGGACTGGGAAATACGGAATAACGGGGAAAGATTATGAATTCTATTTGACAGAAGATATGTATGATAAATCTAGATATCAACTTAGTGCATTTTGTCATACGTCTCAAGAATATGAAGAGGCACATACAGCCTTAAGTAACTATAAGAAATTTTTAGCAGGCCGTATTGCTAACCAAACAATATGATAGATAAATATTTTTGTATGAGTTTTCATCTCACCCTCAGATAAATCGAGAAAGAAAGAGTGAAATAATCCAAAGGATATATTATGGAGAAAAAGTTCGAAATGACATATACAAAACAGGAGGCTATAGAGATACTGAAGAACATTATGGAGGAACATAATGTGAGTAGGCTATTGGTGGTGAGAGGAAAGAAGTCGTATAAAGAGTGCGGAGGAAGTGAAGTGGTAGAAAAGCTGTTCGAAACGCACAATATGGAGATTCGGGATTTCTATGATTTTAGCGCCAATCCGAAGAAAGAGGATGTGGATAAAGGGGTAGAACTCATTAAGCAATATCAGCCGGATGCGATTTTAGCGATAGGGGGAGGAAGTGTGATAGATATGGCTAAGTTGTGCCGGTATTATTCCGGAAAACGAGAGATCCCTTTAATCGCAATGCCGACAACGGCCGGAACAGGAGCAGAGGTGACACGTTTTGCAGTATGCTATAAAGATGGAGTTAAGCAATCCATTGAGGATGACGCAATACAAGCGAACTATGCGGTATTGGTGCCAGAGTTGACGATGAAGAATGGGACATACCTTACTGCGTGTACGGGATTTGATGCATTGGCACAAGCGATAGAAGCATACTGGAATATCTATGCAGGAGACGTATCGGATGCGTTTGCAATGAAGGCGATAGAGATGCTTTTCTCTACATTACCTGCAATGGAAGGTGATTTGGAATGGCGTTCCAGAATGCTATTAGGAGCCTACTATGCAGGAATGGCAATCAATATGACGCATACCACAGCACCGCATGCATTATCGTACGTGCTGACGAGTAAATATAAATATCCGCACGGACATGCAGTAGCATTGACATTTCCGTATTTCTTCGAGAAGAACGTGCATTGCGCTGAAAAAGAATATGCGGATGCGGATTATGCGGAGTACAATGCAAAGATGCATAAATTGCTGAATGTGTTGGGCTGGAAATTGAATGAAGATTTGTTTGCGAGGATGAAGGATTATATAGAGAAGATAGGATTGGGTTATGACCCAACGAGACCATTTGAATCGGAAGTGGTTGAGAAAGGTGTGAATCTTCTAAGAGCGCAGAATAATCCGGTACAATTGGATGAACAGGTAATTAAAGAAGCGGTGGCTTCTATTACAAAATGATTATGACAGAAAAACAAGTATATGTAGGAATGAGTGCGGATATTATTCATCCGGGGCACTTGAATATTATCCACGAAGCGGCTAAGTTGGGTCGCGTGACAGTGGGAGTGTTGACAGATGCGGCGATTGCGAGTTACAAGCGTTTGCCGTACCTTGATTATGAGCAGAGAGCGCTGATCGTGAGCAATCTGAAGGGCGTAGATGCAGTTGTTCCGCAGACGACTTTGGATTATCGTCCGAACCTGCGGGAGTTGAAGCCGGACTATGTGGTACATGGCGACGATTGGAAAACCGGTGTGCAGCAGAAGACGCGTCAGGACATCATCGACTGCATCGCGGAATGGGGTGGACAGGTGATAGATGTGCCTTACACGAAAGGTATCTCGTCATCGATGCTCAATGAGCGACTCAAAGAAATCGGTACGACACCGGAGATTCGAATGAAGCGTTTGCGTCGGTTGATCAACGCGAAGAAGATTGTGCGGATATTGGAGAGTCATAGTGGCTTGACCGGACTGATCGTGGAGCATACGTTCGTGCAGAAAAACGGCATGAAGTTGGAGTTCGACGGTATGTGGGCAAGTTCGTTGACAGACTCGACGAGTAAGGGTAAACCGGATATCGAAGCAGTGGATTTGACGACACGTCTGCATGACTTGAACGATGCGCTGGAGGTGACGACGAAACCGGTGATTTTCGATGGAGATACCGGAGGTAAGTTGGAGCACTTCCCGTTCATGGTGAGAACCTTGGAGCGTCTGGGTATATCGGCTGTGATTATTGAGGATAAGGTGGGACTGAAGCAGAACTCGTTGTTCGGAACGGATGCAGTGCAGACTCAGGACACGATTGAAGGGTTCTGCGCGAAGATCCATAGCGGTAAGCAAGCGCAGATTACGGATGACTTCATGATTATTGCGCGAATAGAGTCGCTGATTGCCGGTAAGCCGGTGGAGGACGCGCTGGAACGTGCTTTTGCGTACGTGGCAGCCGGTGCGGACGGAGTGATGATTCATTCACGTAACAAGGACGGAGAGGATATCCACGAGTTCTGCAAGCGCTTCCGCGAGAAGGACAGTCACACGCCGATCGTGGTGGTGCCGACGACGTTCAACCATATCACGGAGGATGAGTTTGCGGAGTGGGGTGTGAATATCGTAATTTATGCGAACCACATGCTGCGTTCGGCTTATCCGGCTATGGTGCACTGTGCGGAGAGCATTCTGGAGCATGGTCGATGCAAGGAGGCAAGTGAGGAATACTGCATGCCGATTAAGGAGATATTGACGTTAATTCCCGGGACGAAACAATGATTGAGCCGAAACAATTCATAGAAAGACTGCGTGCCGGTGGAGTCGAATTCTTTGCTGGAGTGCCGGACTCGCTGCTGAAGAACCTATGTGCATACATCACGGATAATGTGAGTCGCGAGAACAACATCATTGCGGCGAACGAAGGTGGTGCTGTGGCACTGGCTGCCGGTTACCATTTGGCGACAGGCAAGACGGGGTGCGTCTATATGCAGAACTCGGGTGAAGGTAATGCGGTGAATCCGTTGCTGAGTCTGATGGATGCGGATGTGTACCGGATGCCGTTGCTGTTGGTGATCGGTTGGCGCGGAGAGCCGGGAGTGCATGACGAACCGCAGCATGTGAAGCAAGGCAAAGTGACGCTGTCACTGCTTGACGCGATGGGGATTCCGTATGCGGTGCTGGATGAGAACTGGGAGCAGCAGACGTATGAGGCGCTGCGTGTGATACAGGAGACGAACGGCATCTACGCACTGATTGTGCGGAAAGGTACGTTTGAGGAATATAAACTCCAAAATCAGGTGGCTTCGGACTGGGCATTAGGTCGTGAGGAAGCGATAAAGATAGTCGTGGATAAACTGCGCGAGGATGATATTGTGGTGTCCACGACGGGAATGATCAGTCGGGAGTTGTTTGAGTACCGTGAGGCGAAACATCAAGGCCATGCGCATGACTTTCTGACGGTAGGCAGCATGGGGCATGCGAGTCAGATAGCATTAGGCATTGCGTTGCAGAAACCGGAGAGAAGGGTGGTGGTGTTTGACGGGGATGGAGCGCTATTGATGCATATGGGTAGCATGGCTATTATCGGAGAGTATAACCCGACCAATTTGGTGCATATTGTGTTTAATAATGGAGCACATGATTCTGTTGGCGGTCAACCGACGGTAGGGCAGAATATCGATGTAGAGGCGATAGCGAAAGCTGTAGGGTATGAAGATGTAAGTACTGTAGATACGCAGATGTCGCTGATGGCTGCGATGAACCATGTGAATTGCGCGGTGATTGACGGTGTGAGCCTGATTAACGTCAATGTACGGAAGGGCAATCGGAAAGATCTTGGTCGTCCGACTACAACTCCGCAAGAGAATAAGAATGCTTTAATGGAAGAGTTGATGAAATGAATAAGTCTGATATAATACATAAGATTGAATCCTACATCCCTAATGATATACTCAAACTATATCGAGGAAGTAAGCGTTATATCCGCTGGAAGCAACAACAGATAGCCAATAGAAAGGCAATTTGCAAGTTGAGAAAAAAGCAAGGGCCATTGAATGTCGTATTTATAAACGTTCAACATAGTGCATGGAAATATGATTCTTTGTTTAACCTTATGTTGAATGATGAGCGGTTTAATCCCATCGTGTTAGTCTGCCCTCTAGAGGGTAGAGATGAAGCATTGAGAATTCCAACAATGAATGAAGCATACGCTTTTTTTCAATCTAAAGGTTATCCAACGATATGTGCGTATAATGAAACAAATGGAGAATTTGTAAATATAGAAACGCTTTCTCCAGATATTATCTTCTACCAAACACCATATCCCAATCAAACGGACAAACGATATAATCAATATACATTACGGAAGTATCTTAAATGTTATGTCAATTATGCATTTATGAACGTGCATGGTGAGTGGTCAGTGGCTTCAGCAGTCCATGGCTTGATGTGGCGATATTTCTCGGAGTGTGAAAGTAATAAACAGTTGTGCATTTCGTATAATAAGCGCGAGTTTAGTAAGAATATTATTGTGGCTGGTTATCCTATCTTTGATGAATATCAGAAAGCGACAGGAGATCCGACCGATTGGAAAGATCCAAATCCGAAGTTCAAACGCATCATATGGGCTCCGCACCATACGATAGAGGGGAATACTGGTCTGCTTCAGCTATCAACGTTTATGCTCTATCATGAGAAGATTTTAGAGATGGCAGAGAAATATAAAGATAAAGTGCAGTTAGTATTCAAGCCACATCCGTTGCTAAAGAGTAATTTGTACGAGCATCCGGATTGGGGAAAAGAGCGGACGGATGCATACTATGCGAGATGGGAGAATGGCGAAAACACAGCCTTTGTGAATGGCAACTATATGAACCTCTTTAAGTCGTCTGATGGTATCATGCATGATAGTGGTTCGTTCTTGGTAGAGTACTTGTACACGCAGAAGCCGGGATTGTATCTGGGCAACTACGATCGAGAAGCACAGAGCAATGAAGTAGGCAAGAGAGCATATAGATGCTATTATTTGGGCAAGTCGGTTGAGGATATAGAGGCGTTCATTTTGCGCATTATTGAAGGCAAAGACGATACGCTTGCGGATAAGCGCAAAGCATTCTATGACGAGGTACTACTGCCTCCGAACGGGAAGTCGGTTGCGGAAAATATTTTGGATGAAATAGTAAAAGAGTTAAGGAGATAGATCAATGATACATATGTTAGCTGATTGTCAGGCTCAAGTACCGGAAAGTACGAATATTTGGCAGTTTTGTGTTGTGCTGCCAGGAGCGAAGATAGGAGAGAAATGCAATATTTGTAGTCATTGCTTTATTGAAAATGAGGCAGTGATAGGTAATAACGTTACTATTAAGTGCGGCGTGCAAGTATGGGATGGAATAACGATAGAGGACAATGTGCAGATTGGTGCGAATGTGACGTTTACGAACGATAAGTACCCAAGGGCAAAGAATCCGAATTGGGAACTTGTTCCAACAATAATTAAGAAAGGCGCAAGTATAGGCGCAGGTAGTAGCATATTATGCGGAGTAACGATAGGGGAGAATGCAATGATTGGGATAGGATCAGTAGTTACTAAAGATGTACCGGCTGGCGAAATATGGGTTGGAAATCCGGCGCGCTTTCTGAAGAAAGTCTCGGATAAATTATTATGATGTGATGTATGACAATGAATAACGACATAATGGTTACGGTATGCGTTGTAACGTATAACCAAGAGAAGTGGATTCGGCAGACGTTGGATTCAATTCTTGCGCAGCAGACAGATTTTCCATTTGAGGTGATTATTGGAGAGGATCATGGTTCAGATGGAACGCGTACTATTTGTCAAGAGTATGCAGACAAATTTGAGAATGTTACATTGCTGCCATCCTCTGAGAATCTTGGAGTAACAGCTAATTGGATACAATGTATCCAAGCAGGAACGGGGAAGTATATTATGACATGTGCTGGTGATGACTTTTGGCATAATCCCCAAAAAATTCAGATGCAGGTGGACTTTATGGAGACTCATCCTGCTTGCGTACTTTGTCATACCGAATACGACGAATTAAATGTAATGTCCGGAATTATTACTCAAAACTATAATGCTACACATAGTATAAATCCACCAGAGGGACGAATACAACAGAACGTATTTAATGGAACGGACTATATATCGCCTTTAACAGGATGTATACGTCGTGAAGCGTTTGAACAATATGTTCCGGCTGTTGAGTTTGCCCGTCGTCGTTTCCCACGCGAAGATTGGCCAACTCATTTAGTGCTCACTGAGTTTGGAGAGGTGTACTATATGCATACATCCACAGCCACATATCGGACAGGACAAGAATCAATTACAAAGACATCAAATTATGAAATGATAATCAAACGTGCTCAACAAGATAAGGAAATGACAGAGTACTTATACTCGCTATTTCCCAATTGGGGTGAATTTAAGGATGGTGATTATTACGACAATATCGGTTACCATAACGCTATGTTGTCTGCGTATAGAAATAATGACTTTTTTGCAGCAAAGAAATATGCTAAATTAGATAAGTATCCTACAAAGGCAACTTATATGGCGTATACTTGGCTAACTTTTAAAATTTATAGATTAATTAAAAAAGAAATATGAATACAGATAGACCACTATTAATAGTTATCAGTAGTAACCGGAACTACGGTTGGATAGTTCCAGTTTTCTTAGCGGCTAATTCTCATTGGGCTGACTATATTGTGATTACTGATCAGATGTCGACTGATGGATCACGCGATATGTATGCCCAATACGATAACGTCACAGTTGTCGATGATAAAGATATGGCCTTTAAGGAAAATACTCGTGCAAGAATGGCATTTGAGAAAGGGAGGGAACTTGCAGCAGGTCGAGACGCAATCTATTTTGCGTTAGATATTGACGAGATGATGCCTGCAAACTGGATGGAAACGCAAGATGGGAAGAAAATTCTAGCATCAAAGAAAGGTGATATGTTTGATATGAAGTGGGCTGATGTGCAACCAGACAATAAATCATATATTGAAGAACCTACATATCAATATAAGATTTTCCATGATAATGGCATGGCATGGCAATTTTGTGAGGATGAGTTACACGCCCCTCATCTGCCTTACTCAACATATAAGGTAGATCCAATACACATTACGAATTTTCCAAATGTGCATTTTGGTCATTATAATAAAAAATGGAGAAGATTTAATTCGAAATTTTATCGATTACTTGATGTGCATCAAGGAAGATCTAAGAGTGTGATCTCAGTTTGTCGAAGTCTATATCCTGATCCGATATTTACAAAGGAACCATTACAAAAATTGCATAAAGAATGGTTTTATTCTGATGTGAATGTCTTTGATTTAATAGATTTGGACGTACAACCTCAGGGTGTAAAGTTAATTAAGGAATTGATAGATCAGGATGGAATAGATAAATTTCAGTGTGTAGATGTGTGGGATGAAGATTTATGTAAAGAATTACAGATTAATGATCCTCGTTCTATAGGATGGAAACTCTTGCATATGTACCTGCGTAAGACGCAACCATTTCGATATACATTTATTATACGGGCAATTGATAAAGTATTAAAATTTTTCGTATGATACAAAAAATGAAGCCTCTCAATATAATACAGAATATATTTCCTAAGTGGTTGTCGCAATATCCATTGGTAGTATATTTGATGGCATTGGTTATTGTGTCTATCGTGTTTTCGGCATTTAGTCTACCTTGGTATTACCTATTATCTGGCATAGTTGCAGTTCTAGTCTTCTTTTTATATGGGAGCACTATGGCCAAGGACATGTCAATCAATAAAATCAGAAAAGAAAAAGCTTTTGAGAAAAAGATATTCTTGATAGCTTTAATTCCGCGTTTACTTTTCATGTTCCTTATATATTGGGTTTTCCAGGCAAATTATGGAAATACTTTTGGCTTCGAGAATGCAGACGCTGACTTCTATGACAAGTTGGGTACATTCGTTTCAGGACTAATCTCAGATGGAAATTTTCATTTCTATGACGAAATCTCTCATTGGGCTGGGCATAATGATATCTCTGATATGGGATATGGAGTATATGTGGGCTTTGTTTATTGGTTAACTGGTAATAGTATTATTGTTGTACGTTTGATAAAATGCCTTATCTCATCATTTACTGTTTTGCTTATTTATAGATTGGCTAAACGAAATTTTGGAGAGCAAACAGCACGAATAGCAGCTATCTTTATAGCGCTATGGCCGAACTTCTGGTACTATTGTGCGGTGCATCTTAAGGAAACAGAGATGGTATTCTTAGCGGTGTTGTTTGTAGAGCAGGCAGAGCAGATGTTGCGTTCGCGTCAATTTACGGCATGGAAAGTGATACCTGTTTTGTTGATAGCTGCTGCTATGTTTACATTTAGAACTCCTTTAGGCTTGGTGGCGCTATTATCAATAATATTCTCAGTGGTTATGTCCTCTTCGCGCGTTGTTAGTTGGGGGAAACGTGTAATAGTTGGATTCCTAGCAATAGCATTGATAGGTGTAGTAGCTGGAAATCGAATACAAGAACAAAGTAGAAGTCTATTAGAGCAGGTGCAATCCGGTCAGCAAAGAGGTAATATGGAGTGGAGATCTGAGCGTAAAGACGCAAGCGGCAATACGCAGCGTTTCGCCAAGTATGCAGGTGCGGCTATCTTTGCTCCGATGATTTTTACGTTGCCTTTCCCGAGCATGGTGAGACCATTTGAAGGACAAGAAGTGCAACAGCTACTAAATGGAGGAAACTTCATAAAGAATATAATGTCTGCATTTACAATTTTAGCTATGATCACGCTTTTAATGTCAGGCAAATGGCGAGAACATTTGTTGCCCCTTTCGTTTATGTTAGGTTATTTGGTTGTCTTAACAATGAGTACATTCGCGCAATCCGAGCGATTTCACCAACCAGCCATGCCGTTTGAGTTGATGTTTGCCGCGTATGGTCTATCCATAGCGGTTACGAAACCGAAATATAAGCGATGGTTTACTTATTGGTGTGCGTTGATGTTTGTTGGTACTATTGCATGGAACTGGTTTAAAATCGCAGGACGTGGGTTGGCGTAGGAGAGATGATAGAGAACGATTTTTATTTGATATAATATGGCACAAGAAGAGGTGAAAAATAAGGAAGAGGATGGCAAACTGAAGAAGGTAGGGAAGTGGTTTGTGTGGTTGGGCAAGATGATAGGGAAAACCTTTTGGATCTATCTGAAATCCTTCGGACTGGCTGTTGCAAGAGGTTGGAATCGTTTTTGGAAATGGTTCTGGCCACTTATGCCTACGGGCAAGCCTAAATTTGCATCTCTTGCGCCGACAGAAAATGCACTACACATTCAGATATATAGCGAGGCATTATCGCAAGCGTTGTTGGATAAGAATGTACTGAATATAGCCGTAGCAGGAACATTTGGTTCCGGCAAGAGTAGTTTCCTGCGTACCTATTTCAAAGAGCACCCGAGTTTCTGGCCATTCGGTGGTAAGAAGAACAAAGTGATAACCGTCTCGTTGGCTGATTTGGTGACAAATGAGAAACCTAGAGAGAAAGGAAATGAAAATCCAATCACTCGTCAAGAGATAGAGTTGAGTATTCTTCATCAGTTGTTCTTTCATAAACGAGCCGGATCATTAGCTGATTCTCATTATACCAAGATACAGAAATTCGGTGCAATTAAACTATGCGCATATACAATTGGTATGTTGGCATATATATTATCAATCGTGCATTTGGTAAAGCCAAGATGGTTGACGATAACGTTTGAATTGCAGAAATTGGGTATATCAGAGTATAGAGAATGGTGGCATTGGGCATGTGCGATAATATCCGTATTAGGAACAGCATGGCTATTGGCTCACTTGGTGCGTGTGATTGCCCAATTAGCTCTGCGTAAATTAACAGTTAATTCTGCAAGTATAGAGATAGCAAACAAACGAGAGAAATCGATACTGAATGAGCACATCGATGAGATTATCTATTTCTTTAGCGTAACCGGATATAACGTGGTAATACTGGAAGATTTGGATCGGTTTAAACAACAGAGTATCTTTGTTAAGTTGCGGGAAATAAATTATCTGATAAACAACTCCGAGGAAGTAAAGCAACGGGTGCGATTTATCTACGCATTGAGTGACGATATGTTCACTAACGAAGAGAGGACGAAGTTTTTTGATTTCATCATACCAATCATTCCGTTAGTGGATAACTCGAATGCAGGGGATATGTTGCACACATTGGTTCCTAAAAACTTGGGACATGTGGTTGATGCCGTAGCGGTTTATCTGCATGACGCGAGGATATTGAGCAATATCGTTAATGAATTCTATGTATATAAAGATCAGTATAACGGGAAAGACAACAAGGAAGATGACCAAATCTTTGCATTGATTGTTTATAAGAATCTTCATCCTGATGATTTTGAGAATTTGAGGACGTTGAGAACCGGTAAACTGGCTGAGGCATTACAAAGGCGCGATACACTTATTAAGGACTTGACCCAACAAATCAAGGCAGATATTGATAAGGAGCAGAAAGAGATAACGAGGTGTCGGCAGGAGATGATTTCCGATAAAGCAGAGTTGCGTCAATTGTTGGCAGCTGTGATTATGCATGAAGCGTGGGATAAGACATCAAATACCGTTATATATAATTGTGTGAATATAAATGGGACGACAATCGGAGTAGAGGATATTGCAGGGGAAAATAACTTCGAGCTATTAAGAAACGCAAACGCATATACTTTGATGAATTATCGTTCAGTGGGATCTCCAGTTAGAAATAGTGTGGAAAACGCAATGAAGAAAGCGTATGGAGAATTGGGGTACGAGCAACGATTAGCATTGATAGAAGGGAAGGCCAGTATACCGGAGAGAGAAGCGTATTTGCAAGAATTGGTTGATACGAAAGCGCAGTTGCAGAAGATGACTATTCAGCAACTATTGCACGTAATGAAGAAGGAGGAGCAAGAAGGAGAAGATACGCGTACAGAACAGGAGCGGTTTATTCACGATATGCTATATGGCGGATATATCACAGCGAATTATTCAGCATATATATCGAGCATACATGTAGGACGTTTTTCTGCGAAAGACTATGCGTTTATACGTAGTGTACGTGTCGAAGAGCCGTTGAAAGATCAGAATTTCGATTTGTATAATGCTGTTGGAATAGTTGAGAAACTGGAACTCGGGAATTTCTCTCAGATAGAGATACTGAATGTGGATCTGATGGATGCTTTGCTGGGAACTAAAAAGTATGAGGAAAAGAGAGAAGGTGTAATCGAGTTGTTAAAAACATACACGAAAGAGTGTGTGGAATTTATTGCGCTGTATGTACAAATAGGGTTGTATGCAGAACTTCTTATTCAAATGTTAAGCGCCGATAAAAAGAAACTTTTGGGAGAAGCGATAGAGAAGTCGAATTTGCCGACAGATTCAAAACTAAACGTACTCAAAAGCATCATTGCATATGCAAAAAAAGAGGATGTCGCGGAGAATATTAAAAATCAAAGAGAGAACATCGCGAAAATGTCGGACTATTTCCGTTGGGAAATATCGGCAGAACGCTTGATGTTTGTGGCGAAGGAATTGGATTTGCATTTTGAGGCAATAGATGATGGAGTAAAACCTGAGTTTGTTGAGTTTGTGCGCGATAATAACTTATATGCGATAACTCCAGAGATGTTGCGGCGAATAATCCCAATGGAAGAGGTAGACGATGAGTCATTCTATACACGAAACTATACGTGTATAGCCACGAACTATCTGGTAATAAGTCAATATATAGAGGAGAACATCAAGGAGTATGTGGAACATGTAACGTTGGCTATACCGACAAATAAGCAGGAAAGACCGGAATATCTTGCAAAGTTATTAACTATTGAAGATTTATCAGACGAGTTAAGGGAGCAAATCATCGCGAATGAAGAAGCGACATGGCAAAATATCAATGAGGGAGGCGAGATAGATTCATACAGTATAGCGATGTTGTATAAGTACAAGCGCGTTAAGGTAACCTGGGAGAATGTGCTGATTTTATACTCTACGTACAAGTCCATTTTTGTAGATTATATGAAAGATGAGGAGGTTGTGGCTGCATTGCAGGAGCAAGGACAACCGGATTTTGAAGCAGACAATCGCGAGAAGTGGGTTGAGATGCAGAAGGCGATAGTAGCGGACGAATCTCTTGTGGAGACCAGTAAAGCACTTGTGGATTGCTTCGATATAGCCTTTGAGAAAGCGGAGTTAGAGCATTGCGACCATGAGTTATTGGAGTTGCTAATCGATAAGGGCAAAGTAGCGAGAGGAGTAGATGAGTATAATTTGCTCCACAGAGTAGATAGAGATCTGAGTTTCCCGTTCTTTATTAATCACTATGACAACTACTCCATGTACATCCCGGAGATGACGATTGATGAATATGATTTCGAGCATGTATTTGATGCGAAGTACGGGTTGAGCGTTGAGCAAAAGTTGTACATTATAACCCATGTAGATTTAGGAGATTGCATATCCAAATATAGTGCCGGAGATGTGATAGATTTGTTTATGCTTCCGGAAATTATGCCAGGTTATATAAGTGAGCCAATGAAAGAAGTGGTTAAATTTGTATTATGCTATGCAGAGGCAGATCCATTGGCAAAGATGCGATTGTGCAAAAAGTTCCCGTTAAAGACCAAAGAGGAGGCAGAGCGAATGGTACAGGCATTAGGTTCTGCATATACAGACGGGCAACGACTTCACCATCGGATACCATACAGTCCGGACGCATATGATTTCTGCGGAATGTTGAAAAAACTGGAGTATATCAGAAACTTCAAGTGGTACAAAAAAATAGGAAAGATTTCTATCGGGGAGTTTTGATTATAGAGTCAGTGTAGTAACGAGATTTTGAACCATAATCATAAGAAGATAGCTTATGCGAATCTTGGAAGTATCAAGATATAAGAAAGAGTACGCGAATCATACGCTGCCTTTTGTGACGGAACAGTATGAAGCGCTGAAGAATGCAGGATGCAAAGCAGAGTTGTTCCTGTTGCAGGGGAATTATTGGAAACAATGGAAAGCGCTGCGGAGAAAGATCCGGGAGTTTAGGCCGGATGTGATCCATGCACACTATGGGTTGACGTGCTTGGTGGCGAATATCGCGACGCGACGTGTACCTGTGGTGAGCACCTATCATGGGAGCGATATAAACTTGCCGAAGGTACGGCCATTATCGAAGACGGCGATGTGGTTGAGTGCATGGAATATATTTGTGAGCAAAAAGAATATGGCGCTGGCAGGAGTGGTTGAAGGGAAGAAGGCGTCGTTGGTGCCGTGTGGTGTAAACTTACCGCAACCGTGGAGCGAGTTGAAAAAGCAGAAGGTAGAGCAACTGACTCTTAATCAGTGGATCGAGGGTGTATTGGAACAGAACAAGAAACATGTGTTGTTTGCGGGGGCGTTTGATAATGCAGTCAAGGATCCGGAATTGGCAAAAGAATCCGTTGCGTTACTGGATAATGTACAATTGATAGAATTGAAAGGTTATAGCCGTGATCAGGTAAATGCGTTGATGTACTCTTGCAATGCACTCTTGATGACATCTAAAACGGAAGGTAGTCCACAAGTGATCAAAGAAGCGATGGCGTGCGGATGTCCGATAGTAAGCGTGGATGTCGGAGATGTGGCTGAGAGGACGGAAGGAGTGAGTGGTTGCTTTGTGGTAAAGAGCCGAGAGCCGAGAGACATCGCTGAGGCATTGAAGAAAGCGATTGCGTTTGAGGGGAAGACGAATGGGCATGAACATATTTTGGCGGCTGGATTGACGAATGAGTTAGTGGCAAAGCGAATAATAGAAATCTATAAACAGATAAAGCGATGATTAAAAGAGTCGTTATATTCGGAGGACATATACAGGCACTGGGTTTGGCACGGCAAGTCGCAGCCTTGCGGCTGAATGATAGAATGAGCCGCGATAAATCGCTCAATGAGCCGCTTGCGCTTAATGATGAGCACATAGAAGTCATCTTGATAGTCGAAGATAAATATCAGGTGGCACGGTTTTCAAGAGCTGTGAGCAAGACCTATGTTTGTCCGACGATAGATGATAGATTAAAGAAGATAGATGAACTCGAACTGCCGAACAGGGGGACGATGCTGTTTCCGACGAATGACGAGGCAGTGGAGATGTTGTGCGGGAGGTATGATCAGTACAAAGAACGGTTTGCATTAGGTGTGCCGGAGCCCAAAGTGATAGAGCTATTCAACGACAAGCGCAGAGCTTATCGGTTTGCAGAGGCGAGTGGGGTGCATTGTCCGAAGTGCTGGTACCCCGATACAATGGAAGACGTGGAGGCGCTGAGTGAGGAACTGCCGTATCCGGTGGTGGTGAAACCGGCAGTGATGTACAGTTTTCATGCGACATTCGGGAAGAAAGCGTTTCGGTGCGACGATGCGGCGAGTCTGAAGGCGACATACATGCGGATTGCGGCGAAGGGATATCCGTTGGAGACGCTGGTGGCGTGTTTAGAGTCTGCGACTTTAGATGCTGCGCATTTAGAAGGAGAAGAGACGATAGGTAATATCGTATGCGTAGAAATGAAGGGGTTGAGTAGGGCAGAGTGCGTGTTGAGGATGAATGCGTGTGATTTGTTTGCGTTGCCGAGTCATAGTGAAGGATCTCCGCAAGCGTTGAAAGAAGCGATGGCATGCAATTGTCCGTGTTTGGCTACAGATATTGCGGATGTGAAGTATCTATTTGGGGATGAGCCGGGACACTGGATTTTGAGGAATCCAAGGAAGACGCATGAACGCTGGGACGGAGATGAAAACTCGCTTCGCGAAATGATAGAGTTATTAAATGATGCATTGATGTTTGAGGGAAGAACAAAGGGTAGAGAGCGGATATTGAAGTTAGAACTCAGCAATGAGCAGGTAGCGAAGCGTATAGTGAAAATATACGAGAATATTTTACACTAACGCATTTTAGATTTTAGATTTGACATTTGAAGATATGAAAGGAGCAATCGTAATAGAAGGACATGTGCAGGGATTGTCGAATGCAAGGGCATTGGGCGAGTTGGGGATACCGGTGTACGTGGTGGATGTGGCGCATTGTTTGGCGCAGCATTCGAAATACTGCAAGAAGTATTTTCGTTGTCCGGCATTTAACAGTCCTCAGTTCATCACGTTCTTAATCGAATTAGCGCAGCGGGAGAAGTTAGAAGGTTGGTTCTTGATAGGCAGCAATGATCATATCGTGGAGAACCTGTCGTTGCACTACGAGGAGTTGAAGCCGTACTACACGATGTGCGTGCCGACGAAAGAGCAGTTGTATCAGATCATCGACAAAGAGCGGTTGATGGGTATAGCGGAGCAATGCGGAACGCATATTCCGGCTACGTGCAACAAAGAGCATATAGAGAAAGCACAGACAATGCGGTATCCGTTGCTGATAAAAGGACGAATGGGATTATCGTTCTACAAAGCGACGCACAAGAAAGCCATTCAAGCGGATGACTACGTGGCATTATGCCGTGAGATGGAGGCACTCAAAGGACAGACGGAGGATATCATGATACAGGAGTTAGTGCCGTTTGACGAAGCGAATAGAGTAGTATCATTTACGTGCTTTGCGATTCGCGGGGAGATAAAAGCATATTGGATGGGCAAGAAATTGCGGGAGCATCCGATACAATACGGTACTGCAACGATGGCTGAAAGTATATTACTGCCGGAGATTGTGGAAGAAGCGAAGCCGTTGGTGGCAGCATTGGGATACACCGGCACATGCGAGATTGAGTTCATGTACGACAATCGTGATGGAGTGTGGAAACTGATTGAGATCAATCCGCGGACGTGGTTGTGGGTTGGACTGGCAAAAGAGTGCGGTGTGGATTATGCAAAGATGATGTACCGGTTCGTGAACGGAGAGGAACAGGAGTATCCGGCATCGTACAAAGTGGGAGTCAAATGGCGTAACTCGATAACGGATTTTGTATATAGCATGATGGCGATATCCAAAGGACGATTGACATTGGGCGAGTACTGCCGTTCGTTCCGAGGGGAGAAGATGCATGCGATTTGGTCGTGGAAGGACCTGATGCCTGGAATAGTCTTCCCGTTTATGTTGATTTATATTGCGAGAAAAAGAGGGTGATAAAGTATATTCCATATTATAGTCCACAGGTGGGATTATGGCGAGGGGTGAAGGCGCTGTTGACGCGAAAGGCGGAGCAGCGGTGTGTCGCCTACTATCAGCAGTACACGGGAAAGAAGTATGTGCTGCTGACTAACTCATGTCGCACGGCATTGTACTTGGCTTATAAGGCGCTATATGAGAATGCGTCGGTGCTGGTGAGTCCGTTGATATGCAAAGCGGCCTTGCTGCCGATAGTGGAATCGGGGAATAAGGTGCTGTTTGCTGATGTGGATGAACAGACGTGGAATATGGATGCGAAGCGTCTGCCGAGTGAGTTAGCGAAGGATGTGAAAGCGATGCAGTTGACGTATCTGGGTGGTGTGCCGAACGGGATAGCGGAATGCGTGAAGTATGCACGTGAGCATGGGTTGACGATAATTGAGGACGCAGCACAGGGCTTTGGTGGAGAGAATGTGGGAAAGATCGGCGATGTGGTGTGCCTATCGATGATTAAGACAGCGTATGGCATATCCGGAGGTGTGTTGGCAACAGATGATGAAACTATTTATCGTAAGGCAAAAGAGATGCTTGCGGTGTATCCGAAGACTAGTGTGGCAAAGGGAATGTATCGTTTGATTCGGAACAGCATCGATACGAAGCGGACGACATGGCGATTGGCGCAGAAGGTTTATGACTGGATGTTAGGCAAACGACCGAGCAGTATGCGGAAAGCTGATGAGTTGCAGTTGGGGAAGATTAGCGGAATAGAGGCGAAAGCGGAAGCGAGTCAGTTGAACCGATTAGCAGTACTGCATGAGGAGCGGAGACGGATTGCGCAACAGATCGTGGAACGGCTGGACGCAGGACGATGTGTGAGCAATTATACAGGAGAAGGCGTGCCGATGAAGCTGTATGTGCGGAAGGATGTGTCGGCTAAGCAATATGTGGAGGAACTGCGGAGTAAGGGGATAGAGGCGATGCATCTGCAACAGAAATATGACAGTTGCTATCAGGATTCGATGGTGGATGCGGTATGGCGAGAGGCTGCGGCCGTGAATGAACTGCGGGTGTTTGAGCAACTGCATGACGCGATAGTGAGCGTGCCGTTGTGGGAAGGTATGCCGGAGGAGGCTATCGAAAGAATAACAGACGAATTAAATAGATAAGAGATATGAAGAAGACAATTTGGTTTGATTTGACGAATGTGCCGCATGTGAACTTCCTGCTGCCGATAGTGAAACGGTATAAGGGGCAATGCGAGATGGTGTTTACGATACGGGATTTTGCGGAGACGAAATCGCTGTTCGAGAAACGAATCGGCAAGCCGTACATCATCATCGGTGGACACCAAGGGGGCAGTAAGATTCGGAAAGTGTTAGGCGTTGTGGAACGGATCTTTGCACTGAACAAGCAAGTGCCTCCGTTCGATATTAAGATATCGTGCGGTGGGGACGCGTCGAACATCGTGGCTAAACTGCGTGGCAAGAAGACGATTACGTTCGATGATAACGAGAAAGCACCGAATTGGCGCTATGCTCCGTTCAGCGACTTGGCTTTCTGGCCGAAAGCAGTGCCGACAGAGAAGTTGCGGAAACAGTGGTTCAAGCGTAATCTGTATCAGTACGAGGGGTATAAGGAGAATTTTTATCTGGCTGATTATGAGCCGAATGCGGCGTTTGTGGAATCGCTGCCGTTTGCTGCGGGTGCTGACGGAAAGAAGCATTATGTGGTGGTGCGGCCGGAGAATATCCGTGCGAACTACGTGGAAGGGCGAACGTCGATAGTGCCGGAGCTGCTGCGGGAACTGGAGAAGCGGGGAGCGAATGTGCTGTTTCTGCCGCGGTATGAGACGGATCGGGATTATGCGCAGGGTGTGAAGGGCGTGTATATGCCGACTGAGGCTGTGAATGGACTGGATGCGTGTTTCTATGCGGATGCGATACTGACGGGAGCCGGGACGATGGCTCGTGAAGCGGCATGTATGGGTGTGCCGAGCGTGTCGTTCTTTGCGGGGAGTAGGCTGCTGGCTGTGGATCAGAGTCTGGTGGATGCAGGGAAGATGTATTTCTCGAGGGATGTGGCATCGATCATGCGGTATCTGGACGGAGCGAAGAGTGGGGAAGCAAGCATGGCGCAGAGTATTGCTACGCAGAAGGAGATATTCGGGAAGCTGGATGAGTTTATATTTGGGGAGTGAGAATTAAGATTTTTGAAAAGATATGAACGTACCGTTTTTGTCCTTAAAGGACGTAACAGAGATGCACGGAGACGAGATCCGTGAGGCAGCAAGACGAGTGATCGACAGCGGATGGTATCTGCAAGGCAAAGAAAATGAACTCTTTGAGCAGCATTATGCCGAGTATATCGGTTCGCCCTATGCCATCGGTTGTGCCAATGGATTGGATGCGCTGATATGGATCTTCCGTGCATACATAGAGTTGGGCGTGATGCAGCCGGGAGACGAAGTCATCGTTCCGGCCAACACGTATATCGCAACAATCTTAGGCATCACGGAGAATGGTCTGAAGCCGGTGCTCATTGAGCCGCGACGCGATACGCTGGAGATAGATGACAGTCTTATCGAAGCCGCTATAACACCACGGACGAAAGCCATTTGCATCGTGCATCTGTACGGACGGTGTGCGATGACGGAGCGGATTGCGGAGCTGTGCCGGAAATATGGCCTGAAGCTCATCGAGGACAATGCTCAGGCACATGGTTGTCGGTGGAACGGTGTGCGAACCGGTGCGATTGGGGATGCTGCCGGACACAGTTTTTACCCGGGAAAGAACCTGGGTGCACTGGGTGATGCAGGAGCAGTGACGACCAATGATCCGGAACTGGCTGCTGCGGTGCGTGCTTTGGCGAACTATGGATCGCAACGCAAGTACGTGTTCAAATATGCGGGACGGAACAGCCGTTTGGATGAGATCCAGGCTGCGATTTTGGACGTGAAGCTCAAATATTTAGACGAAGACATTAAGCGTCGTCAAGAAGTAGCAAAATGCTACTATGAGAGGATTGATAATCCGTTGATTGAGTTGCCGGAGCGACTGCCGGACGAGAATAATGTCTATCATCTGTTTCCGATCATTGTAAAGGATGACAAGCGTGACGCGCTGCATGATTACTTGGCAGAGAATGGGATTGGAACCGTCATTCACTATCCGATTGCACCGCATAAGCAGGAGTGCTATAAGAAGGAGGCATGGAACATCCCGCAACTCTCCCTCCCCATCACCGAGTTCCTTGCAGACTCCGAACTCTCCCTGCCCATCAGTCCATGTATGACCAAGGAGCAGATGGAGTATGTGGTTGAGTGCCTCAACCAATATGAGTAGGCTTGTTCCTTTTTTGGAGTACTTGTTCCCTGTTAGCTTGTACCCTTAAGGAATTAATTAAAAACTTAAAAACGCTAAAAGGTACAAGCTAACATAGTCACCACTGGCTTGTTCCTTTAAGGAAATAATGGATTCATTAAATACGCTAAAAGGAACAAGCTGTCTCCAACAGCAACCCACAATGGCTTGGAAGCTGGGTAGATGTGTTTTTCGAGGGATGTGGCATCGATTATGCGGTATCTGGACGGAGCAAAGAGTGGGGAAGCGAGTATGGTGCAGAGTCTCGCGACCCAAGCAGAGATATTCGCAAAATTGGATGAGTTTATATTTGGATGAAAAATAAACAGCAGCAAAATCGACTATGCCAAGTTCTTGACGTGGTTTATCGAGAATTATCCAAATTCTATTGAAGAAGTAAGAGGAGCAGAAAAGAGTTTTTGGGAGAAATTTAAGTAGTACCCTGGTCCTTTTATGAAGGGATTCATATTAGAGTAGAGTTAACACATAGCCTGGTCCTTTTTTGAATGAGTTGTGTGTTGCGGCCTGGTCCTTTTTTGAGGGGATATTATATTCGAGTAGAGTTAACACATAGCCTGGTCCTTTTTAGAAAGAGTAGTGTGCCGTAGCCTGGTCCTTTTTTGAATAGTTGACAAACATATGAATACCAAAACGAAAGTAGATGATCGTGTGAACCGACTTGTGCTCATCATTGGAACGGATGTGCTACCGCGTCGTGAACTGATTGCAGCGCTTGAACTTCGCCAAAGTGCGAGACGCAATTTTCGGGACAACTACCTCAAACCGGCAACTGCCAAAGGATTAGTCAAAATGCAGTTCCCCGAGGTGCCCAGTCGACCCGAACAAGCCTACAAGCTGACGCCGAAAGGCTTGGAGCTGTTGGCGACGCTGGAGGAGGATGCGGAGTAGAAGATTTTAAGTGGTCGATTTTGACCACTTTGGATTTTGAAAGTGGTATGTCGGAAATTCCGAACTACTACTAATTCATCCTCAAGTCGGGGACGATTTTAAACCCCTCGAATCGGTGGGTTTAAAGTGGGGGACAAATTGTCCCCCTGTTGTTTCCAGTTATTAAGTTTTACTTAAGTACTGAGTTGTTCGAAAAGTTCGAACAACAGGGGAACTATTCGAAATTTTCGAATGGTTCGATGGGCAGCAAAGGTAGGGTACAAATTGTACCCCTCCTTGAAATGTTATGTAAATTGCGCAGAAAACATAACATTGGATGACTGTTGCAGAAATTGCAACTGTAGGTGGATAAATGAGTCGGAAAGATAGCAAAATTCATGCAAAATAAAGAAAAACGTAAAATAAATGTCCATATACTTGTGTATATGGATTTTTTTTTGTATCTTTGCGCGGTGAAAATATATTTGTAACATTAAAACTGAATAATAATTATGTATATTAGTGAGTCTGTAAAAAATGAAATGAGCTTTTTTAGGAAAGCAAATGAACACTTTGAGATTCTGGCAGGAAAAGGGACCTGCAAAGTACAAAATGCTCCGGATGAGGTTTTGTATATGGCAATGACAGCATCTACTGTTATGGATTATTCAGAAGATGGATTCTTTGAAGATTTTGTGATTACTGATAAGTCTATATCGGGTAAAAGTGAAACGCAGATAGATGCGTATGCGTTGATAGACACTGAGAATAGTTCAACAAAACATCTGCATATCTTTCAGTACAAGTTATATGGATCGGAAGAAAAAATAGCCTCAACTAGTGATTTGTTGGGTTTGGCAACTTATATCAGTAACTTTTTCCTTCATCCGTCAATAATGGAGGCCGGAGGATCGGAATATACAGCATTAAATGAGATACGAGAGAAATGCGATGAGTTTTTAAATGCAAGACGTAATCGAAAAATTTTGATTTCATGTCATCTAATTACAAATACTCGAGGCGTTACTGCTGCTAACGAAAAAGGTATAAACGAAGTGTTGAATCGTTTTTTGTCGGACAAGCAGTTGTACGGATTTAATATTCAGGTTTATGGCGCTAATGATATTGTTGAGCTAATTAAGGACGGTAAAATTAAAGTTGGAGACGAGAGTTTAGAATTAGTTGTTGATTATACAGAGCAATCATATAGATTGGAAGATAATTCATCTCGTACCAGTATGGGATTGCCAAAGAAAGTCATTATTGGTATGTGTAACATTAATGAATTCATACGCTTACAAAATAAATACCATCATAATCAACTATATTCTGAGAACATACGTTTGTATTTGGGAGATAGAGGATCCGTAAATAAGGACATTATCCGTACTATAACCAGCACGGAGAGTCTGTGGTTCCCATATATGAATAACGGAATAAGTATCATATGTGATAAGTTGGATGTAGGTAGTATCAATCAGTCTAAACGCGTCCGCGGGTTGACTCTGACAAATATGCAAATTATTAACGGTTGCCAAACAGTAAATGCATTGTATAGTGCCAAATATAGCGAACAAACAAAAGATAATTTCCGTGCATCCAATGTGTTAGTGCGTATATATGAAATTGATCCTTCACAACAGGATTTTAAAGAAAGTATCATCAAGGCTACCAATAACCAAAATTCAGTTAAGAGTTATTCTCTTCTTGCTAATGATGCTATTCAAATAGAGTTGTCGCATATATTCAAAGGGTTTGGCATAATATACGATCGAAAAGGTGAAGGACGTTTAGCCAAGGAATCTAGTAAAGTCATATCCATGGTCAATGCTGCATTAGCATATAGAGCCGTATATTTGTTTATGGCGAAATCTCTTCGCTCTGGATTAGGAAAGACTCGTGTGTTTCAAAAAGGAGAATATGAGAAAGTATTTGATAGCTCGCTATTAGAGGAAGAAAATAATCAGAATTTGGTTCGTAGGTGTGCTGAACTTTATATAGCTTCCGTTTTGTTAGATACTGTAAGAGAGTTAATCGTTGAAAAAGCGGATCAATATGTTGCGTCGGTACCCATTTTTAAGAAAAGCGCATATTATCTAGCCGGATTGGTATATGCTAATAATAAAACCAAATTCGATGCTTTAGCTCAAGAAATGATGACGGTATGGATGGAAAACAACCCCGCTAAAATGAAAGGGAAAAATTTCTGGGAGAAGATAGTCACCTTAACAGGGGATACATTTGACAAAGCCATCGAGGATATAACAAAGCTTTATGTGGAAAGGCAAAATACATTACTGGATATTGATAACCTTTTAAAATCTCAGACATTTGCAGATGCATATGTTAGCAGAATTAATGTGCTGATACAGCATAATGATTAACGAAATTTCAGATGTAAGCATGGAACTGACTCTCGAAAATATTGGATGTGCCAAAGATAATATGAGGAGCCCAATTCATAATTGGTATAAATTTACTGCGGGATTTTCATATAAATTTGTTGAAGAAATATTAAAGGACGCCCCAAAAGATACCATAATTTATGAGCCATTTGCCGGTTGTGGTACCACTTTGGTATCTGCTCAGAAATGTGGTTACATGGCAATTGGGAATGAAGGGCAAGAGTTGATGTATGACATTTGTCGTGCAAAATTAAACTGGTCTGTCGAACAGCCTAAAGTAGAAGAGCATCTTGAACAGATCGAACGCATTTTAAGTGAAGGAATTCAGACATATGATATATCAGAAGAAAATGCCTTATTGCAAGAATTGTATGATAGTTACAACTTAAAAGTATTATGCCGGATTCGTAATTATATACTAAAAATAGCGGACGATACATATCAATTATTCTTTAAGTTGGCTTTAAGTAATGTATTGCATAAGACAGCTATTTATCCAATAGCGGTTCCGTATATTTCCAGGAATAAGCGATTAATGAATAATGGCCAACCATATGAAAAGTTTAAGACTACATGTCTAAATATGGTCAATGATATTCATCTCCAGTCGAAATCATATCCTCAAGCAGTTGTATATTTGCATGATTCGAGAGAGAGCAATAACAACATAGATTCGGATACATGTTCACTATGTATAACGTCCCCCCCTTATTTGAATAACCTTGATTACGGAGAAGTATCAAAAGTACATACGCATTTTTGGGGCATAACGAATTCGTGGAATGATATAACCCAAAAAGTTCGTTCGCAACTTGTAACCGGCGCAACAACACATTACAAGGATGCGGAGTTTGATATTGATGATTTTATGCAAACTGATTTTGTGCTGCATAATAAGAATATACTCTCTGATTTGACTAGAATGTATGAGGAGATTAAGAAAAATGCAAGAGAAAGAGCAGGTAAAAAAAGTTTCCATATTCTAATGATGCATTATTTTGAAGATATGTACCGTGTGCTATTGGAAATGAGACGAGTTTTACGCGCCCAATCAAAGGCATACCTGATTTTGGGAGACTCTGCCCCCTACGGGGTATATGTGCCGACAACTCAGATATTAGGAGAAATAGCACTCTCGGCAGGATTTGATGAATATGCAATATACAAAATCCGCTCACGTGGCACGAAGTGGAAATCGCTAAGTAATAGGCATAATATTGAATTGTCTGAAAATATATTGGTTTTACAATGAATAGCCTATTTGAAAATATTAGACTATTTAATCAAATTGAATTTGCTCCAACATATGCTCCAGATAAAGCATGGAGCTATTTCAATTTGTATTATCTGCGTGAAATTAAAGACATTTATTTATTATATGCTAAATATCCAACAATTGATAATATACAAACTCTTAAAACGATTTGTGCCAAGGAAAATGTAATTTCGGAAAACGGCAAAGAATGGACTTATAGAAATCTATTAGAAATTGTAAACGCACTGCATAAAATAGGGTTAATTGACATCTCTAATCATGTTATTGATCCGTGCTTATTCAAGTCTCCGTTAAACGCTTCTTTACTACCGGAAGATAGGCAGGTTTTTGAACAATTGTATTATCAGTACATAAGATTTGTAGATTTTCATTCGTTATTCAATTATATTAATCCTAATGTTAAATGCCTATTCTACTATAAAGAACAGAGTAGATTTTTCAATAGGTTTATTACAAATATGGATAAAGAAGAAACCGGAAGCATTGTATCTATAGGGAATGACGCATCAGAAATTTCGCGATTCTGGGATGTGTATTTGAAATGGGGAGAAGAATTAAACATCTTACATAAATATCCATTAAAATTATTTGGTATATCCTATCCGTCATTATGTAAGGATTTGTCAATATCTTATTTTCTTAATAATATGCCATCCACATTCTCTATTACAGATTATATTGAGAATGATTATTCATCCGATTATATATATCTGCCAAAATTATATTGGGAAATCATATTGAAGTATGGATTCTCCATTGGAGATATTAATGAAAGGCTTCTCGAAGAATGTCGTGATAATCATTCGAAATTCCAGTTACAAAGTACTTCTGCAATATTTGTAACTCCTATGGAAGCAAAAATTCTTCCGAAAGTAGAAGATAAGTACATGTCACACCTTTTAAAAATTAAATAACATGAAACAAACATCTGATTTAGATTCATTATTGGCAAATTTGAGCAGTGATGGTCAACTAAAGGAGAAGTTCGGCTTGAATTACAATCCTTTCCCTCGCTCAGGAATAGCAATTATTGACGACTCTGATAAAGTGTTAGGTAAATTAATGCCACTTCACAAAGATGTTAGCAGGAAAATCGTTGATTATATAACAGATGTTATTAACCCCGGTTCTATCAAGAAAAACGATGGAGATTATCTGAGTCTTATTATACGAGGTGATTATGGAACAGGGAAAACACAAACCCTGATGTATATTAAGTATTTGCTAAAATCAATTACAATAGAAGGGATACGTCCTTACGTCATATATATAGATAATCCCGGACAGAAATTACCAGAACTCATTGGAAGTATAGTGGAACAAATCGGAGTAGAAAACTTCAGAAGGTATCTTTGGAACATATTTATGGATTATCTAAAAGGGAATGGAGATGTATTTCAAGATAAAAGTTCTGAAGAAATTCAGGCGATGGTTAATTCCATAAAAGATGATATAACCAGCGTTATCAAACCAAGAGAACAAACTCTGTTTGATAAGCAGACATCCATAGGAGAAGATATATTTGAAAAGCAGTATCTAAATTATAAAGTACTACTTGATGAATTGCTTAATATTAGTAAATCTAGTCAGAAAAAAGAGATTGTCAAAAAAATTAAAGAGCATATGATAAAGTGCTATACTGGTTTCTTCAAATCAAGTGTAGTTGCTGATTACTTTTATGATATTGTTTCTGATAACCTTGGTATTAACAAATCTTGGGATATAATTACTTCCGGCTCATCCACAGAATTAAATAAAAGAGAAGTATATATTTTAAAAGCGATTGTCAATATAGTGAAAAGCGAAATGGGGTATACCTCATTTATAATTCTAGTAGATGAATTTGAAGAAATAACTACGGACCGCCTAAAGCCCACCGATATTGATAATTATTTGCGTAACTTAAGATCACTTATTGATCGAGAAAAGAATTGGTGCTCTGTATTTGCAATGACTGGATTGGCATTAGAGAATATCAAGACATACTCACCACCTCTTGCTGCTCGTATTGATGACAGAATAGTAGATTTACAACGTCTTGATGTTGAAAGTTGTATGACCTTAATAAGTAACTATTTATCACTTGCAAGAGATAACCAAGAATTTGATATCAGTCCATTTACGAAACCTGCTATCGAAACGTTTTTAAATACGAAAGACAAACAACTTGCAGGATCTCCAAGATTTGTTGTTAAAACATGTTATATGTTATTACAACGAGCAGCGGAAGAATTAGATAAAGATGCACAAATAGACGAAAATTTTGTGCGTAAGCATATGGAAGGGCTTTTGAAACAATAAAATAGGTATGGCGTACGTTGATCCCCAGTTTAAGGTTCCAATATACTTGGATACCAATATTTTAGTTGATTATATTGATGGAGTTTATCCTTTACTAAATAAAAGTATATCCTTTTTTCAGTCATGTCCTTTTGTCGAATTGCGCTCTTCGCATTACGTGAGGTTTGAATTCGTAGAAATACGGAAAATCATTCATTTTTCTAAAAAGGTAAATGGTCGTCCCCCTTCAAGGGAAGAAAAAGACAGAATTAAGTTGACATGGTCAATAGGGGAACATAAATATTCAACATTTGCGAGTGATATAGAGGCGCAAGTGATGTCTGAACTAAGACTCATCTCTGATGATTTAAAGATAAGGTTTGATGACCATGTGCTTCATGAGCAATTGATTTATCCTACTTCAGAATTGATTTTGCGCACCAATTTATCACGCGAGGATAGTCTGGTCCTTACTTCGTCTGTATTTCCAAGAGCGGACAATTATTTGGATTTTGTTGTCGTCTTAACATTAGATAGGCAGTTTTGTTGTGCATCAACGTCATTGCCAAATGATATAATAGATTTATTTAGTTCCCATAAAACGAATAAACCACACATTATGAATGCACGCAGGGTTCAGTATGCAAATAAAGGTACGATGATAAATTTAACTAAGAATATAGATGACCGTACTTTGAATAGCGTGTGGAAACAGATTCTACGTCATCTTATTATAGAAAAGAATAAAACTATATTCGCTGGAATAACCTATAAGTATGGCAAAACAGGAGAAGCTGCAAAATGTGTCTATTTTGAATTGGGTTCTAATACAAATATGGTTGCTTATTCTACCAGTTTATGCATTATTCCTCCTTCTTTAGATACACAAGTTATCTTGAAAGTCAACCCTCATAATTTTTATTGGAATAATGGAACAGTAATAGAAAAGTTACCCACTATGATACAAGATAGACGGTTATCTTTCCTCCCTGATGACATATCACAGGAACAGTTGAATCAATTACGCCAAAAAAATGGGATAGTTTTCTATTATTATGATTAGCAAAAAAATGTTGTGTCACAAGTGAGATTTCACAATAAATTTCACAGTAAATTTCACAGTAAATTGCTGGAAAGTGATCTTTGATTTTAACTGCGATTCCCGGGAAACATCGAACTGCATTACCTCCATCCGAAGCGGTTTACTCCCAAACCGGTGTGGGACTTGTTAGGCATCGAACCTGACACACGCTTCGCTATCGTTCGGTTCGTCAAATGGGATGCTTGGCTTGATACTCAACTCGTCGGGGGATTTACGCTGGACCAGAAATGAACACTCATCCAGCGACTGCAGCAACACATGTGCGTTTTTATCTCATCCGAATCGGAACTACCTGCCGATCTTGAACCCTATCGTATACATATTCCTATCGAACAGATGC
>Ga0256404_1002391_pt1 | contig 41610 bp, 42 predicted proteins | sample RumenRJG_01DNA_FD_185990 | JGI IMG/M metagenome (GOLD analysis project Ga0256404, IMG submission 185990) | Bovine rumen microbial communities from Lethbridge, Alberta, Canada - RJG_01 | ecosystem: Host-associated > Mammals > Digestive system > Stomach > Rumen | place: Canada: Alberta | collected... | reverse complement strand
TGACGAAGCTGATGGAAGAGGGCGTGCGGAATGTGGTATGCCTGCAGCCCTGGGCGTGTCTGCCTAATCATATTCTGGGCAAAGGTGTGTTCCGGGAAATCCGGCGCACGTATGAAGATGCCAATCTCGTGGCCATGGATTGCGATGCGGGGGCGTCTGAAGTAAACCAGCTGAATCGCCTGAAGCTGATGCTGTCTGTGGCGAAGGAGAAGTGTCCGGAAGGAATGCAGTTAGCAGCGCCGGCTGAAAACGCAGATAATTTAGCGTAAGAGTAAGCCCCGGCGGTGGTTTCTTCATAGCGCTCCGCTAACGCGAGGCGCCTGCACTGATGACGCCGCGTGCGGTTTTCGTTAGTATAAGCTTGGTAGTTAGAAAGGTTTTTACTTTTACAATTGCCTCGCGCCCTGCGGGGGCACGCTACGCTTATTCAGAAGCCCCCCGCCGGAGCTTTTCAGTCATCCAAAAATTTGCTGCGTGTCAGGAAAAAACAGGAGCAAACCATAGGAAACGATTGCGTCATTCCATGAGACGAAATGAGCCGTCCGTGGCGAGACTGTTTGAGGGACGCAGCCCCGAGTTTCGAAGCCACAGGCGAATGAGTCCATGGAATAGCAATCGGTTCCGTGTTTGCGATGTCTTTACCTGACAGCTTCAAACGATTTTCAAATGATTCACAATAGCTGAGTAATAGCTATAATGCGGCTTTGCATAGATATCTTCACTTAGTTATATTTTGTTTTCAAACGATTTTCAAACGATTTTCAAATGATTCACAATAGCTGAGTAATAGCTATAATGCGGCTTTGCATAGATATCTTCACTTGGTTATATTTTGTTTTCAAACGATTTTCAAACGATTTTCAAATGATTCACAATAGCTGAGTAATAGTTATTGTATGACTTTGTGTAGATATCTTTATTTTTGGTTATGTTTGGCTTTCAAACGAGGAGAATAATTAATGAAGTTGGAAGTGTTGTTAAATAGAATTTTTACCAATTTGGATCAACAACATGAAAACAGCGAATTAGAATTTAAGTCTTCAACAGACAAACTTTCGGCAGATTTTTGGGAAACTTATTCTTCTTTTTCCAATACTTCTGGTGGCTATATTATTTTGGGGGTACAAGAAAAGCCACGAATAAAAGTGGTTGGAATAAATAATCCCGAAAAAATGCTTGTGGATATATGCAATCTTGCAAATAATCCGTTGAAAGTCAGTCGCAATGTTATTGAAAATAAAAATATTTCACTGCATGATATAGACGGAAAAACTGTTATATCTATTTATATACCGGAACTTCCAGATCAGAAGAAGCCACTTTATCTTAATGGAAATTACAATAAAACTTATATCCGAAAAAACGAAGGAGATTACTTGGCATCGGATGAGGATTTGCGTCGTTTTATAAGAAATGCCCAAAACGATAATGATAGCGAACTGTTGGATAATTTTACAATTGAAGATTTAAATCCTGACAGTGTTCTTCTTTTTAAAAATATTGTCCATAAGCGAAACCCGTCAAAACATTTTTTAGAAATGGAAAACCAGCAATTTTTAAATAAAATGGGTATTTTTCAAATTGACAGGAATGACGGGCGAAAAGAAAAACTTACGTTAGCAGGACTGTTGTTTTTAGGAAAATTTGAAGCAATCACTCAAAAAATTCCACATTTCCATTTAGAGTATATTAATAAACGAGGAATTGCGACTGGAAGATGGAAAGACAGGGTATCAACTGGCGACTTAAACTATCCGGATCTTAATGTTTTTGATTTTTATCAGATTGTTTTAGCGAAATTGCTTGAAACGATAGAAGATTCTTTTGAATTAGACAAAAATTCGGTTAGGAAAAGTAATTTGGAATTAAGTACAGCATTACGCGAAGCATTAGGAAACGTGCTAATTCATGCAGATTATCAAGATCCGGAAACAACGATAAAAATTACTGTTGATAGTCTCTATTATAGCTTTTTAAATCCAGGTTCTATGAAAGTTTCACAGTATCAATTTTTTACAGGAGGTGTGTCGATTCCCAGAAATAATACGTTAATAACCTTTTTCAGAAGAATCGGTGCATCAGAACGATCTGGTACCGGAGGACCTGATATATATAAGTTTGCTGCAATTAATAAATATCGCTTACCAGAGTTAACGACAAATTTTAAGTCAACGGAAATTAAAATTTGGGTTGCAGCTCCTGCAGATTCCCATTCCGATTTCTCGGATAAGGAAAAAAAGATTTTTGAGTATTTAATTAAAGTTACAGAAGCAAAAATTAGTGATATTCAGAAAAATACCGGGTTTACCAAGTATTCTATCCATAAAACATTAAAAGCATTGATGGAGAAAAAAGTTGTTGGAACTTATGGAAATGGTCCAGCTACCAAATATTTTAGAAAGCCGAGTGCAGTAGAAAAGGTGTCTATGATGAATGTGTTACAGGAATTTATTAAAAGTCAGGAATGAATCGCATTTTACACAAAGTTGTTGAAGCCCCGGCGGTGGCTTTTTCATAGCGCTACGCTAACGCGAGGCGCCTGCACTGATGACGCCGCGTGCGGTTTCGTTAGTTAAGCCTGGTCGTTAGAACTGTTTTTACTTTTACAATTGCCTCGCGCCCTGCGGGGGCACGCTCCGCTTATTCAGAAGCCCCCCGCCGGAGCTTTTCAGTCATACAGAAATTTGCAGTGTGTCAGGAAAAGACAGGAGCAAACCATAGGAAACGATTGCGTCATTCCATGAGACGAAATGAGCCGTCCGTGGCGAGACTGTTTGAGGGACGCAGTCCCGAGTTTCGAAGCCACAGGCGAATAAGTCCATGGAATAGCAATCGGTGACGTGTTTGCGATGTCTTTCCCTGACAACTTCAACAAGAACGTATAAAATTGTATCAAATTCTGTTGTTGTTGTTGTTGTTGTTGTTGTTGTTGTTGTTGTTGTTGTTGTGTATACATTTTTTGGATATTGACATATCATAAAAAAAGTTTTACTATTAAGAATACCCATTGGCTTTAATCTTTTTTGAAATTTAATTAAAAGAAGAGTATATCAAACTTCTTTTTTTCTTACACTTTTTCTTAACACAGGAAAAGCCAATGGTTACCGAAAAGGCAAATTTTTTACAGGAGTAGCATAGTTTATGCAGATTGACATACATTCGCATATCATTCCCGGCGTAGACGACGGCAGTCCGGATCTGGAAACCAGTCTGGGGCTGCTGCGGATGGCGGCGGAGAATGGTACGACGGATATCATTGCCACGCCCCACGTGATTGATGTAAGCACCACGCTTACCTGGGACGCGATCCGCCGTTACGTGGAGGCGTTGCAGAAGGAAGCGGATGACCGGGGGATCCCCATAAAAATACATCCCGGCGCAGAAACAGAACTGAACTGGGATCTGCTGGAGCTGATCCGGCAGGACCACAGCGCGTTCTGTCTGGCAGGCAGCCGTTACCTTTTAATGGAAATGCCCAGCCTGATGCTGCCGCCCCATCTGGAAGAGATGATTTACGAACTGCAGCTGCTGGACATTGTGCCGGTGCTGGCCCATCCGGAGCGGCAGATGCAGCTGATGGAACAGCCGCAGAAACTGCTGGACCTGTTGCACAGGGGCTGCGTGGCCCAGAGCAACGGCGGCAGCCTGACGGGGGTGTTCGGCCCTAAGGTGCACAACAACGTACACCGGCTGCTGAAGCGCAACATGATTGCCTTTATGGGCAGCGATGCCCACAACCTGCGGCACCGGAACACGGACCTGAAAGGCGCCCGGGAAAAACTGGAACAGCACTGGGGCGCGGAAGCCGCAACCGAATTACTGGAAACCCGGCCCCTGCACATCCTGCAGAACAAAGCCCTGCCGCCGGAACTGTACGCAGACCGGCTGCCCCGGACCTTTGCAGACGAAGGCGGGGAAACGCCGAAGAAAAAAGGCTTTTTTGCCAAACTCTTCGGATAAGTGGCAAAGCCCCATCTACTTTTTGTGGGTCTTTGCGTTTTATCCATTTCTAAATTATTCCCTCATCATTCTCTATGACAGAATGATCCCCGGATGTTGTGAACCGGCCCCAACCGGCCCGTTCCTCCATCCACACTGTAAATCTTCACTATCACCATTAAGGAGACTGTTTTATGCGTCGCTACATGTTTCCCATTATTTTATTCCTTACGGATACCGTTACGCTCTGTATATCCGTATGGCTGGCCGTGGTACTGCGCTTTGCGGGCAGCGGTACCGGCTACCAGGGCTATATCTCCAACGCGCTCCTTATGATTCCCCTGTACATCGCCTGTCACCTGATCTGTTTTTACCTGTTCAAGCTCTATCACCGCATCTGGAAATACGCCGGCATCAAAGAAATGCTGTCCATCGTGGGCGCCAACATCTGCGGCATGCTGCTGCATCTGGGGCTGCGCTCGCTGCTCGTCGCCGCAGGCGGTACCCCTATGGTGCTGTCCAGGCTGCTCATGCTCCTGATTTGCTTCTTCAACATCTTTTTTATCGCCGGCATCCGCCTCTTTGTGCGCTGGGCCGCGTACCAGGTAGAAAAAGCAGATAAGGAAAACGATACGGAATTCAAACGGGTCCTCATTGTAGGCGCCGGGGACGCAGGCAACATCATCCTGCGGGACCTGCGGCAGCGGGACCACCGGAAAGTAGTGGGCTTCATCGACGACGACCCGGTCAAACAGAAACAGATTATGAACGGCGTACCCGTGCTGGGCACCCGTCACGATATTGAACACATCGCCTATGACAAAGGCGTACAGGAAATCATCATCGCCATCCCCTCCATGGAAATCGAAGACCTGAACGAGCTGGCGGAACTCTGCAGCAACGCAGGGCCCAACGTCACCGTCAAGGTCCTGCCCAGCTTCTTCACTACCATGGACGAGGCCAGCATCAACTACCAGAACCTGCGGCCCCTGCAGATCGAAGACCTGCTGAACCGGGACCCGGTGAAGCTGGACATGGTCACCTTCGGCAAATACCTGGAAGGCAAAACCGTATTGGTGACCGGGGCCGGCGGCAGCATCGGCAGCGAGATCTGCCGGCAGGTGCTGCGCCGCAAACCCAAACAACTGATCCTCTTAGGCCGGGGGGAAGGCAGCATCTACGAAATCAACCGGGAACTCCAGGAACAGGCCGAAACCAAAGACCAGGTGGTTCCCTACATCATGAACATCGCCAACCGGGAAGGCATGGAAGAAGCCTTCCGCAAGTTCCGTCCCCAGATCGTATTCCACGCAGCGGCCCACAAACACGTGCCCTTAATGGAATACCAGCCGGAAGAAGCGGTGCTGAACAACGTAGTGGGTTTCGTAAACACCGCAGAGCCTGCGGGACAATACGGGGTGGAACGGTTCGTGCTTATCAGCACGGATAAGGCCGTGAACCCCACCAGCGTGATGGGGGCCACCAAACGGCTGACGGAAAAACTGGGCCAGGCCCTGAACAAAAAATACCCTAACACTAAATACATGGCCGTGCGCTTTGGCAACGTATTAGGAAGCCGGGGCAGCGTGGTGCCCCTGTTCAAAAGACAGATCGAGGCCGGCGGCCCCATCACCGTAACCCATCCGGACATCACCCGGTACTTTATGACCATCCCGGAAGCCAGCCAGCTGGTGATTGAAGCCGGTTCCCTTGGCGAGGGCGGGGAAGTCTTTGTACTGGAAATGGGCAAGCCGGTAAAGATCACAGACCTGGCCAAAAACATGATCAAGCTTTCCGGTCACGTGCCGGGGAAGGATATCAAAATCGAATTCACCGGCCTGCGGCCCGGGGAGAAGCTGTTTGAAGAACTGATGACCGCGGAAGAAGGCACCGAGGTGACCACCCACGCCAAGATCCGCAAAGCCATCCTCAGCGACGAGGATCCCCATGTGCTGAAACAGCAGTACGATAAACTGATCGCCCTGCAGGACGGGGACGCGATCATAGAACAGATGAAACAAATGATTCCCACCTATAAACCGAATCATAATATATAAAACGCGAACGCTCAATAAAAAGATAGGAATATGTAGAAACCTGTGTTATAATGTAATATACACCTTTGCAGAAGGGAGATTCGTTTCTTATGAAAAAATACTTACTGGCAGCGGTGCTGGGGCTGGCCCTTACTTTTTGCGGCGCAGCGGCAGCAGAGGAATATATTATGACCCCCGGAGACCAGCTGCAGATTTATGTGCTGGGGCACCCGGACATCAGCAGCACCCGGGCCAACAATGATTCGGCCTACACCGTGCGGCCGGATGGCAAGCTGAACTTTCCGCTGGTTGGGGAAATTGATGTGAACGGCTTAACGGTTTTTGAATTTACCAACCTGCTGACCAAAGAACTTTCGGAATACATCATCAACCCGAAGATTACGGTGAACGTGGCCAAACTGGGCACTACCCGTGTCTTCGTGTTGGGAGAAGTAAAGAACCAGGGGATGCATGAATTGACCAAAAGCCACCGGGTATTGGACGCCTTAGGCGCTGCCGGCGGTTTTACAGAGAAGTCAGCCAAGAAGAGCATTTTCCTGGTACGAAACCGGGGTACGTCGGAAGAAAACGTACAGAAACTGAACATCCTGAACTATATGAAGAAAGGTGATATGAGCCAGAACCTGGTACTGCAGGAAGGGGACTGCCTGTTCCTGACCAGCAACCATAAAATGACACTTTTGGATATAGTGCTGTTTGTTAACAGGGCTACCGATTCTTGGTATGACGCGAAGTACATTAAAAACAATTAAAATGCTGTAAGTTTCTTATGTTAGGAGGGATCTCCTTTGGAAGACCAGGAATATACCATAGACTTAATGGAAGTAGTGGAAATAATCTCGGAAAACCGTAAGCCCATTGCCAAAATTACCGGCGGTTTTATCGTGCTTGCCATTTTGTATTTACTGATTGCGTCCCCGGTGTATGAATCGGAAGCGTTGCTGCGGATTAAACAGCAACAAGGCTTGGGTCAGTCGTTGCTGGACGTAGCTACGGGCGGCAATGTGCAGATGAGCCAGCAGCAGATGAGTACCTATGCGGAAATCTTAAAGAGTCGGGGTGTTGTGGTTCCCGTCATTGAAGCTACGGAAGAAGAAAAAGACGGCAAGTATCCGGACTACGAAAGATATGTGGCCAGCAATATTACTACTTCACCTTTTAAAAACACAGAAATTCTGCAATTGAAAGTGAAGGGCAAAAGCCCCGGTCAGGCGCAAAAAGCCAACCAGTTGCTGGTAGAAACCTTTTTACTGCGGATGAATGAATTAAGCCGTGTGGAACAGACGGCCACCAAAAACTTTTTGCAGAACCGGACCGACGCAGCCAAGCAGGACCTGGACAAAGCGGAAACCGCCTTGCAGGACTACAAAATTGCAAATAAAATTTTAACCCCTTCTGACAGTTCCAAACTGTTTTTAGATCGCATTGCCTTAGCGGAAAAGGAGGCGGCGGTCAATCGCATTGAGATGGGTACGGCTCAGGCCAAGCTGAATGCAGCCAATAGCATTTTGGGAGGCGAGGGTCGGAATATAGCGGATAACCGCACCGTGCAGGCCTACAACACCCAACTGGCTAAGTTGGAATCGGAACGGATCAGCTATCTGGACAAATATACGGAAAAGCATCCCCGGATGATCGAACTGAACGACCAGATTGCGGAACTGAAAACCAAGATTGCGGAAGAAACCCGAAAGGTAGCTGCACTGCAAGCTCCCAGTGACAATTTAGTTCATCAGAGACTGGTGGCAGAAAAGTTCCAAAGTGAAGGGGAACTGATTGTTGCCCGACAGAAAGCAGCAATATTAGAAGAAGTCATCGGTCAAAATAACCGGGATTTGGAGCAACTGCCTGCGGTAGAAAAAGGCTATATAAAAGTAGCCCGGGATGCCCAGGTAGCCAATGAACTTTATGTAATGTTAGCCAAACGATTAGAAGAAAGTAAAGTGGCAGAAGTTATGCAGCCTAACAATGTGCAGGTGGTGGACGAGCCCACCCTGCCGGAACGGCCTATCTTTCCGCGAAAAGGAAGAACACTGGCATTGGCGGCCCTGTTAGGTTTGCTCTTAAGCAGTGCCTTTACCGTAGTTCGGGAACTGATGAACCGTACCATCCGTACAGAAGATGACGTGAAGAACTACCTGGCCCTGCCGGTAATGGGCGCCATTCCGGATGAAGCCAGCATGAACAGGGCTATGACGAAACAGAAAGAAATAGAAGATAAAGAACCGGGCTTTATGAGCAAAGTGAGGTACTTCATATGGAAGAAGTAAAACAACAGCATACGTCATCAAATAAAAGAGAAGTGAAGAAGATAGAATTAACTACCTTTAACGACCCCAAAAGCCCGGTAGCGGAAGCTTATCGTTCCATCCGTACCAACCTGCAGTTCAGTGGGGTGGATAAGGAAATGAAGGTTGTGGAAGTTACCAGCGCTGTGCCCAACGAAGGGAAAAGTACCATTATAGCCAGTTTGGGTGTAGTATTGGCCCAAGCCCATAAACGGGTGTTGCTTTTGGACTGTGACTTCCGTAACCCTACCCAGCACAGGTTGTTAGGACTTCATAATAGGGGACTTACCAATTTTATGAGCAAGGGTGAAGATTTCCATGATTATATTCAAAATATTGAACAGGAGAATATTGATATTCTGGCGAGCGGACCTGTAGCACCTAACCCTAGTGAAATGCTGATGAGTAACAAAATGCAGAACTTGTTGGATATGGCCCGACAAGAATATGATTATGTGCTTATAGATACGCCTCCCATTATGCCCGTTACTGATGCCGCCGTATTAGGTGCAAAAGTAGATGGAGTGATGATTGTCATCGCCAGCGGGCAAGACAAACCAGAACTTGTGCAGGCTGCAAAAACTAGGTTGGTACAGGGAGGTGCCAATATTTTAGGCTGCATTTTGAACAAGGTACAGGTAGGTACAGGCCGTTACGGTTACGGAAGTCATAAATATGGATATGGATATGGATATGGATATGGATATGGATATGGATATTATTACGGAGGAAAAGAGGAAACAACTTTTGAAACACAGCAAGAGAATGGAGAAAAGTAAGGATTTACATAGCATAGCCATAGCATGTAAAAAATGAAGTTGACAGTGCAAATGAGGGATTCCTATATGGATAAAAAGCAAATCATCTTATATAAAGCTACTTAAACTGAAAACAAGAATGAAATGATGGTGATAAATTGATATGGCTTTAAAATTAATGTACATAACGAATGTCCTTGAAGTTGCTCTAATTGCTCAAAAATATGGTGTTGATCGCGTATGGATAGATCTTGAAACCCTTGGTAAAGAAGAAAGACAAAAAGGGATTGATGCAGTCAAGTCTCATCATACAATTGATGATATTCGACAAATTAAGCCGTATTTGACAACATCTGAAATGCTTGTAAGAATTAATTCATGGCATGAAAAAAGTGTAGAGGAAGTTGAAGCGGTTATTGCAGCTGGTGCTGATATGATTATGCTCCCCTACTGGAAGAGTATTGATGAGGTTAATAAGTTTGTAAAAACTGTAAATGGCCGGTGTAAGACAACACTACTTTTGGAAACCAAAGAAGCTGTTGAAAATATTGATGATGTTCTAAAGGTGGGTGGATTTGAAGAGATTCATATAGGGCTCAATGATCTGCATCTATCATATGGTATGACATTCATGTTTGAGTTATTAGCCAATGGCCTTGTAGAAATGCTATGTAAGAAATTCAAAGCTGCAGGTATTCCATATGGATTTGGCGGAATTGCCAGACTAGGTTATGGTTTGCTTCCAGCTGAAAAGGTAATAATGGAGCATTATCGCATAGGCTCAACCCGAGCTATTCTCTCTCGTTCATTCTGTGACTATGCAAAAATAGAAAGTGTTGAGGAATTTGATCGTGTGTTCCGTGACAATATGAAAAGTCTTCGTGAATATGAGATGTCCATAGCTGATTTGTCACGTGAAGATTATATACGAAATAAAGCTGATGTTGAGAAAGCAGTGGCTGATGTTGTGTTTGCCATAAAGAAGGCGCGTGGATAATTTCTTGAGGGTTGGAGGCTATGGATAAGGAAAATGCCTAGAATACTTACGACAGAACTATTGAAAAGTCTTTCTGGTAGATTTGGTAATGCGTTCTACCTTTTAGAAACAGAGAACTTTGAACAGAATTATAAGGAATTGACCGAGACATTTAAAGCCTATTATCCAAAATTCAATATTGCTTATTCATATAAAACAAATTATACTCCAAAGCTTGTGCAGATTGTTGACAGACTTGGCGGTTATGCAGAAGTAGTTTCCGATATGGAAATGGAGATTGCATTAAGATCTGGTGTGCGTCCAGAGAGAATTATTTGGAATGGGCCAGTCAAGAACGGCAACAAAGTAAAGCAGTTGCTATTAACTGGCGGTACTGTCAATATCGATTCCATTTATGAAATAGATAGTATTCGAAAAATCTCCGAAAGCCATCCAGGATATACTATGAATGTAGGTGTACGGATTAACTATGATGTTGGTGATGGTGTTCTTTCACGCTTTGGGTTTGATGTGGATAATGAGGATTTTGACACAGTTCTTCGTTTTGTAGCAACAACTTCAAATCTTAATCTGATTAACCTACAGGCCCATTTTGCTAAACGTGATCCTGAGTTTTGGACGGCTAGAGCTGAGGGAATGCTTAAAACTTATGATAGGGTTGTGACAGAATACTGTTTGAAGCCAAAACGCCTTGACATAGGTGGTGGTATTTACGGAAAGATGACTGAATGCCTTTGTTCTCAGTTAGGGGTTGGCAAGATAAGTTTTGATAACTACGCAACGAAAGCCGCAAAACTCTTTGCAGACCATTTCAAAAATGATTCTGATGCACCATACCTCTTTATTGAACCTGGCTCTGCAGTTGCAGGTGATTGTATGCGGTTTGTATGTCGAATAGAGGCAATTAAAACTGTACGTGGTAAGAAGATAGCAACAGTAAGCGGTTCACAGAAGAATATCAGCATGGTTGGTATCAATCCACCAATGGAGCTGATTCCAGGCGGTGTGAAGCAAGATTATGTCGAAAATTGCGATATCGTAGGTTTTACTTGTATTGAAGGAGATGTGCTTCAGAAGAATTACTGTGGTTATCTTGCTGTCGGAGACTATATCATAATCAGCAATTGCGGTTCGTACTCCCTTGTCATGAAACCACCTTTTATTCTTCCTAACTTTCCTGTGTTGGATATTTGTGGGGAGGAGATCGAAGTCGTAAAGCGTGCTGAAACCTTTGATGATCTGTTCCAAACATTTAGTTTTTAATTCCCTGTGGCGGAACTTGTTAGAAAAAGAGAGTTAAGAAGAGGAACAGATATGAATAGAATAAATCTCATTATCAAACGATTGTTTGATATCATCTCATCAAGTCTCCTTGCGCTGATACTCGCACCGCTATGGATTATAGTGGCGATAGCAATAAAGACAGACTCCAAAGGCCCTGTGTTCTTCAAACAAGGAAGACGAACAAAGGGTGGAAAAGTATTCAATATGTTGAAGTTTCGCTCTATGGTTGTAAACGCCGAACAGATGGGAGCTGGGCTTTTTAATTATGAAAACGATCCCAGAGTAACGAAAGTGGGGCGTTTTCTCCGTAACAGTAGCATCGATGAATTACCACAGTTATTCAATATTATCATGGGAGATATGAGTGTTGTGGGGCCACGACCCTGTGTAACTTATGAGCTTGGAGACTTTGAAACACTTAATAAGAGATATAAGAAGCGGTTTGAAGTTAAAGCAGGGCTTACCGGTTTGGCACAAGTGAAAGGTCGAAATGATATCTCGTGGGATGATAAGGTTGGCTATGATAATCAATATGTCGATGATTTCAATAGGATGGGTGTTTTGACCGATTTTAAGATAATATTGGAAACTATTATAAAAGTATTTAGAAAAGAAGATATCTATGAGATTAAAGCGGATGAATGTATGTCTGATGCGGAAGCTGCCAAGTTCGAAGAAGAAGAAATTATAAGAATAGCTCATTTGCCGGATTGATGAATGAGAAGGTGAGAAATAAGAGGTGTATGATGAAATATGAAGTTGAAGAAAGGTTGATTTGGTTTAAGGGCGAACTTTTACACGTAAATGATGCAAAGATAAATGTGCTTGCACCAACTTCGCAATTTGGCCTGAATGTGTTTGAGGGGATTCCTTGTTATTGGAATGACGAGGAAAAGACGCTTTATGCATTTCGACTTGATGATCATTATAATCGTTTGCTCCGTTCGGCACGGCTTATCCAGATTGATTGTCCCTATAGTAAGGCAGAAATGAGAAAAGCGTTATTTGATGTGGTGAAGGCCAATGAATATGAAGAAAATCTTTCGATCCGTCAAACTCTATTTGTGGATGGTTTCGGTTCATGGGGATCTAATGGTCCAACCGAGATGTTTGTTGCTCCAATTCCAAGAGGAAGGACAAGCGCAGAATACAATAAAAAGGGGCTCAATATCTGCGTGACGTCATGGCGTCGAATCAGTGAGAATTCACTGTCTCCGAGGATAAAATGTGGAGCAAATTATATAAATAGTCGTAATGGACAGCGAGAGGCTCTACGGAACGGTTACGATACATGCCTCTTCTTAAACGAATACGGCAAAGTCTCTGAAGGACCTGGAAGTTGTTTCTTCATGGTGAAAAATGGAGTGGTAATTACACCTTTGGTTACAGACGCGGTGCTTGAGTCAATTACACGGGACAGTGTAGTGAAGTTGGCTAGAAGTTTCGGATACGAGGTTGTGGAAAGAACTATTGATAGAACGGAGCTCTATACAGCGGACGAAGCATTTCTGTGTGGTTCTGCAATGGAATTGACGCCGGTGTTAAGTATTGACAAATATGAGCTTGGAGAGGGCGAGATAACAAAGAAGCTTCATAAAACTTATGTTGATGTTGCTCGAGGAATGATCAAAGATTTTAAAGAATGGGTGACTGAAGTTTATTGATAAAGGACAAAGAATGAGAATTTTGATTACTTCAACTGATGTCATGATGTATCAGTTCCTAATACCACATGCTTTGGCGTTAATAGAAGACAATAATGAGGTTGATATAATTTGCTCTAAGACAGAACTATATAAAAATGAAGGCTATATTGAGAGCATCAGAAGTGTATTAGGTGTTAAACACGTAAATACGATAGATAATACTAGATCACCATTTTCACTGAGTAATATTAAGACGGTGAAGATAATAAAAAGTATTATCGACAGGAAAATTTATGATCTTATTTGGACAAACGAACCAGTAATGAGTGTTCTTACAAGATTAGCAGCAAGAGAGGCCCGAAAAAAAGGAACAAAAGTTTTATATTGTGCACATGGATATCATTTTTTTAAAGGAGCACCTTTAAAAAATTGGCTTTTTTATCCTATCGAAAAGATAATGGCTTATTATTGCGATGAAATTGTTCTGATAAATTGGGAGGATTATTATCTAACAAAAAAGCATATGAACTATGTTAGATGTGCTCATATTGATGGAATAGGATTTGAACCTTTGCGATTTCAAGATGTTACATGTGATAGAGATATTAAACGCAAGGAGATTGGAATTAGTGAGAATGAAATTCTTTTGATCTGTGTCGGAGAGCTTCAGAAGAGAAAGAACCATGAACCAGTAATAGATGCATTATCATTAATAGGGGATGCTAGAATCAAATTGTTTTTATGCGGATATGGCGAATTGTTTGAATACTTAAAGGACAAGGTTGAAAAATTAGGGTTAAATGAACAAGTATCATTTCTGGGTCATAGGTATGATATACCTGAATTACTAAAAGCAGCCGATATTTTTGTTCACCCTTCACAAAGGGAAGGGTTAGGAATCTCTGTTTTGGAAGCAATGGCTTCGGGTTTGCCAGTTATTTCTTCAAATGTTCAGGGGTTAAAAGATTTAATTGAAGATGGAGTAAATGGAATTGTTGTAGAACCGTATGATGTTAATGGATATGCAAAAGCAATAAAAAAATTAAGTTCCTTTCCCTCTCTAAGAAAGCAGTATGGTTTAAACAATCAGAAAAAATCTCAAAAGTTTAGTCTTAATAATAGCATTAAAGAAATGAAAGTTATAATACAGAACTTGATAGGAGAAAGCAGAGTATGAAAAAAATTTTTGCTCTTTATCTACCACAATTCCATGTAACTAAAGAAAATAATGAATGGTGGGGAGAAGGTTATACAGAATGGAATGCAGTTAAAGAAGCAAAAAGTTTATATCACGGGCATGTGCAACCTCGAGTTCCTTTGGATGACAGATACTATGATTTATCTGATGAATCAGCAGAGACATTGAAATGGCAAGCTATGCTGGCAAAGAAGTTTGGGATAACTGGATTTTGTATATATCATTATTGGTTTAAAAACTGTAAGAAGATGCTGGAGAAACCAATGGAAATACTACTAAACCACCCAGAAATTGATATTGAGTACTTTGTGTGTTGGGCAAATGAACCTTGGAAGAGGACGTGGTATGGAAACACAGGACAGATATTATTAGAACAAGAATATGGAACAGAGACAGAATGGAAAGAACACTACAAATATCTAAGGCAGTTTTTTTTCGATAAAAGGTATAGAAAAATTAATAATAAACCAGTCATAGCTGTTTACAAAACTGCTGATATAAAATCTTTACCAGATATGAGATCATTATGGGATGTATTGGCTCAAAAAGACGGCTTTGATGGTATCTATCTTTTGGGTGCGAAAACAGCATTTGAACAAGAAAAGAGAAGAAACTTAATTGATGGAGAGTATTTATTTGAACCGCAATACACGATGCATTATCAATATGGACTAATTGAATTAACAAAAAAAATGATATATCGCTTTTCTCATAAACTTGCTAATTTGATTACACAGAAAAACAGCTTAGAAAATATGGAGTGTATGAAGGATCTTTATAGAAGGTTAAAACTTCCAGATACTATGATATCAAAAGATTTATTTTATGGTATTTGTCCTTCATGGGATAATACGCCTAGAAAACAGTATAAAGGGACAGTGTTTCGTAATTCGTCTCCAAAACTGTTTAAACAAAAGCTAGTTGAGATGCTGCGCGATGACAAAGCGGGCGATATGATTATGATTAATGCATGGAATGAGTGGAGTGAAGGCGCTTACCTTGAACCCGATACGTTTAATCGATACGGTTATCTTGAAGCTGTCAAGGAGGCATTACAAGAAGTCTGCAATAAATAAGCTTATTGAATTAGTTGGACGAGGTAATTATTGATGAATGGCAAGTTGTTACAAGGAACTGTAATAAAAATTGCATTTACAGTTGCTCTTGTTTCCGTATTATTTATCGTCTCACAATTTGAATTTCCAGCATCGTTTGAGAAATCCTCAAATATTATGACTATATTAGCAACAGGAGTATATGCATGGCTAATAGGATCTTCACCAAGCAGAATTGATGAAAAAATAAACCTATATAGAGTTTTTATTTTGCTTACTATTCCTTTTTATTTTGGAGGGCAAATTTTAATATTACTTGGCTATTCCGAGAGACTCGGTATGGAACGGTATTCACTTATAGATGGTAGGATTAGCACAGCTATTTCGGTTGATGCAATGCAGTATATATTATTAGCATTACTCTTCTTTCATATTGGTTATTTGTTAAATGAGCCAAATCTTTATGAAAATATGAAAAGAAGTATTAATTATAACGAGAAAGTGATTCGTGGCATTAATTTAGTTGCTTCAGTTATACTGGTTGTAACAATTGGACCATCTATTGCAAGGCTTTTATATGATCTTGTATTAGCAAGGACATATGGACATCTTGCAGCTTTACATATACGATCAGAAGAGAACTACATGGGGATGTGGTTTATTTTTAGTTATATTCAAGGGTGGTTCTTACCGGCATGTTATATGAAGTTGATAGTTGGGAAAAATAGGATATTAATTAATTTGCTTCTTGCTATATATTGCATTTTATATTTGATGTCCGGTTCAAGATTTCAAATATTATTAATTCTTTTTTCAGTGTTTATAATCGAGGTATATTGGAATAATAGAAAAATAAATTCACGTGCTATTATAAAAAATTTGCTTTTCGTTTGGATTCTTATCATTGTTTTGCGATCAGTTTCTTATACGAGAGATTTGACTGGGAGCGGATTATCTTTTGAAAGTGTAATGGATGTAATTGGTGGAGGGGTGTTATATGAGACACTATTTGAGACAAGTACTACATTTACATCTGTTGCAAATATTTTGAAGTATTGTCCAGAGGTTCTCCCTTTTAATTATGGAAAGAGTATTTTGGGGAGTTTAATCTATGTCCTGCCGTCTTATATTCGTCCGTCTATCATTAATGAAATCGTATTACACATCAGCTCGGTATTATCACCTCTCTATTATGGGTTTAAAGGAGCTGGGTATGGATCGGCTTTTGTAACAGAAGCGTACTATAATTTTGGATATTATGCATATATTGCTCTAATGATCTTTGGTTTTGCTGTTGGTGCTCTTATAAAAAAAATTATTCATTGTGCCAAAGCAAAAGATGCTTATATGTTTATATTAAGTATGTACATAATGAGCGAACTAGTATGGGGGATAAGAGCAGATCTATATCTTGTTCCAAGGCATGTTGTATACTACATTTTAATTCCATTATTAATTGCTAGATTAATATCGGTTCGTGCTGAAAATGAAGAGAGGAATAATAAATGGATGGTGTAAGTGTAATACTCACTTATTACAATGGTAAACGTTTTATTCAAGAGCAGATAGATTCTTTATGTAATCAAACAAGGGCCTTTGATGAATTATTGATATTTGATGATTGTTCAAAGCAAGAGCACAAAGATTATTTAGAGCGTTATGTTAGAACAAGAACTGAAAACATTAAAATATTCTACAATCCCAAAAATTTAGGATATGCAGGCAATTTCCTAAATGGATGCAAGTATGCAAATTATGAAATTGTTTTTTTGTGTGATCAAGATGATTTATGGGAACCTACTAAGATAGAAGAAATGACAAAAATAATGAAAGTAAAACAGGATATTAATCTACTTGCGTGTGATATTGAACCGTTTTATTATTCGAAAAATGCTCCTAAATGGGATGCTGACAATTTGAAGACAATGAGTGATTCCGGTGTGATTGAATTTATGGTTCCTTCGTTTTCTTCTATTCATATTCAGAGATCTGGAAGTGCTATGTGTTTTAGAAAGACTTTTTTTGAAGATATCATACCTTTTTGGATTGATAGGTGGGCGCATGATGATTTTCTTTGGAAATGTGCTCTGTTTACAAATTCTTTAGCGATATATCATAAGAAACTCTTACATCGTAGGATTCATGATAGCAATACTTCAGAATTAAAAATTAGAAGTCTCCAGTGGAGAATTGAAGAACTTCAAGATATGATAAACCAGCTTGAAGCCTTACATAATTATACCAGTTCAAAATTGATAGGTTCAGAAAAAAATTCCGGCATAATATCGCACAATATTGATGGGTTACATGAAAGAATAAAGTTCCTTAAAGGTAACAATCCTTTAAGGTGGATTAATGTTGCGACGAAGTATAAAGATACGTTTCCGCGCATAAAAGGATTGTATCTTGATGCTTATTTATTTTTATTTAAAACATATGAAGCGAAGTAGGTGAGTAAGTTTATGAAGTATACGTACAAACAGATTGTAGATTCTTATCCAAAGGATCATATGGAGTCTTTATGGTCCAAATGGGTACCGAGACAGCTATCTTTTCCAGTTGCATATTGTTTAGTAAACTTTGGTTGCTCCGCATGGCTGGCTTCAGTTATATCTATTTTTTTTGCAATAGCGTCTTGTGTTTGTCTTTGTATACCTTCGATGGTTTGGAGATGGGTTGGTATCGTTTTATTAATAATGTGGCATACCATGGACTGTGTTGATGGAACAATTGCGAGGGTAACTAAAAAGACTTCATCAATGGGGGAGTTTATTGACGCCCAAAGCGGATATACGGTGATGGCATTCATTTACTTTGCTGTTGGAATGGCTGCTTTTAATACTGATTCGTGTTTCTTATCTGCAGAAAGCAAATATTGGCTTATAATCATTGGGGCATTGAGTTCCATTTTTAATATAACTGCCAGACTTATCAATTCAAAATATGCTTTTTGTGATTTGAAGAAAGCATATATTAATAAAGCGCCGTTTAATGTAAATGAGGCTAATGAAAAGCCAGTATCATTATTTGGGAAAATTAGAGTTTTTGCGGACTATCATCTCGGTTTAGTGGGCGCTTTTATTCCTATTTTAGTTTTATGCCAATTCTTCGGATACTATGATATTGTTACTATTGGTTATTGTTTTTATTCTTTTGCTGGCTTTTTATTTGCATCAGTATATTATGCTTACAAATCAAAATGATCGTTAACAATTGAGAAAGTGGAGAGCATTGTGAGTTTCAAATCATCTTTAGAAATTGCAATTAAAAAGGTTAAAACTAAAATACAGTTTCATTCTTTACATAGAGATAAAAAATTGTGGCTATTTGGTGAGTGGTTTGGCAATAACTGTTGCGATAATTCCATGTACTTGGCCAATTATATTTGTGAATTTTTTCCGGAAATCAGTGTGGTTTGGGCAACAAAAAAAGATACAGAGTTATCTCATCTTCATCCTAAAGCCAAAGTCGTATATTTTGAAACCGATGATGCTTTGAAGATTTATAAAAAAGCCGGAGTGGTTTTCTTCAATCAAAACTATAAAGATTTTTCATTACTCGGACAGAACTATTTTTCAGGAGCATTAACCGTTAGTTTGTGGCATGGGGCGCAATGGAAAAAGATTGGTTATGATGCATCAAAAAAAAGAGGATTGCTTCATGAGTTAAGAATCATATTAGACAAAATTAATGATGATGCAGATATATATCTTGCTCTTTCAAAACCTTATGCAAAGTGTTTAATGTCTGCATATAGGGTAAAAGAAGATCGATTTATTTATAGTGGTTATCCAAGAAACAGAATACTTTACTCAATAAAAGAAATTAAAAGATGCAAAGCGAAACTAATCAAACTTCTTACTGAAGAGGGATATAAATTTGCCAATAATCCTTATATCGTTTTATATATGCCTACCTTTAGAGATTCTGTAGATAAAGTGTTTGATATTTCAACTCTCGGCAAAGATGAAACATTCGTCTTATGGATGAAAAATAAAAATGTTGTAATAATTAATAAGTCACATTTAGCAATGAATAGTAACTGTAGAAATACAAGGTCAATAGGTAGAATCTTTAGTTTTAATTCTATGATTGCGCAAGAACTTCTTGCTGCTTCTGATATGCTAGTTACAGATTATTCCAGTTGTTTTTTTGATTACCTTATATTAGATAGACCTATTATTCATTTTTTATATGATTATGATTTTTACCGCAATAGGGACCGAGGGTTATACTATGCGTATGATCAAGTGGTTTGTGGTGATATCTCATGGAATATTGATGACTTAAAAAAACTAATAGTTTTAAATCATGATAATGAGCAAAGAAATCATGATCTTCGGAGAAAAAGATTAAAAGAATATATGACATATGAAACTGCTGATTCTTGCGAAATTATTACCAATAAAATTATTTATCTAAGTACTAAGTAGGAAGGATATCTTTTGGTGTAAGAGATATGGATTATTTTAAAATTAGGAAACAAGATGCTGCAAATGGAATATGTTATTCAATACTTAAAAAACTATGTTTAGGAAACTTGATATTGAGGAATATTTTTTATTGGTATATAAACAAATATGAAGGTGGGCAATATTATTCAAAAACAATCAGAAAAATTTATAAAGAAGTGTATGACATAGATGTTGGTATTGGAACATATGGTTGCTTTAATGGAAACTTTAGGCCTCATTGTACTATAGGAAACTACTGCTCAATTGCTCCAGGAGTCCATAGATTGGTTGGTAATCATCCATTAAATATGATTTCAACACATCCTTTATTCCATCTTAAAGATTTTGGGGCATGTACGGAAACTAAGTATGAGTATCATCATATCAATATTGGTAATGATGTGTGGATAGGAACCAATGCTGTTATTCTTAGCGGATGTGAATCAATTGGAAATGGAGCAGTAATTGGTGCTGGAGCAGTTGTTTTAAAAGATATTCCACCATATGCAGTTGTGGGGGGGGTACCAGCAAAATTAATAAAATACAGATTTGATGAAAAAACTATAAAAAAGATTGAAGACTCCAAATGGTGGTCGCTGTCGCCAGATGAATTGTTACCATATATTAAGTATGCAGACAACATTAATGTTTTTTTGGATTGTATTAATGACAGGTTTAATAATTAATTCTACATTTGAGGAGGTATGTTGTGAAAAAGGCACTTGTTATCGGTGGGAGTAATGGTATAGGGCTTGCAATAGCTATTAGATTAATTCAGAATGGATATTATGTTGTGATTTTAGATAGACATAACCCGAATAATAGTATACTTCCAACTCAAAAATTTGAATATCGTTTTTGCAATCTTCTGGATTTAGATGAAGATATGATTAAATCTTTAGCAGAAGACATGGAAATCTCGGTTGTAATGATAACAGCAGGGTTTGGCCGTGTTGCAGATTTTGAGTTTTTCCATACAGCAGAAATAAAGAATATGATGACTGTGAATTCTACAGCAACAATTCAAATTCTACGTCTGTTCTATGACAGAATCAAAGGAAGTGAAAGGTTTTTTTGCGGCGTGATGGGTTCTATTTCAGGATTGTTATCCTCGCCATTAGCAGCTCTTTATGCCGCTTCTAAGGCTGCCATATGTCGCTTTATTGAAAGTGTCAATATAGAATTGGATGTTGCTGGAACCTCAAATAGAATTCTTAACGTATCACCTGCATCTTTCAAGGGCTCGCGTTTCTATGGTGGTCAGAATCAGATTGACTTACTTGAGGGGTTGGCAGGTGAAATTCTATTACATCTGTTCAACTCAGATACCCTTTTTATCCCCCAATACGAAGAAACATTCAAGGAAGTACTTAAACGATATCATAATAATCCTTACGAATATGGTCTCCATAGCTACTATTTTAAAAAAGAGTCTGGTCGTTTGGATAATAATCGCCGAGTGATAATAGGCTATCTCTCGGGTACCTTTGACCTCTTTCATGTAGGACATCTCAACTTACTGAGACGCGCAAAGGAGCAGTGCGATTATTTAATTGTTGGTGTACATGATAGCGGAGCGTGGAAAGGGAAAGAAACTTTTATTCCTTTTGAAGAACGGAAGCAGATTGTTGGTTCATGCAAGTATGTAGATAAAGCAGTTCTATCTTGTCGTGAAGACTGCGATGCTTGGAATATTTGGCATTATGATAAACTATTTGTTGGTTCAGACTATAAAGGAACAGAACGTTTCAACCGCTATGAAGAGTATTTTAAGGATAAAGGAGTAGAAATAGTCTACTTTCCATATACTCAAAGTACTAGCAGTACACAGATTAGGAAAACTGTCTTGCTTCGGACTAAGGATATAAAACTGGAAGGTAAATAGTATGGCTTTTCAAAACAAAGGGGAGGGTATGGAGGAGAGTGAGATAATAAGCATTATTATACCAGTGTTCAATATTAAGCCTTATCTTTCTGAAGCATTAAACAGTGTTCTTAATCAGACATATACGAATTTGGAGATTATAATAATTGATGATGGTTCTACAGATGAATCTGGAATGGTATGTGATGAATTTGCCAAAAAGGATAATCGTATAATAGTAGTTCATCAAGAGAATAAAGGTCTCAGTGAGGCCCGGAATGTTGGGCTTGATATGATGACTGGAAATATAGTTGCTTTTCTAGATCCTGATGATCGGTACCAATCTGATTATATTATGTCAATGTTGTCAACAATGAATCAATATAATGCTGACATTGTGATATGTAAAAATGCAGCTATTCGTACAACAAATGCGATGTCTTTAAAAGATATTGTCAGTATAGAACCGCAAATGGCAAAAGGCTTATATGATAGAGTAACTGTACTTCGGGCTTATGTTGATGGATTGATTAATGCAGCTGTATGGAATAAAATTTATAAATCAAAGCTTTGGAAAGAAACTAGGTTTCCTGTTGGTTATGTCTATGAGGATATTGTTACCACATACCAAATATTCAATAACAGCGAGAAGGTATATATTTTAGATAAAGTACTATATCTTCGGCGTATCCACTCAGAAAGCATTACTAATACTCCTTCCATCATAAACGTATCTGATCATATATGGGCACTTTCACAAATTGAATCTTTTATTGAAGATAATATACATACTTTATTCAATGATAATCATTTGGTAAGAATTCATAAAAAGAAACTTCACCTTTTGATTTACTTATATATTCTATCTTTTAGTAAAATAGGTGACAAGGGCAACATAAATCATGATGATTTGAAAAAACAAATAATAAAGCTTGTCAAAGAGGCGAGCGTTACCAATCTTGCCATGCATTATAAAATTGCCTACTATCTTATATACTATTGCCCTTGTCTTATCCAAATTAACTATCTAATCTATCGTAAGTTTAGAATTATTGAGCGTAAAGTGTTTGGAGCGGTGCAGAAGAACTATAGATAGAAAATCTAGATATATTGAAAGTATTAACAGATATGCAAAAATCATTAACGCAAAACAGTTTTTTCTATTTTATATATAATGTCTTAAATATGATTTTTCCTTTCCTTACCAGTATGTACGTGGCAAGAATTTTACCCCCCGTAGTTGTTGGTGAGGTTGCTTATGCTCAAAACATTGTTTCGTATTTTTCTATATTGGCATTTTTAGGAATACCAACTTATGGAATGCGCGAAATTGCAAAGGCGAGAAACAATCATAAAGAGTTATGTAAATTGTTCTCTGAGCTTTTTATTTTGAATTTTTTTTCAACTGTGTTTTTTTCAATTCTGTATTATGTTCTGATTTTTACTGTTCCTGATTTTCAGAGGCAACTTCTCCTTCATATTGTTGTCGGTATTACAGTTATACTGAATATGCTGAATATATCCTGGTTGTTTGATGGTCTAGAAGAATTCCGTTACGTATCTATTAGAAATGGTTTTTTCAAGTTTTTGATGTTTTTTTTGCTTTTGCTTGTGGTGCGAACTCCCGATGACATGATTCCTTATGCGTTTATTACGGTATTAGGCGTGGCTGGTAATAATTTGGTTAATGTCATTTATTCTAAAAAGTTTATAAAATATCAATTTCACGGATTGTGCTTTTCCCGGCATATGAGATCGATTTTTATGCTTGTTATGGTTAATTTGGCGATTGAAATATACTCTTTGGTAGGGACAACCTTGTTAGGCTTTCTGTCAACAAAAGAAAGTGTTGCATTTTTCTCCTATGCGGATAAAACAAACAAGATTTTATTACAGATTACGAATACAGTTACAATGGTGTTAGTACCACGGATTGCTTTTTATTATGGGCAGGGTAAGTTGGATGAATTCAACCAGCTTTTGACTAAAGCGTTAAAGGTACTTGTATTAATGGCTGTACCTATGATTATTTTGATTGAGTTTACTGCAGACTTTCTGTTTCCACATGTGTTTGGTACGTTATACATTCATTCTGCCTATGTGGAACAAATACTATGCTTTGTTCTGTTGATAGCGCCGACCGGTTATTTATTAGGCTCTCGAGTGTTGCTTGTCTCTAGGAGAGAAGAAATAATGGTTTTCTGTGTCACTGCAGGAGCAATAGTTAGTGTAATTAGTAATTATTTCTTAATACAGTTGTACGGAGAAATAGGTGCTGCTATGGCTACTGTTTTCAGCGAATTGGTAGTTGCTGTACTGTATATCAACTTTGGCAGAAAAGAGTTTAGCTTATTGTCTCTTAAAAAGAATTTTATCAATATTGGTCTTTCTACTGTAGTAATGTCGATATTTTTGTTAGTAATGCGTTATTTTTGTGCTATAAACTGGGTTACTTTGTTCATTCAGATAACAGGGGCTGTTTTATTGTATGCCATGTCCTTGAGGCTTTTAAAAGATTCCGTCTTTTGTGATTATAGTAATAGAGTGTTTAACAGAGTTTGTAGAAGAAAATGTGTATAACCATGTTAGAAGAGTTTTTTAATATGTCTGTTATTGTTTATTGAATAATATAAATATTGGTTATTTTCGCCGGCGTTTTAGTGGCTAAAAATTCCCGGCGCTAATAATCCAATGCGTTTCGTAACCGGCTCAGCCGGGCGCATCTATCCGGATGTCCGCAAACTATTGATAACTGTAAAGATTCTGCTGAACGTGTGTATCTTCCGACAGAGATAACAGCAACGTTGTCTTCGTTGGATTTCGTAAAAGATGGTTTGAATGTCTGCATTCTGGGGCCTTCTGACAGTGGAAAGTCCTACCTGGCTAAAGCGCTCGGAATACAGGCCTGTATGAAATTTCGCACGGCCTATTACCACTGCGAAGAATTCCTGGAAACGATGGTAGCCTTAAAACAGGCGGACTATCTCAAATACCAGAAGAAAATCCGTTTCCACATGAAACTGGATCTGTTGATACTGGATGATTTTCTTTTGCACAGCTTAACTGATGAGCGAGAAGTAAAAGTGCTGTTCGAGGTTATGGAAAAGCGTAGCGAATTATCCAAATCCACGATTATATGTTCTCAGCGGAAGCCAAACAGTTGGGCATCTATGATTTTGAACGACGAGGTTTCCGCCAATTCGATTATGAAACGTGCCACAAAACATTACACGGTAGTAATTAAACCACAAGAGTAAGAGGAAATTTTATGTGTTTTGGGGCGTCCGTTTTGCTTCGCAAAGCGTCTGCTCTGAAACGCATCGACGTCCGTTACGGACCGCAGAATGCACGGATGCAGTTTGTCATCAAAAAGCGAAAAGTAAGGTGATAATCTCTAATCTATAAATTATATAATTGAGGGAGCAGAATGACATAATTATAGGCCGATGTTACTAGTTCCAAAGAAGTTACTCCCGTTTAAATATATTTTATGTTAGAACAGAAAGGAATCTGTCACTTATGACCATCATCGTAACCGGCGGCGCCGGGTTTATTGGTTCGAACTTTATTTTCCATATGTTGGTGGCTTATCCACAGTATCGGATTATCTGTCTGGATAAATTAACTTATGCAGGGAATTTATCTACACTGAAATCGGTTATGGATAATCCCAACTTCCGTTTTGTGAAGCTGGATATCTGTGACCGGGACGGTGTGTATAAACTGTTTGAAGAAGAACATCCTGACATCGTGGTGAATTTTGCAGCGGAAAGTCATGTGGATCGTTCTATTGAAGACCCGTCCATCTTCCTGCAGACGAACATCATCGGCACATCGGTGTTGATGGATGCCTGCCGCAAGTATGGGATTATGCGGTATCATCAGGTTTCTACCGATGAGGTGTATGGGGATTTGCCGCTGGACCGGCCGGATTTGTTCTTTACGGAAGAAACGCCGTTGCACACATCCTCGCCGTACAGTTCTTCCAAAGCAGGGGCGGATTTGTTGGTGATGGCTTATCACCGCACCTTTGGGCTGCCGGTGACGATCAGTCGTTGCAGCAACAACTATGGGCCGTACCACTTCCCGGAAAAGTTAATTCCGTTGATGATTGCCAACTGTCTGAACGACAAACCCTTACCGGTTTACGGGGAAGGCTTAAATGTTCGGGACTGGCTGTATGTGGAAGACCACTGCCGCGCCATTGATTTAATCATCCACAAGGGTAGGGTTGGGGAAGTGTACAACGTGGGCGGCCACAATGAAATGCGCAACATTGACATTGTGAAACTGATCTGCAAAGAACTGGGAAAACCGGAGTCCCTGATTACCCATGTGACAGACCGCAAGGGACACGATATGCGGTATGCCATCGACCCCACCAAGATTCATAACGAATTGGGCTGGCTGCCGGAGACAAAGTTTGCAGACGGCATTAAGAAAACCATAAAATGGTATCTGGAACACCGTGACTGGTGGGAAGAGATTATTTCCGGAGAGTACCAGAACTATTATGAGAAGATGTATGGAGACCGATAAATATGAAAGTATTTGTAACAGGTGTGAACGGGCAGCTTGGTCACGACGTGATGAATGAACTGGCGAAACGCGGGCATGAGGGCATTGGCTCGGATCTTGCGCCGACATATAAAGGCGTGGCGGATGGGTCTGGCGTGACAATGATGCCATATGTAAGTCTGGATATTACGGATAGAGAAAAAGTTGCCAAGGTAATTGCCGAGGTGAAACCGGATGCTATCATCCATTGTGCTGCCTGGACGGCGGTGGATATGGCGGAAGATGACGACAAGGTTGCTCTTGTGCGTGCGGTGAATGCCGGCGGTACACAGAACATGGCGGAGGCAGCCAAAGCGGCGGATGCCAAGTTGCTGTATCTTTCTACGGATTATGTGTTTGACGGGCAGGGGAGTACGCCCTGGAAGCCTGACGATAAGAATTATAAGCCGTTAAATGTATATGGGCAGACCAAGCTGGAAGGTGAACTGGCCGTGGCCCGGACGCTGGAGAAATACTATATTGTCCGCATCGCTTGGGTGTTTGGGTTAAATGGCAAAAATTTTATCAAGACCATGGTGAATGTTGGTAAAACCCACGATGAAGTCCGTGTAGTGAATGACCAGATTGGCACGCCGACTTATACCTATGATTTAGCCCGGTTGCTGGTGGACATGGTGGAAACAGATAAGTATGGTTATTACCATGCTACCAATGCAGAAACGGAACCGGGCGGTTACATTAGCTGGTATGATTTCTGCGTGGAGATTTATAAGCAGTATGGCTTGGCAACAAAGGTAGTGCCGGTAACTACGGCAGAATACGGATTAAGCAAGGCCGCAAGACCCTTTAATTCCCGGCTGGATAAGCGCAAACTGGTTGATAATGGTTTTAAGCCGTTGCCAGACTGGAAAGATGCCGTGAAACGGTATTTGGAGGAAGCAAAACTTTAATCATATAATTCAAATTGCGTGTTTCTACAAAGTACAATGTTAAGAAAGTGAGAGTCAATATGAAAGGGATTATTCTTGCCGGGGGCGCTGGAACACGTCTCTATCCGTTAACCAAGGTAACTTCGAAACAATTATTACCCGTTTATGATAAACCGATGATTTATTATCCGCTGAGCACGCTGATGCTGGCAGGCATTAAAGAAATTCTGATTATCAGCACGCCGGAAGATACACCAAGATTTGAAGCGCTGTTGGGAGACGGTGGGCAGTTTGGCGTATCTTTGTCCTACAAAGTGCAGCCTTCACCGGATGGTCTGGCGCAGGCATTCATTTTGGGCGAAGAATTTTTGGCCGGAGACTGTGGCGCTATGGTATTAGGGGATAATATTTTCTACGGAAATGGTTTCCGTCGCTTGTTACGTGCTGCAGTTGCTGATGCGGAAGAAAACGGGCGGGCTACAGTCTTTGGTTATTACGTAACGGATCCGGAACGCTTTGGAGTTGTGGCTTTCGATGAAAACGGTAAAGCTACCAGCATTGAGGAAAAACCGGAAAATCCAAAATCAAATTACGCTGTGACGGGTTTGTATTTTTATCCTTCCGATGTGTGCAAACGGGCAAACCAGGTAAAACCCTCTGCCCGTGGCGAATTGGAAATTACCACATTAAATGAAATGTATTTGGATGACGGGCTGCTGGATGTTCAGTTGTTGGGCCGTGGTTTTGCCTGGCTGGATACCGGTACCATGGAATCATTGCTTTCTGCTGCCAACTTTGTGGAAACCATTGAATCTCGCCAGGGGATCACAGTTTCAGCACCGGAAGAGATTGCCTATCTGAACAAGTGGATAGACAAAGAAAAGTTACTGGAATCGGCTGCGGCTTATGGCAAATCACCTTATGGCGCACATTTGAAAGCGGTGGCAGAGGGGAAGATTAAGTATTAGATTGTAGTATGTATATGGAGAAGGTAACAAATTTGGGATTTAAAGCATATCCCGAATGTCGTAACCATTTTCGTGAGGTTGCGAAAATGGTTATTATTGGTGGTTTTGGAAGAGGTAAGTCGTTAATAATATCTTGTGGCTGAGTCAGAAGGTAGTGTCACTGCCGGGACAGTTTGTCCAGTCTGGATAATAATAGTGGCGGTTACAGTGAGTGGTTTAAATTTCGTGAAAGAGAGATACTGATATGGGGCAGATTAAAGTTGAAAAGAATGTTGGCGGTATTGAAGGTTTGTGTGTAATTACGCCAGCTGTGCACGGTGATAACCGCGGATATTTCATGGAGACCTATTCCCAGCGAGATATGGAAGAAGAGGGCCTGTGCTATAACTTTGTGCAGGACAATCAGTCTTCTTCGGTAAAAGGAGTATTGCGCGGCCTTCATTTTCAAAAACAGTTTCCCCAAACGAAACTTGTACGGGTAATTAAGGGCTCTGTCTTTGATGTGGCGGTGGATTTGCGCTCCGGTTCTGCTACGTTTGGTAAATATTATGGCATTGAACTGACGGAAGAAAACAAAAAGCAGTTTTTGATTCCCCGGGGCTTTGCTCATGGCTTCTTAGTATTGAGTGACGTAGCGGAATTCTGTTACAAGTGCGATGATTTTTATCACGCCAACGACGAAGGCGGCATGGCTTGGAATGACCCTGAAATTGGAATTAAGTGGCCGAAGCTGAGGGGGGGATATAAGGGGACTGCTTCGGCAGAAGGGTATTTCATAGATGGAGTGCCGTTGAATTTGAGTGAGAAGGATCAGATGTGGTTGGGGATAAAAGATATGTTTAAGTTTTGAATTACTTTAAGAATCCAAAAACGGTAGGTGTATATCGCCTCACGATGAAGAGCAACAGTGATAATTTCCGTGCATCTGCCATTCAGGGCGTTATGAAACGGATCATAGCCAATGGCATTCCGGTAATCATTTATGAACCTACCTTGGAAGACGGCAGCGAGTTTTTCCATTCTGTTGTGGTGAACGATTTGGATAAGTTCAAGGAACAGAGTGATGTGATTGTGGCCAACCGTTTTGATGCGGATGTGTTAGGGGATGTGGAAGACAAGGTGTATACCAGGGATTTGTTCAGGAGAGATTAATAATCATTCCTGATTGCGAAAAGGGATAGAACATGCCCTTATTCTGTCACTCTGCCATTTTATACAAAACCTTCACAAATACCATACTGAACCAAATAATTGAAAATGGTAAAGAGTAAAGATAATGACATTAATCGTGTATAGAAATTTGAGGTAATTGACATCCATGAACAAGAAATATCAAATCTTCGTATCTTCTACTTTTACGGATTTGCGGGAAGAACGTGCCAAAGTTCGTGACGCTATTCTTTCGATGCAACACTTCCCGGTTGGAATGGAAATATTTGGCGCAGCCAATGAGTCTCAATGGAAAATTATAAAGGATACCATTGATTCGTCTGATTACTATGTTTTGATTATTGCTCATAGATATGGTTCCGTCATTACCAAGGGGGAAGATACAGGGAAAAGTTATACCGAAAAAGAATACCGTTATGCTGTTTCACAAGGAATTCCGGTGCTGGCATTTTTGATTGATGATAGCGTTAAGGTTGATCCCCAAAATGTGGAGATGGAACATAGGGATGACTTGAAGAGATTTAAAGAACTGATTGCCAATAATCATTTGTATGATAAATGGAAAAGTCCAGATGATTTGGCACAAAAAGTTACGGCTTCACTGCACAACGAATTCGAGAGGGTGAAACGAATCGGTTGGATTAGGGGTGACGAACCCAGCCTTCGTGAAAATGAAGGACTTAAAAATAAAGTTTCGATATTAGAAAAAGAAGTGGACAGACTAAGATCTGAAAATGCAGCCCTAAGCGGTAAAAGATTACCAAAACTTGAATTGTATTTCGAACCGGATACTAGAGCAGATTCGGAGCATCCGGAATTGTATGCCCGGTCTGATAATTTTACAATAGACGAAAATGATATATATCACTTAAAAATGGGAAAGGTGCCTACGGGAATGATTGAGGCCGAATATATGCCCATAAGCAGGAAAACTTTAGGTACTTTTGAGAGCTATATTACAGATGAAGAGATAACAAAATACAATGACTCTTTGCCTTCACAAGCCGAATTGAAAAAGTATATTGCTGATTATACAGTTTATCAGAGAGTAAAAAGTCATGGTATTGCCATAGCCTTGGCCATATGTAATGAAGGAAAAGCGAAGGCCACAGACATAACTGTTGATTTGGAATTTCCGAAAGAAATTCTTCTTATTGACATCAATAAAGTAGGAGAATACATAGAGCCCAAAGCATTACCTAAGCCGCGGGACTTGGTGCAGGTAGCTATAGAAAGAAGGAAAGAGGAAAGAAATTCTTATATAGAGCATCTTGGCTTGAAAAATATAAATTTGGCACAACCAATCGTCTTACCTTCTTATGATTGGAAGAATCTTAACATTCCAAAATATAATTTTGATTTCAATGATGAAGTAATATTTTTGGATGATAATAGCGTACGCATTAAACCAAAAGATGGCATTGTACATACAAAATCTGATTATTTTTCCGGACTATACGTTGTTCCGCTTGTGCCTGGTAATTATCAGATCATGGCTACTATTATGTGCGCTGAATATGAAACTTTTATTGAAAAGATTATTGACTTTGTTTGTGAGTAGGGGAAAAGATGTATTAGTTTATGTCTTAGATGATTTTAAGGAGATAAAAATAGGATAAAAACTATGAAGTTAACTTTAAAAAACATAGGTAAAATTGAGAAAGCTGCAATTGAATACAATGGCATTACCGTGATAGCCGGTGAAAACAACACAGGCAAAAGTACGGTTGGGAAAGCTTTGTTTGCAGTTTGCAATAGCTTTTTTGAGTTAGATAAAAAAATAGAGTTTGAACGCAGGAAGAGTGTAGAAGGTATCTTAAGCCGTATACGTTTTGGTGGCGGAAGCAGGTTTCTAAGAACGCTTGAGGAAAATGCGTTAGCTGGCAAAATTATCAGGAAATGTAGTGAGCGTGTAAACAAGGCTACAGATTTAGATTTACAGGATGAAATAGCTGCAGTAATAAAAGGATACGATGAGAATATTGCTAAAAATGTAGATGAAGAATTAATCTATGATGTTAGTTCAAATATATTGGCTTCTTTGCAAGTTCCGGATCATAGCATTTTTGTTTCTATTTTAGAAACCAAGCTTAATGCCGAATTTAATCAGCAAATTAGCAATGTTTATAATGAAAAAAACGGGGAGATAGAATTAGAATGTAAGAACAAGACTTTTTCTATAATGGTTAAGGAAAAAAATATAACACACGTCAGTAAAGATGTTGTGTTACCGTTTATTGCTGATGCAATTTATCTTGATGACCCATTTGTATTGGTAGATTACAGAATAGTTTTACAAAATTTTTTTAGCGGTATACGTGATCATCAGATTGATTTGCAAAGTAAACTGAGTAAAACAAACGAAAGAGTTAACATAGTAGATGGGATTATTGCTGGTGAAAAGCTTAAAGATGTTACTGATAAAATTTCTGAAGCTTGTAGCGGCGATATTATCTTTGACAAGGGTCATTTCAGTTATAGAAAAAAAGGCACTGAAAAGACTTTAAATTTGCACAACCTGTCTACGGGTATTAAGTCATTTGTAATTTTAAAAATGTTGATTCAAAATGGCACATTGAGGCATGGTGCAGTTTTGATATTGGACGAGCCCGAGATTCATTTACATCCGGAATGGCAATTGTTATTTGCGGAGATTATTGTTTTATTGCAAAAAGAATTTGGATTATTTGTATTGTTGAACACCCACAGCCCTTATTTTTTGCGTGCTATAGAGGTTTATGCTGCCAAGCATAATGTGGCAGATAAGTGCAAGTATTATTTGGCAGAAAACGTGAAGGATAAAGCTATCATTACCGATGTGACAAACGACATAGAAAAAATTTATGAAAAGCTGGCCCGTCCGTTGCAAACATTGGAAGATGAAAGGTGGAAAGATGCAGAACCTGATTAAGTATCCGTTGTTTAAAGAGCATTGTACCACACTTAAAAAAGCTTCTTGTGACAATGGGACTGGCGTTAAAAAGTATATGACGAATTCGTTGCTTGAAGTGGTGGCTTTTGATAAAATTAAAAACGACTATTGTAAAGAATGTAAGTTAACGGAAATACCGGAGTCAAATGACGCATTGTTTGAAGATGGTAAAGGAAATTATGTTTTTGTAGAATTCAAAAATGGTTTTATTGGGAAAAAGATAGTTTTTGAATTGCAAAAGAAGATTTATGATAGTGTTTTTATGTTTTCCGGTGTTACTTCTTTGGGAATACCGGTGTTGCGAGAATCATTAAATTACATTTTGGTTTATAATGATAAAGCAAATTGTGGTAATGAAGACAAAGTATTACAGGAAAAATATAAAAACACAGTGTCTGCATCACCTTCTTTTGACAGGATAGGTAAAACAACTGCCAAATGGGCAAATAAGGAATATGTTTGTTTTGGGTTGTCTTTTTTTAAGGGCTTTTGTTTTAAAGAAGTGCATACTTATACACAAGGTGAGTTTAAAAGATACCTGGAAAGCATTGGTGTAACAACATAATAGAAGAAAATGAATATGTAAAGAGTATTTTTTTAAAAAAGATACATTAGGATAATTAAATAACTGAAGTGATGTCGTAAGAGCTGATTAATGTTTTGAAGGAAATAATTATGAATTCTTTCTTTTCCGAAAGAGTTGTAGCGTTTATTGATATTTTGGGTTTTAAAGAAAAGATAAAGCAATCTCTTGAGGATGTAAATATTGCTGAAAACTTACACTCTTCTTTGATGTATATTTTAAGTCTAAAAGAAGATAATGAGAATAAAACGACATTTATGTCTCTCAAACATTTAGGGTTAGAAATTACTACGTTTTCAGATAGTATTGTTATGTCATACCCAATAGAGTATCAGGGAGCTTTGTTTACATTATTGCTGGATGTTATTCACTTGCAGTTGGTATTAGCTTGCAAAGGTATTCTTATTCGTGGCGGAGTCGCAATTGGTTTGCTTTATCATGATGGGAATATAGTGTACGGAACAGCAATGAATGAAGCTTACGAGCTTGAATCAGTCTATGCTAAAATGCCCAGAGTTATTATTTCTGAAGAAACGTTGCAACAGGGTATTGTTAAGACAAAACTCAGTCACAACAGTATAAAAGAAGAAACCGAGTACGTGTTTAATTTGGTTACTAAAGACAATGATGGATGGTATTTTGTGGATATGTTAAGACAAAAATCTGAACTAACTGAAGATGGTAGTGAGTATTATTATTGGTTATCACTCTTACGGAAAAGCGTTATTACGAACTTGAATGCATACAAAAACAATGCTAAGGTTATAGAAAAATATAATTGGCTGAAAAATTACTTTAACTCAGTGGTTACTGATCAGAATGCTTTTTATCCCGTTCCAGAGTTCGTTGGTCGAGAGGATCAACGTGAATTCCGTAAATCATATGATGATTTGGTAATTAAAGAAGATTTGTCCGGTGTTTTTTATTGAGGGTATTGTTTGGAGATGTTTTAGCTATGGAGATAGTTGAGATGGAAACTGTAGACAATGAGACTGACTTTATTGACGAAGTGGTTCATGATAAAGAAAAATTAGAGTTTTCCATCAAAGATTTGATTCATGATGTTCCTGAAGATATTGACAGGAGCATAAAATATACATTCTACTATGATGAAAGCAATAATGCAGGTAAATTATGGGTAAAACCTAATGAAGAGGGCAGTAGTACATTCAACGCAGATATTGATGAGAATTTTGTATTAGCAGGTATTGTTACAGATAAAATAAATTTAGGTATTGACCTGTGCGCCCTGTATAAAAGATTAGGCATAAAAAATCAAGCACCAGAACTTAAGTTTAAAAAACATTTTTCAGAAAAAAATATTTTAGAGACAGTAAAACGACCTAGAACATTGAATTTTCTTAAACTTATAGATGAATTAAACATAGATATTCATGTTACCAATGTTAATAGTTTCTATTTTGGGATAGTAGATATCATAGATGAATTTATTAATCTTGAAAAATTGTTAAAGGAATCAGGTAATAATGATTGCTTTTTTATGAGAGTATATTGTGGAATCAAACAACTTTTTTATGATATACTTCATGGATGCACGAAAGAAACAGAAAAATTATTCAATACATACAATTATCCGAACATTGAGAAATGCAATCAAGACAGGTTTTGTGATGATTTAGTTGCTTTATTGAAGAAGTATTCTGGGAGCATGAGTAAACATCCTTTTTTTCGGATACTGTTAACTATTATTGAAGAAGGGAAAAATGTACAACTAGTGTTGCTTAAAGGTAATCCAAGTCATACATTGCTTGAAAATTACACTCTATGGTATTTGCAACGTGCTTTATTGTTCCCCCATTCGACGCATGTGTTTGATAAAAATCGACAGATATCAAGTGAAATACAAAGAATTGTAGTAAAAGATAAAGATAAAATTGTGAATAATTATTCATTTGATGATTCCAGAAATGTAATTGGGATTCAACTTTCAGATGTCATCTGTGGTTTGTACGGACAATTTTATACATACATCAATAAAAAAAGTGATTTTGAACTGGCAAAAGATATTAATAAATTGAATCAGACACAACTGGCCTGCTTTGATTTATTGTTTAAGTTGCAGGTGAGGTCTGATAAACATAACAGGGGTTACTTTTACGCTACAGTACCACAAAATTTTATGGAAAGGGCATATAAGTTTTTACAACGTTGTTCTATATTGGCAATAATTATGTTAATGATTGATATAGCATAGAAATGGTATAGTAATGGGCATAGCAATAATATATAAAAGATGGTGAAATATAACATTTCGTAACATTTTAATAGTTAAGGAGAAGCATTGACATGACCATCAGCCGTTGTTCCAATAACTACGGGCCGTACCATTTCCCGGAAAAGTTGATTCCCCTGATGATTGCCAACTGCCTGAACGACAAACCGTTGCCGGTTTATGGGGAAGGTCTGAATGTTCGGGACTGGCTGTATGTGGAAGACCACTGCCGTGCCATTGATTTGATTATCCACAAAGGCCGGGTGGGGGAAGTGTACAACGTGGGCGGCCACAATGAAATGCGCAACATTGACATTGTGAAGCTGATCTGCAAAGAGCTGGGCAAGCCGGAGTCCCTGATCACCCATGTGACAGACCGCAAAGGACATGATATGCGCTATGCCATCGATCCCACCAAGATTCATACCGAATTGGGGTGGCTGCCGGAGACGAAGTTTGCAGACGGCATTAAGAAAACCATAAAGTGGTATCTGGAACACCGTGACTGGTGGGAAGAGATTATCAGTGGGGAATACCAGCATTATTACGAAAAGATGTATAGCTTAAGATGAGAGAAGGTAAGTATATGAGTCAGATTAAAGTTGAAAGAAACGCAGGTGGGATTAATGGGTTATGTGTAATTACCCCTGCAGTACACGGCGATAACAGGGGCTATTTTTACGAATCCTACAATGCTAACGATATGAAAGAAAACGGCATTGATATAGTATTTGTGCAGGATAACCAGTCTATGTCCGTTAAGGGAGTGTTACGGGGCCTGCATTTTCAGAAACAGTATCCACATACTAAGTTGGTGCATTAAAGTTAATGGGCAGACACTAGCTAATTTTATAGAATGCCAAGAAAGTATTATAGATAAAATAGACAAAGGAAGAGAAAGTATTGTTACTATCTCATTAAGACATTCCATTATAAACACTTCTCCTTTACAATTGTTAACCTAAGTTTATCACATCCTTTAGATATTTTAAATTTAATTTTGTGGCATATATTTCTGTCCGGTTTTCAATAGATAGAAAATCGGCCGTACCAGTTTATTTACAGCATGTGTTATAGCAACATAGTAAGGCTTACCTTCTTTGCGTTTCTTATCCAAATAGGCGTTAAACGTAGACTCCCACCTACAGACATAAATCGCTGCATTAAACAGAGCATACCGTAAATATTTAGAGCCGCGCTTCTCTATATGGACAAAAGATGACCAGCTTGATTTTGCGGTAGACAGCCTTTCCTTATAGGACACCGGGCTTGTGCTCCAGGGGATTTGCCGTGCCTACGGCCAGGATACGTCGGCTTATCAGATATTGCTGAAAGGAGTATCAAGCGGCCGGATATATAAAGCGGAAACTCTGTTTGATGGGGACAGGTTTCAGGCTATGGTGCCTGTTGTTCCCGACGAAAAGGCGGAAGTGCTGGTAAAGTTTAAGATATACAGTCCCTGGCAAACGTCCGTGTACATAAACAAGGACCGGCTGGAGTATGTAAGAGGTACTGTAAAAGAGCCGGAGACGGTGGGTACGGATTTGGAATGGCTTGTACGCGCCGGCATATTAAAAGTGTATGAACCCTTGTATGATGTGTACGTTTATCAGTTTGACAACAAACTGTACTGGTTGATTGGAACTCCGTTGGACAAAAAGGTGGCAGTACTTTGCCATGTATATACAAACGAGCCTGATAAACTGCCGGAGAAAATGAAGAAACGCAAGTTGGAGATTATGAATTTCCGAGCCGGTGATAAAAATGAGATCACCGGTACAATGTGTTGCGGCAAGTATCGTTTATTCGAGCGGGCGATACCGACGAGATATAATATTACGGCAGTACGGACCGGTTTTTATGCCAACAAAAAGATTACGTGGGAACGGTATTTCAGGGTGAGGTGAATAAAATTACATTATTTCCAAAACGAGATCAGTTCTTTTTCTGCTTTACTTTTTGGGGGGAGTGTTAAATGTTGGATTATTATGAAGAAAAAACAGGAGAAAAAGATCCTCTCTGAACTACGCAACAGCCGCATCATGGAAATGTTTAACCTGATTGGATTTGATGAATGGGATAGAAGAGGGGTTACGGATATTTATCTCGGGCTCGATTGTGTTGTGTTTTGCGTTTCACGTTATTTGAAGAAAGACTTTTTATCATGATAAAATATAGATTTAAAATTGAAGAAATTCAATTAAGAAACAAAAAAGAATTCAAACCGAGCAGAATCAATGTTTTTGTAGGTGCAAATAATTGCGGTAAAACACAATTATTAGAGGAGTTATTTGCCTTTATTATAGGGAAAAGCATTCCACATATTTTAACTAGGAGAATTGATATAGCATTACCAAAGACGTGGAATGCGCTTAGGGAGAGTTATGAATACAGAGTTATCAACGTAGATGGAGGGAAAGCCTTAAGCTGTATTGCACCGACATTTAGCGAACCACCGGTTGTTAACAGCTTTAGTCATGATTTGGAAAGCATATTGAATACTTATTTGAGTAACAGGCAGGATGATGTACAGCTACGGCAATGGATTGGGCCTAACTTAATAACGTACTTAAACACTGAGGAAAGATTGAAATTGGCAAACAGACAAAAATCACATGGTATTTCCCAAGGACCAAATAACCTTTTGGAATTGCTATATGTAATGGAAGAAAGTGATTTTGATAAGATTAATCATTTTACTCACAATATCTTTCAAAAAAAAGTTCTTCTAAGTCCGTTTAATCCAGGTATGCTTGAACTGAAAATAAATGATGATTTTGCTAACATAGAAACGGAAAGACCGCAAAAAGCCTATAAATTATTAAAGGCGTTGCCAGTCCTTGATAAACAAGGCGATGGTGTGAGAAGTGCGATTGGTATCATTGCCGCACTTGTTTGTTCTGAAAAGAAACCAATTATTTTGCTTGATGAGCCCGAAGCGTTTTTGCATCCACCGCAAGCTTTGCAGATAGGTGCTATTTTGGGAAAACTTGTTCATCCAACGCAACAAATCTTTATAGCTACACATAGTGCAGACTTTTTAAGAGGGCTTTTCAGTAATGAGCAGGATATTATAGATGATTTGAAAATAGTTCATATTGAACGTGATTCAAATGATGCAATTACTTTTAATGTACTCGAAACAGAAACATTGAATAAAATTATAACGGATCCATTGCTGTCTTCTTCCCGTGTTTTGGAAGGTTTGTTTTATAAAGGCGTTGTTGCTACAGAAGCGGATGCGGATGCTGTTTTTTACCAGAGAGCATTTCAGAAAATTGGGTTAGGCGACGAAATTCATTTTATTAACGCACATAATAAACAGACGTTAAAGAAGGTCATTGAACCCTATCAAAAGTTGGGCATAAGGTTTGCAATGATTGCTGATGCTGATGTGTTAAGGGATGAGCATGATTTTAAGGAAATTTTGCAAATAGCACAAGATACGAAACTGAAAGAACGTATTCTGGAATTGAGAAGAAAAATAGTATCACATTTTGAAAAGCAAAATAACTATGATTTATTAATCGAATTACGGAAAAATATTAAGTTATTGACTGAACGAGAATTAATTTCTAAGGATTCATCTGACGAAACAATAGCTTCTGAGCTGTTTGAAATTAGGAAAGAATTGAAGAAATTCAGAGATGATGCAGAAAAGTTTGCGAAGTTAAAAAAAGAGGGAAAAAAAGCTTTGCCAGAGGCTTTAAAGGCAAATTTTGATGTGATGTGGCGGCTTTGCGCAAGTGTTGGCCTTTTCATTGTATACGTAGGCGAGTTAGAATCCTGGCTGCTTGATTATGGTATTAATAGAAAATCCAGCAAGAAAAATTGGATTACAGAAGCGTTGACTGAATTGTGTGATATGGAAATAAATGACGATAAAGAACTTTGGAAATTTATTAATGAATTAAAAGTTTATTTTTCTAAGTAACCGATTATGCAAGCCCCATTATTTGGCAGAATTGATAATTGGGAAGTTTTTGCAGTGATGATTTTATATGAGCTGTTTAAAGCAAAAGGTTCAGTTGATAGTATTTGGTTTTTGCATTCCGGCAAAAATTGGCTGTAATTTCCCGGCACTATGCATCGGCAATTTGTGCCGGACTGAGATTTCTCGAAATTGCCGGAAATGTTGACCGATATCGTTCTAGAATAGGTGTTATCACATGTTGATTCTTCTCAAATTACTACATGCATGGCTGCTGCCGCCGGGTATATTTCTGCTGACAATAGCAGCCGTATATTTTTATAACCGTAAAACCAAAACGATAACGTATAATATATTGCTCAAAACTATAGCGTTATTTTTATTTCAAGTTCTATCCGGCTGGTAAAATGTAATGTTTGATAAAATATATAAACTACGTTTTAAAAATTATAAATGTTTTACATGTTCCAGTTTTGAAGAAATTGATTTTTCAAAACCGTTAAATCTTCTGATTGGAAAAAACAACTCTGGCAAATCTACCATACTGGATTTGCTGCAATATGTTTATTTGGACAATAAAAGTGAAGAAAGATATGAATTGCATAAGTTAATTGAAGACGGCACCGAATTGCAAATAGGCTATGTATTACCCGAAGAGAATACTGATAACTTAACGCTTTCGAAAGGTATTGAATTGGCTTGGTGCAGGGCTGTAACGCATGCGGAATATCTTGAGTTTATTCTTGTACAAGATGGTTGTTGGCATCCTGTAGATATTAATCCTGATAACAAGCGCCTTTTTGAAAGCGGGGTAAAGTCGGTTAATCGTAAGTTCTCTGTTTTAAATAAAGTGTGTTTCAGAAGAATGAATGCAGATCGGGACATTGTTCAGGAAAAGGAGAAGGATAATCTTAATGTTAAGGCTAACGGTGATGGAACAACTAACTTGATCAGGCGCTTTATAAACGATGCAGACTATAAAGAAAATTTGGTGGAAGAGACGCTGCTAACGGAATTAAATAAAATCATGGAGCCGGATGTGAGTTTTGAAAGAATTCGCGTACAGCAAATTGGTGAGGGCAATTCCAAAAAATGGGAAGTATTTCTTAAAGAAAAAGGTCAGAACCGTTATGCGTTATCACAAACTGGGAGTGGATTAAAAACAATCATTTTGATGCTGGTTAATTTATATTTGCTGCCGGTTTTACCGGAGAACAAGAAAAAGCATTTCGTTTTTGCATTTGAAGAGTTAGAAAATAATCTGCACCCTGCCTTGCAAAGACGGGTTTTCAATTATTTATGTGAATATGCGGATGCCAGAAAAAACGATGTCCGTATTTTTCTGACTACCCATTCTCATGTTGCCATTAACATTTTCAGTAAAAATAAAAATGCGTCTATTCATCATGTATTTAAAGTAAACGGTATTTCTGTTGTCAGGCAGATTAATAGCTATTTTGGTAATGTAGAAATTCTTGAAGACCTTGATATTCAACCAAGTGATATTCTGCAGGCAAATGGAATCATTTGGGTCGAAGGGCCGTCTGACAGGATTTATATTAAGCGGTGGCTTGACTTGTTAACGGGTGGACGGTTTAAAGAAGGACAGCATTATCAGTTTTTATACTATGGTGGCAAATTGCTTTCGCACTATGAACTTGGCGGAATCGGTGGTCAAGAAGATGATGTGACGATTACGAAAGGCCTGATAAATATCCTTACAACCAACAGGCATGCTGCTATCGTTATGGATAGTGATAAAAGAAAATCTTTTGATACAATTAATCATACGAAACAACAGGTGCAGGAAGAATTTGAAAAACATGGATTTATGTGCTGGATTACAGAAGGTAAAGAAATTGAAAATTACCTGACGGCAAAATCTATTAATGGCGCTTACGAGAAAAAAGACAGTACAGAAAAGCTTGAGAAAGATATTGGGAAATATAATCTTTTTCCAAAATACATCAAAGTTTTTGAGAAAAACTTTTCTAATGTTAAAGTCGATTTTGCCAAAAAAGTGGCTCCTTGTATCACTGAAAACGACTTCCGGTATGATTTGAAAGAGCAGATTGAAAAATTGGCGAATAACATTGAAATGTGGAATAAGATGGAGAGGTAGAAAAAAAGAGAATACATGTCTTATAAAAACGTGGGGAGTAAAAGTTACGAATACGTATTGGGTTTGCAAACTTTCTTCATGTTAAATGAAGCACGAAAGAAAGTAATTAACAGCGATAATAAATAGCAGAAGTTTTACTAAAAATAGCATATGAGAACAAATAACCAATGGGGAAGGGCAAGAAAATAGGGATTATACCATGGAATATTATGATTTAAACTACAGAACAAATCCAGAAGATAAAAAACGGCTCTACAGTAATGCACCATGGTTCTACGAGAGCTCAAATGGAAAAATGCTAATACGAAGTTTAGTTTATAGGTTTTATATAAATCCAACCAATCCAAACAGCAAAGAAAGAATGGTTAATTGCATTTTGTTCAATAAAAAGGAATTAAGTGATATATCTAATGCTGTTTCTGTTATGGAAAAATTTTTTCTTAATTCAGTTCGTTTTATAGCGGTGGAAGATGCTTATAATGAATTTCGTGATGAGCTACAAAAGCGGGCCCATCTTGGCAGCACGCTGACGATTGGGAATAAGGTAAATGTGCCGGATGACAGCGTGGTGGAAAATGGGAGGAGTATTAACTGATAGTAGTGGTTTGGAAACTGCAAGGGCGTATGTTGCGGAAATGTAAAATGAAAATGAAAATAATGTAAAACCCGGCTGACGCCGGGTTT
>Ga0256404_1002390_pt1 | contig 41613 bp, 36 predicted proteins | sample RumenRJG_01DNA_FD_185990 | JGI IMG/M metagenome (GOLD analysis project Ga0256404, IMG submission 185990) | Bovine rumen microbial communities from Lethbridge, Alberta, Canada - RJG_01 | ecosystem: Host-associated > Mammals > Digestive system > Stomach > Rumen | place: Canada: Alberta | collected... | reverse complement strand
TGTTTATATTAACAAAACGTCTCCGTCCCAAGTTTCCAGATGCTGACAGCTGTGGGACTTACTCCGTATGCTGCATAACACATTCCAGTTTCGGAATCAGCGGGCATATCCTGAAACATCAGCAAATGCTTCCGGAACTCCATTAAAATAATATAAAAAGCACAAAGAGACAGTAACTCCATGCCATTACCTCTTTTACACCTGTCCTTTCCGCTGTCCTATGTTAGAATAGATCACAATGCCTCTATATAAGGACGGATTGCCATGAATTTTATACAGAATCTGCCCCCTTTTTTCTGGGCCGGATATGACATTGTCTCTTTTCTGATTCGTATTCTCTCATTGGTGCTGATTCCGCAGCACCATGCACCGACAACGGCAACCGCATGGCTTTTTGTGATTCTGCTGTGGCCGTGGCCGGGCATTATCATCTACTCGCTTCTGGGCACAAACCTTCTGCCTTCACGCCGTCTGGAAAGGCACAATGAGGCACTGCTTCATTTCCGCGACATACGCGAGCGCATGCAGCGCCATGAACTACCCGGCACAGTCCGTGTGCAGCTGCCCGAAAGCCTCAAGGCAACGGCCAGCCTGGCAGAACACCTGGGGTACATGAACGCTGTAGGCGGAAATTCGGTTCAGTACATCACAGACGCCGGCGAGTTCATCGACACGCTTGTGCGAGAGATTGACGCTGCACAGAGCGAGATCAGCCTGCTCTACTACATTTTCGTCGATGATGACATGGGACGCAGAGTGATTGACGCATGTATCCGCGCGGCAGAACGCGGAGTAGTTGTGCGGCTGCTCGTGGACTCGGTGGGTTCAAGAAAATTCCTGCGCGGCATCGGCACAAAGCAGCTGCGCGAAGCCGGCGCTTCCGTAGTTGAAGCGCTCCCCGTGCGCATCTACCGTGCCAAGGCAGCAAGGTTTGATCTGCGGAATCACCGCAAGCTGGCTCTCTTTGACCGCAGGACAGCCATCACAGGATCACATAATGTCACGGAACCAAGTTACGGCCGTTCTGACCATATGATGTGGAAGGACGTGAGCCTGCTTATCCGCGGCGCGGCTGTGAAACAGCTTGAAAGCGTCTTCATCGAAGACTGGTACGTTGAAACAGGTAAAATTCTTGACACGCCGCATCTTTTCACGGAACCGGTGGAAAATTTCGGCACAGCGTGCCTGCAGACTGTTCCGAGCGGACCTTCTTACCAGACAGAAAACTATCAGCGTCTGATCATTGCTTCGATTATCGGCGCCAGAGAGCAGGTAACCATCACAACTCCCTATCTGATCCCTGACGTCGGGCTTCTTCAGGCAATCGAAGTGGCCCGGCTGAAAGACGTCAGAGTCAGGCTGGCCATCCCGGCAAAATCCGATCAGATCATTGTAGGGTATGCTTCCCGCGCTTATTACGAGGATTTTCTGCGCCGCGGCGTTGAAGTTTATCTCTACAGCAAGGGTCTTCTGCATGCAAAAACAGTCACCATTGACGATGATCTTGCATTTGTCGGCTCAAGCAATTTCGACATCCGTTCGTTTGCGCTCAATTTCGAACTGAACATCATCCTCTACGGCAGCCAGGAAAACTTCGGCATCCAGCGCATACAGGAACGTTATATCAAAGATTCAGAACGGCTTGACGAAAAAAAGTGGCTGCTGCGCGGGCACGTTTCCATCGCTCTCGAATCCGTCACAAAGCTGCTGAGTCCGCTGCTTTGACCTCTGCGGAAAGTTTTTCTCAGCAAAACAAATCTTATCAAAACTGTACAATTTATCGCGGTTCATTTATAATGAGCATAGTAAAATCTTCCCTAAAGGAGCTGTCACAGATGATTACAAAGGATATGCTGATCGGCGACATTGTGGAAAAGTACCCTCAGGTTGTTCCCATTATCATGATGTCCGGCATGGGCTGCATCGGCTGTGCTATCGCTGCTTCCGAAACACTCGAAGAGGGCTGCACTGCCCACGGCGTTGACGCCGATGACCTCGTCAGCGCATTGAATGACGCACTGAAAGAAAAAACTGCGGCCGAATAGGCTTTCACGCTGCAGAAACAGCAGAAAAACTCCGAAAAAACAGAGCGGTGATATATATGCCCGCTGCCGTTTTTCCGGAGTTTTTTCTTCTTATTTTGTCTGCTCCTTCGAAAGGCGCTGTTCAAGCGCCGCAGCGATCCGACCGGCGGCATGTCCGTCGCCGTAAGGATTTTTCGAGGCAGACATACTCTGAATCCGCTTTTCGTCGTCCATCAGGGCTGAGAAACGCTCCATGGCGGTTTGCGGATCGTTGCCAAGAAGGGTGACGATGCCGGCTGCAACGCCTTCAGGGCGTTCTGTGACGTTGCGGACAACCGCAACCGGCACGCCGAGCGAGGCGCCTTCTTCCTGCAGACCGCCAGAGTCTGTCAGAATCAGGGTGCTGCGGGCAAGCAGAGCAGCCATCTGCCCATATTCCAGGGGATCAAGAAGTATTACGTTGGAAAGGCCGGTCAGCGGCGGCACCACTGCTTCACGCACCACGGGATTGAGATGAACGGGGAAAACAAAGGTCCAGCGGCCATGCCGGCGGGCCGTCTCTGCGAGTTTTTCCGCCAGCGGCCGCAGAACCGGCCAGTTCTCGCGGCGGTGCAGTGTCACAGTCACAACACGGCCCTGCAGGGGCACCTGATCAGGAAGTTTTCCCTGTCTGGAAGCAAAAAGGATGGCATCAACTGCCGTCTGTCCGGTTACAAAGATTTTCTCTGCCGGAACCCCGCTTTTCAGCAGGTTGCTCTCGGCCCCCTCTGTCGGCGCAAAGAAAGTGTCGCAGAGTGCATCGGTCAGCACACGGTTGGCTTCCTCGGGAAAAGGTTCTGCAAGTGAACCGCTGCGGAGGCCCGCTTCCACGTGCCCCACAGGGATATGCTCAAGAAAGGCGGCCCACGCGGAAACAAACGTGGTCAGCGTGTCGCCGTGCACAAGCACATAATCGGCTTTCAGTTCGCGAAAAGCGGCCGCAGCCTGCGGCAGTATGCGCGCCGCAAGTTCGGGCAGCGTCTGCCGGTCGGTCATGACCTCAAGATTTCGCGCTGCAGGCACGTGAAAAATCTCGAGTGCCTGTTCGAGCTGGGTTTTATGCTGTCCTGTCAGCAGCACAACCGGCTCAAGCGATGCGCTCTTTTTCAGTTCAATATAAACCGGTGCCATTTTGATCGCTTCCGGCCGCGTGCCGAAGGCAAGTACCACTCTTTTTTTCATCGTTCCGCACCTCTTTCTGCGGTCCTATTATACACAATCTGCCGGCTGTTTTATCAGCCTGCGGCTCTGCGAGTACGGAAAACGCTCTGTTCCTGAAAAAGCCGGCAACTTTTCCAGCGTGCCGTAAAACAGAAAAGGCAGACATTCAGCGCTTTATAAAACTGAATGTCTGCCTTTTCATGTTTGCTGAAGCAGGACGGCAGCGCTCAGCTGCCGGTCCTTATTGCACCGTTCAGTGCTTGCTGACGATATCCTTGATTTTCATCAGCTGGCTTGTGGTCGAACGCTGCTGTTCGTCCAGCTTCATCGAGATGTACTTGATCGTCTCGGTGTAATTGGGAATCATGATGTGCTCAAGGGCGTTGACGCGGCGGCGGGTGCGCTCTATTTCAGAGGACATGAGAGCTACCGCCTTTTCATCGGCTGCAAGCTGAAGAAGTCTCGGGATGATCTTTGAGAAATCTTCAAGGGCAATATCAAGGCTTGCCGGCGTTGTTGCCATGCCGTAGTTGAATGTGCTGCCCTCCTGGTGGACTTCATACTGGGGCACCATAACGCTCATTACATTGCGTGTGGTCACATCAAGGGTGCAGGTGCTGCCGGAAATCATCAGTGCCTGTTCCAGCATGGCAGGGAGCGTCTGTGCACGGGCCATCAGAAAACTCTGGTAGCAGGCCTGAAGCTCGCCTTCGACCTTCTCGCGGGCCGCCTTCACAGCTCTGGCTTTCTCAAGGAACGCCTTGATCAGGGCGTCCTGCTTGTCCTTCAGCAGTTTATGGCCGCGCTCTGCAACGGCGAGACGTTTTTTCAGCCTTGAAAGCTCCATACGGTTGGGGTTCACGTTGATGCGTGCCATCGCAATCCCCTCCCCTTAAGCCTTAGCCTCTGTCTTGTCTTTTTCCTTCAGCGGCATCAGGTACTTCTCGATGTACTTCTCCTTCACGCGCTTGAGTTCCTTCACGGGAACCCTGGTCAGAAGCTTCCAGCCAAGCGACAGTGTCTGTTCGATGGTGCGGTTCTCGTACTCTCCCTGACGGACATACTGATCTTCAAACTGCGTGGCAAACTCGGCAAATGCCTTGTCGTCCTCGCTCAGGGCACTGTCGCCGAGGATAACGGCCAGTTCCTTGGCTTCCTTGCCGCGAGAGTAAGCGGCGAAGAGCTGGTTCATCAGGTCGGCATGATCCTCACGGGTCTTGCCCTCGCCGATGCCCTTATCCTTCAGACGGGACAGTGAGGGCATGACGTCCACCGGCGGATAAATTCCGTTGTGGTGCAGCGTGCGGCTCAGAATGATCTGCCCTTCGGTGATATATCCTGTAAGGTCAGGGATCGGGTGGGTCTTATCGTCCTCAGGCATGGTCAGGATGGGAACCTGCGTGATGGAACCGGTGCTGCCCTTCACGCGGCCTGCGCGCTCATACATGGTGGCAAGGTCGGTGTACAGGTAGCCAGGATAGCCGCGGCGTCCGGGAACTTCCTTGCGGGCTGCTGAAACTTCGCGCAGAGCCTCGCAGTAGTTTGTGATATCGGTCATGATGACCAGTACGTGCATGTTCTTCTCAAATGCGAGATACTCAGCCGCCGTAAGCGCCAGTTTCGGCGTGAAAATACGCTCGATGGTCGGGTCGTTTGCAAGGTTGATGAACATGACTGTGCGGTCAAGGGCGCCGGTCTTGCGGAAGTCTTCCATAAAGAAGGACGCTTCTTCAAAGGTGATGCCCATTGCTGCAAATACAACGGCGAATTTCTCTGATCCGCCGCCGATGACGTTGGCCTGACGTGCAAGCTGTGCAGCCATGCGGTTGTGAGGAAGCCCGGAAGCTGAGAAAATAGGCAGCTTCTGTCCGCGGACCATGGGGTTCATTCCGTCGATGGTGCTGATGCCGGTCTGGATGAACTCATTGGGATAGTCGCGCGAATAGGGATTCATCGCCAGCCCGTTCACGTCAAGTTTCTTCTCGGGAATAATGGGGGCGCCGCCGTCAATGGGATCGCCGCGGCCGTTGAACACACGGCCGAGCATGTCCTCAGAGACAGGCAGTTCCAAAGCTTTCCCAAGGAAGGTCACTGCTGTTTTATCGGTATCAAGGCCTTCTGTGCCTTCAAACACCTGCACGACAGCGCTCTTGGAATCGGTGACCAGGACGCGGCCGCGGCGGTGGCTTCCATCAGGGAGCTCAATTTCGACCAGCGAATCATAAGGAACGTCATTGACGCACTCCACTGTCAGAAGGGGGCCTGAAAGCCCTGCTATGGTTCTGTACTCAACGGGCAGTTTCATTTATTTATCGCCTCCTGCTGCAAGAAGCTGTGCAATTTCGTTTTTCATTTCGTCTTCAAGGGCGTCAATCTGTCCAAGGTCTTTTTCGCTGACCATGCCCATACGGGCTATTTTTTCGCGCACCGGCAGGTTGAAGAGCTTGTTCATGTCAGCGCCGCTCTGAAGCGCCTGAAGTCCCTCATGATGGAACTTCAGTATGGTGGTCAGCATCTTGAACTGTTTCTCCATGGACGTATAGGTGTCAATGTCGTTGAACGCGTTCTGATGCAGGAAATCCTCGCGCAGGGACTTCGCAGTCTCCATGGTCATGCGCTCATTCTTTGACAGGGCATCTATGCCGACCAGCTGAACGATCTCCTTCAGTGAATCTTCCTCTTCAAGGATCTTCATGGCTTCGACGCGCGAAGGAGTCCACTCGGCATCAAACTTGGCATCCCAGTATTCATCGAGCTTGTTTGTGTAAAGTGAATAGCTGGTCAGCCAGTTGATGGCCGGGAAATGGCGCTGATAGGCCAGGTTTGCATCCAGTCCCCAGAAGACCTTTGTGACGCGCAGCGTATTCTGCGTAACGGGCTCTGAAAGGTCGCCGCCGGGAGGTGAAACGGCACCGATGACAGAGACTGAGCCTTCACGGCGGTCTTTGCCGAGGCAGATGGCGCGCCCGCCGCGCTCATAGAACGCTGCCAGACGAGAACCCAGATAGGCAGGATAGCTTTCCTCGCCGGGCATTTCCTCAAGGCGTCCGCACATTTCACGCAGTGCCTCAGCCCAGCGGCTCGTGGAGTCGGCCATAAGGGCGACGGAATATCCCATGTCGCGGTAGTATTCGGCAATGGTGATGCCGGTGTAGACACTGGCCTCACGGGCTGCCACAGGCATGTTGGAAGTGTTGGCGATCAGAACGGTGCGCTTCATCAGCGGCTGGCCGGAGCGGGGATCCTTCAGTTCGGGGAACTCACGCAGAACGTCGGTCATTTCGTTGCCGCGCTCGCCGCAGCCGATGTAAACGACCACCTGAGCCTCAGCCCACTTGGCGAGCTGATGCTGAATGACTGTCTTGCCTGATCCGAAAGGACCGGGAACGCAGGCCGTGCCGCCCATGGCAATCGGGAAGAATGTATCAATGACTCTCTGGCCGGTTGTAAGGGGGGTAACGGGCGGGAGTTTCTGCAGAACAGGACGCTCAATGCGCACGGGCCAGCGGCGGAGCATGGAAATGTTGTGCTTTGACTTTCCGTCGTCAATGACCGCAATCGTCTGTTCAATGTTGAACTCGCCCGACTCAATGGAAACCACTTTGCCGCGGATGCCGTTGGGCACCATGATGCGATGCTCAACAAGCACCGTTTCCTGCACGACACCGAGGATATCGCCTTCGCTGACTTCATCGCCGACGCTGACTCTCGGTTCAAAGTTCCAGAGCTTCTCGTGGTCAAGAGCCGAAACTGTAATACCTCTGGCAATAAATACACTGTGTGAAGCTTCCTCAATGGCCTTCAGCGGGCGCTGAATTCCATCGTAGAACTGCTCAATCAAACCAGGACCAAGTTCGACGCTCAGGGGTTCGCCGGTGCACACAACGGGCTCACCGGGACGGAGGCCAGTGGTCTCCTCGTAGACCTGAATTGAAGCGAGATCCCCGTCCATTTCAATGATCTCGCCGACCAGGCCGCTATCGCCAACGCGGGCAACTTCGTGCATGCTCGCGCCGGTCATACCCTTCGCGACGACCAGAGGTCCGGATATACGTTCAATAGCACCTTTTACTTTGTTATCCGTGGCCAAACAAATCGCCTCCAGGTCAATTAACTATTTTTCTGCAAAGATGTCCATGCCTACAGCGCGTTCAACGCTGCTGCGCACTGAGCTGAGTCCCACGCCGATGGATCCGCGGATGCCGGGGATGGGGATAATGCTCGTGGAATAATGCTGGACAAGGTCATCAATCAGCGCTGACTGCGCAACGTAAAACTGCTCTTCAACAAAGACGACGCCGTAATCTTCCTGGGCCAGACGGCGGACTTGGTCTGCCGTTTCTTCACTGCTGCTTACAGGAACCGGGCGTACGCCTGCTGCCTGAAACGGGAGCACTGTATCGTATGACCCCACAGCCGCCATTTTCTTTCTTTCGGCCTTAGCGGACATTGCGCAGCAACCCCCTTATAATGTCTTTCCCGACGCCGTTGGACACGGAAACGAGAATGACCCTCAGATTTTTAGCTTCAATTTCCTTGATCCACAGATAACGGATCACATTTGCTGGTTCAAAGGCGCTGTAACGGCTCTTTGCGATGATGCCTGTGACAAAATTGTCAAGGTTCTTCTCGTACTGCACAAGCTGTTCGCTGAAGTTTCCGCCTTCAGAGAACGGTGTCAGCAGAACGCCGATGTCAGCAAAGGCAAGAAGCCTGCCCCAGTTTTCCACGGGCTCGGCCACAAGCGGCAGCAAACGGTTGAGCGGCACATTGCCGCCGTCGTGAAGGAACTCAGCGGTAGAACTGTGATCCATGTCAATGCGGCTCAGCCGCAGCAGTGTTTTCAGGTTTTCACCGTCAATGCGGCTGCGCACCCATTCTGTCACCTGAGGCATATTCAGCTGTTCCGCAGCTTTCAACAAAGCTTGGAAATAGACTCTGTCGAGTATTTTTTCGACAGCGAGCGCGTTGTGATTCTGCTCCCATGCCGAGAGGGCTTCAGGGATCGCCTGATCGAATCCGTACGGAAGTTCCCAGTATTCTTCGCTCTCAATGGCAGCTGTCAGTTTTTCAATGTCGATACTGCCAAGGGGCGTCAGCAGGTCAGTGCGGCGTTTTTCACCGCCGGCTTCCGCGAGGAACTGACTCTTCAACAGCGTCTTGACGTTGTGTACGTCATAGATCAGCCGCAGCAGAGATATAAGTTCCTTGTCGGGAACAAAGTTTTCCGCATCGGTATAGCTGTGCAGCAGCTCGGCCTCAATGGCCCTGTCATACTCTGCCGGAGACTTCAGATCCATCAGCCATGCCGAATAGGAAGTTTCGTTCAGTACTTTGACCGCAGCCTCCAGAGTGTCGCATTCAATCAGTCTCTGAAGGACGGAATCATCAAGCAGACGGTTCTCAAGCGCCCTCAGACGCGCTACAGCGTAACCATACCGCTCCTTCGGGGCCATGATCACACCACCTATTCCGCGTCAAACAGGCGTTTGACAACGTCGGACTCCAGGTCATCCTCAAGCCAGCGGACCAGGGTATCCAGCGAGCAGTTCACGCTGATTCTGCCGCGGCGGAGTATGAAGCCCGCTTCGATATCTGCTTTTTCAGCGGACAGAGTCAGTTTTCTGCCCTTCGCAGCATTGTACTTGTCAAGCCATGATTTGTTCATGCGCTTCTCTTTCCCGCTGACGAGCAGTTCCTCGTCTCCGCTGCTCACAGCCTGATCAAGAAGTTTTTCCATGAACGCAAGATATTTATCGTCAGAAAGTTTGCAGAGACGCTCAAAAGCCTGTCTGAAACTCTGTTCAATCAGTTCGCGCTTTGCGCCGAGCTTGATTTTCTTCACATCAAGGTTCGCGATGATCTCAGCACGGCGGCGGACTTCAGGAGCCTCAGTTTCAAAAAGATCATCATAGTACTTTTTGTTCTGGGCGATCTGTGCATCCGCGTCCTTGTTCAGCGCTTCTGCCTGTTTTCTGGCGTCGTCAAGCAGTTTTGCGGCCTCATCGGCGGCATCCTGCTCGATTTTCTTTCTGATGTCAGCAAGTGCCATGGTCAGCCCAGGCTTACAGAACGATGCCGTTCATAAGAAGGATGCTGACGAGGAGTGAAAGCACCGCGTATGTTTCAACCATTGCGGGGAGAATAACGGCCTTTCCGGCTTCACCGGGCTGCTTGGCAATCATCTGAATGCAGGCAGCGGAAGTTTTGCCCTGAGAAATGGCCGAAATCCATCCGCCGAGGGCGATGGGAAGGCAGGCAAACATAATGGCAAGGCCGTGCACCCAGTCGCAGGAAACGGCAGAACCGCCGACCAGACCGACTTTCAGCATGGCAAAGAACGCAATCAGCAGGCCGTAAATGCCCTGAGTGCCGGGCAGAGCCTGAAGCATAAGGACAAGACCGAATTTTCCGGGATCTTCAGTCATGACACCGGCGCCGACTTCACCGGCAATACCCACACCGATAGCTGAGCCGATGCCGGCCAGACCGGCGGCAAGAGCCGCGCCTAAAACAACGAGTGCAATACCAAGGTAATCCATAAAAATGACACTCCCCTCAAATTTTAGGTTTCAGAATCCGAAGCGGAACTACTTGTTCGCGCTGTCAGAAAGATTAACGTACTTCGTCTTATAGCAGAACGGGTTGAAGGCAGTTCCGCCGCTGCTGTAAAACTTTCCGAAGAACTCCACGTACTGCAGACGCAGCGGGTGGACAAAAGCGCCGAGAATATTGATGACCATGCTGAAAACATGGCCGCCGAAGAAGATCAGAATGCCGATGATCCAGCCCACATATGCCATACCGCCGCAAAGCGTCGACATCATGTTGATGATCATGGCCACGGCGCCGCCGACCAGCCCCAGGGCAAGCAGACGGCTGTAGCTCAGCACATCGCCCAGATAGCTTGTAACGCTGTAGAGGCTCAGCACGCCGGAAGTCAGCTTGCTGAAAATTCCTTTTTTCGCGCGTCCCTGCGTCAGCACCAGAATAGCAGCGCCCGCAGCGGACATCCATTTGCCGGCAGGCAGCAGATCTGGCGCTGCGAAGGAACCGGCCCCGAAAATCAGAAGCCCCGTCAGCAGCACAAGCCATCCGCCCTGATCCGCAAAGGCTGCAAAATAATGCCCGTCACGGATATTGCCGTAGGCGGCAAGCAGAATTCCGTAGAAAATATGGATAATCCCCAGCCCGAGTGAAATGCCCAGCACCAGCATGGGATTCTGCATCGGCTCAATCAGCGTGAAGAAGTTCTTGACCGGACGGAAGAAACTCAGGAACGGGAAGGCGTCAAACATATCGCCCATCCAGCTTCCAGTGATCGCCCCGTAAAGAATTGTGGCAATGCCGCAGTATTTCACCAGAATCAGCACCTGCCTGATATTGTCGGGCATCTTTCTGTACTTTTTCAGGAAATACAGCGCAATGGCTGTGATTATAGCGCCGTATCCCGCGTCGCCGTAGCACATGCCGAAGAAGATCAGGAAAAACGGCATCATCGGGAACGAAGGATCAACAGAACCATACGTCGGCGCCCCGTAAAGCATGGTCAGCATCTCAAACGGCTTCGCGCACTCAGGGTTTTCCAGGACAATGGGAGGATTGTCATCCTTCCCCGGCTTGGAAAGCCGCAGCTCAATGTCCTTTTCAAAAGGCGCCAGCGTGTCCCGCAGAGCCTTTTCCTCAGCCTCGGGAATCCAGCCCTGGAACAAAACTGCCTGGCTGGTGTGCACGCTTTCGTCCTCGGCGTCCTGACGCGTCTTCATGCCAGTCAGATAATCGCCCATACGGCGAATCTCGTCCATATGCGAATCCGCAAAAGACTTCAGCCAGCCTTCGTAATACTTTTCTTCCTTGTCAAGCGCCGCAAGATGATCGGAAACTTTTTTCAGCTCTTCGTCAGCCGTTCCTGTCAGAGACGCAGGAATATCAATCTTGCTGATGCTGTGCTTCAGACAGAGCTCCTGCACGTCATCGGCGCGGGAACGCAGATAAAAAGCGCTTGCCCACGCAATGCCGGTGCTGTCCTTCTTCTGAGGCAGGCAGACTTCGCATTCGCCGTCGGCGCCCAGTGCCCCGTCCAGGGCTTTTTTCCACGCCTGCAGATCTTCTGCACGGCCTGTGCCGAGAAAACCGGTCACTGTCTCACTGCCTTCGGTGATCATCGAAAAAGGCGCCTTGAACGACTGCAGCTTTGTCAGCGTCTGCTTCAGCGCTTTCGACTGCTGAACGTCAGAACGAAGCTCAGTCAGACGGCGTTCTCTTTTCCGCACTTCAGCCGCAAGATCAGGAATGCTTACCCTGCTGTCCAGTTCAGCAAGATGAGCCATGCTGACGTCGTCGCGTTCGCCCAGCATGCGGGCGAAACCGCCCACAGGATCCTTGTAATAGGGAGCCAGATAACGGGTCAGATAGGTTACGTCATTCAGTTCTGAGGCATAATCGCGGCTTTTTTCGGCCGGACGCACGGAATCACTGTCCTGGGCACTGCCCTCAGCCGGTGAAATCTCGCAGATTCCCTTCGACTGCAGCACTGCCAGCACGTCATCGACGGCTGAGCGATGGACAAACAGTTCTATTTTTTTAACGCTCGCAACGGCCATATCGAGACACCACCTCTTCAGCTAACCACTGAGCCGTTTTCTTTACAGCTCCGCCATGATCCTCAACGAATTTGGCGGCTTCGACCTTGCCCTGGTCAACCGTCTCGGCGGATTTTTTCTCCGCTTCGGCTTCGACCTGACTGATGCGCTTGCGGTAGTCGCGGAACTGGGCCTGTTTGGCTTCCTTCACGCGGAGAGCCGCGGAATTGCGCGTTTTCGTAACAAGATCCAGAGCTTCGGCTTTGGCATCAGCCACTTTTTTGGCCGCCGCAGCTTCAACTCCGCGGATCTCATCTGTAAGATTGGTTGACATGCGTTCACCTCCTTCATAAACTTCTCTGTTAAAAAGTGCATACTGCACGTGCTGCCGTTGAATGTTTCGTGATATGCTTCACTATTGCTCCGATTTAAACAATACACCCCGCTGAATTTCAGCCGCGCGTGTATCGCGGCCGACACATGCCGTGTACTTTGAAATTCAGGCGGCGCGTATCAATACTTATAAATTTTAGATTCTAAGTATGCCGATGTCAACATACACGACCGCGTATTTGTCTTTCTCCTTTATTCCCAAATTGCGTAAAAAGAGAAGTTCTGATAGCTTTGAACCTGCGGCATCGGCAGAAGCCGGGAACAAAAACGCCGCTGCACTGGCGGCATGGAATTGCACATATTTTATTCTGCGTTTTCAGTTCTGAGTCCTCTCTGCAGAAAAAAACCATGTGAAAAATTATTATATTCATCAAAATACACAAAAACATGCGGATGAACCTCGCACTTTTTTCCTGTATGATTCCCGCGTTTCTGCCCTGCGGCGAAATCGCAGCACATTTTAATATACCACACAGCGATAAAAACACATCGGCAAAAGCCGCATCTTTCAATACGTAAAATCACCAGTATTGTTCTGCTCTGCATTCATCCTCACGCAGAAACAAATCAAAAGCGTCGTTTTAAGATAAATTAAATAAAATCAAGGGTTTACTTATTCTCAATTTGAATAAAAATGCACATTGTTATAATTTATACGAAAAACAAGCCAGTTTTTTCATGCAAAATAACAGCAGACAGATGAAGCATCAAAATGTCTGCTTTTCATGGCACAGCCGTGCCATGAGCATTTCCCGCAGAACAATCACGCCTCAGGGCGCAGGCTGCGGCCGGAGCGGATAAACCGGACGGCATGCCGGAACAAATACGCCGGAAGGCACCTGCTGACGGCACCTCCCGGCGTGTTTGCTTTATTTCAGAAAAAACGATTAATTCAAATGGAGCGGGCAACGGGAATCGAACCCGCGACCCTCAGCTTGGGAAGCTGATGCTCTACCAACTGAGCTACGCCCGCAGAACGACGTTATTATACGACGCGTCCGTGTTTCACGCAAGGCACAAAAATTCAGTGCATTTCAGTCAGCCGGTAGCCGGCAAATTCCTCTGCGACAGCGCGGCGCAGTTCCTCGTTCGTACAGTAATCGAGTGCAGTCCAGGCCATGCACTTTGCCGCATCCAGAAGGGCATCAAAAGCCATGGGCGTGCGGGCACATTCTTTGAACTTCTCTGTGTGAAACACAAGGTCATCAGGGCCGATTTTATGATACGGAGCAATGACCGGAACCGCATACCCCACATTAGCCATGTCCCATCCGAAAGACTGAGTGTCTGAGGGAATGTAATCAATGCCGAGACGCTTCATCGCTGTGCCGTAGGATGCTGCCAGCGCGTGGTTGGGGCGCAGGGGGTAATCGACTGTTTTCGGCTCGTGGATTTCAACCTGACAGCCGATCATCATGGCCGCCCCCTTCGCGGCGTTCTTCATGCACACCACCAGTTTTTCAAGCTCCGAGGGCGTTTCCGTGCGCATGTCGGCCCGCAGTGCGCAGCGTTCAGGCACAGTGTTTGCCGAAGTGCCGCATTCCGTGATTACTGCATTGAAGCGGGTGCCCGGCTCAAACTGCTGACGCAGGGCGTTCATGCCCGTCAGAAAGCATTCAGCGGCTGAAAGCGCGTTGATGCCGCGCTGCGGTTCGCCCGAGTGAGCGCCCTTTCCGATAAAGACAAGGTCATACCGCGAAACGCTGGCAAGGCGGCGCTCAAGCACGCTCTGCGGGCCGGCATGGGCGATCATCGCAATGTCAAGACCGTCAAACGCTCCGTCGCGGAGCATAAAAACCTTTCCCGAACTGCCCGTCACTCCTGCCTCTTCAGAGGGCGTGCCCAGAACACGGATCTCCGCACCGCCGAAGAATTCACTGAGCGCCGCCGCAGCCCCTGCCGCTGCTACGGAAAACAGATTGTGCCCGCAGCCGTGTCCGAACGGCAGAGCGTCGTACTCAGAGCAGAATCCCACGTGAAAGAGCCCTTCGCCTCTGCGGGCAATGAAAGCCGTGTCCAGAGCACCGACACCGCGCTGAACGGCGAATCCGCGTTTTTCAAGCCAGCCGGAAAGAAGGCTGCTGGCAAAATGTTCAGTATAGCCGATTTCAGGGTGATTCCAGATCTGAAGCGAGAGATCAGAAAGCTCAGGCTTCATTGAATCCAGACGGCCGAAGATCTTCTGTATAAGTTCAGTATCCATTTCAGCCTCTACCCTACATAAACACGGCAGCACCGGGGCCGAGAGGCAGCTTCAGCCATGTCCACACAATCGCCAGCAGCACCCAGAACAGCATGAACAGCGCCGCAAAAGGCAGCATGACTGACACGAGCGTGCCGTAGCCGGCACGGCGGTCATAGCGCTGGAACAGTGTGATCATATAAGGCATAAACGGCTCAAGCGGCGAAATCGAGTTCGTCACAGAATCTGCAATGCGGTACAGCGCCGTCGTGTAATAAGGCGACCAGCCGATGCGCATGAACATCGGCACGCAGATGGGCGAAAGGATGGTCCACTTTGCCGAGGCGCTGCCGATAAGGAAATTCACGCACGAGCAGAACAGAATGAACAGTATCAGCAGTGAGATGCCGCTCATGCCGGATGATGCGATCCAGTCAGACCCCTTGACGGCAATCCACAGGCCAATCTTGGAATAATCAAACAGGTAGCAGAACTGCGCCGCAAAGAAGCACAGCACGATGAAGCTCCCCATGCTTGACATGGAGCGGGACATCATCTTCGCCACGTCGGAAGATTTTCTGATGGTCCGCGCGCCGATGCCGTAGGCCACGCCTTCCACAAGGAACCAGACTGTCAGGATCGCAAGAATGCCGGAAAGGAACGGAGAAGGCACAATGGTATGCTTTACAGGATCGCGGAGAATGCCGTTGGCGGGAATAATGGTCAGCAGAATTAGGGCAATGTAGACAAGGCACGCCCAGCCTGCATAGCGGAGGCCGCGTTTTTCGTTCTCGCCCACCTCGACTGTCGTGCTTTCGTGGGCAGCCTCATCTGATGCCATGTCCGGCGTCCACTTTCCCAGACGGGGTTCCACGAACTTTCTGCACGCAATGACCCCGGCGGCAGTCAGCACAATCGTGGAAGCGAACATGAAATACCAGTTTCCCGCCACATTGAGCTTCACAGACGGGTCGATGATCTGCGCCGAGCGTTCTGTAATGCCGAGCAGCATGACATCCGTAGGGGTCACAAGAAGGTTTGCGCTGAGCCCCGCGGCCACGCCGGCAAAGCCGCACGCGGCACCGGCCAGAGGGTGACGTCCCAGTGCGCGGAACACGACAGCCCCCAGCGGAGGAATAATCACGAAAATCGGCGAGGAAGCAAGATTGCCGCAGATGCCCACCAGCATGACAATTGCCGTGACCAGCGTCGGCGAAGCGCCGCCGATGGCACGGGTGACGCCGGTTTTCATCAGACCGGACTCGTCACACACGCCGATTCCGATCATGCAGGTCAGCACCGCGCCGAGCGGAGTGAACCGCGTCAGGTTCTTCGAGATGTTGGCAAGGAACCATTTCAGCCCCTCGGCTGAAAGCATGTTGACGATGGCCACATCCTTGCCGGTTCCCGGATGCCTGACCGTCATTCCCGACATGCAGGCGCTCACAACCAGAGTCACCGCAATCAGAAACAGGAAGATGAAGATCGGGTGGGGGATTTTATTGCCCACGCGCTCAATAAATCCGAGGAAACCGCCCTTGCTGACACTTTTTGCCGAATCCGTCATGCTCAAACTCCCTTTCATTTATTAAAAAATAACTGTAAATTTAAACATGATAAATTTTAGCGGCAGTTTTATACCGTGTCAATGCAAGCATATGCATGACATTACATAAATCAGATTTATTTTTTAACAAAGAAAATGTCAGGGTAAAAAAATCAGCAGGCATATCTGCGGAAAGCATCCCGTCCCGCACATGCCGGTATGTCATTTGCAGATGCTCAGCGCAGAAAAAACAGGAATGCCGCTGCACGGCATTCCTGTTTTTCAGACTGTAAGCCTTTTACCGGCCGCTGACCGGATAAAAGTTATGCTTCAGGGTGAGACTTCTTCCAGAGCCTGTCAGCCTCAGGCTTCCACGCTGCCGCGTAGGGAGCGCATTTTGCGCACAGCTGCTCCGCAGACTCGGGGCTGAGCATATCAGTACTTCTGGCTCCCGATTCCTTCACGATTTTGACGAGCATCTCCGGATTTTCAAGCATCGGGCAGGGCTGAAGGTAGTTTTTATTGAACGGCTGTGCCGTCTGGTACGCCCGGAAAAGGGGCTGCTTCAGGCAGTCAAGAAGGCTCATTTTGCGGATGTTGGCCCCTGAATAATGAACAAACGCGCAGGGCTCAACGTCGCCGTTGGCGTTGATGTGGCAGTAGCACTTGCCGCCGGCCACACAGCCGTGCACAAATTCACCGTCGTTCTGGAAATCAACAAGGAAAAGCGGTTTTCCGCCTTCCCAGCCGCGCGTCTCACGGATGCGCCTGCAGACATATTCGCGCTGTTCAGGCGTGGGCAGCAGATCAACGGCCGCATCAGTTCCCACAGGCATGTAGTGGAAGTACCAGGAGAACGAAACGCCCTTGCTGACCAGAAAATCAAAGAACTCGTCACTGGTGACAGCCTTGTAATTCTTTGAGGTATAGCAGACGGATGAGCCGTAGAACAGGCCGTTTTTATACAGAAGATCCATGGCAGCCATGATTTTTTTAAAGGTGCCGCTGCCGCGGCGCTGGTCAGTCGCCTCTTCAAGGCCTTCAACGCTGATGGCAGGCACGATGTTTCTGCATTTTTTCATGCCGTCGCAGAATTCCTGATCGATCAGGGTTCCGTTGGTGAAGATCATGTAGCCGTTGTCAGGATGAGCCTCAGCGAGACGGAGAATGTCATGCCGGCGCACCATCGGCTCGCCTCCGGTCATCAGGAACTCATGGATACCCAGCTCGTTGGCCTGCGTCACAAGGTCATCCATCTCGTCGTAGGTGAGGTTCAGCGTTTTCTTATATTCGGCGGCCCAGCAGCCGATGCAGTGAAGATTGCAGGCGCTCGTGGGATCAAAAAGGATTGCCCACGGAATAGATATGCCCAGCTTTCTGCTGTTGCGCCGTGTCCTGCGGTACCCCGAAAAAGCGCCCTCATAGCCGAAGGACATGATGATTCCCTTCAGATAGTCTGCGCCAAGCCGGGAGAAAAGGTCATCAAAGTATTTCTGCCACTTTCCGCCTTGTCCCAGAGCGGTGCGGAGCTTTTCATAAACTTCTGGCTTCCACTCGTCGCCCATGACCTTTTCCAGTGCGTTGACAACGCCGACATATCCTTCGCCGCGGTTTGACCCCGCTTTTTTCATCAGCGCATTCAGCGCTGTTTCAAAAAGTTTACGTTCCGCGGCATGTGCCAGATCTGCCATTCCCATCCGCCTCCTGTAAGCCGACATTTTTGGCTATGGCAATTTTATACACGACAGCGCAATAATTAATATTATACATTAAACCGAAAATTTACAAGATCATTATTCCAAAGTTGCCAATTTTTAATAGTATTGCTATGATATGTAATGTATTTAAAAGAAATAAATGCGTAAAAACTTTAATACAGGGAAAAGAAACCACAGGGGGGAATTGACTGTGCCTCAGGAAGACCGACGCGGCGACAAAACGCGCAGGACGCTGAAACGGGCACTTATCGCCATTCTGCAGACAAAGCCCTTTGAGGACATTCTTGTCAAGGACATCTGTCTCGGCGCCTGCGTAAGCAGGGTTACGTTCTACAACTATTATAACGATAAAACCGATCTGTTGAAAGAGATATTCAGCGACATGGATCAGGATCTGAGCAGCCGCCTTGCGCAGAAAGGCGTCAGCTTCAGCGGGGAGCAGCCGCCGTCCGAGATTTTTGCCGAAGTGATCAGCAGCATCATTGAAATAAACAAGGAAACGCGTCTGTCCTTTGCCAACATGGAACTTGCAGGCAACTCTGAGGTGCTTTCCATGTATTTTCATTTTCTCGTCAAGAACACCGCTGAAGTCCTTGAAAAACTCAGCGGCGTTCTGAAACCGAACTACCCTCTCGACCGGCTCGCCGTGTTCATCGTCTTCGGCCTGTACGGATACCTTCATTGCGATACCCAGACTAAGGACGAAAAGCCGGAAAAGGTTGTCGAGTCTGCGGAACGGCTCGCGGCTGATCTGATCAACAGCGGCATTTTCGCGCAGAAAAAGAAAAAAAAGAGCAATACATATATTAAAATGGCGCAGATCGCCGGGGCTGTCAATATCGGACGGTAAGCACCGCGCTGCAGCCCGGACACATGACACTGGCATGGCACGGATGCCGGGCAGGCGCACTGTTCTTTTGAAAGAGTATTGCATGCTGCGGCACTGTTATCGTGACGCGCTGTGCAGAAAAACCGGGAAAATGATAACTGAAGAAGAATTAATGGCAGAACGGGGCTGCACAGCGAGACAGTAAAAAATATTGCGCCGTGACAGAGAGCTGCCGAGCCTCGTACATGCCGGGAGCGAAAAGGAGATTTTACAAAGAGAAGAAACGGATTCTGTGCCGCAGAAAGGTCCTTCAGCCTGCCTGCCATGCCGACATGACGAGGCAGAATTTAAAAAACGAACCGCCGCCGGGGGACCGGCTTCTGCAATGTCTTTCTGCGGCAGCACTCGTTTTGAACACTGCAGCAGAAGCTCCTGCCGATAATCGGCAGGAGCTTCTGCTGTAATGCGAATCATCTGATATTCTGAACTGCTTTATGCTTCTGAAATCCTGCAGGCTCAGCTACAGAATGTCCACATACTCCCCTGCCAGCGCCTTGTTCATGCTGCGCACGGCGCAGAACTTGCCGCACATGCTGCATGTGTCGCTGTGGTCGTCCTCGGGCGCACGGCTGGCGCGTACGGCCTTTGCGGTTTCCGGATCAAGGCACTCTTTCCACTGGGCGTCCCAGTCAAGCTTTCTCCGCGCGGCGGCCATGCGGTCGTCCTGATCCCGGGCGCCCGGCAGGCCCTTGGCGATGTCTGCCGCGTGCGCGGCGATTTTGCCGGCGATGATGCCCTGGCGCACGTCGTCCACATTGGGCAGCGCCAGATGTTCAGCCGGCGTGACATAGCACAGGAATGCCGCCCCGTTCCATGCAGCGATGGCTCCGCCGATGGCTGCGGTGATGTGGTCATAGCCGGGGGCGATGTCGGTCACCAGCGGCCCGAGCACGTAGAACGGCGCACCTTTGCAGATGGTCTGCTCCAGCTTCATGTTAGCCGCGATCTGATCCATGGGCACATGGCCGGGGCCTTCGATCATGACCTGCACGTCCTTTTTCCACGCGCGCTGCGTCAGCTCGCCCAGGCGCAGCAGCTCCTCAATCTGAACGCCGTCGGTCGCGTCGGCCAGGCAGCCGGGACGGCACGCGTCGCCGAGGCTGATGGTTACGTCATACTCACGGCAGATGTCGAGAATATCGTCAAAATACTCGTAAAACGGGTTTTCATTGCCGGTCATGGCCATCCACGCAAAAATCAGGCTGCCGCCGCGGCTGACGATGTTCATTTTTCTGCCTCCGCTGCGGATCTGCTCGATGGTCTTGCGCGTGATGCCGCAGTGCAGTGTGACGAAATCGACGCCATCCTCAGCATGAAGGCGCACCACGTCAATGAAATCCTGTGCGCTCAGCGTGGCAAGGTCTCGCTGATAATGAATCACAGCGTCGTAGACGGGCACCGTACCGATCATCGCCGGGCATTCGCGGGTCAGCTTGCGGCGGAACGGCTGCGTGTTTCCATGGCATGAAAGGTCCATAATGGCTTCGGCACCAAGGCTGACGGCGCTCATGACCTTTTTCATCTCCACGTCGTAGTCCCTGCAGTCACGGCTGACGCCGAGATTGACGTTGATCTTTGTTTTCAGCATGCTGCCGACAGCGTTCGGGTCGAGGCAGACATGGTTTTTATTGGCGGGAATCACTGCTCTGCCTGAAGCGACGTAGGGCAGCAGCCATTCCGCGCTGCGGTGTTCCTTTTCTGCCGCCTTTGCAAGCTCCGGCGTGATAATGCCTCTGCGTGCCGCGTCCATTTGCGTTGCATAATTTCTTTCCATAATATTTGTCCGCTCCTTTTTTATTCTGTCTGTGAAAAACTGTTCTGAATAAAACGGCTGTGCAGGTCAAAGAGATGATTCAGCGGGCCTGAGCCGTGTCCGAGTTCCAGCCCGGCGGCAAGCGCGCCGCTGACATATTCCTTGGCGCGCCGGACTGACTGTTCCATGTCAAGCCCCTGTGCAAGGTTCGACGCGATGGCGCTTGAAAGCGTACAGCCCGTACCATGGGTGTTTTTCGTGCTGACGCGCTTCCCGCAGAACCAGATTCTGCGGCTGCCGGTGCAGAGAAGGTCATCGGCGCAGCCTGCACTGTGCCCTCCCTTCAGGAGAACGGAACAGCCAAGCGTCCGGCTGATCAGCTCCGCCGCCTGTTCCATAGTCAGATGGTCTGTAATCTTCATCCCTGAAAGAACTTCACCCTCGGGAATGTTCGGCGTCAGCAGGTCGGCCAGCGGCGCCAGTTCAGACTTGAGAACTGATACGGCATCAGCGCTGAGAAGACGTGAGCCGCTGGTTGAGACCATGACAGGATCAACGACAATGTTCCGGGCATGGTACTGTTTCAGTTTTTTCACAATGGAAAGGATGAGCGGGCCTGACGAAACCATGCCGATTTTTACCGCATCAGGCCAGATGTCGGAAAACACGCTGTCCAGCTGAAGTTCAAGGAATCCGGGGGAAACTTCAAATATCCCCGTGACGCCGGCGGTGTTCTGAGCTGTCAGGGCTGTGACCGCGGACATGGCATAAACGCCGTGTGCGGTCATGGTCTTGATGTCTGCCTGAATGCCGGCGCCTCCGCTGGAATCGCTTCCGGCGATTGTTAATGCTGTTTTCATTGAAGGATTCTCCTCCGGGCATATGCCCCGCATTAATTTTATAGAGCGGAAAAAGGTGGTGCCCCCGGTTTTCCGCTTGAAGCCTTATCCGTGCAGCACTCTGCTGAGATAATCCAGCGCGTTCGACTTCTGCATCAGCGCAATCAGCAGCGCTGCGGCAAGCGTGCCGCCGGCCGTACTGATGAGAAACGGCAGAACATAAGCGAACAGCGCCGCAGTCCTGCCCATCAGGTACACGGCGACGGGCCAGGCCAGCAGCCCGCCGATCACGCCTGTGCCGAAAATCTCAGCAGCGCAGGCAGGGAAAAGCTGCGCTGTTTTCTGAAAGACCAGGCCGCAGCACAGCGCTCCGGCCATGCTCCCCGGAAACGCCAGCAGAGTGCCTGTTCCCATGGCGTTGCGGATGAGCGACGCGCAGAACGCAATGCCAACGCCCCACCACGGGCCGAGAAGGACTGCCGACAGCACATTGACCATGTGCTGAACCGGAAAGCATTTTGACGCGCCGACAGGGATATAGAACCCTGAAAGGCAGATGATCAGTGCTGTCAGCATTCCCGATGCCGCCAGTTTTCGTGTTTTTTCCTGTGTCATGATTTCTCCTTTTCTCTGTATTGAAAGCTGACGTTCCGTCAGCCCGCCTGCAAATATTTTCTGTAAAGGGCGCTACAGTCTGCGGCTCAGCTCAAGGAGCCGGGCTGCTGCATTTTCAATGCTGCCGGAAGCGTAAATGGCTGAGATCACTGCAACACCGGCAAGGCCTGCGCCGCACAGCTGCATGATGTTGTCCTGATTGATGCCGCCGATGGCCGCAACGGGAATTTTCACAGCGGCGGCAATGCGCCGGTATTCGCCGCGATCTATGGGCTTCGCGTCCCTTTTCGTCTGTGAGCCGAAAGCCGCGCCGACGCCAAGATAGTCAGCGCCCCGGCGCTGGGCTTCAAGGGCTTCCTCAGCACAGTGCGCCGTGGCGCCGATAATCGCGTCAGGCCCAAGCAGACGGCGCGCTTCCGCCACAGAAAGGTCGTCCTGGCCGAGGTGCACCCCGTCGGCGCCGGCGTCAAGACAGACACTGACGCGGTCATTGATGATCAGCGGAACCTGATAGCGGCGGCACAGCGGCAGGAGTCGTCGGGCTTCGTCGGTGAAGGCGGCGTCGTCAAGATTTTTTTCGCGCAGCTGTACCATGGTCACGCCGCCGCGCAGCGACTGCTCCACAACGTCATACAGACTGCGTCCGTTCAGCCAGGTTCGGTCTGTCACTGCATAAAGCTTCAGGCAGCTGCGGCTCCATTCCGGACGGCCGAGACGGCTGATCAGGTCGATCAGTGCGCGCGCAAAGCTCATGGTTCCCATGCCGCCGTTCCGGCGCATTTCAAGCCCGGCAGCTTCGGCAGCTTCCTTGTAGAGCCTGAGCGTGTTCACCACGCTGTCAAAATCCGCATCACTGACAGACAGATTCTTCTGCGCCGCTGTTTTGCGTTCGTCCGCAAGTGCCGCTCCCAGCAGTCCTGAAAGCATGCAGCCGCAGCCTGTGATTTTCTTTTGCAGCGGCGTTCCTCCCTGAATCCGTTCCACACGGCCCCCGAAAGCCGCACGGTCAATTTCGCCTGTAGCGGCAATGACAGCTCCCGTTTCATCAGAAAGCTGCATCATCTGCGTGTCATCCGCCATAACCCCGGCATCTTCTACGCCGGCAGACCGGAATGAAACACGGCACAGCGCCGCGATTTCAGACTGGTTGCCCCTGATGGCGGCAAAGCGGATTTCCTCCAGCAGACGCTGAATAATCCGCTCCCTGAATGAGGACGCGGCAGCGCCCACGGGGTCAAGCACAACGGGAATACCCATCTGGTTTGCTCTTCTGCCGGAACGCACCATAGCCTCGAGCTTTTCGGCCGACGGCATGCCGATATTGATCACCAGCGCATCTGAAAGCGAAGTGATCTGCTCTGCCTCATCCGGCGAATCGGCGCAGACTGCCCGCGCACCTGACGCGAGAATGGCATTCACTGTTTCGTTGATGGTCACCGAGTTTGTTATCACATGAACCAGCGGGGCACTGTGAAAAAGCATAATCTCACCTGCCAGACAGAATAAAAAAAGGCAGAGCCTTTACGGACTCTGCCTCACACTGCGTACACGAAAAAAAATTTCATCCCTACGTTGGCATTATCCAAATCAGGTCAAAGGGTCGTGCGCTTAAGCGCGCACCTCTCAGCATTCTGCTCCCCTGTACGGCATATTCAGTTTTACAGTGCTTACTATATCACAAAAATGACATTGCGGCACACAGCCGGCCGAAACAAAAAAATACAAGCCGGACGCAGAAAGCCGGAAACCGAGTTTTCCCGGCTTCCGGCTTTTTCATTTACTTCAGAACTGACCTGGTCCACTCTGCGGCTTCACTGTCAGAAACGCTGCTGCTGAAGCGCCGGCCTTTCTGCCAAGAGCCTCCGCGGACAGCTTTTTCCAGCAGCGCGGCGCTTTCGCCGAGCCCTGATGACAAAGATGTGCAGAACGGAATAACCGTTTTTCCGGTGAAGTCGCAGGCTTTCACAAAGCTGCTCAGCGGCCATGCCGCAATGCCCCACCAGATCGGATAACCGACAAAGACCACATCGTAGGAGTCCCAGTCTTTTACACTGGTTTCAGCCAGTTTGACATCTCTGAGCTTTTCGTCGTCATGCTCGCGGACAACCCGGCTGCTGCTGTCGTTCCAGTTGAGATCAGCCTGGGTATAAGGCTGCGCAGGCGTCACCTTGAACAGATCCGCGCCTGCAGTCTGTGCAATGACTTTTGCAACACGTTCGGTGTTTCCCGTCGCAGAATAGTAAACAACGAGCGTCTTTGAAGCCGCAGAGGCGGAAACAGCACAGATCCCTGCCAGCATAACAGCGGCTGCTGCAGCCGCAAACTTTTTCAGCAGTTTCACATTCTTCATTTTCAAATCCTCCTCACACTCAGAAATCGACCTTTCATGCCCTGTGCCGGCATTTCCGCCAGAACAGCAGACGCACAGCGGGTATCCGCGGCACGGCCAGACATGAAAAATCATACATCTATGATACATCAATAATCCGCTTTCAGCTTAGAGCCGGCACAAGACCGCCCTGCAGCGCCGGGAAAGCAGCTCTCCGGCACTTTTCCAGCTGCACAAACATCATAAACAGAAAAAGAGGGCTTTTGAAGCCCTCTGATAGTTTATAGTTCATTACTGAAAGTTTATCCCCTGATTTATCATTCAGCGGCACTGCCTGCTCCGCTGTGCCTGAAACAGTGCGGCAGCATTTTCATCTGCGTTTTTTGCCGCGGCGTCTGAAATCAGCAGTGATCTTCTCTTTCCAAATGCCCCCCAGCGGCTCGCAGGCCCGGGCCGATGTGACCGCCTCATCAATGGCGTCATAGCAGACGCTGATTCCCCTGCCGTCGCACAGGTAATCTGCCGAACGGTCTTCAGGGATGCCTATTTCCGCGGCGGCGGCCGCAGCGTCGATGTTCGCGCCGAGAAACAGGAATTCCCACCCCGGCTCCGCTTTGCGGCTTTCAATCATCTGTTTTACCTGCCGCCAGCTGTAATGCCGGCTCGCATTTTCCATGCCGTCGGTCATAATCACGAACAGCGTGCGTTCTGGCAGGTCTTCGCTGCACGTATGGCGGCGGCTGTCTGCTGTGCGTTCAATGGTGCCGCCCACTGCGTCGAGAAGCGCTGTGCAGCCGCGCGCATAATAATCCCGTTCCGTCAGCGGCGGAACTTCGCGCACGTCCATGCGGTCGTGCAGAACGATGCAATCGTCGTCAAAGAGCACAGTGGTAACGAGCGCCGTGCCGCGTTCCCTGCGCTGCTTTGAAATCAGCGAGTTGAAGCCGCCGATCACGTCGCCTTCGCTGCCGCTCATGGAACCGCTGCGGTCAAGAATGAAAATGAGTTCTGTCAGGTCTTTCTTCATGGCTGAACCTCCGGTCTGCAAGTCTGCGGCTGCTGATGCAGCCGTTTTTTTACAGCTTCATCATAGACGGACATTCAGCCTGAATGGTCGCCTGACAGGCGACAAATTGAGCCGCAGAAAACTACTGAAGCACGACGAAATGCTTTGCTGCGAACGCCACGAGGCTGTCCCACTGCTCTTTCTGGTCTCTGGGATAGCGGATGTAAAGAACCCGCTCGGTTTCGCCGTCAGAAAAGCCCTTCACGTACAGGATATCGCTGCCGGCATATCCTGACAGCACAAATGTCCCTTTCCTGCTGTCCACGCGCTTCAGCGTGACCTTGTCAAACCACGTGCAGGTGTCCTCCACTCCTGCTTTAAAATCCATGCCGAGGGTGCTCCAGCCCATGCTGCCATAGGCGCGCAGTTCGAGGCTGCTGTCGAGAGGCATAACGGTGACGCCGTCGCCGTTATCGGACTCGGAGATCGAATAGTCGCCGGTGGGCCAGGCCAGAAGAAACCCGTAACGCGCGTTCAGATAGACGCACGCGCCAGTTTCTTTCAGTTCTTCCATCACCGCTGCGGCCGTTTCTGCTGCCGCTGCGGGAACTGAAAGCAGTCTGCCCTGCAGAAGGCAGACGCAGAACAGACCGACAGCAAGAGCACTGATTCTCTTCTTCATTTTTTCTCTCCTGGATTTACGGACTGCGGCAGAGTACGCCGGCCTCCGGAATTTTCAGCCCCGACCTCGGGAGCCGGCAGCTGAATTAAAATAGCTTCTGAAGTAATTTTATCATAATAAACACACAGGGTAAATAACAAAACGGCTGTCATGCGCCTGGGATCAGCCGCCGAGCTGCCCCTGATCAAAGTAAAAGAGCACTTCATTGATCTCGAAAATATCGTATTTTCTGCGATCGATGAAATAGCGGACGATCAGATCCGACTTCGTCGAATTGCTGAGGGCATAGCCCGCTTTCAGCAGAAGCTCCTCCGTTTCATCGAGGGAAAGTCTCAGCGCCACCGCAAAGGCAAGGACCGTCGGCTTTGACGGCCTGTAAAGCGGGTTGCTGCGGATCTTGGAAAACAGCCGCCGGTCAATATTGGCCCTTTTATAGCACTGGGCATCGGTCAGGCCCTTTTCGTCGATCTTGCGCAGCAGCATCTGAGAAAAGCTCTCGTCTCTCTGTTTCAGCAGTTTTTCCAGTGATTCGATGTCTTCCGCCTCACCTGCGCCGCAGCTTCTCGGCATTGCTGCCGCCTGCTGGCAGGACAGGCTGCTCAGAGTCTCCTTATTTTCAGCGAGGACTGCCTCTTCCATGCACAGCGGCTCAATGTACCTGCTGACGGCAGAACAGAGGTGCCGGTCAATCTGATACGACAGCTTATCGTAAATGACCAGGTAAACTGTCAGGTCATTTTCGTTCAGAAAATCGCGGATGGCATCAACCGCCACGTTCAGCGCCTGATCCTTCGGGTAACCGTAAATGCCTGAGGAAATCAGCGGAAACGCCACGGTCTGACATCCGGCGTTTCTGGCAAGCTCAAGAGAGGTGCGGTAGCACGAGGTAAGCAGTTCACGCTCTCCATGGGTTCCGCCGCGCCAGCGCGGCCCCACGGCATGGATCACGTACCGGCACGGCAGGCGGTAGGCGGCAGTGATCTTCGCGCTGCCCGTCGGACAGCCTCCGAGCGTCCGGCACTCCGCCAGAAGCTCAGGGCCGGCAGCTCTGTGAATGCAGCCGTCGACACCGCCGCCGCCCAGCAGCGATGTATTGGCTGCATTGACAATCGCATCGACTTTCATTTTTGTAATGTCATTTCTGACGATCTGCAATGGCATGTTTACTCACCTGAACAATAGAAAATTTTTTCATCATCGTTCTGAAAACGGCATGAGCATTTCAGCCGCCCTGACCGGCAGAGTCAGTCACGTTTTTCCAAGACATCCGGGGCGCCGTCAGACATGCCGAGATCCCGCCACATGCGCCGCATCAGAAAATACATGGTGAGGCAGCTGAGGGCCTCCGCCGCCGGCACTGCCGCCCAGACTGCGGAAAGCGAATGCATTGCTGCGGAAATCAGCGCAAAAAATGCGTAAAGGTACACAAACTGGCGCAGGCAGTTTCCGATCAGTGCAAACCTCGCGTGAAGAAGCGCCTGCATCGACGTGCTCATGACGATTGCCGCGCCGCCGAACGGCAGTGAGACCAGGCAGAGGCGCAATGCGCCTGTACCGATGCGCATCAGGTTGTCAGAAGCAGCAAAAAGCGTCAGAATCTGCCGCGGCATCAGCTCAAGAACTAAGAACAGCCCTGTTTCAAGCAGCAGGATACTGGTCAGCGCAATGATAAGACATCTGCTCACACGTTTTTTCAGACCGCCTGCGTAGTTGTATGACAACACAGGCACAATGCCATTATTCATGCCGAATATCGGCATGAAGCAGAAGTTCTGGAGCTTTGCCCAGATGCCGTAAGCCGCAGCCGCCGTGGTGCTGTACGTCAGCAGAATCTGATTGATCAGATACGCTGAAAGGCTGGACAGACCGATAGTTACCATGCTTGGAAAGCCTGTTGACAGAATGTCCTTTGCTGCGGCCGCGCGGGGCTTCAGATCTGCCCAGTGAATCTGCACAGCCTTGTTGAGGCGCAGATTAAAAACAAGGGCAGCTGCTGCAGCCAGTACCTGTCCGAGCACCGTTGCCAGTGCTGCGCCGGTCACTCCCATTCGCGGGAAAATGCCGATGCCGAAAATCAGCAGCGGATCGAAAATGATGTTGAACACTGCACCGCAGGCCTGCGAAATCATGGCAGGGAAAGGCCGTCCCGAGGACACCAGCATTTTTTCGTACAGCTGGCCGAAAAACTCACCGCAGCACACCACCCAGATAATTGAGATGTACTGCGCGCCGTAAGTGACAATCTCCTCTACATCTGTCTGCGAAGAATAAAGTTTCCGTGCCGACGTGAAACCCAGGATCATGAAAAAAGCTGTCAGCGCCAGATTGATGATTACAGCAGTGCCTGCGATGCGGGAGGCTCTTCTCCTGTCACCGCTGCCGAGGGCACGGGGAACTGCCGCGCTGACGCCGACTCCCACACCGACAGCTATGGCATGCATGACCATCTGCATAGGAAAGGCGAGCGAAACCGCCGTCAGTGCGTTTTCAGAAATCTGCGCCACAAATATCGAGTCGACAACATTGTACAGTGCCTGTATGAAAAAGGAAACCATCATCGGCAGCGACATGGAGACAACAAGCCTGCCGACCGGCATTACCGCCATTCTGTCCCCGCCTGCGGCATTCTTTCTGTTTTTCTGAGCCAGTTCCTTTTCTTCTGTAAAACTCATCGTTATTTTCCTTCTGAATCATTCTTTACGCACGAAAACAGCAGCTTTCAGAGCCTGAAAATCCCGCAGTTCCGCGCGGTAGAATTGTAATTTTGCGTGCAGAATTATTTTAACACAGCTTCCGGACATTCTGATTCCATGAGAAAGCTCACAAGGGTGACGGCTGAAAATTTTACCGGACGCGCCGTCTTTATCAGCTGCAGCCGCCTGCCGTCTGCGAAAAATACGCCTTCTTAACACAGATTTTGCAGTTTCATTAATTTCCCTTAATATCTGGATTTTAAAATCTAATGTGCCGGTTTATTTTTCACACAGATTATTTTATTACCCGACTGCCGGCGCCGCAGCGTTTTTTCCCATGCGCAGGCTTACACTTTTCCGGCACATCTGCCATGCCGCTTCAGTGCATAAGACTCAGCAGGCATAAAGGCCGCGGCTGCAGAAAAACAGCCTGTTCAGCACGAACAGAACGGCAGTCAGCTGAAATGAAAAATCACCGCAAGGAGGAATTGCATGTGAAGTCAGTTATCACACCTGAGGACGGGGAAAAACTCTACAATATGCTGTATGATCTGCGCAGCTCGGTGCTCTCAGACGGTCTGGCCATGTTCAACGTCTGGAAAAAGGGCATTGAGCGCAGTTCTTTTGAATACAGCGCTCTGAATCTCGCCTTCTATCTGGCTATCCGCTGTCATGACCTCCGTCCTCTGCAGGAACAGCTGCCGCCCTTCGGACTTTCCTCGCTGGGGCGCGGCGAGGCAAGAACCATGGCCAACCTTGACGCCGTCATCGCATCGCTCGGCCGCATCTGCCGCAAGGAAAACAGCGACCTCATCTCCTACCCTTCGCGGCGCCGCTTTTTCTACGGCAATCATCTTCTGCGGCACAACACCGGGCTTCTCTTCGGCAGTTCACCTTCAGAACAGTACACCAAAATCATGGTCACCATGCCGACCGAAGGCGCTGAAGACCCGGAACTGGCCTACGATCTCATCAGATCCGGCATGAACGTTGTCCGCATCAACTGCGCACACGACAACGCCGAAATTTGGGCAGGCATGATCCGCAGAATTCACGCGGCCGAAAAGAAGCTGAAGCGCCGCTGCCGCATCTACATGGACCTGGCAGGCCCGAAGGTGCGCATTTCACAGGTGCTTCTGCAGGGTGACGCCAGCAAAGTCTTTAAGGATGACCTCATATTTATGGTGCGCGGCAGTATCTCAGATTACCCGCGTGACTATGCCGGCAGCGCCGTCATCTCGTGCAGCATCCCCCAGGTCTTTGAAAACCTCAAAGCCGGCGACCCGGTGCTCATCGACGACGGCAAAATAGAGTGCGCTGTCACGAGGATCGTTCCGCAGGGCGCCTATCTCAGAGTCGTTTCCGGCCGTGAAAAGGGCTTCAGCATCAAAAATCACAAGAGTCTGAACTTCCCCAAGACCCAGCTTGACCTTTCGCCGCTCACTGCCAAAGACCTTGAAGATCTCGACTTCATCATCAGAAACGCCGACGCTGTGGATTATTCTTTTGTCCGCTGCAAGGAAGACGTGCAGCTCCTTCAGGAAGAACTGAGAAAGCGCGCCGGCGACAAGGCACGCCACCTTGCCATCATTGCCAAGATCGAAACACGTGACAGTGTCAACAATCTGCCCGAAATCATCGTTCAGGCCGCATCGCACAATCCGTTCGGCGTCATGATTGCGCGCGGTGATCTGGCTGTGGAGGCAGGCTACGACCGGATGGCGGAACTGCAGGAAGAAATTCTCTGGATCTGTGAAGCCGCCCACGTTCCCGTGATCTGGGCCACGCAGGTGCTTGAAAATCTCGTCAAGACAGGCATTCCCTCGCGCGCTGAGATCACCGACGCCGCCATGAGCGAACGCGCCGAATGCGTCATGCTGAACAAGGGACCTTACATCGTCAGGGCCGTCTCTACGCTGGCCGATATTCTCAACCGCATGACGCAGCATCAGATCAAGAAATCCCCGCAGCTCAGAGTGCTGCATATCGCGCAGGATACACTGGACAAATACGCACAGCAGCCGGCAGAGAAAGCCTCTGAGACAGTTCCCGCAGAAACCCTGCCGCCGCTTCCGCATCCGGCTGCCGGGGAAAAGCCTCTGCCCGGCAGCGTGCAGAGCGGAACTATCCTTTCAGGCACAGCCGCATACGCCGCTTCAGAACATGATTAGGCCGGGCATCTGACGCCCCCGCAAAAAAGGCAGACCGCACGCTCTGATTCACACAGCGCAGCGGTCTGCCTTTTTTCGTCCGGACTATACGGTCCGGCCGTTTTTATCTCCCGAAGCGGAAAAAATCTTTTTTCGCGCAGAAAACTACAGACACGCCAGAAAGCGGTCAGCATCATCACGGTTTTTGAAAATATGCACACTCCGCCCGGGGCCGTACAGCTGCAGAAGACGCCGGATTTCCGGAAGCTGGGTCTCGGGAAAATCCAGAATCCACTGCCGGAACTCCTCGTCAAATTCCTGTTCGACCCACGGAAGATCCTCACGGGCAGTGCCAATCCGGGCACGCGCGCTTTCAAGGCACAGTGCCAGAGGATAATCAAGGAAAAAGACTGTATCGCACGCCTCAAGCCGTGCAGGCATCGTTCTTAAATAATTACCGTCAATGATCCACTTTTCGCCGTTCAGAATCTTTTCAAGTTCCCCGTCAAATTCCTCAGCCGAAACCGTTGTGCGGTCGGCCCTGTGCCAGAGCATATCGAGATAATACAACGGCAGTCCCGTCTTGTCGCGCAGACGGCGGGCAAATGTGCTCTTTCCCGCCCCCGGACAGCCGATCACAATGACACGGTTCATAAAAGTCCATCCTTTTTTGCAGAACAGAAATTCTCTCTGTCAGATTCCCGTTTTTCAGAGCCCTGCCCCGACGCGGCGGCGTATTCAGCTTTCAGCACGTCAAATCTTTCTGACCGCGTGCTGTTTCAGACTGATTATTCCTCTGCCTCCGCATCAAGCCGAAAAACATTGACGACATCCGCATCCGGACAGCTTACTCTGATGTCTCCGTGTCTGCCCGCAGGAACGGTTCCGCCATACCTCAGAATGTCAATATAGGGAAACAGCACATGTACCGCCATCGGGCAAAGCCTGCCGCGATCCCTGTCAAAGTCAAAAGTGTCTCCAATCCGGTGACCGTGATGACATCCTCCCGGACCAAGTTTATCAACGACGGTGATCGTAATTTTCCTTCTTCCCATAAAACCAGGCCCCCTGTGCGCTCAAAGATGCCGCCAGTCAATGCAGCAGTCCATTGCAGACCGGGGAAAAACCGCATCCCCGGCCATATTCTAGCATATTCTGACCGGCAAAAAACGACTGTCCTGTTACCGGCAGGCCTTGTTCCTGCATCATAAAACAGCCTCTGAGCGTCCGTCTGCTTGGGTTTTCCATTTCCTCACAGAACTGACAGAATCCCTGTGCGGTCTGCCATTTCTGCGCAGCCGGCGATCAGAATCAGCGCCGCCAGTCTATCCTTCCGGCGTTCGTCGCTTCAGGCAGCGCCGGCCCTGCAGTTCGTACAGCGCAGATGATCCGAAATTTCCAACTCACTCCGCCTCGCGGCAAAACCTGCCAAGTCGGACAGCACAGGTGATTTAAAACTGCCGGCTCAGTATACACTCAAACTCAAGCAGAGCTAAACACACGGCCCAGAGGTTTTGACTTTGACCGGCATTCTAAGGAGTGCCAGTTTTAAGCGCACGATTTCCGCGCTTAAAACGCGCGGCGGAGTACAGGCGGATCAGAGCTGAGGTGAGCCGCGGGCGAACTTCGCCCCCCGCCGGAGCGACAGAGCGCGAGACACGACGCAGCCTGCCGGGCGCTTTCTTTCTGTTCTCTTTCTTTCGCGCCCGAAAGAAAGAGAACATTCAAGTAAAACATTTTCAAAATATCCACGGTCGAGCGTCCCAAAATACCAGTTCAGACACCGTATGTGATTTAAAACCTGCGTTCAGTACGTACCACGGTAAAACCCCGCCAGGCCGTCCGGCGCAAACGGTTAAAAACTTCCGGCTCACTCCGCCCTCACGGCAGAATCCTGCCGGATCGTCCGGCACAGATGATTTGAAACTTGCGGTTTAGAACATTCTTATAACTTTAAGCCCCCTGAACCATCGGCCGACAACGCAAAAAGCAGGGCTTTCGCCCTGCTTTTTGCGTTTACTTTACAGGTTGAAAATCGCCCGGAATGCAATTACAGATTCCGCTTCGCGCCGTGCTCAGGCGGCAGGCGGCCGTCCGTGCCGTAACCGGAAGCCGCAGGGATGCAGTCTTTAAAGTCCCTCGACGAGATAGGCCATCACTTCGCACTGTTTGGTTCCGTTGTTGTCAAACTCCTGCCCCGCCATGAGAATGCAGCTGTTCTCGTTCCAGCGGATCAGGGCTGCAGGCCAGCAGTAGCTGAGACCGAGAAGCTTTGAAAGCTTAATATTGCCAAGGGGTTTTGCGTCTTTATCGAAGAAGACCAGCTGTCTAAAGTTGGCGTCGAGCACTACAAATCCGCCGTTTTTCGTTTCCTCAATGCCATGAACATAGCCCATGTTGCCGGGGTCGTCCAGTTTTGTCTCCGCATCGTTGAAAAAGGTTATCTCGTTCCAGTCCTTGTCGTAAACGGCAACGCCATGACCGCTTCTGTTCTTCGGCGATGCCGCCTTTGGTGTTCCACCGCCGATGTAATTGCGTTCGCCGCCGAACAGCGCTGCGGTGATCTCCTTGAATCTGATGTTTCTCGGCGTTTGGTCGTCGTTGAGATTGGAGAACTGCGCAAACTCACGGAGTGCAAGGTCTCTGTATTTCTGATCTGCCGCTGGGGCGTCGAGGTTTTCAGCGTACTTGTCGAGGTCGATCAGATACGTCGGAGTCTGTGTTCTGCCTTCACTGACCAGACCGGTTTTGCCATCAGGCGAAACAGCCATCAGCTTTTTCAGCAGTCCTTTTTCAGGCGCGCGTTTTCCGTCGTTAACAAGGCCTTTGTCAGCGTCGTAAACTGACATGGTTCCGCTGAAGTCTGTGAGATAGAAATTGCCGGAAGCAGAGCCCACAGGTTTGCTGCGAGCCTCTTCCAATGCCGCGCCGCCCAGAGCCGAAGCGTCTTCGGTGAGTTTATCATCGACAAGGGTATAGGCCTTGATTTTTTTGCTGTCACTGCAGTAAACCAGCAGTCTGCCTTTGTTAAGCAGCGCGCCCCCAAACGAACTCGCGTTTTTGATCAGGACGGGCTCGGCGAATGGAAGCAGCTTCGCGGTCAGGGCGATTTCACCGGAAGTCTGGGGCTGCGGATTGATCTCCTCCTTCTTCATCGAGGTCGCGGCAAAAACTGCCCCTGAAAGCACGGAGAATAACGCGGCGGTCGCTAAAACTGCGGTGATTGACTTTCTGCTCATCTTGAAAATTCCTCCTCAGATTTTATATGTCTGCGTGGAACACACGCGCAGAACCCAATTAAGGTCTTCCCGGAAAGGAGTTTACGAACTGGATTTTCAGGTCGGGAAAGGAGTTCACAAACTGGATTGTGAAATCCGGGAGATACTCCACAAACTGCCACTTCCCGAGCGAGTTCGGAAAAGACTCCACCATCTGTACGCGCAAGTCAGGAAAAGAGCCTACCACCTGCACTTTCAGATCGGGAAAAGCCTGAACTACTTTCACTCTGCCCCACAGTCTGATGCCGCGGCAGGTGCCGTCGTCTGAAATACGTGTGCCGGCGGGAACCGGCGCCGCAGCGCAGAGCAGCCATAAAAACACCAGAAGAAACAGGCTTTTTTTCATCTCTCAATCCTTTTCACCGGACAAAACGCTCCGCCCCGATGCGGAAATCAGCTCCATCCGTTCAGAGGCCTAACCGGCAGCAGGCTCAGGCGTCAGATCGCCGATGCGGTCGTCGTCGACGGGTACAGGACGTTCTGTCTGAAGATCGATGTCGGGAATGAACTCCGCTGTTTCTTTGCCGCACGTCACTTTGATCTTGAAAGCAGGACGCGAGACGCCGGAACTTTTCGGCGTGTTGCCGGCAAACACCAGTGTCCGTCCCTTTTCTGCGGCGTACTCCGTCTTCCCGTCCGGGGCGGTGGAGCACACGTTGATCTGCGTATCCTTATGAGTTGGAATCACCACAAAGATCTTTGTGCCGTTCAGATAATATTCAGGCTCACCGGCCAGATGGCGCAGTACAAAGTCTTTGATGAACGGCGTCGGCGTGCTGTAGTCATCGGTGTCCCAGTACCCGAGGCAGATAAACACAGCCAGCATTTCATCAAGCTGTTCGGGATCGTACTTCGACGTCATAAAAGCCTTGCAGTCGTCTGTGTAATCCGGCCTCCGGCCGGGTTCCATCGGGCCGTCAGCGTCATCCATTGACTGCCAGGGAAGGTCAACGGGGTGGTTCAGTTTCCACGTGCCGTTCTCCCTGACGAAAACGAGAACCCCTTCGCTCGGCCCGTCCTCGTGGGACGCCTGATAGCGGGCCTTGACAGCGATTTTGCTGCCGGTCTGTTCGACAATGGAAGCGCCTTTTGTCTGCCATTTGACAAACCAGGGATCGCGGGGGCCGTAGTAGAACGCGTAGAGCCGCCCGTCCACCTCTTTAAAAGCGGGGGGTGAGAAGATCGGGGAGTAATATTTTGCAATGGCCTCTTTCGAATAGTATCTGGCTGTTTCTGCCTTAATTCCCGCGACGGTCTTCCAGGGTGACGATGCGTCGACCAGCAGATACAGCCCCTCCGTGCTCTCCAGGAAGATTTCCTCGGACGGGTCGATCTTAAAATTGCCCCGCCATAGCTGGTTGACCCGGTCTGCGCCGGGCAGTGTCTTCGCCAGGATCCGCTGCACATCGGAATTCTTCAGGGCCGGTGCGGCAGCTGCTGAACCGGCAAGAAGCAGCATGGCAGTCAGTACTGTCAGTATTTTTCTCATCGTCTCACTCCTTTCCTGCTGACGCGGAGCCTGGACGCCCCGCGCCGCTTTATTTTTCCGGAATCGGTCGGAAGCACCCGTCAGCGCCTCGCTTCTCCACTGTACTCAGGCAGCCTTTTTTCTGTGCCCTCTGTAAATGACCAGGGCCGTCAACAACACAGCCACGCCGATGGCGCTCCAGGCATAGACAGGGCGGAAACGCAGCCACGCCACGGCAATGACAATCAGCGACCAGGCGAGTCCGAGCAGCATTGCCACAAGCACAGTGCCGGCACTGGCGATGTCGCCCAGGATCGGCAGCACATCGGCAACGGCTGAGATGGGGGCGAGGAAAAGCGCAATGGCGACAATGATCATCAGTGCGCCGACGCCGCGCAGAACCCACGCTGTCACGTTGTTCGAGCTGTGCGCGTCAGAGATCATCTTGTCCAGGCTGAAACTGCCCGTGGACAGCCAGGAGAAACTCTCGCCATTGGACGCGATGTAAGGCTCAAAGGTATTGTTCACAACCCTCGCGATCAGGGAAATCGTCGTGGGCAGCGTTACCTTGTAGGTGATGCGCACATCGCCGACCGCAGCCATCCCCGGGTTCCGGCCGATATAAAGCACGTTGCCCGAAGCGTGGACGTAGGAAGGCGCCGCCTCTGCCGCCGCGGTCTGGTCAGCCGAAGCCGGCTGAACGGCCTGATCGGAAGAAACAGGCTGAACAGTCTGATCAGGTGAAGCGGGCTGAACGGCCTGAGCAGGCGGTACAGAATCCTTCTCCTTTTCCGATGCGGGAGTGTACTTCGCGTTCAGCTCCGCCAGCTTCTCAGCGGGTATCACAACTTTCATCGGCTGCGCGCCGCCGATGCTGCGCTTCTGCCCATCGTTCAGCTTGTACGCGCCAAAAGAGACATCGGGGGCAACGACGTCAAGATTCTCAACCTCGGCCCTGACAAAATTCCGGTGGGGGAAGGGCACATTGGCATCGCCATATTCCCTGAACTGCATGGAATCCACAGGATGCCTGACCCATTCGGTGTTGTAGTAATAGGTTGTAACGGTTTCCTCGCCGCCGCCGAGTTTCTTCTTTTTCTCAGTCTTTGAAGTCTCAACCCACTGGTAATACTGAACTTCTCTGGACATCATGACTGCGGGGCCAGGGGTTTTTATGCCGAAATTTCCGTCCTCAAGCACATTCTGCGTTTCGGCTTTGCCGATGGCGTGAACCAGTTTACCCTCGTACTGTGACGGCTGCGCCGCAATGTCCTTCATCTCCACGCAGACGCTCCTTGCCTCGTTGATAGCACCGGTCGTTCGCACCGTGCGGCCTTCGTTCCAGTAGAGCTCGATTGTGAAAGCCACAAACAGCACAAGCGCCACAATCATGCCCTTGAACGAACCGCCCACCTTGCTTCCCCAGCTTCTTTCCGATTTCACCGTATAAGTGTTTCGCGGCATGAATACTCCCCCTTCAAGTGTTTTTTTACTACACGCTTTGCCTGCGGCACGCCAGCGGTGCGCCGGCTGAGCGCAGGACAACAGGTTTTGCGGCAGAGTTCACACCGGCAGTGTGCCGTATGTGACAGTTATGATGTTTGAATTATAGGGATTTCGAAAAAAGGGCACAATACCCAAATGGGTAATGAGAGAAGTTATTTTATTTTTTTTAATATATAAATCATGCCGTTTATATTAATCGAAAGTTAATACCGGTTTGTTCCTGTTGAAACTGAGGTCACGGGCAGGAAGATTCTGCTGTTCAAAGACCGGGGAGTCCTGCCGGCAGCCTGAACGCGCGGGAGCCAGCCGAATGCAGCCGGAGAACCGGCAACGCCTGAAAGCTGTCACTTTACTGATTCACAGACTGTACGCGTCCGCCGGCAATGCAGTACAGTGCGGTTTTATTTGCGGGCGGATAAAAACGTCCGGCCCCGGAGGCACGCTGTCATGAGAACTATAAAGCGCTCCGTGTTTTTTCTGAAAGCTGTCTGATTCAGTTGTAAAACGACTTCAAATAAGATAAAACAAATATTTTTCATCTGGTTATTTTTCGCTTATACTCAGCGGCGTTGATTCATCCACTTTCTAAGGAGGCAGCAGTATGAACATGCTGGCATTGCCGTTTATCGGTTTTCTGATCGGTCTTCTGATTATATCGCTGGGAGGCGGGGGCGGCGGCATTTATGTGGGAATCCTGACCGCTTTTTTCAATATTCCTCCGGCTGTTGCGGCCGCCACATCTCTGGCCACGATTATACCGACAACTGTCATCGGTACAGTAAGCCACTGGCGGGCAGGCAACGTAAATGTGAAACTGGGACTTATCATGATGGGCGGCGCTGTAGCCGGGGCTGTCATTGGTTCCCTGTTTTCTGATGCGCTGCCGAAAGAGTTTTACAACAAGATCACAGGCATCCTGCTTCTGGTTCTTGCGGTCCAGATGGTCCGTGCCTATATCAGGAAACGCAGGGGCGGCAGTGGTCAGGGTACGGCAAAAAATTCTGTTTCCCGCGCTGATGTGGCAAAGGCTGTTTTTTTCGGCCTGCTGGGGGGCGTTATGTCAGGACTTGTCGGTGTCAGCGGCACGACACCCGTCGTCGCGGGACTTGCGACACTGGGGTGCGGTGCGCTGGAAATGGTCGGAACTTCAGTGTTTGTCCTCGTCGGCATTTCTCTGACAGGTTTTCTGATTCATCTGGGGCTGGGCAATGTACACTGGGCGCTCGTCGGCTGTCTGGCTGCCGGCACAATGTGCGGCGCCTTCCTGGCACCTGTGATGCTGAAGCGGATCAGCCGTGAAACGCTGGAACGGTGGCTTCCGCCTGTTCTTATTGTACTGACAGCTGTCATGGGCTTTATTGTCCTGATGAAATAAGTGCAGAGTCCCGGATAATAAAACAAACGCCGGCCGTCCCATGACTGATTTTCTGCAGGGGCGCCGGCGTTTGGCTGTCTGCAGAACTTTCTGCCGCCCTTTCTCGTGCTTTGTTCATGCAGACTGAGCTTTGCCGCAGGTTCTGCGGCCTTCGTTGCGCCGGGCTGCAAAATCTTCTACAATAAATTTCCGAAAAAAACTGACAGAGCTGTTTCCGATCCCCATGCTCTGCCATTTCAGCGACGCTGTGCAGCAGGGTCAGGCAGCCTGCTTTCTGCCGGAAAGGAGCAGTACAATGGACATTCGGCAATTAAAGTATTTTCTCTCTGTTGCGGAGACAGGGCTTGTCACAAAAGCAGCTGAACAGCTTCATATGACACAGTCCCCGCTGAGCCAGCAGATTCTAGCTCTGGAAAGGGAGCTGGGAGTCAGGCTGTTCCGCCGGACTAAAAAGCATATGGAGCTGACAGAGGCGGGACAGGTATTAAGGAGACGGGCCGAGCAGATTCTGTCATTGCAGCTTTCTGCGCTTGCAGAGGTGCGGGAGACTGCTGTCGGCATGAAAGGCAAGCTGCGGCTCGGCCTGATCCCCTCATCAGGGCGGCTCTGGCTTCCGTCTTTCATCAGGCAGTTTCATGAAATTTATCCTCTGATCACATTTGACCTGCGGCAGGGAAGCACGGAGTATATTCTGGAACTGATGCGCCACCACCAGATTGATCTGGGTTTTGTGCGGCTTCCCGTGGACGATTCCCTCTACCGCACCATAAAGTTTCCCCCGGAACGGATTGTCGCCGCCAGCCTCCGCAGTCTGCTTCCGGAGTCCGACGGCGCTGTCTGCCTGAATCAGTGCGAGGGCAGGCCACTGCTGGTACACCGCCGCTACGAAAATATTGTCCGGAATTATATTTCCAGAGAACAGTGCCCTCTGAGTCTTTTCTGCATCAGCGATGAGCTGCTGCCGCTGCTGACATGGGCTGCCAGCGGTCTTGGCATTGCGCTTGTCCCTGAATTTGCAGCAAAAATATATCCGAATCCTGCGCTTGCTTTCCGCGTCATCTCGCAGCCGTCCGTTGATACCGCAAGCGCCCTGATCTGGAGCAGGCATGAGGAGCTGCCGCGTGCGGCGGCGCATTTTGTCGAGAAAGTCTCTCTTCAGCGGGAAAACAAACTCATTTAGCGGCATTCGGACAGCGCTGCACTTTTGCCGGCAGAAAACTTTATTCCGCCCCGCAGCCGTGTCATGCCGTGAAAACCGGATCCGGCGCCCTTCAGCCCTGCCCTGCTGAAATGCCACGTTTTAAGGAACAGGCGTACGGGACGTCATCATTGCGGAACTTTTTTGCCACCACGCTGCGTTTTCTGAATTTTTTTCAGTTTCACAGGCTCGGAAAAAATGCGCCATGCTCTTATGCTGCCGCAGCTTCAGGCTGCGAAATAACCGTCAGCAGACAGCCGCACTGCACAAAGCTGCGCGGCTTTATACTACTCCGCACACTGGTGCCCTCTGTCTGCTGGGCTGCTCTGTTCTTGTAAATTTTCCGCCGATCGCATATTATATTCACAGAAAAGGCAAACTGTTTCCGAAAAGGCAGGCAGCCGCTGCCTTTTCTGTTCAGCAGAAAGAGTTTTTATCAGGAATCGGCTGTAAGACAAAGCATTCCTGCCGGAATCTCTCCTCCCGCCGGCGCTGCGCGGGAAAACGGGACTGAGAGCCGGCTGACATTTTTTACTGTTTTTTAAGGAGGCAGCATGTGGGACAGAGAAATTGACATCAGAGAAATCGGCGGGCTGCGCATCGGCCATGCGCAGGACAACACGGCAAAAACCGGCGTCACTGCGCTGGTCTTTCCAGAAGGTGCCTGGTGCGGCTGCCGGATCAGCGGCGGCGGCCCGGCAAGCCGTGAGACAAGCCTTACCTATTCGGAAACTGCAGAGAACAAAATTCACGCAGTAGTGCTCTCCGGCGGCTCGGCGTTCGGCCTTGCGGCCTCGCAGGGCGTCATGTCCTGTCTGGAAGAACACGGAATCGGTTTTGACACGCACTACGCAAAAGTTCCGCTGGTCTGTCAGTCCTGCCTGTTTGATTTAAGCTACGGCAGCAGCACCGTGAGGCCAACGCCGGAAATGGGATATGAAGCCTGCGAAGCGGCGTTCCGCGGTGAAAGCGTTGCACAGGGCAATGTCGGCGCCGGCACAGGAGCAACGGTCGGCAAGCTGCGCACAATGAAAAATGCGATGAAGTCCGGACTCGGCTGGTACGCGGTGCAGATCGGAGAACTCAGGCTCGCCGCAATCGTCGCAGTCAATGCACTGGGAGACATATTCGACCCCAGAACCGGCGAAGAACTTGCCGGCATGCGCACCGATGACCGCAGCGGGTGGCTGAGCGTTGAAGAATGCATGGCAGATCTTTACAGGGCGCACTGCAGCCAGCCGGCTGACACGATTCCGCAGAACACCACCATCGGCGCCGTGATAACCAACGCGGCGTTCGGCAAGGCACAGATGAATAAAATCGCAGCGATGACTGTGGACGCCTATGCGCGGTGCATCCGACCCGCGGCAACCATGATGGACGGCGATACAGTTTATGCTGCAAGCACAGGGAACGTGTCCGCCAGTCTGGACTTTGTCGGTACGCTTTCTGCGGCAGTCATGGAACGTGCAATCGTGAACGCGGTAAAGCAGTCGCAGATTAGTGAAGAGGAATTTCTGAGCAGCATTGTGCAGTGATTTCCGCATCAGACGCCTGTCTTTCAGATTCAGATGCCCAGCGGATCTGTTCCGCTGCACGACACGGGCTGAACTTTCTGTATCTGAGTTGAATGTTCTCCTGCGTTTCAGCCGCCGTTCACCCCGCTTTATGCCTGCCGCGTTTTCATGCACAGGTACAAAAGATTCCCACTCCGGCATCTCCGGGGCGGGAATCTTTTGCTTCTTCAGCAGGATGATTCTGAAACTTTCCGGCAGTACTCAGCAGCCTGCCTGCCAGCCGTATAGCCGGAATAAACTGAGGAGCCGAACGCTGTACCGTCCAGCGCACCTAAGCCGTGTGATCCGATGAAGCCGGAAACGCCGATCCCGGCAGCGTAGAGTCCTTCGAACGGCTCATTGGACTCGTGCAGTACGCGCATCCGATTGTCCACCCGGATGCCGCCGAAAATGGAATCAAGGAAGATGGGTTCGCTCTTGACCAGGTAATAGGGCGGAGTTTTAACCGGATAAATCCACCTGGGATCCTTAAGAAATTCCGCGTCGTAGTGATTGGCTGCGTTCTCGTTGATCCTGTCGATCTGCGCCTGCAGGTCGTCCTTATCGCAGCCGATGAACTCTGCCAGCTCGTCTGTCGTGTCCGCCCTGCAGACTAAGCCGCTCCCGTCCG
>Ga0256404_1002388_pt1 | contig 41618 bp, 40 predicted proteins | sample RumenRJG_01DNA_FD_185990 | JGI IMG/M metagenome (GOLD analysis project Ga0256404, IMG submission 185990) | Bovine rumen microbial communities from Lethbridge, Alberta, Canada - RJG_01 | ecosystem: Host-associated > Mammals > Digestive system > Stomach > Rumen | place: Canada: Alberta | collected... | reverse complement strand
TGTCACAGCACCTGCTATCAATGTCAAGGAAAACGACAAGGCTTACGAAGTTGAGCTTGCAGCCCCTGGCACCACCAAGGATGACTTCAAGGTGAACGTTGACAAGGACGGTTGCCTGACCATCAAGTTGGAGCACAAGGACGAGAAGAAAGACGAGAACAAGAAGGAGCACTACTTGCGCCGCGAGTTCTCATACAGCAATTACGAGCAGGCTCTGACGCTACCTGACGATGTAGAGAAAGACAAGATTGAGGCTAAGGTTACTGACGGTGTGCTTCACATCACACTTCCTCGCACGGCTAAGGCAGAGAAGGAGACAAAGAAGATTGAAGTCGCTTAACCGGCTTTCGGTTCTGCTCTGATACATGGGGACTGCTCTTCGGGGCAGTCCCCTTTTTCACTTTTATTCAATGTCTAACAAAAAAGTATATAGGAGAAATGTGTTATGATGACGAATATGTTGAGACCATTCGATAATATGATGGACGCACTTTGGAACGAGATGGACAGTTGGTCACGCTTCTCTGAGATTCCCACAAATGTGAAAGAGGATGATGGCGGTTACACCATTGAGTTAGCTGTACCAGGTATGGAGCGCAAGAACTTCCACATGAGGGTACACGATGGTGTGCTTAGTCTTCGCATCCACAAGGGTCACAGGTTCCACTGGCCTTGGCAGCACAACCACACTTACATCCGTGGTGAGCGTCGGTTACAACTGCCAGAGAGCGTAAAAACTGACGACATAACGGCCAAGGTGACTGACGGCATTCTCTGCATCCGTCTGCCGAAGAAGGAAAACTATGTCAGCCGGACAGATGGAGAGAATCAGTCAAGACATATTCTGGTAGCATAACATAAGCAAAATCCTATAGCGTTGGGCCGGTATCATCTGTGCAAAATATAGATGGTGCCGGCTTTTTTCGTCTATTTAAGCCAAGACTTCGAAAAAATGTCGTAACTTTGTTGCACATCTTCAACGAATGCAAAATACGAGACTATATGAATACGTTCTTGAAATTCAAATACAGTACCGAGTCCATCGGCTGCGGAGAAGAAGAAAACTTCATCTTGAAGTTTAACGAGGATATAATAGCAGATAACGATGAAGACGGTGAGTTCTTAGTGGGTAAGGCAACTCGATATATGTTTCTTCTCGAAGAAGCATACAAAGTCGGCTATCCCATTTTCGATATCTTTGATTCCAATTCGGATTTTGCTAATCCTTTGTTGGAAATCTACGACGAGGAAGAAAACCAGATCAAACAAGATTTGATAGACACTCTAATGGGCGAGTTCAGTGTATTGGGAAATGACAATATATGCTACTTCTCTCGCTTGGAGATATTGCCGAAATATAGAGGATTCGGCATCGCCAAAAAAGTCATCAGAGATAACTATAAGGTATTCGGTTCATGGTGTGGCCTTATTGTCATGAATCCATTTCCCTTACAGTTTGAGATGGACGAAATTCACAAATTACCCTTTGAGAAACAAATGGCATTCGGTGATTTGGAGAAGGATGAAGAACTGGCAAACAAGAACTTACGGGCATACTACAAGTCAATAGGTTACATAGAAGTACCCGGTTACAACCAAATGTTTCTCGTTCCTGGTTACTATAACGATAAATTGGAAAGCATTGATATGGATGAGCCAATACGAGACTTGAGGAAGTAATGACTATCAATCGAGAACTGCACAAAACATCTCTGTAAAATAATAAATTTACTGTATTATGAGAAAAATATTGTTTTTAATGCTAATCCTTGTCAGTATGACCGGTATGGCACAGGACGTTGTTAAATTTCATAATGGAACTGAAGCAAACGGCAAGGTACTTGAAGTGAGTGATCAATTCATAAAATTTACATATAAGGGGGAAGACGCTCTGAACATTATAAGTCGTAATGCTATATCAGAAGTGGACTTTTCTAGTGGAAGAGTGCAACAGATGTCTCCCAAAATTGAGGTTAACGGTCCTGAGGATTGGGAGAAAGTACGTGTTGTATATGACAAAAACGAAGTCTTAGGATTAAAATCACTGGGACAGATAGAAAAGCATTCAAGTGGTACTTGGTCTTTCTCAATTACAGCCGGACACTTCAGTGAAAAGACATTGAAGAAAATAAGGAAAGCTGCTGCCGAGAGAAAGGGATGTATAGTTCTCGTCCTTTCTGAGAAAAGCAAATCAGGTGGCTTCTTCAGCGATGGTCATGCTTCTATGACGGGTGAGATTTACGCGTATTAATATGAAGCACGAATTATTAGAGCGTGCCTTGGAAATAGCGACCAAGGCACACAAAGGACAGGTTGACAAGTCGGGAGCCGTTTACATCTTCCATCCCATCCGTGTGGCAGAACTATGCACAACGGAAGAGGAAAAGATCGTTGCATTGCTTCACGATACCATTGAGGATACGTCCGTTACCGCTGAGTATCTTCTGGAGCAAGGTTTCCCGCGCACCATTGTTGATGCCGTCTTAGGTGTTACCCGCCGTGATGACGAGACCTATGAGGAGTTTGTCCGCCGTGCTAGCCTCAATCCCATCTCCAAGCAGGTGAAGATACATGACTTGGAGGACAACATGGACATCCGGCGACTCAGCGAAGTGACGGAGAAGGATTTGGCAAGGCTCAACAAATACCTGAGAGCATATAAGTACCTGACAGCGGAAAGTTAGATGCAAGTTCGCAATTCAATCCGCATACAAGCAAAAAATCCCACATTATTGGTATTTCATAATCCTTATAAATCACTTAACTTTGCATTGCAATCAAGAGAGTTGCTAATTTGTTGGCATGTGTTGATGGCATGTATAAGTAAGAGAGATTCATAAAAATAGGGATTATGGAATTCAGAGTAGCAAAAGATGTATTGGACGCAGGGGTGAAGATTCTCTTCGATGTAATAGAAGGAATCGACAATGCAACTCCTTCAGAGGAATGGAACTCCTTCCGCGATGAGAAAATAAAAGAACTGCTTGTCCGCTATCAGGACTTAGACGTTCATCAAGACCCTATCCTCGAAGGGTATAATATCCTTCACGACAACACGGGTGTCCGTCGCAGGAAGAATATCCCGGCCTCAGAGAACTTGATCAAGTTGCTTCGCAAGCATGGTGGAATGAATCCTATCAACAAGGCTGTGGATATATACAACATTGTGTCGATGGACACAAAACTCGCCTTGGGCGCTCATAACATTGATAAGGTGGATGGAAATGTCACCCTGCGGTTCACGGATGGCACTGAACACTTTCAGCCCATTGGGGCAGACGGTCCGATACCCATAGCTGCCCATGAATACAGCTATATTGATGACAGCAATGAAGTGTTGTGCCGGCTTGAAATCCGCCAAGTGCTAAAGACGCTGGTAACCGAAGAGACAACAAACATCTTCTATATTGTCCAGGGCAATGCCGCAACATCTGAAGAATACCTTCGTGAGGGCGCACAGCAGATTATTGACCTCACCACAAAGTTCTGCGGTGGAAGAGGGCGTATTGTCGTCCCCAAGGTAGTCTGATTTGTTGCCCAAGGCACTTATCCTATCACTGTCGCCACGACTTTCCTGGCACCTCCGTCATTTCGGAACTCACAGAGGTAAATGCCCTGCCAGGTGCCGAGGTTCAATCGCCCGTCAGTGATAGGAATGTTGATGCTCACACCCGTGATGATGCACTTTGCGTGTGCTGGCATATCGTCGGAGCCTTCAAGAACGTGGCGGTAGTCAGGCATATTCTCCGGAATGAGCCTGTCGTAAATGGTTTCCATGTCCTCTCTTACTTCCGGATCCCAATTCTCGCAGATGCTCAAAGCGCAGCTGGTATGTTGTATAAACAGGTTGAGCAGTCCCGTCTTCGGTAACTGGGGCAGATGCCGAAGAACCTCATCTGTTATCAGATGGAAGCCGCGGGACTGGGCTCGGAGTGTAAATTCAATTTGTTGTATCATCAGGATCTGTTCTTTTCACATTGTTTTTATGGAGATCAAAAGTACAAAATATTATCTGAATGACCAAGAGGCAAGTGCCTTTCTAAGGAAAACGAATTACCTATGCAGATATTTGTAGATAGCCAGTATCTCGTCGGAATAGCGCAACCGCTCAAGGGCTGACTGTAGCAATGTGTTCACTTTGCGCTCCCCGTCAAAGAGTGCAATGAGTTCGTCCATAGAATGCCGACGGCGACCAATGCCGAAATAAAGGCGCAGCAGTTCGCGCTCCTCTTCAGGCAATACCCTGTCAAGCATGTCGCCGACCTGCTTGTTGAGCTCGTTGCGATGAGCCAATGCGTCGGCTTGGTTCCAAGGGCGTTCGTCGATCTCATCGCGTCTCTCCACAAAGAAGTCATCCCACAAATCATCGGCTTGCGTGTACTCATTCTCCTCATCATAGAGGTAATTGTCAATGGTCTCGTTCCAGCTCATCGCTTCTTTTCCTTTAGCAAGTGGCAAATGGCATCCTCCCTAATGACTTGTGGCTCTGCCTTTCCTTTCAACACCAGCACCTTCTTGCCATTGCGGTAGATGTGTAGCTGACGGGAACGGACAACGGCTGTCAGCTCTGGGTCATCGTTAATCTGCTGCCAAAGACGATGATAGATACCGTTGGCATCCATCAGCTTATGCTGCAAATGCGAGCACATATTGGTCGTGTCAATGTCGGTTGTGTTCATTTTATGTTCCATATATCCTGCGGGTTGAAGACACCCGATTGATGGTGCTTGGCTAAGCTTAGCATGGCGTGAGCCACAACTTCCGTTTTCATCGGCTTCATGGAGTGGAACAGTCCAAGCTTATTGAAGAACTGGATGACCGGCACGGAAATCTTCTCAATGGTCTTTGTAGTATTCTTGCGGATGAGCGACGGCGGACGTAGAATGGAGAGCTGGCTGAAACCGAGTTTGCCAACGGCATCCTCCAGTTCACCTTTCATCCGCGTATAGAAGAACCGGCTCTTGCTGTCGGCCATAGCTGATGAAACGAGGATGTATGCCGGTACACCATTGTCGGCTGCGGCTTTGGCAAAATTGTACTGATAGGTATAGTCAACCTTGTACTGATTTTCCTTACTGCCCGCAGCAGCTCTGTTGGTGCCCATGCAAGAAAAGAGCACATCGCCCTTGACGGCGTTGCTCCACTGCTCCGGGTGGTTGAAGTCAACGATATGCACTTTCAGTTTGTCGCTGGTGAAGTCAGGCTTCCGTCTTACGAAGACATCAACCTGCTCTATGTCGCTGTCTTCCAATAATAATTGGGTCAAGTCTCTACCCACAGCACCTGTTGCGCCCAATATGATAGCTTTCATAATAATGTTGTTTTATTAGAGATAACCTGGTATAAACGCAAGGCATTCATTCAGTTAAACCAGCTCCTCCCAGAAGCTCTGCGGCAGATGGATGTTCTCCACGCTGACAACCTCTTCAAACAGCGGAGCGATTTCGTCAGGCGTGAATCCTGCGATGCCGCAGCCTATAGGGGTGACGAGGAAGGTCTGTTCGGGATGTGCCTTGGCATAGCCGATGAACTTGTCGACGTAAGGGCGAATTGTCTCTACCCCACCCTGCATGGTCGGGATAGCATAGCTCTGACCCTGCGGGCCGTCGCCATTGCCAAGGACAGCGCCGAAATAGAGACGCGCCGTCCGTGCAGCCCCGCCCCCGTGCATACCGGCGAGGTTGCTACCAAAGACGAATATCTCGTTGGGCTTGAGTGAGTTAATGAACTTGGGTGTGATGCGGTTAGAATAATCTTTCTCCATAGTTGGTGGTATTTGAGTAGCAAACGAAAGCGCGTTTTCGGGAACAGACGTATTGACATTGGTCTCCATATCGAACAAAGCATTCTGCATAGCACTCTCGCAGGTCGGTGCAACGTAATAGCGTTTGAAGTACGGGATGACGACATCCTCCATCAGCCGGTGGTATTTCTGTGTCACGGCCGAAGGGGTGATGCCCAGCTGCTTGGCCACTTCCTTGCCCTTGAAACCCTCTATCAGCATCATTTGCAGGATGATGGACGAGCGGTGGTCGCGGCCTAACACGTCAGAGCAGATCTCATAGACCGTGTTGCGGAAGTCCTCGGCGAAGTTGTTGTCCGGCACGTCGAATCGCAGGCTGGTCTTCCCCATCCTCTCCTCGAAACTCTGCAAGCGGTGCTCCTTATTATAGTCCTTCAGGCGGTCGAGCAGCACGAAGCGAAAGCCGTTGACCATCCACGTCTTCAGCGACAGCCCCGGCTTGCGGTCTTCCAGCTGCCGGAAGTCGTATTTGTCGAGCGAGAGGTAATACTCATGGGCGATGCTGTAGAAGTCCAGTCCGTCCTTCCATTCCAGATCATAGCGCTGCTGATAGATATGGTAGGCGATGCGGCAAACGCCATAGAAGTAGTCACGCGTGATCTGAGGGTCGCGGTTTCGCAATCCTTCAATGATCGCTTCGTCGGACAATCCGACAGCGGGACTTGTGTGCTGCTCTTTTTTCATCTTGATGCAAATTTAATAAAAATATTGGTCGGCACTTAATTTTTATGTGTCTTTATTCTTTTAAAAGATAAAAGGCGCCTGAAAATGAAGTTCAACCCATTAAAAAAAGAGAAAAAGTCATGAAACGAGTATTCAATCTGATCATCGTTGACGAGAGCGGCAGCATGAGTGTCATCGAGAAGCAGGCCCTCATGGGGCTCAACGAGACACTGGAAACAGTGAAGAAGATGCAGCAGTTGCACCCGGACATGGAGCAGCATGTGACGCTCATCACCTTTGACAGCTCGCACAAGCGTTACGTCTTCGACAACGTGCCCACAAAGGCCACCCATAAGCTCACGCGAAGGGAATACCGCCCAGGAGGTGCCACACCGCTCTATGATACCATCGGCCTGGGTATCAGCAAGCTCAACGCCCAGACCACGGTCGACGACAATGTCCTGGTCACCATCATCACCGACGGCGAGGAGAATTGCTCGGAGGAGTATAACCTGCAGATGGTCAAGACACTCATCGAGAAGCTGAAGAAACAGAACTGGACGTTCACGCTCATCGGCACCGACAACCTCGATGTGGAGGGCATGGCCGGAGCGATGGCCATCGACAATCACCTGGAATTCAAGGAGGATGAAGCCGGGACAAAAGAAATGTTCGCCTTTGAGCGCCACTCACGCGCCCGCTACAACGCTTGTATGGCGTGCGGAAAAGCCATGCCAAAGGGCAGCTACTTCGATGAAGACGAGAAAAAGAGTAAAAAGCGGTAACTGCTACTGATGGTTCCGTAGCTCAATGGATAGAGCGTCTGCCTCCGGAGCAGAAGGTTGCAAGTTCGAGTCTTGTCGGAATCACAGACAGAAGAATATGAGCCAACATTCTGTTTGCGATTATATTGCCTGTCTTCTTATTAATCTTAAGATAATTAGATAATGACGAGTTGACAAAATTATGAAGTCAATAATGTATTCAGAAAGAACTTTATCCATTTCTCGTAAGTACCGGAAATCTCTACTGAGGCAATGCCCGTAAAGTACCTGAACTGCTGAAGGTGCAGGGCTTTGGAAAGATTGATGGAACAGCCATGTAGAATACCACGATCAATCAGGAAGAACAAAATCAGAATTCTTCCAACGCGACCATTTCCGTCAATGAAAGGGTGTATCACCTCGAACTGATAATGGATAAGCGCTGCTTTTATCAGTGGATGGATATTGTCGTCGGCATTGATGTATTGCTCCAAGTCATAGAATGCCTGCCGTATGTCATCTGGCGATGGAGGAATAAATGGAGCCGTCAAGAGTGTGTCCTTCTCGTCACCAATCCATATGGGTGAACGACGGAATTCTCCTGGATACTTCTTCTCATTATGCTGCCCTTGCATGGCTATCCAGTGCATGTCTTTCAATATACGGCCAGAGAGAGGCAGACGGTCAAGATGATCTAAACCATAAAGTAGAGCGTTAAGAAGATTGTCACGGTCTGTCTGCATTCTTCCTTCAGTATCTTCGTCTTTAGGTGTAGACATTCGGGGTGGCATGTTCCAGGCAAGATTAACGGAAGAAAGCACAGCGTCTCTCGATAAGTCGTCACCAACCTTGTCTTTCTCTATGAGATGGGCCATCGCCTTGTCGGCTAAAGCCATTTCTTCGTCAGTAACGTTTATCTCGAGATTCTGCAAAGACATGGGAACAAATGACTCGTATGTCATCCGCCCCTTGCCATTCGCTCTATAATATCCGCTCCTTGGGTCTGATATATGCTTCATATTCTTTTTGAGGGCAAAAAGAGTTGTAGCTGACAATGGGAAAAGCTATATACTACTTCATTAATACCATCATCAAGTCCAATGTTATACTCGGTTTGGTGGCAACACAATCACTATAAGTTGACTTTACTCGTCCTTCTTGATACTGTTATTTGCCTGTGCCTGCAACATTTTGTTCATGTGGCGAAGAGCTTCGATCGTCTCGTCCTTGGCCTTGATGATAGCATCCTTGCTTTCCAGCTCTTTCCGGAGAGACTGATTCTCCAGCATCAAGTTGGTGCTGATAGACACATTGCCGACAAAGTTGTTGTTACCGGCAACGTTGTTAGTCTTGAACTTGCTGTTTTTCCGGAAGTAATCCAGGGGCATGCCAAAGAAATCAGCCAACGTTTCAAGCTTTGAAAGGCTGATATCTTTTGTGCGATGAAAGTAGTTCATCGTCTGTTTGCTTTTCTTGAAAAGCAGACCGATTAAGGATTGTTGCTGTTCCTTTGAAAGTGAAGCGTACAGCGTGTCTATCATTTCTAAATTCAGCATGGCTTTTTTCTTTTAAATTGTTATAACGACATCGTTTGCAGTTAATAAATATTAAAATACTCAGTATTTTGATACTCTATTTTTGCTCGTCACGATTTTTCTCCTATTTTTGCCTACAAAAGTAACAAAATTTTGCGAACCAAACAAAATGGTTTGCTTATTTTTACTTAATATTATAGGAAGATGACAACTTACAAAATTGCCACCTGCCACAATTCGCTAACGAATGGTGAAAAGGCACATTCCGCCACAAATCCCGGTCTTCAATTAGGAGACTTCTACGTAACCTGCCAGCTAATGATTTTGAGCTGGCGACATCATCTATCGGGCCGACCTACCACTCCCGTGACAATCACGGGAACATTTAATCTTTACCCTCAAAATAATTAATTAAAATATCATAATAATATAAATGTTTAGTATGTTATGAGACATATTAAAGCAAAATACCTTGATATGGTCAAATCACGGGTTGACATTTGCAGACTCGTGCTTGACATGTACCCCGGCATCACATTGAAGCCAGCGGGACAAACGCGTAAGAAATGCTGTTGCGTATTTCACAACGAGCACACGCCATCCCTCATGTTGAATACAGCCTTGAACCGCTACAAGTGCTTTGGCTGCGGAAAGGAAGGCGATGTCATCAATTTCGTCCAGGAAAGCCAAGGGCTCGACTTCGTGGACTCCGTGAAGTATCTGTTGGACGTATATTGTCCTGATGTCAGTGTCAACGATCTCATGGAGCCCCGGACTCCTGAGCAGGAAGAGAACGACCGTATCGCCGAGACCATGTACATCTACAACAAGATGGCTCACGAATTCTATGTGAATCGGTATGAAGGCGACAGCGAGGATGCCATGCGCTGCCGCATGTATGCCGAGGGTCCACCGCACGACGAGACGCAAGGACGGTGGGACAAGGAATTCTGCCGCACCTACGGCTTGGGCTACAGCCCGCAGTTTGGCAACCAGTTTCTGAAGTTCGCCAAGGAGAAGAACCTTAACCTCGCCATCCTTGCCAGGATGGGTCTCATAGTAGAGGATGAGCATCACCCCGGCAACTACTACGACTTTTTTCGTGACCGCCTAATGATTCCCCAACGCGACCGCTATGGTCGCATCGTGACTTTCACCGCCCGTGCTATCAATCCGCAGTGCACTGTTAAATATCTGAACGGCAGAGAAAGTCTTATCTACAAGAAAAGCACTTCTGTTTTCGGCATCGACGTTGCCATGAAAGCCGCCCGGCAGACTGGCAAGGTCTATCTTGTAGAGGGCGCTCCTGACGTCATGCGTCTCCAGTCGTTGGGCATTGCCAATGTCGTCGCATCGCTCAGCGGCCATTGGACCAAGGAGCAACTTTCCAATTTCTCAACCTTTGCGTGCAGCCTGTGTTTTATCCCGGACAGTGACGTACCCAAACAGGGCGAGCGCTTCGGTGCCGGGGAGAGGTTTGTTTTCGAGAACGGCCGTCTCGCCACGGAGATGGGCTTCCAAGTCTCAGTCAGAGAGATTCCCCAAGGCGATGCCAAGCAAGATCCCGACTCCTACATCACCTCTTTGGACAGATGGAATGCGCTAACGGAGAAAGACTTCATCCTCTGGTACACTGAGAAGCACTATGATACCGAAGGCACCAATGACGAACAGCTGAAGATCATCAGCGACGTTTGCGATATGCTCGTCAATGTCCAGTCTGACGTCCTCCAAGCCTCCCTGCTCACAGACCTGAAGGGCAAATACCGCAAAGGCACTGTGTGGAAGGGCGCACTTACAGATGCTGCCCGCCGGAGACAGGAGTTGAAACGTCGTCAGGCCAACAAAAAATCCGAGGAGCTCCAGGGTTACAACTTCTACCGGCGTGGCAACCATTACTACGACCTGGATTCTCAGGGCCGTGAGCGCGCATGGACCAACTTCATCATCAAGCCGCTCTTCCTCATCGCTGATGATGTCAAGCCCAGCCGTATCTTTGAACTGGAGAATGACAGCCATACGCGCCGCACCATTGAGCTCCAGCAGCAGGATGTCACAAAACTGGAGCGGTTCAAGGAGAAGATAGAAGGCAAGGGCGACTTCCGTTTCTTCGAGCGGCAGGAGAAATACGAAATGCTGAAAGCCTTCATCTACGGCAAGACAGAGGAAGCCCAGAGAGTCCATCAGATGGGATGGAATAATATCGGAGAGAGTGGCTTCTACGCTTTCTGCAACGGCATCGTCTATAAAGGCAAGTGGCATGCCGTCGATGAATACGGCATGATACGCCTCGACAAGGAGAACTTCTACCTTCCGGCCATGTCGAAAATCCACAAGCATAACAGGATGGCCTATGTGAATGAGCGCCGCTACCTTCACGCACCCAAGCAGGAGGTGACCGCCCGGCAATACTTCACGCTCCTGCACGAGCTGTATGGTGACAACGGCGTGGTCTGTTACTGCTACTACCTCGCCACTCTCTTCCGTGACATCATCACAGACACCACGCGTTCTTTCCCTATCCTTAATCTCTACGGAAAGAAAGGCACCGGCAAGACCGAGCTTGCCCTTTCTTTAGTCAATCTCTTCCAAAGAAATCCCGAGGTCAGCAATCTTGAGAGCACCACCTATTACGCCATGGGCGACAAGTGTTCTGAGGTGAGCAACATGATCGTCCATTTCGACGAGTACAAGAACTCCCTGAGCAAGAAGCACATCGACTTCCTCAAAGGCATCTATGACAGTGCCGGGCGCATCAAGCGTTCCGCCGACGGTGAGCGAAGGGAGTCCACCAATGTCGATTGCGGCGTTGTCCTCTCCGGGCAGGAGATACCCACTGCCGACATCGCCCTGTTCTCCCGTGTCCTCTTTTTGGAGTCGCACAAGAGCGAGCACACGAAGGAGGAGACCGACAAGTACCACAGCTTCATGAAGCTCCGCAAGATGCACCCCACGAACATCACTGTAGAGTACATCCGTTACCGTGACAACTTCAATGCCGGATGGTACAACGCGTGGAAGCGTGCGCTGAAGGAGATCAAGAGCGAGGTCGATTACAGCGTCATCGGCGAGCGGTTCATCAACAACTGGGCCATGATGCTTGCCACCTATTACTGTCTGAGCCAGTGCGTTGACTCCCTTCCGTTCAATGAGAAGATGGTGCATGACATCTGCATCGACCGTCTCAAATACCAGCACTCACTCTGCAACAGTACCGATGAGATTGCCATCTTCTGGGCAATGTTCTCCAAGTCACGTCAGTTGGGTGACATCCGTGAGGGACAGGACTACAAGATTAAGGCGGTGGATAAGCTGGCCGTCACCGTGAAAGGTGAGTCCCATAAGGTCATCCAGTTCGACAAGCCCCGTCAGATCCTCTTTGTCCGCAGTAATATCTGTGTGGCCAAGGCCAATATCCAGGCCAAGAAGGAGGGTAAGGTGATGATACCCGATGAGTCTCTGCTGTCGTACCTCATGGCCACGCCGGAGTATTTCGGCAAGACCCGTTCACCGTTGAAGTTCCGTGTCCTGGATGAGTCCGGCATGCCGAAGAGAAGCACCAACGACAAGGGAGAGAGCGTACTGGTCTTTGATCAGGAGCGGGTGCTCGCCTTTGACTATGATGCCGCCTGTGCGTGCAACGACATTAATCTCCATGCGATTACCGAGCGTATTGACCCGTTGAAAACAAACTCCGTAATACCTTATGACAATGGCGACGATGACCTCTCAGCATAACATTTATCCGCTCTTCTTTACCTTAGAGCACGTCAACAATGGCTACATCCTCACTGCAAGGCAGGTAACAGGCGGCGTATCGGATGCCGGTTACTGCAAGGAAGTTGTTTCCGAGGACAAGATCAACGCACGTATTGGCCAGTTGCTTCATGTGGAAGCTCTCAGCAAGGAAATTCCAGTAGTCTTCCATGTCGAGGCCATTGGCGAGGGCACTTACCAGCATGCCCCAGAGGATCCTGCCGACGGACTGATGGAGGCCAAACTTGCCTACTTCCATTTTAGCAGCCGCTGCGTCCAGGAAGGAGCCGTACTGTTGCTGCACTTCACGGACAGCAAAATGATAGAGGTCTATGGCACGGAGGCAGAGCGCGTTGCCAAGGCCAACAACCTGCCGTTGCTCCGGCCCAGCGGTATCCCGCTGCTTCAGTTCCCCGACACAAAGGAAGGAAAGGTCTCTATCACCAGTCTCTTTGACAAGCCGACACTTGTGGAGGTAACGTCACAGAAGATTACCGACTGGTATAAAAGCCATCTTGTGCAGATGGAAAAGAAGAACTCAAAAACGTCAAACACTTAAATCACCTCAGAACATGAAAACAAGAATCATAGCCGTCGCCAACCACAAGGGAGGCGTCGGCAAGACGACCACCGTCGCTAATCTTGGCAGCATCCTGTCGATGAAAGGACACCGTGTCCTGCTTGTAGACTTGGATGCCCAGGCAAACCTAACGGCTTCATTAGTAGCCTCTCCCGAAGGGGCGACTATCTATGAGGCGCTGACTGGCAAGACAGACCGTCTGCCCGTTATAGCCATCAACGACCGTCTTCATCTCGTTCCCGCGTCCCTGACACTGGCCATGGCGGATGTTGAGCTCTCTACGGCCATTGCCCGTGAGCATATCCTGGCCGGACTTCTAACCAAAGCCAATGTCGAAAACAACTACGACTATGTGCTTTTGGACTGTCCGCCTTCCTTGGGCCTTGTCACGTTGAATGCCATCACTGCATCCACAGACGTTCTCATCCCTTTGATCTCGGAAGTTCTGCCTTTCAAGGGACTGACGATGATGAGCGACTTCATCAGCATGGTACGTCAGAGGCTCAATCCCAATGCCCATATCTCAGGCATTGTCATCACGCGCTGGGAGAACAGCAAGCTGGCACGTGGCATTGAGGAACGCCTCCGGGGATGGAATGGGGATGTCGTCTATCAGTGCAAGATCCGCAAGAACGTACGACTGGCAGAAGCACCGTTGCAGAACCGCAACATCCTTGACTACGCCTCCGGCAGCAATGGAGCCAAAGACTACACGGCTTTGGCCGACGAGTTCTTAGAACGTACGAACCAAAGAAAGGAGGTGGCTGTATGAAAAACAACGAGTTGGATGCCCTCTTTACCGGACTGACTGGAACTGCTGACAACAAGCAAGAGGTCAGTTCCCCCAAGGAGCAAACTACCACAAAGGCCAAGAAGTCATCAGCCGGAAAAGACAGACTACGGCAAAAAACGCTGGAGCAGGCCCGCAACCAACAGCGCTTCTGCTCGATTATCGACTCCGATGTCCTGAAGAAGATACGCATCATTGCCACACGCGAGGGGCATCAAATCAAGGATGTCATCGAGGCCGCCTTCATCAAGGCCATCGACATCTACGAGTGCAAACATGGGGTCATAGAAGATAACACGAAGCGAAAAGCCATCGACCTCTTCTGATACCTTATACTAATAGCAGGAGCGGCAGGTTGTCACCGAACAGCTTGCCGCTAATTTAATGACTCATACACTTTATTTTATAATAGAGCTGTAAAAACTTATAAATATAAGACGTTTCGTCCTTTACACTATCTTCGATCCATTCAGCAAAAGAATTCCACCATGGTTTTTTAATGCTTTTATAACGTCGGTATAACTCTTGTTCAGACATATTCTTCACATCGTCGTGAACTCCAATTTTTGGGGAAGTCATAGTTCCCAATGCAATATCTATTCTATCGCGAAAAGTTAGGCTATACCAAACTCTTGCCCAACAATAAGACTTACGAAGAATTTCTAATTTTTGAGCGTTTTCTTGCTTGTCTGAATACGGAATCGAACTTACATAGCTCTCAACAATCTTGGACAAAATTTTTCTAGTCGTTTGGTTCTTTTCACCGGTTATGACAGCTCTTATTGTTCCAGCCATCCATAGGTCAGCAATTTTGAAAGCATCTAAAACAGTATATTCTTTGTTCACTTTCGTTATCTCTTCCAAAGGAAAGCAGATTGTAAAATCAGCGACCTTTCGTATCTCTCTGAATGTCTTTAACGAGTTAGCAAGAGGTTTGTTTCCTTGAAAGAGGAAAGGTAAAGACGTAATATTAATGCATGGATAGCCTAATTCTTTCACAAGAGAAAGCACTATTTTAACCAACAACGTACCAGTTCCGTTATTTCCTAAACCAGAGACAACAAATACAACGTCAATTTTACTCCGGCTAAATTCCTCTTGAATAAAGCTTTGTAAATCATCTTCGAAATGCTCTGGAAGCCTTAGCATTTGGTAGAAGTATGGCCATCTGTCAGGAATGCAATAAAAGGTATTCCCAACTGGGTTCATATCGTATGCTCCTACATTCATTGAGCGATAGAAAACCTTACAATTTTCTTTTAAGCAAGCAAGTACATTATTTGCCGAGCCACCTAATCCTATAATCAGTGCCCTTGTGTTCTCTTTAAAGTTAGGCAGTGGCGAAGATAGGTACTCCTTAGAGATGTGATTATACTCTGTTGTGCAGGCTTTATCTAAATTTAATGTGCTCATATAATTGTCCTTGCCAAATTATAGAAATCACGATTTAACACCATATTTATTCTTGGCTTCCTCAATGGGCATCAATAAAGGATATGTGTCAATATCCTTGATACGATAGACAGCAGATCCATTCCTGTAAATTTTAACATCATTGAAGTTCCCATTATTCCCTAATAAGTATGTAACACTTACATCCGCATAATATCCCTGCCAACCTTGTTGGTTAAGCACATTGATTTGAGAGACATCTAAGGGCTCATGCTGGTCAATTCCCGAAGGATGAGAATAGACATTTACGTAGCATGGCTTATCATCTTTCAGAAAGGATATTTGCGGAAAAGCGGTGGGGTCGTCAGTGTAACTTATTATTTGACAACTGTTTTTCTCAAGATAGTCTATTACTCCCATAATGGCATAGTGACTTATTTCCCAGTTGCCCATAAGTCCTGTTCCATTATTTGCAAATTCCTTTAAGTCAACGTCCTTAACATCTCCTTGTCCGGTCAAGAAATCGGACAATACAATTGTCGGATCGAACAGTCCATTTACATCAATAATCAAAGTGCAAGGGATAAGATTATTGGCTTTACAAATCTTTATTTGGTTCTCAATCTTCGCATTGGGTAGATTTACTGCATTACCATCTATATCACAAATCTCTAACCGAATACTCATAACCGAACTACTCAGTCTGAAACACATGTGCTGAAAGTTCGGAGCATTAAAGAAAGGATAGGTCTGTAACCATTCGAGGTCATTCTTATTAATACCAAGCGAAGGTATCAAGCCTTCAATGTATCGAACGATTGCTGGAACAATGGTTTGATTGATAATCTCGATACCCTTATCCCGATTCTCAAGATCTTTGAGGTTGAAAATGACCTTGGGGCGCATAAGCAAGGACGTTATCTTTGCACCCTCATGTTTATAAACCAAATAGGTTTCTTGCCGATGAGCCTTATCTGTCAAGCGGATAGACTCTTGCCCATCTAAGGTACAAGGCTCAGCTTTGTAAGAAATGGAATACTTCTTAAAAGTTTCAAACTTCTTAGGAAGATAATCCAGATATGCAGACCGGTCTAACTTATCAACGACTCCCATCGAACGATAAACGAAATCGTCTGATAGAATATCTTTGATATAGCTGACATCGAATTTCTCCCATGTCATTGAGAGCCTGACTGGGATGGATAGACCAACAGACTCAGGTGAGCTTTCAGTGTTCTGGACTGAACTACTACTATTATTTCTTGCGATATTTTTCTTTTTGAAAAAATCAAATATACTCATTATTGTACTTATTTATGAAAACATCATACAAGTGGGATATATTCCAATGCATCAACAACTACTCCTATAAGAAGCGAAGTATCTTTCAATTAACAATATGCACTGTCGTGATATTTCTTTCAGTTTGCCAAATACAGAATTATGCCATCCTCTAAGCCATCAAAGCCGTAGGTGATGTCAAAGTGTAAATTAATATTCATAAAAAGAGCAACAAGGATATAGGGACTATCAGAAGCAAGAAAACTAACATGCATCCAGATCCGGACCCATTTGAAGAATTCCCAAATCCTTTTTGATAAAGTCCTTCAAGAATCTGAGTAATTTCCTTCATGTATTCTTTCTGCTCATTGTCCAATACGAGTTTGTCTTGTACCTCAGCAGAAAAAATATAAATTTCCGAGAAAGGGTACTCTTTTGTTATTAAACTTATGAATGTGTTTAAAACGTCTGGACCTCCACCTGCCATCCCATTCAGTATTAACTCTAATGCCTTATACTTGCCGATTACTACATCTGAAACCAGTCTAGAATAGGTATCGCCATCTATCCCAAGTTGTTTCAATTGCGCAATCTTATTCACTAAGTTTTCTCTAACTTCTTTTATGAGCATAGCAATATCCGTAACAGATGGATATTTTGCCAAAGCTTGTTTGTGTTGCTCATTGATTTCATAATACAGCATGAAAGCTGCCTTGCTATTTATCGTCAATGACCAAGCATGGTTATTAACGATATAATTAATGAGGAAGTCTTGATATTTAGGAAGAATTTCTGTATAATAGAGCTTAATTATTTCCTTCGTATCATCCTTTGCTTCTGTTGATTGGAAAAGGAAGCGTCTAACACCCAACAAAGCAAAGTTAGCCATGTTGTTGTCAGTTTTATTGTCTCCTAACTTCTCTAAGATCTCAGGGTAATCAGAAAAATACTTATCATACAGAGCATTCATAAAGTCTAGTCTGTATGAATCAAGCGTGTTGCTATTAGCTGAAATTTCCTCTACAGAAGGAACATCATTATACTTTTGCAGAATTTTTCTCTGCTCTTCAATTGGAGTGCCATTATTAACAGTTCCTAATTTTAAATTGAAATGGCTGATAGCATCAGCTAAAGTCATAGCATAGTGAAGCCGGTCCTGCTTCTTTTGCTCTGTTGATAATTTCTCGTTTTCCATCTTTCTACTGGTCTAATTACTTGAAAAAATCAGTTTGCTGGCTTTGAAGAGTTCAACTTCAAGATGTTATCATCAAACACGATATTGTCAAATGACACATTTAAGCCATCTAATATGTTTTTTGTTTTAATGTCTGGCAAAAGATAATCTTCACGCCCTGGCATTTCTTTTAGTATAGCTTCATCAGTAATACTCAAACGTGAGCGTATTTCTTTAAAAAAACTCACCTCTGCATATTCTATCTTATTGTCAGCCTCAATGGTCTCTATTGCCAACTTGGCGATTTCTAACTGTTCTTCATCTGTAAGCTTACTGTCGGCAAGTTCCTGCAGGAATCTATTAAGGAATACCATCCCCTCCGAATGGATTGAATTTACATATCCATTCACCAACACAGTGACGTCCAGTCCCTCAAACAGGTGATTCTCTTTTGCATACTTATCAAGTAATGCAGTTTCTTCTTTTGCAATGTCCCCATCGCATGCCATACAGCAGAAAACGGTTTTTAGATACAATTCTTTTGTTTCCATAATGTTCTGATTAATTGAATCCTATATGCGGCCGATCGCTTTCTTTAGAAGGTTCTCCTTCCATCATTGCCTTTATTCTGTCATACTTTCGTAATTCAGTTTTAGATATAGAAGGCTTAGTTCTAATAATGGTGGCCTCTAATAACTTTTGCGTAATCTTACTATGAGAAAATAGAGCTTCTCGTGAAGCATCATCTACAATCAACTTCAGATCAGCTGACACATAATCTTTCGTAAGGTCTGCAAGACGAGTGTAATCTATACCAAAGTCGTATGGACGATCTTTAAGATATAATTCAAACATCTTCTCTCGCGCTTCTTTATCGGGCGGGCCAATATAATATTTTTTATCAAGACGACCAGCACGGAGAATAGCAGGATCTATCATATTGGGATAATTGGTGGCTCCGATTATAAAGATTCCCTTTTCTCCAGTTCTGTCCATTTGAGCCAACATTTCATTCACGGCACTCCTTGACATTTCATGCACATCGCCACTGTCACGGTTCGGGACTAGTTCATTCATTTCGTCAATGAATATGATGGTAGGCGCATTTTTCTCTGCCTCTTGAAACATTTTTCCAATGTTTTCTTGAGTTGCATTTACCCAACGGCTCTTTAATGTACTTGGCTTTATTTCCATATAGTTAAAGCCAACCTCTTCGGCAAAATGTTTGGCGAAAAAAGTCTTCCCACAGCCTGGAGGTCCATATAGTAACATGCCATTCGGAATAGTAAGTCCATATTTGGCAAACTCATCTGGATGATGTAATGCATCGATGATTTCTTTCTGCATCATGTCCTTTAGTTCCTGCATCCCGGCAATTGCTGAAAAACCTTTACCTTTGGCTGGACCTTGGGGTATTGGCTTTTCGTTTTCGTCTCCGCCACCTTTTACTTTCCTTTTGCCAGAAAGAGTATCAATCAAAACTTCACCTTCCAATGCCTTTATAAACTCGTCTGATGATTTGAACCTGTCATCTACGTCAACAGCAAGTGCTTTTGCCATCACGTTGATAAGTTGCGAATCAAGTTCAAATTTATTAGTTTCAGGAAAGCGAAGAGGTTTCTTCCTTAACTCTTCCATTGCAGCAGAAACAGAAACCTTTGTCTTCTGGTAATCTGATATATCTGCAAAATACGGCGGTCTGCCATAGACCATCTTGTAAAGGACAGCGCCTACAGCAAAGATGTCTGACTGAGTAGTATATATGCCATTTAGTAGCTCTGATGACATATAAAAGGGGTTCAAACCACTCGGATTGAATGGTCTTGCTTCACCATTCAGGAAGAGTGCATGCCCAAAATCTATAAGTTTTGCTATAGGCATATCTCCAGACATATCCAACATGATATTCTCAGGAGTTATTTCATTATGGATAATGGGATTATCTAGGCTATGCAAGTATTTCATACCATTCAACACCCCAACCGTTATACTTTTTGCCTCGTATATGGTTATATCATTGTCACGATTGAGCCTTTCACCAAGAGTTTCCCCACTGATATAGTCGAAAACAAGATAGGTGTACTTGCTTCCTTCTATGATAATATTCCCATTATCATGATAGCGTATAAGGTTTGGGTGGCGGAGGTGTTTTGCCACCTTAGCCTCCATAATTTCTCCATCGTCTGAAAACTGGTCGCTACGAAGTTTAGAGCAATTGATAAGCTTTAGGAAGAAGTTCTTGCCCGAAGCATCTTTTACTCTATATGTTTCAGCGTAAGTTCCCTGCTTTATGGGAAACGTAACCGTGTAATTACCAATATCTTGTTTTCGACCTAACAGCATGCCCTATTCCTATCAGAGTTTTGGTTTTTCACTTTCTGGCATATCCAACAAATCGAACACCTGTATCAGCAACGGGTGCAGGACATCAACTGTCGGTCCCATTGCAATCGCAGACATGCCCTGATTAAGTAATGCTCTTGCACGTGTCGCATTTTTCCAACGATACTCGTTGAAATGTTGTGAGTAATGTCGGATGAAGCCCACCAACTGGTAGATGAGGGTCACGCCTACGAAAACGCTAGAAAGGTCTCTCAGCACTTGACGACCTTGTTTTGGGTCTTTTGCTCTGATAGCTGCATCTACCTCTTGCCTCATTTCTCCTACTTCAGCATCATGTTTGTGCCCAAGCTCGTTGTTTGCCTTTTCCAGACGATCAAACTCTTGGCGAAGTTGTGCCTCGATAGATTCCCATTCGTGGTTCTTCTCCACTTCTTCCATCTTGAGGAAAGTCTTGCGGATGTCAGCAAGGAGCGCCATTTTGCCGTCATCTGAATCTTTCTCACCGTCAAATCGATTCTCCACGTCGGACAACATTTTCTGAGCCTCTGCGGTTTCTCCTGCTGGAATCGATGGGCTTGACTGCAAATCGTGCAAACGCATCTTTGCTTCACTCAGTCGTTTCTCTATGTCTGATATTGAAGCACCATGACGTTGCTTCACATCAATATCTTTTTCAACTGTCTCACCAATAACCGGGAATGTTGCCTCCAACTTCATTTGCTGAGAATTGTCGACCTTGATGGTTATGTCAATGTCGCTATCGGCAGGAATAAGAGCAGGAATATCGTCGCCTGTTATAACCACGTCAAAGACATGGTCGTTGTATACTGCGCTTGTACCTTCAGCGTTGTGCTCGCCTTGGTAAATAGGGATGATTAAACGGTCAGAAGAGTTTCCTGGACGCAGTTGTTTTGGGGTCTTTAGCCCGTTTCGTATACCTGTTGCTGGCAGTTGCTGATTCTTTTCCAGACCTTTCAGCGGCATGAATACATCCTTGTCTAAATCCTCATTAGTCACCTCAATGCCTATGTGGAAAGGTAACACAGCGCGTCCAACGCCAATAGGAATGAAGTTTATCTCATTCGGAAAGCAATCTATTGGATTCCCTTTCTTGTCGTATGCCCGGACAGAGAAAGATGTTGGCTTGTTGCCAAACAACTGGCATTCAATTACATCACCAATGTCATTAATCTCTATCTTTCCACTCGACCATGCGTTGTCACTGCGTGTCAACTCAATGAATACGCTGTTGCCCCCGATACCCTTACTTTCGGATGGCAGTAACTTGGCAGATACGAATTCTATTGTTTCAACAGAGTCAGATTTATAACTTATGTCAAGTACTGCCTTTGCCTTGTCATTAGAGCCTACTGATCCTGCTGTTATGTCTGTGTCTATAGTAGATGCATACAAGGCGGCTCCTTTTGCAACAGCAGTCATCGGGTCAATGCTGGTATCAACATTAGGAGTTATCTGTTCCTTTAGCATTGAGCGAAGAACGGGCGAATAAGTCGGACCACCAACAAGAATCAACTTGTTGAGCTTTCCTTGAAGGTTGTTACGCTGAAGCAATTCCTTTACGATGTCTACTGCCTTTTGGAATACAGGGGTAACTACTGATTTGAGTTGGCCCTGTGTGATAACCATATCAAGCTCCAAAGGCTCACCCTCGTCATCATCACCAAACTCGTCCAATTGTGATGTAATATCACACTTCTCCTTAAACGATAGTTGGTTTTTAGCTTGCTCCGCATAGAACTTCATAGCGTCACGAAGAATCTGTTTCTTAGTATCATCAGCAAGTATGCCGTCTATAGTGTAGTTCTCTTGGAGGTATGGAATGATAATCTGGTCTACGATGGCATAATCTAGGTTTTTTCCACCGAGATAATTATTACCTTCAGTGTCCGTAACCTGCATGATACCATCTTCAACTTTGAGTAAAGCGGCATCAAATGTACCACCGCCAAAGTCGAATACCAACCAATAGCCTTCCTTCTCGTCGGTCTTCAGACCGTATGCCATAGAAGCGGCAATTGGCTCTTGTAATAATTCACAATGCTCAAAACCTGCTAATTTAGCTGCACGTTTTGTGGCAGCAATTTGATCAGCCTTGAACTTCGCAGGTATGGTAATAATTGCAGCGTTGACAACATCATCCGTTACAAACGACTTTAAGGTTTTGAGTACTTCAGCAGAGAGTTCCTCTGAAGAATATCCTCGTCCCATGAAAGAGCTTGAATATTGAGTGTCAAGTCCCATGGTACGCTTAAACTCAATGAATACATTCTCGTTGAGTTTTGTCCATTTCTTGGTTGCCCTGGACTTGTCTGACCGCAGGTCATTATATGCCCCATCACCGACACGAACAACCTTCTTTTTTGTGAAAGATACGCATGAAGGAAGAGTGTCTTTAAGCGTATCAGTCTTCTTAATTGTCGGCTCTCCATTTTCCATGCGGCATATGGCTGAGTTTGTAGTACCCAAGTCTATACCGTATTTCATTTTTACTTGTGCCATATTAATTGTTTTTAAATGTTTTGACTGACTGTTATCTGAGCTGCTTGTATCATTTTGCCTTTGTAATTGATTTGTGGTTTAATGATGCCGGTTATTATTTGCTGCCCTTGTTCAAGATTTTCATCTTCAATAAAATTAGCCGTAACTTTCATGCCTTGATTGTATGGCTTTCCGAGCATGTCCACAATCTCATAGCCATTGGCACTAAGATTGTCTTTCATTTGGGATATAGATTTTGTGAGCTGTTTATATCCTCTTACCTTATTATCCATTCTGTAGAGAGTCATCTCCATGAATGTAATACGGTCGGCAAGCGTTTTTATAAGGTCTTGCTCATCATTGTTGCCGCTCTGCCCAGTCGACTTTGAAAGTGTAGCTGCGGATTCTGACAATTTCTGAAGCTCTGTCACTTCACTGCTGAAATGCTCAACTATTTTTGCATTAAGGTCATCTGCTTTAGATGATAGCTCGTCAGCTCTGTCTTTCATTGCCACAATATCATCGTTACTCTTACGGATACGGTTGTGAAGTAGGAAGTAAACCAATCCAAGAAAGATTAATAATACGACTACCGCCACGATTGCGATAATGGTTTTACTGTCCACGCTTTTTGACAATGCTACCGTGTTCTTATCGGTGCTGTCAATTTTAGCTCCTAGTTCATTGGCTGACTTCTCACCGTTTGTCTTATTCTCCAATACTTGCGCTTCGAGGCTATCTATGGCTTTAGCCTGTGCATTGAGTTCGTTAGAGAGATTTAACATCTTTGTTTTTAGAGCCGAATTGTCTTTTTGAATCGATTTGTTTGTACGTTGCATGTTATACACAGTATTCTGCAACTGACGAATCTGTGACTCTTGGTCTATATTCTCACTAAAAGTGCTGAGAGGAACAAAGACCGACATGAATATCAATATTATTTTCTTCATAATCGAAAGTTTTTATATTAATAAAGCACCAATGCAGCCAAAGATGATTAAGGCTACAACCACTACCATACAACCTGACCCACTTGACGACCCGCTTGAATAATCGCCTGAATAACCTCCAGATGACCTGCCTGAGTAACCACCATACGAACTGCCTGTAATTGAACTGTATAGTGAGTTTATAGAATCCCTTAGGCTTATAAGCGTTGACCTATTTGAACTCACATGTTGACGCATTTGTGGTGTCATGTCCAACTCTTGAATGTTATTAAATAACCGTAGAGATGCTTCAATATCGGATTTCGTCGTTTCAATAATGGTGCTTATTGAGCCTGCATAAAGATCAATTCTGCTAGTTAATCTATTTTGATCGGCATTTATTTTGTCTATTGATATAGCAAGGGCTCTATTTGCTACTGCATTTGAGATATTGAGGTAAGTCTCATTATTAGAACCTAAAACGCTCTTGATACTGATCAAATGAGGCTTACAGTTCTTAACCATATCAATGGCTGTCTGGATTGAAGAATAAGATGACAGAGACTTTATTTGATTTGCAATGTAATTTAAATCGGTCTCTATTTTTGCTTCTTCTTTAAGATTATTTAAAATTTCGAGATTTTTCTTGCATCTATCCTTTGCTACCTGTCCAACAGCAATCTGTCCGGCATATTGTTGGAGAGTATAGGCTTTGCTTATACTTGTGGACTTTGACTCAGTGGTGTTATTGAAGTAGTTGATACCACACTGTAAAATCTGATTTGCTAATCTGTCAGCGAGGCGCGTATATTTAATGTCGTTTGATCCCACTATGCTTCTTAGCTTTTGCAATGCTGTTTTTGTATTGTTCATCAATCTCACGCCAGCATTGTATGATTCGGATGCATTGTTGGCATTAACAACTTGGGCCGTTGACATTTCCGAATCGATTTTATCTACATATTGCTCTGCAACTCTGTTTTTTAAGCGAGTTGTCGCAGACATATCTTCTTCTATTGTGTTGTAGACTGAAAGTAGCTTTTCAGGGTCAACCATTTCCAACATGCCTTCGACAAACATGTCTGACAAGGAAGATTTATCAATATGGAATGTATCACCACAGATACTTTTCACAAAAATCTGTCGATCATTATCATTGTTGATTACAGAAGATATTTGACGGACAGCTGTTTGGTAATCTTGTTGTATCAAGGACAAAACGCCGAGATTAATTTTGAAAGAGTAGTATCTACCCCTTCCCCAAATATTTTTACCTTTATCTATGTTACCAGCAGAAATATTGTTAATCGCTATCTCGTCAGCAGCATCTCCTTTTATGAACCAAAACAAAGCATATTTTATTTTATCGCTTTGAAGGTTAATTTTTGCTTGTGCATCTGCAATCTTATCCTCTGTGCGTTCACATTTACCAAGCAAGCCAACGAGATCCGTTGGAAAAGTAGTTTCTTTTCCAACTCTCTGATAGGCACTTATACGGTGAGTATTGGCCGCAATGTCTCGTGCAGAGGCATTTGTGCAAATACCGAGTATCCTAAAAGGATTATCTTTTATAATATTCATTAATCTATATAATAGTAAGTTGTTTAAAGTCTTGTGAATCTCAAAATATCCTTCTCTGAGAAATGCTCCCAATTATTACATGACACCCACTATTAAAGAACTCTTCATGAAATCTTTTTTCTGACCTCAGTTTTAGCTCCTAATATAGTAATGTGGTACATAGGGCTTCATACGGTTTCCAATTGCAAACTTACAATTTTTTTTTGATATAAACTGGATTTTTGAAAGATTTTTTTTGTCTATTTCAAATTTCTATTTCTTGATGCGTATAAACTATTGGTATTCAATAGAAAAGAAATGGTATCCAAGAATGTGATGAGCATATACTTACTTGATTCTATTCACATCAATCTTTATTTAGACTTAAAGACACGGAGATAAGAGATATATAAATTATACGCGAGTTTATATAACAAAGTTATCGACCTCTTCTGACACCTTATACTAATAGCAGGAGCGGCAGGTTGTCACAGGACAGCTTGCCGCTCTTGCTGACTTATTCCTTTTTCTTGGTTCTATCCGTATTTTTCCTTCGAACCAATTCTTCCATTTAGGCCGCTATTGTGCTGTTTGTCAATAGCTTTTCCGGCCTATACCATAGATTCGTGCTATTTTTGTGGTGAAAATAAAATTATGTTCATCCCAAAAAGAGACGACTATGAGCCCATTTATAATTTTCGCCATCGTACTGACCATCGCCGAAATCCTGTATTTCGCCGCAGCCATCTCTATGGATCTTCACGCCAAGTCCAAGAAGGAAACCGGTACAACGGAAAGCATTCCTATCGGAGATGAGAATGATGGTGACGGATTCCATACACGAACTGTCACCGAGAATATGGAGACCGGAGGTTTCGACATCAGCGGCACACCATCCGCCCCGGCAGCAGAGCAGATCAGTGAGGCGGAAGAAACGGCAGAAGCTTCCCATGCAGAGGATGATACGTCACCAACGTCAGAGAAACCGAACAATGCAGAGTCTGACAATACAGAATCAGACAATGCCGAGTCTCAGAACACAGAGCCAAGCAGCACTGAGGCCGACAGTCATCCAGCTGAAAACAAAGAGCCTACAGAAGCTCAGTCCGAACCGACACCCACAGAGAAATCCGATGCACAGAAAAGCGAGGACGACATCATTCCAACAGTAGGTTTCATCGAGGGACAGAAGCCCTATCAGGAACTGCGCCCTTTCGTCGAGGCGGAAGTGTTTAATCCGGATTTAGTACAGCCACAGTACGAGGTCCAGAGCTGTATCGGCACTTCCGCCAATGACGAGGTGACACAAAAAGTAGAAGGCGTAAACCAGAACATGAAGAAGAATACGACCTTGGGTAACCTCTTCAAGTCGAAGGACCTCAAGAATATCATCCAAAACAGTGTTGAATCCAGCAATATCGACAAACGAGATGAATACACGCAGTGCTGACACGAATACCCGGCGGTACCTGATACTGGCTGCCCTGCTCAGTATTTTCAGAGCGTCCCATGCCCGTTGCGGTTCCGTGGACTACTCCTGGGGCGCTGACGGCCTTGCCGAGGCCACCGCCTTTGTCGGTACCATGATGATCTATACGGTAGAGATTCTCTATGCGGTAGCGAGCATCATGGTCATCATCTCCGCCTTGCAGATCTGCATCAAGATGAACTACCATGAGGGAGACATCACCAAGAGCATGATGATGCTCGTCGGCGGCATCCTCTTCATCATCGGAGCTTCCATCGTCATGCCGGCCCTCTACGGTTATCAGGACATGAACTTTATCTTTTAGACTATTTACGCGCGACAAAATAGGTAATCAATCACAGAAGTACAACTAAATTTCAATTGCCAATGAAAAGATTTCTATTACAGGTAGCCTCCAAGGTGAAAGCTACAGTTTCCTACGTTTGCGGCCAGGCCAAGGCGTTTGTCATCGCCTTCTTCCTCGGTCTGATGGCTCCCATAACTGCCGTAGCCCAGACCCTTGCCGGTACTGGCTATGACGCTGGTACCAACGCCCTCGAAGAGGTTGCCACGGAACTTGTGAAGTACGTTCCCTACGTCGTCAACCTCTGTTACGCCCTCGCCGGTGTCGTTGCCATTGTCGGAGCCATCTCCGTCTATATCGCGATGAACAACGAGGAGCAGGATGTCAAGAAGAAGATCATGATGATTGTTGGAGCCTGCATCTTCCTGATTGCCGCCGCCAACGCCCTTCCTCTCTTCTTCGGTATCGGAGGCTAACAATGACAGGCTATGGCACAGCTGAATGACTCACAGATGGAATGCCAGATGTTCAAGGGCCTCCAGCGTCCGTTGGAGTTCATGGGACTGCAGGGCCGCTACATCACCTGGGCCGGAATCACGGCCGGTGTCGCCATCTTAGGCTTCATGCTGGTCTATGCCCTGACAGGCTTCTTGCTGGCCCTTGTCTTTGCGGCTGTCACCATCACTGTCGGCATAGCCCTCATCATGGTCAAGCAGCGCAAGGGACTCTACTCAAAAAAGATCCACAAGGGACTCTATGTCTATGCCTGTCGTGAGCGTCTGTAATCACCGCTGATTTTGCAACATATGAACCATCAACTCTGTTGACTGAAAGGGGGCGGGCTCGGACTGTTATCCGGTGCCTGCCCCTGTGTGAAATCCATTTAGAATCCTAAAACATCATGTGATGACACTATACGTTATTATCTTCCTTGTGGCTGTCTGCATCGGCATGGCCGTGTCCGTCTATACGTTCGGAACGGGAAGCAAGCGTGCGAAGATCTTCAAGGAAATCTATTTCTCCATTGAGGATATTGAGGGGATGGGCGTGCTCTATACCAAGACGGGGGAGCTGTCCGTCATCCTTGCCATGCGCAATCCCGTGAGAAAGCACTGTGCCGACATCAGTGAGTACGGTGCCTATGCCAATGTCCTCACCTCACTGATGGCCACACTTGGGGAAGGCTATGCCATCCACAAGCAGGATGTCTTCACCCGGAAAAAGTATAAAGCCGAGGACGACGCAAAGCGTGAGTACCTTTCCGAGTGTTACTTCCGCTACTTCAAAGGAAGGGAATATACCGACTGCACCACCTACCTGACCATCACGCTGGAAAACAAGAAAGAGCGGTTGTTCAGCTATGACGGCCGCAAGTGGAAGGACTTCCTTGTTAAGGTCGGCAAGGTCAGGGACCAGCTCCGTGACTGCGATATCTCCTCCCGTTTCCTTTCTGCCAACGAGGTGCGTCACTATGTTGACCACTACCTTGCCCAGCATTTTACCGAGGGACACGTATCGATGAGCAACTTCCAGGTCAGTGACGACCATATCGGCATGGGACAGCGGAAGTTTAAGGTCTATAGCCTTGTCGATGTGGACAACATCGTACTACCGACGCTCATCCGTCCCTATACCAACATTGAAATCAACAACATCACCATGCCTGTTGACCTGATGACGATGGTTGACAGCATCCCCGGCATACAGAGTGTCGTCTATAACCAGGTCGTCTTCCTGCCCAGTCAGAAGCAGGAGATGATCCGTCTGGCCAAGAAGAAGAACCGCCATGCCTCACTCCCGAATCCCAGCAATCAGATTGCCGTGGAGGACATCAAGAAGGTAGAAGAGCTGATAGCCCGTGAGAACAAGCAACTGGTCCACTGCCATTTCAACCTTGTGGTGACCGTGGCTGCCGGTGCCGACCTGCAGAAGTGTACAAACCACTTGGAAAATGCCTTCGGCCGTATCGGCATCCATATCAGCCAGCGCGCCTACAACCAGTTGGAGCTCTTTGTCAGTTCCTTCCCCGGCAACTGCTATTCGCTCAACAAGGACTACGACCGTTTCCTCACGCTCAGCGATGCCGCCAGCTGTCTGATGTACAAGGAGTGTCTGCCCATCAGCGAGAAAACACCCTTGAAGGTCTATTACACCGACCGTCAGGGTGTTCCCGTCGCCATCGACTTCACCGGCAAGGAAGGAGCTACGAAGCTGACCGACAACAGCAACTTTTTTTGCCTCGGACCCAGCGGAAGCGGGAAGTCCTTTCATATGAACAGCGTCATCCGTCAGCTGTGGGAGCAGGGAACAGACGTGGTGATGGTCGATACCGGCAACTCCTACGAGGGGCTTTGCGAGTACTGCGGCGGCAAGTATATCAGCTATACCGAGCAAAATCCTATCACGATGAATCCCTTCCGCATCCAGCGTGAGGAGCTGAACTTGGAGAAGAAGGACTTTCTGAAGAACATGATTATTCTTCTATGGAAAGACAACAAAGGTACTCCGAGCAAGATAGAGGAGTTGCTTGTCGAGCAGCTGATCAAGGAATACTATGAAGCTTACTTCGACGGCTTCAACGGCTACAGTCCGTCGGAAAGGGCTGCCATTCACAAACGACTGCTCATCGAGACAACCATAGAGAGTAAGCCCACCGACACCAACGAAATGGTGGAGGAACGTATCAACAAGCGTATCAAGGAGATGGAGGACCGCCGCCGTGCGCTTGTCGTCAACGAGCTGTCCTTCAACAGTTTCTTCGAATACAGCATGGCACGTCTCCCTTATATATGCAGTGAGAACCATATCAAAGGCATTGACATATCCGGCTACAACTTCTCACTCTCTCGCTTCTACCGGGGCGGCATGTATGAGCGGACGCTGAATGAGAATATCGACAGTTCACTGTTTGACGAGACTTTCATTGTTTTTGAGATTGACACTATCAAGGACCACGAGACACTGTTCTCTCTGGTCACGCTGATTATCATGGATGTCTTCGTCCAAAAGATGCGCATCAAGAAGAATCGAAAGATACTTGTTATCGAGGAAGCGTGGAAGGCAGTTGCCTCACCCATTATGGCAGGGTACATCCAATATATGTACAAGACTGCAAGAAAGTTCTGGGCCACAGTGGGCGTCATCACACAGGAGCTTCAGGACATCATCGGCAGTCCCATTGTCAAGGAAGCCATCATCAACAACTCTGATGTCACCATCCTTCTCGACCAGGGTAAGTTCAAGGAGCGTTTTGACGACATCAAGGCCATCCTCGGTCTGACCGATGTGGAGTGCCGGAAGATCTTCACCATCAACCGACTCGACAACCACGAGGGACGCAGCTACTTCAAGGAGATCTTCATTCGCCGCGGTCTCACCAGCGATGTCTATGGTGTGGAGGAACCCCATGAGTGCTATATGACCTACACCACGGAGCGTGCCGAGAAGGAAGCCCTGAAACTCTACAAGGCAGAGCTGGGCTGCACTCACCAGCAGGCTATCGAGGCCTATTGCCGCGACTGGGAGTTGTCCGGCATCGCCAACTCACTGGAGTTCGCCCAAAAGGTCAACAAGACCGGAAGAGTGCTCAACTTACAAAAAAGTTCAATATAGATCAATCATTAATATAAGTATATGAAAAGAGCTAATGTTAATTATATGTTCATTATAGAATTTGGTGATTTATTCCTTCCGTCCAAGCGGAATCACATACAGGATTTCCTATGGGATAATAATGCCGGGACAGTAAAAGAAGTCTGCCAACTTACAGAAGAACAGTTCCGTAGCTTCCCATTTGCGACGGATAATACTGTCAAGCGTGTTAAGGAACGTATGACCGAATATGGTCTCTCTTTCGGAATGACCCCCGAAGAGCTGAATGACTATGAGGATGCCGAGTTCATAATGACCCATCCTGAGATGAAGATGGATGAACTGAAGGAAGAAGAAATAAAGCCTTCCAATATCATCGACTTCGACTTCAGCAAGTACATTAGAATCTCTAAAGAAAGAGACGATAAAAATGCCGATGAGATAGAAGATTGTACTGAGCAAGATGAACAAATGGGATCAGATATGGCAAGTATTCTTCTCGATCTCTCACCCAAAGCCCAAGAAATACTAAATAACTTCAGTACTCAACAACTGAACCAAGTTCTAGAAGACCGCATCATCAGAACCCTGCAGGATGCGTATAAGCATCAGCCATGGTGGAAGAAACTATTCTGCAATTCCAAAAGCCGCCAGAAATCTGCTTTGGATGAAATGCTCTTTTTCTACTGTACTTCCATTGTATTGAAACATAAAGCAACGGATTTGCAGAAAACCATGTTGGAGAATAGAGGAAATACGAAAAACATAGAACAATGAAGATACAACGCCTCTTTATATTAGCCCTTCTTTGTACCCTCACCACAACGATGAGGGCACAGTATGCCAGCATCAACATCGACTACAAGACGATGGAGGGCATGACTGAGGCGTATGCGATGGAAGCCGCCATTGAGGCTCTGCACAACGAGAGCCTACAGAAGATTTACGACAGCTATCAGGCGGCAGGCGTCGCCAGTTCCGGCATTTTCGCCTCGAAGTACCTCGACCGCAAGGCACTCACCAACCTCGACCTGTGGAATGACGAGAAAGAGAACTATTACTATACGCGAATCTACAACATCGTGACCAAGCGCATCATCCCCAAGACCGTTACTTGCGCCCGTCTGATGGTGGAGGATCCCTCGACCGCCATCTACTGGGGCAGCTACCTGCTGAAGACGACGGATGACGTGAAGTCGCTGTGCCAGCAGTTCGAGAGCGTCGTGACCAACAGCAGTCTGAGTTTCAAGGACGTTGCCTTCCTGGAACTGACCGATGAGTTGAAGGCCATCTTCAACATCACCCAGTTGGGCGGCATCGACTGGAAGAACCTCTTTGAGCATATTGGCAGTGACATCGAGGGCCGCTTCACCAAGGACAACCTAAAAGCAGACTTGGAGACCCTTATCAACAAAGGTGTCGGCCTCGCCAATGCCGGTTACCGCAACGGCCTTGACCAGTTACTCCAGGGCACGAGCTTCGGAGGGACGTTTCTTGACAAGGCTACAAGTGTGATCACCCTTGTTGACAATGCCAGCAACATGTACGGTGATTTCAAGAACCTCTCCACCACACAGTTTATTGGCAAACTCGCGGGCATGAACAGCGTCGGCGACATGTTCAAGCTCAGCGACTATAACATCACGGGTTGGCTGACCGACTACAGCGAGGCGGCAGTAGGACGGCACTACACCCAGCGCGTGTATATCTACCGCCGTGACCAGGGCTCGGAGACCGTCTGCGATTACCGTCCGCCGACCGACAACAATGCCATCATCTATGGCGACCACTGGTACCGCATCAATACCAGGGATGCCAACTTCACTCCGAGCAGCGCACAGTACGAGGCTATCCTGTCCAACTCCGAGAACCATGCCGGATGGAGCCGCAAGCGTGTCAACGAGCTCAACAACGGTAGCTCAAAGTATTATTACAACATGTATTATTCTCCCTCTGCTTTCATTCTGAGCAAGCGGAAGAGCGGGCAGTATGCCAAGGCCTATGCCTATTACATCCGGGTCAGCAAGTCATGGGACATCAAGGAGGAAGTCTATGAGGAGGTCTTCGACAGCTACAGTATGGACTGGAACACCTTCATGGCACAGATGAAGGCACGGCTGGCACAGTACAATGCCAACGGTGACCATCAGGAAATCAACAGTACCGGCGAGTTGAAGGACTATATAGACTCCCATCCTCAGGAGCCGAACTATACCTATTACATCGGTTACGACAACCGCAGGTATTACACCACAACCGATGCCGGGAAGCTGGCCGGTTCATCGTCGGCGACATTCAGCATCACCTGTCACGACGGCGGCACGTTGGGCAAAGGCAGCACCACCTATAAATGTAAGGAATGCGGCAAAGCCGTCGATGCCCATACAAAGCAGTGCGCCATGCGTACTACACTGAGCGGCAGTGACGACAGCGGAGTGGAGACCACCGAGCTACAAGCGCGCCTCGTCCGGCTCCGCCAGCAGGCTGCCACCCTTCAGGCACAGTTGGACCAACTCAACAAGGAAAACAGCGAGCTGCTCCGCAAGATGTCCGCTTCCACGGGTGCGGCCTATGAGCAATACCGTGCGACTTATGAAAGCAACGAAAAGCGCATCAAGGCATTGCAGAAGGAGTTGGACGGCGTGGACGACGACATCAAGGACACCCGCCAGGCCATCACGGAATCCCAGGAGGGCGAAAAGGAACAGACCGATGACTATAACCGCATACCACAGCTGATGAAGGCCATGAAGGATGCCTATCATATCAACTGGAAGGATGCTGGCAACTGGTCCGGCAACACCTTTGTCCGGCAGGGCACCGTGGGCAATGTCAAGGGCCAGGTGACCTTCAAGGGCACGCTTTCCATCGCCCGCAAACCAAAGTACTTCCTCGGCATCAAGGTGCACCGTGCCATTGTTCAGATAGACTGGAGCCTGACGAGCAGCTGGAGCGACACGTCCGTGGCCGAGACAATGAACCTCGATCCCAACAAGTCTGACGAGGAGAATGCCCGGCTTGTCAACCGGAAAATCAGTGAGCTGCGGAGAGCCCATCCCAACTGCAATGTCACGGTGGAGTATGCGAAGACGAAGGAAGTGGCCGAAGATACCACCGATGATGTCCATCACCTGCTCTGGGCGAGCGACCGGTTGGAGATAGCCCGTGGTATCGAGGCGCGGCTGGCCCGCATCTATACCGATTTGGTCATGGTGGAGAAATTCCTCCACTACCGTCACAGTCTTTTGGACTGGGCGAAGGACATGGCACCGAAACTGAATGCCGACAGCAACCGCAAGCTCAGCATTGCAGAGCAGTGTCACCGGCGGTGGATGGCCAACGGCGGCAGTGCCAACTACCAACGGGAAGACGAGGAGGACGAAAGCAGCCTCCCTTGGTTCACCTATTAATATAAGGAGTATGAGTAATACGATAAATACGGGTAAGATGGGCAATACGCCTCATTCAGTCAGGTATCAGCTGACGGCAGTGCTGTTGGTACTGTTCCTCGGTATGCAATGCAAGCTGTTGGCGCAGGTGCCACGTGACATCCCGACGATAGAGGCGTATATCAATGACCACAAGAAACAGCGCAGTCTGCTCTTAGCTAGGTCGGTCCTGGAAGAGAGCAACCAGCTGCTCCATCAGGCCAGTGAGGTTACCCACCGAGAATACCGGGATATCAACCTAGAGCTCGACAAATACACCCGTGCCTTCGACATTATCGATTTGGTCTATAGCACGGTGAGCACAGGCTTCAACGTCTATCGCACCTACGATGACGTGTCCGACAAGCTCGGGAAGTACAAGGAACTGCTGTCCGAGTACAACAAAAAGATCATCAAGCGCAAGCGCATCGAGTCCGCCGACACATTGCTCCTGACCGTCAATGCACGGGCAGTCAGAAACCTCAGTGCGGAGTGCCGCAACCTCTATTCGTCCGTGGCCGTCCTTGCCGCCTATGCCAGCGGTCAGGTCTGCTGCACGCCCGCCTCGATGATGCTGATGGTGGAGAACGTGAACAAGTCGCTCGACCGTATCAAGGAGATTGTCAATGCGGCCTACTTCCAGACATGGAAGTTCATCAAGGCGCGGACAAGCTACTGGAAAGGAGAGCTCTACCGCTCCAAGACCATCAGGGAGATGGCAGGGGAAGCCCTCGGCAGATGGAAAGGAGCTGGCAAATTAGGATATTAACTTCACACAATATGAAAACAAACAAACGACATAGCCTTATGCTGACAGCCCTGCTGTTCAGCATTCCGATGTGGGGACAGCAGGTCACCTACAACCATGACGCTTCCAAGCTCGGACAGATTATGGTAATGGAGTTGGGTGCCGGAAGCCTCACTCCGGAAATCTATTACCGGCTGATGCACAACAGCTACAGGAAAGGGGCCAAGGCACCGACCTCCGTCAAGAACACCCTGCGCACGGCAACACAGATCGCCTCACTGCCTCAAGTCGATATGGCCGACAGCATCCAGTCGGACTTGGAGAGCCGTGCCAAGATTGAGGCCATGAACATCGCCGACCGGCAAATAGATATCGCCTGGCTCACGGAAGGAGAGAAGATCAACAGCCGGTTGCTGGCCTTCAAGAACAACCTCAACGGACTGGTTGGCAAGGCAAGTTCCGAGGAGATAGACGCTTGGACGGATTTAGCCAGGATGTACGATTTCGCCATCAAGACCATTCGCAAGGGCTATATGCCGAACAGTGAGCGGCAGAAGCAGTACCTCGCCATCTATGAGGAGGTGACGGCATCGAACGACAAGCTGATTTTGCGCGTCCGCTTCCTTGCCACGAAGCAGCGTGCCGACAGGTTTGTGACGGCCATGTCCCACTTCCAGCACCATGTCAGCGAGAATGCCACAGCCGCCTACAACCGTTGGCGTGACAATGGCATGAAGGCAGGGACAAAGACAAAGGACAATAACATCATTACCCCATAAACGACAACGACTATGCCCAACGACAGCACAGCAGTAGATTTCGGCATCAACCTTCTCGAAGAGGAGATTGACGACGTGATATTCCGCACGAATGAGTTCCTGACCGACGCGACTTTCACGGGCGGGCAGGGACCGTTCTGGTGGATACTCCAGATGTCCATGGCCCTGGCCGGACTCTTTGCCATCATCATGTGTGCCAACATGGCCTACAAGATGATGGTCAGGCGCGAGCCCTTGGACGTGATGAAACTCTTCAAGCCCCTCGCCATCAGCATCATCCTCTGCTGGTGGTACCCGCCGGCCGACACGGGGATCGGCGGAGGCCGCAGCACATGGTGTGCCCTCGACTTCCTCAGCTATATCCCCAATGCCATCGGCAGCTACACCCATGACCTTTATGAGGCCGAGGCCGCGCAGGTGAAGGACAGGATGGACGACGTGCAACAGCTGATGTACCAGCTCGGCGACGAGGCTTCCGACCCGATGTCCACCATCAAGGCGGCGAGCAATGCCGTGAGCGCCCTGCTGACCCAGGGCAGCGTGCAGGACGTGACCGATGCCGACGCTGCGGCGGAGGATGAGAAGAACATTGTCAAGGCCGAGATGACGAGCACCTCAGCCGGACTCGTGATGCTGATAGACAAAATCATCATGCTCATCGCTTTGATTACGTTCCGCATCGGCTGGTGGGGAACCATCTACTGCCAGCAGATTCTCTTGGGAATGCTGACCATCTTCGGACCCATCCAGTGGGCGTTCTCGCTTCTGCCGAAGTGGGAGGGTGCCTGGGCAAAGTGGATCATCCGCTACCTCACCGTCCATTTCTACGGAGCCATGCTCTACTTCGTCGGCTTCTACGTGCTGTTGCTCTTCGATATTGTCATCAACATCCAGTACAACGATCTGATGGCGGTAATGGCCTCCGACGAGACCGTTGTCAACTATTTGCAGAACGCGTTCTTCACGGCCGGTTACCTGATGGCCGCAAGCGTCGTGGCGCTGAAGTGTCTGAACCTCGTTCCCGACCTTGCCGCTTGGATGATACCTGAGGGCGACACGGCTTTCTCTACGAGAAGCTTCGGCGAGGGTGTGGCAACGTCCATGCGCCAGTCTGCCGGAAAGGTTTTAGGAGTGTAAACATCAAATCGCAATATTATGGTTATCAAGAATTTAGAAAATAAGATTAAACTGGTACTTATCATCTGCTCGCTGTTCCTGGTGGGCTGCGTGATCATCTCGCTCGGCAGCATCTGGACAGCCCGCACGATGGTTGACGATGCCCACCGCAAGATTTATGTCCTCGACGGCACGGTACCGATACTAGTCAACAGAAGTACGATGGAGGAGACCCTCGACGTGGAGGCCAAGAGCCATGTGGAGATGTTCCATCACTACTTCTTCACCTTGGCACCCGACGACAAATACATCAAGTACACGATGGAGAAGGCGATGTATCTCATAGACGAGAGCGGACTGGCCCAGTACAATGCCCTGAAGGAGAAAGGCTTCTACGGCAACATCATGGGCTCCAGTGCCGTGTTCAGCATCTTCTGTGACAGCATCCGCTTCAATAGGGACAGTCTGACGTTCACCTACTATGGCCGTCAGCGCATTGAGCGGCGCACCTCCATCCTCATGCGTGAGCTCGTGACCGAGGGCGCACTGAAACGGGTACCGCGGACAGAGAATAATCCCCACGGACTGCTCATCGTGAACTGGAGAACCATCCTCAACAAGGACCTCGACCAACGGACAAAATCTAATTATTGACAGCTATGAATATCAAGCAAATCATCATCGGGGAGAAGATGCCCGACAAGAACGACCCGAAATACAAGGAACTTCACGAAAGCAGCGTGGAGGCGGGTAAGACCTTTGCCGAGACCATGCGCCTCGACAAGGCCGCCGCCAGGGTGCAGGGCTTTGCCTCGCGCTATCCCAAGTTTTTCCTGTGTATCATTTTCGGCTTTGTCCTTTTCAGTGTTGCCCTCAACCTCTACCGCATGTCCACGGCGGTGACCCACCAGCGGCAACCGTCGAGTGCCGTGGAGCGGCAGGAGAAGGAGCTGCGTTTCAACCGCCATCACGGGCGTGAGCAGCAAACGGAGAAGACAAGCCAAGTGTCGAACCCATCCAACACCAAGGACTATGAGCATCACAGACAAGATTAATTTCCGGCAGGCGAAGTACATGCTGCCCGCCATTCTCTATCTGCCCTTGCTGTTCTTCGGCTATTTCTTTTTCCGCTTCTTCAACATCGAGAAGGCCGAGGTGGACGACAAGAAGCAAACCACGACGTACTACAATGACAAGCTGCCCGATGCCAACCTCAAAGGCGATGGTATCGGCGACAAGTACAGCAACATGGTCAACAACTTCGGCAAGATCAAGGACGAGTCCGCCGTCGAGAACATCGACCGCGGCAACGAGGAGGAGAAAGAAGCCTACCATTCGCAATATACCGATGCCGAGGTGGCCGCTATGGACCAACAGAGCGAGGAAGCCCAGCGGTCGATGGAGCGACTGCGCCGGTTGCAGGAGCAGATCAAGGAGCAGCAGGAGAGGGACAGTCACACCGGTGGCAGTCACTATGCCAACACCTACGACGAGCAGCGCACGCTGGAGGACCTTCAGAAGAAGTTGGCCGATGCCCGTGACGAAGGCCTGCGCAGCAGTGGCGTGCCGACTGATGCGGAGTCAACGGACAAGCCTACCTCGGGCAGCCATTACGCAAAACCAAAGGACCAGCCCAAAGAGGGCAGGAAGACCATCAATGAGAAAGCAGTCAGCGAGATTGCCGAGGAAGCCGAGGCCGAGGAAGTGGTGAAGCGGCAGAAGGAGACCTCCGAGTATTTCAACACCATCGCCACCAACGAGCCGCAGCACAAGCTCATCCGCGCCATTGTCGATGAGGAGATAACGGCCGTTGACGGCAGCCGTGTCCGGTTCCGCCTTCTCGACGACATCGACATTGGCGAGCGGACGGTGGCCAAGGGCACCTGTCTCTACGGCACGATGAGCGGTTTCGGTCAGCAGCGTGTCAAAGGCACCATCAAGAGCATCCTTTACCAGGACGAGCTGATAAAGGTTCATCTGAGCATCTACGACACCGACGGACTGGAGGGGCTGTATGTTCCCAAGAGCAGTTTCGGCGAGACCGTCAAGGACGTGGCGGGCAGTACAGTGAGTCAGAACATGAGCTTCACCGACGGTTCCGTGTCCGGTGCCACGGCACGCTGGGGCCAGCAGGCATTGCAGAATGCCTACCGCAAGGCTTCCAACGCCCTGTCGAAGAATATCCGAAAGAACAAGGTGCGGGTGAAATACGGCACGATGGTCTATCTCATCAATAGCAAGGACAAGCAAAAACGATAAACAATAAATCAGCAAAACAATGAATACGCATAGATTCTTCCTTCTCATCCTATCCGTCTTCCTGTTCACCGGGATGAACGCCCAGAAGACGATGGACTGTATGCAGCTTCTGACCGTCAATGAGAACATCACGACGGTCATTACGGCCAGTGAGCCAGTAAGGTTCGTGGACATCAGCACGGACAAGGTCGTCGGCGACCAGCCCATCAACAACACCATTCGCCTGAAACCCAAGGAGGGCGTGGAGGTGAACCGTGACGGCGACATTCTCGGTGTCGTGACCATCGTTACGGAGCGTTACCGCAGTCAGTACGGCCTGGTCTATACGTCGCGTCCGGAAGAGGCAGTGACCGACAAGACCATCCTGCTCGATGAGCGCACGCACTACGACAACCCGGCTGTCACCCTCTCCACGGAGGATATGGCGCGCTATGCCCGCAGGATATGGTTCTCGCCGTCCAAGCGAATCCGCTCGTCAAAGAAGCACAAGGTGCAGATGCAGCTGAACAACATCTACGCGGTGGGCGAGTATTTCTTCCTCGACTTCTCTGTCTATAACAAGACGAACATCCGTTTTGACATCGACCAGCTGAGGATCAAACTCCAGGACAAGAAGAAAGCCAAGGCTACAACGATACAGACGATTGAGTTGGAACCGGCTTTCATGCTCGACCGCTCGCAGTCGTTCCTTCACGGCTATCGCAACGTCATTGTCATCAAGAAGCTGACCTTTCCCGATGACAAGATCCTCACCATCGAGTTGAGTGAGAAGCAGATTAGCGGCCGCACCATCAGCCTGACAGTTAAATACAGCGATGTGCTCAGCGCGGATGCCTTTGACAAAAGTCTAATAGATTGAAGTGGTGAAGTGACCGCGTTCTGGTCATGGAATGACCACGATTTGGTCATGATGTGACCGCGCTTGGGTCATAGGATGACCGCGGTTTGGTCATGGTGTGACCACGGTTTGGTCAAGGAGTGACCACGCCGTGGGCATCTTCCCATAACGCTGCCAACCAAGTTTTGTCTTAATTAACGCAATAACATACAATGGAAGAAAGCAAGGACCTGCAGTCCATCTACAAGATTTTCAGGACGTTCATCTACCTGTCACTGATCATCGAGTTTTTCGAGTATGCCATCACCCCCGGAATGCTGACGTTCTGGGGTGGTATCCTCGCAGACATCCACGGCAGGATAAAGCTGATGGACATCTACCAGGACGGTCATCTGCTTCACACCAAGATTATGACCCTGCTCATCATCTGCGTGACGTGCATCGGTACGAGGAACAAGAAGCACCTGGAGTTCAACGCCAAGCGCATGGTCATCTATCCGCTGTCCTTTGGTCTGATACTGATGTTCCTCTCCGTGTGGATGTTCTACCGTGGCTGGCAGCCTTGCTTCTTCTCGCTTCCTTGCAGCACGTGGCTCTACTTCCTCATGTCGGTCGTGGGCACGGTGCTCTGTCATGTAGCGTTGGACAACATCTCGAAGTATCTGAAGGACGGACTGCTCAAAGACCGCTTCAACCTGGAGAATGAGAGTTTCCTGCAGAACGACAAGAAGATTGAGAACAAGTATAGTGTGAACATCCCCATGCGTTATTACTACAAGGGGAAGTTCCGCAAGGGCTGGGTTAATATCGTCAATCCCTTCCGTGGCACGTGGGTCGTCGGAACGCCGGGTTCGGGTAAGACGTTCTCCATCATCGAGCCGTTTATCCGCCAGCACAGTGCGAAGGGCTTTGCCGTCGTCGCCTATGACTATAAGTTCCCGACGCTGGCACAGAAGCTCTATTATCACTACCGCATCAACAAGAAGGCCGGACGCACGCCGAAAGGCTGCGACTTCAACATCATCAACTTCGTCAATGTGGAATACAGCAGGAGAGTGAACCCCATCCAGTTGAAGTACATCGGCAATCTCGCTGCTGCAAGTGAGACAGCGGAGACGCTTTTGGAGTCGCTGCAGAAAGGCAAGAAAGAGGGTGGAGGCGGTAGCGACCAGTTCTTCCAGACCTCGGCGGTCAATTTCCTCGCTGCGTGCATCTATTTCTTCTGCAACTATCAGAAGCGGCCCTACGATGAGCATGGCAGGGAGCTGGCTTATGACAAGACCATCGACCCGGAGACGGGAATGATCAAGCCCACGGGCGTCGTCCGCGATGCCGGGGGCAACGTCTGTGAGCCGGCTTATTGGTTGGGTAAATACAGTGACATGCCGCATATCCTCTCTTTCCTCAACGAGAGCTACGAGACCATCTTCGAGGTGCTGATGACCGACACGGAGGTGGCTCCTCTGCTTGGTCCGTTCCGCACGGCTTTTGAGAACAAGGCCATGGAGCAGTTGGAAGGAATGATCGGAACGCTGCGTGTGTTCACCTCCAGACTGGCGACCAAGGAGTCGTACTGGATATTCAGCAAAGAGGGTGATGACTTCGACTTGAAGGTCAGCGATCCGAAGCATCCCAGCTATCTGCTCATTGCCAACGACCCGGAGATGGAGAGCATCATCGGTGCCCTCAACGCCCTTATCCTCAACCGTCTCGTGACACGTGTCAACACCGGGCAGGGAAAGAATGTGCCGGTGAGCATCATCGTCGATGAGCTGCCCACACTTTACTTCCATAAGATTGACCGTCTCATCGGTACGGCGCGAAGCAACAAGGTGAGCGTGACGTTGGGCTTTCAGGAACTTCCTCAGTTGGAGTCAGACTATGGCAAGGTCGGTATGCAGAAGGTCATCACCACCGTCGGCAATGTCGTCAGCGGCTCAGCCCGTGCGAAAGAGACCTTGGAATGGCTCTCCAACGACATCTTCGGTAAGGTGGTGCAGTTGAAGAAAGGCGTGACT
>Ga0256404_1002387_pt1 | contig 41624 bp, 39 predicted proteins | sample RumenRJG_01DNA_FD_185990 | JGI IMG/M metagenome (GOLD analysis project Ga0256404, IMG submission 185990) | Bovine rumen microbial communities from Lethbridge, Alberta, Canada - RJG_01 | ecosystem: Host-associated > Mammals > Digestive system > Stomach > Rumen | place: Canada: Alberta | collected... | reverse complement strand
TAAATAAGAGAAAGGAAGCATATAATCATGAAGGTTTTAGACGCAGAATTTGTAAAAGGTTTTATGAGAATGGCCGATGACGGCTGGCAGCAGGGATGGCACGAGAGAAACGGCGGCAACCGCGTCATCTATCACGCACATCCTGCAAACACGATCGCGCTGACTTTCGTCCTTCCTCTGACCGACGAGGCCTTCACGAGAGAACTGTGGGAGATGGCAACCGAGTGTCCGGTCGTGTTCCCCTCCGGCATCGGCGTTGTGCCGTGGATGGTTCCCGGCGGACGTGACATCGCAGTTGCAACCTCTGAGCTCATGAAGAAATATGACGTTGCTATCTGGGCCCATCACGGAATGTTCTGCTCCGGCGAGGACTTCGACCTCACCTTCGGCCTCATGCACACCGTCGAGAAATCCGCGGAGATCCTGGTCAAGGTGCGCTCCATGACCTATGAGAAGAGACAGACCATTCAGCCCGACGAGTTCCGTCATCTGGCTAAGGACTTCAGCGTAAATCTGCCTGAGAAGTTCCTGTACGAGAAACACTGATTACGAGTCAGAGGTGCTGCGCAACCGCACACTGAGCTTATTATACTCAGGTTTATATCGGCGGATGCGCAGCCCCCTTTTGGGCATAAACTCGTTAGTTTGCAGTTTCATCTCCCAATTGCTTACCTGTTTGGCAGTGCCGCAGGCAACAATTGGGAGATTATTTTTCCATAAAGCATCACTATGCCTGAATCTATGGAAAAAACTTCTCAATTATATTCGAAATAAGCATTTTCTCGGAGGCCTTTGGGAGATGCTTCTTAAAAAATGGGTGTTTGTGCCTAACCCTCCGTGTCTGCTGTTATGGGTACGGTCAAAAATCGACATTTATCCGGACAACCGCCCGGATCCTGTAGAAAACGCTGAAATCCGGCCATCCAACCGGATTTCAGGGGGCGTTGAATCTGCTTTTTACCTCAGTGCTTTCTCCACCTGCTCCGCCGTCGCCGTGTCACACTCCACGGTGATCTTCGTTCCCTCCGCCGTATACTCTGTCTGCAGGACGACGGACCGCTCCATCAAAAAAGAGACGAGGCTGCCGCGGTCATAGGGAATGAGAAAGGTCCGGACAGTCCGCTTGGCGTGGAGTATGTCAAAGATGGTCCGGCACAGGCAGTCGATCGAGCTGCTCTCTTTGGCGCAGAGATAGAGATTCACATTGCTGATCCCATCAATGGTCTGTTCTACGGCACCTGAGATGGGATAGGAGACAGGCGGGTCGCACAGATCCGCCTTGTTGTATACCGTGATCATGGGCACATGTCCTGCGCCGATCTCATCGATGATCCTTTTGGTAACTTCAATGTGCTTTCTGCAATGCGGGTCGGAGCCGTCCACCACCTGCACGAGCAGATCCGCCTCCGTGGTCTCCTCGAGAGTAGATTTAAACGCCTCGACGAGGGAGGTGGGAAGCTTGTGGATAAAGCCGACCGTGTCGGACAGGAGGAACTCCTGGCCTCTGGCCACGCTGATGCGCCGAACGGTGGTATCCAAAGTAGCGAAGAGCATATCCGCCTCAAAGACCTGCCGCTTATTCGGTTCCCCTTCCTCCACCGGCTCCGACGAGTACTGCGCCAGCATGGCGTTCATGATCGTAGACTTGCCGGCGTTGGTATATCCGACCAGCGATACCAGCGGGAGCCCGGAATTCTGTCTCTTTTTTCGCTGGGTGGCGCGCTCGCGGCTGACGCCCTTGAGCTCTTTGGCGAGCTCACTGATGCGATGATCAATGGTGCGGCGGTCGATTTCCAGCTGGGTCTCGCCTTCACCCTTGGCGGACATGGCGCCCGAGGCGCCGCCCTGACGGTTCTGCGTCTCCCACATGCCGATCAGGCGGGGCTTGAGGTAGCGGAGCTTGGCGAGCTCCACCTGCAGCCGCGCTTCCCTGGTCCTTGCCCTACGCTCGAAGATCTCGAGGATCAGGGCCGTCCGGTCCATCACGGGCAGTTTTAAGAGCTTCTGCAGATTGCGGATCTGGGAGGGCGACAAAGTGTCATTGAAGATGACCCGCTTCGCACCGAACATTTCCGCGCCGATCCGAATTTCATCCGCCTTTCCGGCGCCGACATACAGACCGGTATTGATGTGGGCGAGCGACTGCGTCACGGTGTCCACCGGATTCATTTCGCAGGCCTTGGCCAGTTCCGCGAGCTCCGAGAGAGAGTGCTCAAATTCCTCCTCCGAGACCGGCTCTTTCGCGTCCAATTCGCGCACGCCCACCAGGATCACGGGCTCTCTGCCGTCCCCTTCATAAGTACTCCATATCTCATTTGCTCCAAAAAATGCTGCCATGCAGTAATGACCTCCTTAAGCCATATCCAAAATATCAATTCGCCGAGAGTACATCCGTCACTTTCCGGCTTTCCTGTTTAATCCGGGCGATTTGTCACGACAGTTATTATAACAGATTCTGTGAAAAGACCCAACTCACCCAGGATTTCTCAGACAAGAATACTGTGAAAATATTGACAATGTCAGCGCATAACGATAAAATTTTAACGTACTTAGAAGACGGCATCCTACATGCCGATGACAGCCAGAGGTAAAGGAGATAAACATGCAGAGATTTACAAACCCCAGAGACATTTACCACGGAAAAGGTGCTCTCGAGGCACTCAAGACACTTGAAGGAAAGAAGGCCGTGATCTGCGTAGGCGGCGGCTCCATGAAGAGATTCGGATTCCTGGATAGAGCGAAGAGCTATCTGGAAGAGGCAGGAATGGAAGTTAAGATCTTCGAAGGCATCGAGCCCGATCCGTCCGTTGAGACCGTTATGAAGGGCGCTGCTTTCATGCAGGAATTCGGCCCCGACTGGATCGTAGCCATCGGCGGCGGTTCTCCCATCGACGCTGCAAAAGCTATGTGGATCAAATATGAGTATCCGGAGACAACATTCGAAGATATGTGCAAGGTCTTCGGCCTTCCCAAACTCAGAACCAAGGCTCACTTCTGCGCTGTTTCCTCCACATCCGGAACCGCTACGGAAGTTACCGCTTTCTCCATCATCACAAACTATGAGAAGGGCATCAAGTATCCCATCGCCGACTTCCAGATCACTCCCGATGTAGCGATCGTAGATCCCGAGCTGGCAGAGACCATGCCGGGGAAGCTCGTCGCACACACAGGTATGGACGCCATGACTCATGCGATCGAGGCTTATGTATCCACTGTACACAGTGACTTCACAGACGCTCCCGCGATTCACGCGATCGAGATGATCCAGAGAGACCTGGTCAACTCCTACAACGGCGACATGCAGGCACGCGATGACATGCACAGCGCACAGTGTCTTGCAGGTATCGCTTTCTCCTCCGGACTTCTGGGCATTGTTCACTCCATGGCTCACAAGACCGGCGCTGTCTTTGCCGACTACGGCGCACACATCATCCACGGCGCGGCTAATGCTATGTACCTGCCCAAGGTCATCGCTTTCAACGCAAAGAACGAAGAGGCAAAGAAGAGATATGCCGTGATCGCTGACTACATGCACCTCGAAGGCAACACAGAGGACGAAAAAGTTGCAGCTCTCATCGCTTATCTGCGCGGCATGAACGATCAGCTGAACATCCCTCACTGCATCAAGAACTACGGCGCAGACAGCTACTATGCGGAGCAGGGATTTGTTCCGGAGAACGTATTCCTTGAAAGACTCCACGACATCGCGGCGAACGCGATTCTGGATGCCTGCACAGGCTCCAACCCCAGACAGCCCAGCCAGGAGGAGATGGAGAAGCTCCTGAAGTGCTGCTACTATGATCTGGATGTAGATTTCTGATCTGAATAAGAAAATATAGTTTAAATAAGAAGGGTACCGGATCCGGGAGGATTCGGTACCTTTTTTTGAGCGGAGGATCTGCGGGCTCCGGAATCATGACCAGCCGTCGGATCCCCGCATCTTGAGAAGCTCCAAAGAGAGCTGCAGGCGCATGCGCAGGTCGCCGCTGTTCAGATCCAGGTCGAACAGGTCGCTGATCTTATTGATCCTGTAGTAGAGCGTGTTTTTGTGTATATGAAGATTGGCGGCGCAGAGGCCGGGATTGTTGATGTTGGTCAGGTATTCCTTCAGAGTCGTGAGAAAATCGGTTCCATGCTTGGCGTCATAGTCATAGATGTCCTGGATGTAAGGGTGGCAAAATTCCGAGAGATCGTGGTTCTCCCTGAGAAGGTCCGCCATGTGAAGCAGCGTATGGTCAATATAGAACCACACAGCCCTGGGGTCGCTTATAACGCCGCGGAGTCTGCGGATGGCGATCGTCTGATCATAGGCCTTCTTAACTTCCATAAGAGAAGAGAAAGGGTTGCTCAAAATAGCGCGGAAGTGGTTGACCTTCAATACTTCTTCTAAAGCCTCCAGTTCCCGGAAATAGGAGAGGGAATTGTTGGGCCTCGGAATCAGCAGTACCAGATTTTCATCGGTGATCCGCCAGCGGCAGTAAGGAAGGACCGCAGTCAGGTTGTGGACGAAGATCTCATAGGTCTTCTGAGTGATATTATCCGGATTTCCCTCAGCATAAACTGTCAGCATGAAATAATAGGGATGTGTCTTCCAGCCAAGGAGCTTTGCGCGGCGTTCGGCGATTTCTTCGGAGACGAACCGTCCTTCTATGAGCTCCCGCAGAAGGATCGCGTGGGACGCGCCGAAGTCTGAGTGCAGGTAGCTGTTTCTCTGAAGTTCATGCGCGATCATATGCCGCAGAAAACGGATGAAGCGAAAATCATATTCATCGAACTTGCGCCCCACCTCCTGTACGCCGATTTCGGCCACTTCAATGCCGTGAACCGTGACAAGCATGTTGACCCACCATATATCGGCGTCCGGAGCTTTGCTGTACATCATACGCCCGCGGGCTTTTCGAAGCTGTTCGTAGATTTTGTCCCGTTTCATTCTACGGAGATTGTGTTCCGTGATATTGCCCATTTCCTGCTGACTGTGCAGCCCTTGAGCGTCTTCCCTGAGATTTCCCAGGGAGATGGCCATAATGCGGTAGCTGTTATCCATGACAACAATGGGGCACCCCAGCATTTCCTGCGCGGAATCAATGAGGACCTGAAGACCCGCGCCGGAATTGGCGATGCCGTAGAGGTCGTGAAGCTGCGAAGTGAAGCGGTTTTCCCTGTAAAAAATGTCGGAGATGATGTTGAACAGATTGACAAGCGTGTATCCGGTGACGAACAGAATGTTGGTGCCCGGATCCCGGTCAGCCATTTTCAGGTGATCGAACTGGATATCGGTACCGGACAGGATAAAGCTCTGCCCTGAGAGGAGGAGGGAAGCGGGAGCAAAGCTGTCTTCCGGCAGATACAGAGCATAGAGGAGACCGTCCTCAAACCGGCTGGCGACGTTGGCGGGTTTAAAAGAGTAGAGCTCGCAGTCATTACCCTGCAGTGCACGGCAATCCGGGATTTCTTTTTTCAAAAGACTGTAAAACTGGCTGAACTTCATATTTGTCTCCTTATCAGCGTAATCTCAAACTGCGTAGTCTCAAATATAATAATCTCAACCCGCACTGTCGCGGACTTTACTCTCAAAACGCCGAATTATGAATTGTACAATCGCACAATATTTTGCGGCGGACGGCATGCCGGTTTAAACTGCGTCACATTGTGAACCGTAAGTTAAGTATATATACTTTAAGCATATTAAGCAAGGATTCACACTATTCGCAAGGGATTTCGCTTGGTTTAAACGCAATCTCAAGAATCGTCAGAATTGTTTTATCACACAAACGTGAATGACTTTTTGACAGATGAAAGCAGCTTGTGGAATCCGTATCACACATAACGAAGGAGGTAAGTGTTTTATGAGCATCAGACAGGACGTCTTCAAACAGCTTGCGCTTCGTGCATCTCAGCTGTTCGGCAAGAACCAGGATGAGTTGACTGAGGCCACCAGATTCGTGGAAGACTGCAACGCCAAATCCGTTCAGTATTCCCAGATCACAACATTCCTTGAAGATGAATTTGACATCGAGATCCCTTACATGGAATTCCGCCGTCAGCCCACATTCGGCGATGCGGTCCGCTATGTGGTTGAGGAGTGCCTCGGAGAGTCTTTTGACGACGATGAGGAAGCAGCGGCAGAAGAACCCGCGGCAGCAGCTCCCGCTCCCACCCCCGCTCCCGCTCCGGCAGCAGCTCCCGCGGCAGCAGTCGAGGAGACTGGCTCCGCCAAGTCCGATCACGACGACGAGCTGGCTATGAGAGAGCGCTTCACACTGAAAGAGACCTTTAAGGGTGAGGAACTTGAGGCAGTTTACATGGTGGCCAGAAAGCCTACCGCTGTTGATCCCAGTGTTGACCTGGCTGCTTCCGAGGATCCCATGGCAAGAATGGGCCAGGGTTTCTGCCCTGAGTTCAAGCAGAGAACCTATGAGTGCGCGCCCGGCGTTATGTGCGACCAGGATGTCCCCGTCAAGATGAGAGACGGCGTGACCATCTACTGCGACCTCTATCGTCCTGCGGATACTACCAAGAAATATCCGGTTATCGTCTCCTGGTCCTGGTTCGGCAAGAGACCCGGCGAGGGCATGAGCGAGTGGCAGATCATGGGTGTTCCGCCGCACACAGTATCCAAGTTCGCGAAATTTGAGTCTCCCGATCCGTTGTACTGGTGCTACAACGGCTACGTAGTAGCAAACGTCGATGTACGCGGCGCAGGCCATTCTGAGGGCAACGTCCACATGTTCACACATCAGGACAGAGAAGACGGCTATGACTTCGTAGAGTGGGCAGCACAGCAGTGGTGGTGCAATGGTAAGGTCGGCATGTCCGGCAACTCCGGCGTAGCTATGCATCAGTGGGGCATCGCTTCCATGCAGCCTCCGCACCTTGAGTGCATTGCTCCTTGGGAGTCAACGACAGACCTCTATCGCGAATCTTTCTATGAGGGCGGCGTTCCGGCTCTTTCCTTCAATAAGTTCATCTCCGCACAGGTCACAGGTACCGGCGGCGTAGACAGCCAGGTTGATATGGCTATTAAATATCCTCTGATGAACGGCTATTGGGAAGATAAGAGACCTGATTTCTCCAAGGTTACCTGTGCGGTTTACCAGACCGCAGGCTGGTCTCACTTCCATCTCAGAGGCTCCTTCCAGGCCTTCCGCAAGTGCAAGTCCAAGAGAAAATGGATGAGAGCACACAGAGATTTCGAGTGGCCGGATACCTATACACCCGAGAATCTCGAGGATCTGAAGAGATTCTATGACCGTTACCTCAAGGACATCCACAACGGCTGGGAGATGACCCCCAGGGTAAGACTGGACGTCATGGACGCATTTGACTGCGATTACCAGGTCAGAAGACCTGAGAACGAGTTCCCGCTTAAGAGAACCGAGTACAAGAAGTTCTATCTTGACGCTTCTGATCCGAAGAACCTGACCATGCACGACGCTCCTGTTGCCAAGGAAGCGGTGGCTGCTTATGACGGAAATACAGAGCAGGTCGAGTTCGACATGGTATTCGACGAGGATACCGAGATCACCGGATATGCATATCTGCACCTGTTTGTTGCGGCTGAGTCCTACAACGACATGGATATGTTCATCAACATCCAGAAGGCAGATGCTGACGGAAACTGGGTACCGTGGTTTACCCTCAACGAGGCTCATCCCGGCGCATGGGGCAAGTGCCGCATCTCTCACCGCGAGCTGAGCAAGAGCGAGTCCCAGTATGTCAAGGGCCAGCTGGTACAGCCTGTCATGGCACACAAGAGAGAACTCAAGGTACAGCCCGGCGAGATCGTTCCTGTTGATATCGAGATCGTTCCTTCCTCCAGAATCTTCCACAAGGGTGAGAAGCTTCGTGTCCAGATCGCGGGCCGCTATATCCGCGAGGGCTGGTTCGAGCCTCTGGCATGGGATACCGACAACCACGGCAGACAGCTGATCTACACAGGCGGACAGTACGAGTCCTTTATCCAGGTTCCCGTGATCCCGCCTAAGTACAGAGCAGGAGATTACGTATACAGATAATTTACGGAATGTTCTTTTTTGACAAAATATCGACGACATAAAAATCAATAATCTGGAGGGAGACGGCATGATCCTCGGCATCGGGACCGACATATTAAACGCACATCAGCTTGCTGAGTCATCGCTGTCTCCCTCCGATCCTTTTCTGAAAAAGACTTACACGGAAAGGGAGATCGCAGAGGCGATGACGCGCCTCGACGCGCACAGTTACTACGCTACCCGGTTCGCGGGCAAGGAAGCCGTGTTCAAGGCTTTCGGAGCCCATCCAGACAGCATAAGGCTGAATGAGATCGAGATTCTGGGAGATGATACGGGTGCGCCGAGGGTGACACTGCACGGGAACGCACGCAGGACGGCAGAGTCCATTGGTGCGACACATGTGCATATTTCGCTAAGCTACGATCTCCCTTTTGTTATTGCATTTGCCGTCATGGAAAAGAGAGACAGTTGACAATATCTAATAGAAATAATGGAGAGATGAAAATGAGCCTGATTGAAACTTTGATCGAAAAAGCCAAACAGAATCCCAAGAGAGTAGCGCTCCCCGAGTGTGAGGCTGACAAAACTCTTCTTGCAGCCCGCAGAGTTCTTGACGACGGCATCGGCACACCTGTGTTGGTAAATGATCCCGCGGTGATCAAGGAGACTGCCGAGAGAGTGGGCGTTTCCCTCGAGGGAATGGAAATCGTGGATATCACAGACGAGGCGGCACGCGATGCCGTCATCGCGCGCTACATGCAGTATCCCAAACTGATGCTGTCTGAAAAAGGATGCAAGCGCAAGATGAAGAATCCCATGTACTACGCGATGATCATGGAAGCGGCAGGCGATGTGGACTGCACTTTCTGCGGCCATGTTAATACCACTGGCGATGTCCTGATCGCAGCTCAGCAGACCATCGGCATGCAGGACGGCGTAGACGTCCCTTCCATCTTCGCACTCACGGAGATCCCCGGATTTGACGGGCCGGAAGGAAACAGGATTGCGCTTGCGGACTGCGGACTCAATGCGGAGCCTGCTCCCGACGAACTGGCTTCTATTGCCATTGCGACTTGCGACAATATCAAAGCCCTGATGGGCTGGGAGCCCAGATGTGCGTTCCTGAGCTTCTCCACCCTCGGCAGCGGAACTGCTTCCAGCGTTGATAAGATCAACGAAGCGATCCGGATCGCCCAGGAGAGAAGACCTGACCTGGCCATTGACGGCGAGTTCCAGCTCGACGCGGCAATTATTCCCGCTGTTGCCGAAAAGAAGATCAAGAGAGAGAGCAAGGTTGCCGGTAAGGCCAATATCCTTATCTTCCCCGAACTCAACGCCGCCAACATAGGTATCAAAATGATCCAGATCTTCGGCAAGGGCAAGGGATACGGACACACCCTGTCAGGATTCAACAAGCCCGTGGCAGATTCCTCCCGCGGCTCTTCCGTAGAGGAGATCGTTGGCGATATCGCCATGGTAGTGATCGCGGCGCAGTAAACGGATTATAAAAATCTGATACTGGCCCAAACCGGATGCAAACAGATTATTGACTGATAAAAAGGAGAACTAAAGTGGCACATCGTATTTTTACACTGAGTCCCGGATCCACATCCACCAAGCTCGCGGTGTTTGACGGAACCGAGCAGGTCTTTAAAGCTAACGTTCAACACGATCCCGAGGTCCTCAAGAGCTTTGCAAGGGTAAGTGAGCAGAAACCTTACAGAGTAGACACTATTTTGGGCCTTCTTAAGGAAAACAACATCGACATCGCAAGCATGGATGCCTTTGCGGCTTACTCCGGCGGCCTTGTCTCCACACCCGGCGGAATCTTTCCGGTAAATGATAAGATCCTCGAGGACTGCTCCTCGGGAAGACTGATGGAGCATCCCGCAATCCTGGGCGCCCAGATCATCGGCGACTTCGCCGAAAAGACCGGAAAGCCTGCTTTTCTGGTAAATCCTCCGGATGTAGATGAATTTGATGATGTCGCGAGAGTCTGCGGCATCAAGGGGATTTACAGAGAGTCTCACGTACATGTGCTCAACCAGAAAGAGGTAGCTATGCGCGCCGCAGCTGAGCTGGGAAAGAAGTACGAGGACTGCTGCTTCGTCGTATGCCACGTGGGCGGCGGACTTTCCATCACAGCACAGAAATACGGCAGGATCGTGGACGGAAACGACGTTCTCAACGGCGACGGGCCGATGGCTCCTAACCGCTCCGGTTATGTACCGCTGCTTCCCGTAATCAAAATGTGCTTCTCGGGCAAGTACACCGAAGACGACATGAAGAAGAAGGTAAGCAAGACCGGCGGCCTTATTTCCCTTCTGGGTACCGACAACATGATCGAGATCAAAAAGCGCATCGAGAACGGCGATGAGTGGGCAAAACTGGTCTATGAGAATTTTGCCTATCAGCTGGCAAAATATATCGGATCCTACGCCTGTGTCATGGAGGGAAAGGTCGATGCCATTGTCATGACCGGCGGTGTATCTAATGACAAGGATTTTATTGAGAACATCCGCAAGTACGCGGGTTGGATCGCTCCCCTGATTGTTTACGGAGGAGACTTTGAGATGGAAGCGCTGGCTTCCGGCGCAATCCGCGCACTGGACGGCGTTGAAGAAACCAAGGAATATACAGGCGTTCCGGTATGGAACGGATTCCCGTTTGAGTACAAAGACTAAGGTGATGCTATGGCCAGAAGACAAAGACAGCGGTTATGTCCGGAGATCACGGATTCTGAACTGAGAGGATTTCTTGATATGGTCCCTTCGATCCGCAGATTCCAGCACCAGGTACTGGAGGGGCAGACCATTAAAGGTAAGCCGGTGGTTGTACCTCTGGAGGGCAGGGAGGTGCAGGTATACCTGCACCGCGCCCGCTCAGGGGGCAGACCGGTCATCTATGAACTCCACGGAGGCGGCTTTGTATTAGGCGAGGCAAGGCGGGACGACGCGATTTGTCAGAAAATCTGTGATCTTATCGATGTCAATGTGATCGGCGTCGACTACAGACTGACGCCCGAGTTTCCCTTCCCTGCGCCGGTGGACGATCTCTGCGACCTGATCCGATTTTTCGCACAGAGCGGAGAGCAGTACGGGATGGACGGCACGAGCATCGGCCTGATCGGCTTTTCCGGAGGCGCCACACTGGCTGCAGCGGCGGCGATCAGGAGCGCAGCCGGGGAGATTCCTGCTCTGAAGGGCGTTGTACTTCACTATCCTTATCTGGATTCCGTGCATATGCCCTCGGAAAAGGAACACTTTGACTGTGATATGGATCCGGCGGTCATGTCAGCCTTTACAAAACTCTACTCCCGTGAGGAGGAGAGGAGTCTGCCACTGGTATCTCCAATCTGCGCGACGGGGGAGGAGCTGAAGAACTTCGCACCGACTATGGTGATTCCGGCTGAAAAGGACGCACTGCGCAAAGAAGGCCTTCTTTTTGCAGACAAGCTCCGCGAAGCCGGCGTTTCCGTATACTGCCGGGTCATGCCCGACGTTCACCACGGCTACATCGAGGACGCGGGAAATATCGAATTTTTTGACGCGGTGACTCTCGATGATACGAAGAAGACACTGAGTCCCTTTTTTGCCGCGTGGGCAGAAGCAGCCGTAATCATGTCAGCGCAGTTTCTGGATGGAAGGTTCCGGGGAGAAGAACTATGAGGCCCGATATGACACCGATGCAGTTCTTCAAATGGAACATCCTGACGAATGTGCTGATGGCGCTCTCTATCAATACAGCGGCTACGATCCTGGCCGGAGGCGATACATTGGCGGGCTGGGTGACAGGATGCTGCCAGGCGTTTATGATCAATACCATCGCGGCGGCTGTTATTCCCGTGGGAAAGATCGGGAAATGGTTTGCGCAGGACATCTGTAAGACCATACCGGGCACATTCGCTGAAGTGGTGGCGCGCAATTTTATAGTCAACGCAATCTATGTCACCATCGTAAGCTTCAGTATCGCCCTGATCCATCTCGGACCGTCTCCCGATTTGATCCGTGTGTGGCTCAGCACATATTTCCAGCTTCACCTGGTCGGTCTGATCACCGGAATAGTGATCGAGAGACCGGTGGCCGCACTCTTTAAAAACTAATACATTCGTTATGTCAGAACGGTAAATCAAACAGACTCCTGAACCTGCGGATTCTGGAGTCTGTTTTATTGTGCAAATACACAATAAACTTTAGGTAGGGACAGCAGGCTTTGAACTGAGGAACATTGTAAAAAACTCTGTAAAAATATATTGTTTTGTTATAAAGCAAGTATTTAAAGGGGTTTGATACTTGTGCACGATATTTCAATATAATATAAACACCATGCTGTTTGTTGTGTAATAACACAATGAATGGTCTGTTAAGTGCACCCAAAAATCGAAATTCCTTTGAGCGGCTTGCCAACCTCAAACACCATTAATCCATTGTTCAATTTCAGAAAGGGGAAAGGCATGGAACAAAAAAAGGTTACGGGTATTAGCAAATACCTTCCCGCGTTTGGCGTAAAGGGCTGGGGCATTGCACTGATGGGTATGGCATTCTACTATTTCTATCAGGGACCGCTTCACTTTGCGATCAACTTCTACTATGGTTACTTCGAGGCACTGTACGGATGGACAAACTCCCAGCTGGCAGCCGCGATTACGATCGGACAGCTGGTCGGCGTGGCAGGTATCTTCGTCTGGGGTCCGCTCAACAAAAAGATGGGGTCAAAAGCTGTTGCGATCATCGGTCTGGTCGGCGGCGCGATTTCAACTCTGTTCTTCGCGTTTGCACCCAGCATTCCGACATTCTACCTGTCAGTCATCCTGTTCTGCTTCTTCGCAGTCGCCTATTCTCAGATTGCGGTAGCAACTTTCGCCGCAAACTGGTTCCCTCGTACCCGCGGTATGTACATGGGCATGGCGACCATGGGTCTTACCATCGGTAATGCGACCGTTACTCTGATCACCAGCAAGATGGTCCCCGTTTACGGAGTAAAGCTCACCCTGCTTATGTGGTCCACTCTTATGATCATTGTTGCGGTCCTCGTTGGTCTTTTTGCAAAGAACAACCCTGAGGAAGCAGGTGCGTGGCCGGACAACGACCGCAGCGTCTCCATGGAAGAGCTCATGGCTGAGGCAAAGGCGGCAGAAGAGTACAAGAAGCGTTCCCCTTGGACAGTATCTGCGGTCCTTCGCTGCAAATATACCTGGACAATCGCTATCGGTTGGGGTATCTGCATGATGTGCGCAGGTGGTTTCCTCGGACAGCTGGTTCCCACACTGGCTTCCTTCGGACATGATCCGGCATTCGGAATCATGCTTCTGACATCCCTGTGGCCCACCGGTATCCTCGGAAACTGGCTCGGCGGTGTCGCCGACAACATCTTCGGCACACGTACCGCTTCCATCATCTTCGTATGCTTTGAGATCGCAGCCTGCATCGGTCTGATCATGGCCGGCGGCAATCCTGTGGTAGCGACTCTCTGCACAGGCACTTTCATGGCAGCAATGTCCGCTTTCTCCAACGTCACGGTATCCATGGTAACCAATGTATTCGGTCGTCAGGACTTCGAGAACGCATGGCCTGTTGTCTCCGTTCCCTTCAAGGTTATCGAGAGCTTCGGCGTTCTTCTGATCTCCATGGTTGCTGCGAAGAGCTCCTTCTCCGGCTCTTATGTCGCTATGATCGTTCTTCTGATCATCGCCATCGTCCTGATGCTGATGACCACTACTAAGCAGATCGGCAGCCAGATTCATGAGGAAAAAGCGGCAGCCTGATACGCACAACAAATGAATACTTGAATAGAGTACTTGAATAATTCGACCTCAAAAACTACGTAAAAAGGCTGTGCCCGTTCACGCAATGAGTGGACGGGCACAGCCTTTTGGCGCTCTTGAGCGCCTCAGGCGGAAGTTGCATTTAATATGGCAATTAAGATGCGCTCCGAAAAAACTGAATTTGTGCGTGGATATCTGCTATCCACTCGTATATAGTAATGTAGCTGATAAATGATCAGCGGAAAGTACTGATAAAAAAGGAAATCGGGAACGATGGCACACTCAGGCCAGTGAGAAATGAAATCCCGGAATTGGAGGACTAAAATGAGCGAAATTAATAACAACAAGGTAAATGACGAGCAGCTTAACGAAGTCGTAGGCGGAAACGACGGCATGGGCGGAGAGAACTACAGCGTGACCGATATCAAGCCTCGCTGGGTGAGAGTTACTTCTTCCACTCTGAACTGCAGATATTGGCCTAACGGCGAGATCGCCAAGGTTTATGAGAGAGGCCACAGACTTAAGGTCGACGGACTCACAACAGACGGCCAGTGGTGGAGACTCTGGATCTATGATCCCAGAGGAGGCGAGTGCTACGGCTACATTTACAGAGCATATACTGAATTAGACTGATCGGAATCATTAATCGGACAGATCTTGTTGAAGGACACAGGGGATAATCTCCCCTGTGTTTTTTGTTGCATAAGCGTGTGGAAAGGAGCTGCCGTTTTGACGCAGGTTCTTGTGCGTACGCGGAGTGGTGGATTGCGCAGCAAGCTTTTAATGAAGGGGTTGATTCATTTGCAAAAAATAATGCTCCTGGAATGCAACGACTTTGGAGTTCGGTCTCAGTTGGATCATATGGGGGATATTTGTTCAACCTGCCCCCATGGAAAATTAGCAAAAGGCTGAATATCTGAAATTATCAGCATATTTCCTGGCAAGTTGGATTATAAGACTTATTGTTATGGCTCCGGCCTCCATACAGTACATGACAAGCTGTCTGGTATGGGGGCCGGCGAGGAAGAATTCTTGTTTATGGTCCAACTCAGGTATAAATTGCTTTGATTTCTTCACTTTGTGCCGGCAATCAGAAAAAAGCGATGGAGGCCGCGGAAGAAAAATGTATTCTAATAATCCAACTCACCCTTCTGACAGAGGGGAGCTGCTGATCAGATGCCGCAGTTGCCCCGTTGCGCAGCACTTGTTTAGCACAATGCAGGTTTTGAGAAGTTTCTTACGATCTAATGCCGCAGTTACACCCTCCTCCGGCACCAGAACATCAGAGCCCACTCAAACCTGCCATAATGCCAAACAAGAGCCGCCGGAGATACCTCCGACGGCTCTTGTTCAGCATATAAAGCATATTCAATCTTTGAGGCCCGAGCCCCGTGGCTCGCTCCACAATCAAACAAATGCGAAGCAGATAATACCGCCGACCACCGCATAGAGGATGCAGTACTTGAAGATGCCGCTCAGGATCTCATTCTCGCGTCCGGCCAGTCCTGCCGAGGCCGTTGCCAGCGCGATGTTGGAAGGCGAGATCATCTTGCCGACGCCTGCGCCGAGAGAGTTGGCCGCGCAGAGCCATTCGGGAGAAAGTCCGAGCTGCGCTGCGGAGGCGGACTGCAGAGGTCCGAACAGAACGCCGGTACTCGTGCCGGAGCCCGTGACGAATGCGCCGAGAACGCCGACCAGAGGGGAGAACAGCGGATAGAACTTGCCGGTCACAGTGACGAGGACGTCTGCGACGTCGGTGGTCATGCCGCTGTGCACCATGATCTTAGCGGTTGCAAGAACGGAGCAGATCGTAACGATCGTCTTGATATTCTTCTTGATCGTAGCGCCGAGCACGCCGAAGATCTTGCCGATCGACGCGCCCTGGATCAGGCCGCCGATGATACCGGAGAGGATGATCCAGACGCCGGGTGTATTGATCCAGGTGAAGCTGGTGGGCGTCGCGCCCTCACCGACGTAGATATTGATCTTGGAAGAGATCTTGGAAAGCGGTTCGTTGATGAAAGGGAACAGCTTGGAAGTAAACAGAAGGAGCACGAAGATCAGAATGAAGGGGCTCCACGCGCGCAGCGCGCTGTTTACATCGAGTTTGAGCTCTTTCTGTGTATCAGATCCGCCAACCAGGTATTCCTCGGGCACCTCTTTGTTCTTCATCTTGAGCGCCACAAGGATCATGATGATCATGGAGCAGATCGAACCGATGATATCGGGAAGCTCGGGACCGATGAAGGCGCCGATAATGAAGTTGGGAATGACAAAGGAGGCCGACGCGATGAGCGTGAACGGGATCATACCTTTGAGGGCCTTGAGACCACCGCCGATCACGATGACGAACAGGATCGGGGAGATCGCCATGAGCAGAACCTCAATGCGGACCGTGTTCAGAGAGAGCGCATTGACGGCAAGACCTGTGGCGGAAGCCAGGGAGGTCGTCGGAACGCCGACGCTGCCGAAGGCGGTAGGCGTGGAGTTGACGATCAGGAGCGCCAGAACTGTGGGAATCGGGTCAAAGTTCAGCGCAACGAGAATGGATGCGGGGATAGCAACAGCGGTACCGAAACCTGCCATGCCTTCCATGAAGCACCCGAAGCCCCAGCCGATGATCAGGCCGAGTACGCGCTTGTCTCTGGACACGCTGCTGAGCATCGCCTTGATCTCTTCCATGGCGCCGGTCTCAAGAGTCAGCGCGTAGACGAACAGGGCGGCCAGAATGACGAGAATGATCGGCCACAGAGCGCTGAATACGCCTTCGAGAAAAGCGGTTCCCACGGAAATGACCGGAAGATGCTTGTAAAAAAGCGCAACAGCGGCCGCAAATGCGATTGCGATACTGCAGGCTTTGTAGCCGGGCATCTTCATGCCGGTCAGGGCGATAATCAGCCAGATGATCGGAACAAGTCCCAGAATAAATTTGACTATTAACATTTTCTGTTCCTCCTTAATAACTACAGTTACTCAGACACATCCGGTTGCCGACAACGACCTGATGACGCGATCTTTAAGTGGACAGTATCTACGCAAATATGATCTGAAGGCGGCCGTTTTCATACGACCACGCTTTCAGTTCCCTCCGGCCGCACTGTTCCGAAAGCCGGAACCGCCGCCGCTCGTCACGCACGCCCAGGATCAGGTCATTCCCGTCCTTCGACACCGAAAGATCCGTGCTCTTCATATAGGGGAGGCGCACTGTCATGATCCAGGAGCCGTCCTCCATATTTCTCTCGGTCGTATAGCTCTGTTCTGCGCAAAATATAGTCGCAGGGTCGATGCTGCACCCTTTTTCCGGTTCTGCCGCGAGCTCCCCGTAGAGCTGCGCCGAGTCGGACTCCGGCACAGGTCCTGCCGCGAGTTCCCCGTAGAGCTGCTCCGCGACGGACTCCAGCACCGGGATGCCGCGAAGCTCCTTGTCCTGCAGCGGGAGATAGAACTGCTTCTGCAGGGGAAAGCTCTCTTTTACCCGCGCCAGGCTCTTCTCCTGCATGGAGGCCCAGCCGGCAAAGCTGCCGCTCAGGGCTTCTTTCGGATAGATCCGGTTGACATAGACGGCGTCTACGCCAAAGTCGAAGGCGCTCAGCCAGGAGTAAGAGCGCTCCGCCTCGCTCACTACGATGCTCTCCGGCGTCATGACGAGGCGAATGCCCGTCGTCTGCCGGTCGCAGAGGATCTTCTGCAGGCCGTGCAATCTTTTGACAACGATGTCAAGCTCCTCAAAGACCTTGTCTCTGGGCTTGGGAACGGTCGTGGCGCGGCTGATCAGCCCTCCGAAAGCGCTCGTGACGCTGCGCACCATGGGCAGGACCTTGTCCGTGAGAACGCGGAGCTGTTCGGGATAGCGCAGGAGTGAGAGCGTCTCGCCGGTCGGCGAGCAGTCGACCACAAGGACATCGCAGGATCCCGCTTCGCTGAGGTCGAGAATGCGCAGGAGAGAGGAGAGTTCCTCCAGGCCGGGGAAGACCAGGGCTTCCTGCGCGGCCAGGCTCTCACCCGATTTTTCTTCCATGATCTGCCGGAGATAATCCTTCAGGGTTCCCCACGCGCGCTCGCTCTCCACGGCGGGATCGACTTCCAGAGCTGTCAGGTTGTCCGCGATCTGTACCGGGGCGGACCCAATCCAGCACTCGAAGACATCTCCGAGGCTGTGCGCCTGATCGGTGCTCATTATGGTCGTCCGGTAGCCGCGTGCGGCGCATCGGACTGCCGTGGCAGCTGCGATGCCGGTCTTTCCTACGCCTCCTTTTCCGGTGTACATCAGTATTCTCATAATTGTCCCTCTGCTTTGTCTTCGCTCGAATAACGGAAGTACACTTTAAGAAAGCCGCCGGTGAGCTGTGTCTTGAGGATCTCTGCCCTGTACAGAACTGCGGGCAGGGGGATCTTCCGCAGAACGTTTGCCGTCTTCACATCCAGATCCCGGCCGCAGATCTGAACGGATACATTTTCGGCACCGGGCATATACAGGCTGAGGCAGCACCCTTCCGGCGTGATCTCATAGGTCTCCGAGGCCTGCGCAGACGATTCCATGTCGGCCGGCGCAAAGAGCACCTCATTGTCCGGCAGACATCTGCTCAGTCTCTCTACGGCTTCGAGGCCTTTGATCTCCTCGGGAAACCAGGGAATCCGGATGACCGGAATGTGTGAGAACACACTTTCCACTTCCTCGATGTACGTCTTCTGGATCCTGTGCCAGCTGTCCATGAAAGGATTATCCGGCATAGGAGGAAGTACGCGGTTTATAAAGACGCGCTCGACCCGATAGCCGTACAGATTCAGGTACATGTAGGTCCGCTTGGTCTCTTCGACCACCATTTTCTCGGGGAGCGTGATCAGGCGGACGGTAGTCACCTGCGGGTCCTTGAGAAGATTCTGGAGGTCAACGAGGTTCCGGTGCATCAGGGAGACCTGGTCCATGGCCGTGCTGTCGGGAAGTTTGACTTTGTAGAGCGCGTTGGAGACGGGGGAGAGAACCCTCGTCATGAACTTGCCGACGGGGAAGAATTTCTCCATATACCACTCCAGAAGCTCCGGGAGTTTGAGGAGGGAGAGCGTCTCGCCGGACGGCGCGCAGTCCACAAGAAGGAGGTCATACTCGCCGCTCTTATACAGATCGCGGATCCCCAGCAGCATGAACAGATCCTCAAAGCCGGGGATCATGAACTCACTGTTAACGCTTCCTGCCGCGCGGCTCATGGAGCCGCCGAGCATCTCCAGAAGAGAGCGGTTCAGGTCAGGGTAGTGCTCGCGCATGATCTTTCCGGGGTCCAGTTCCAGGAGCGTGAGATTGGCAGTGGGGCTTACAAATTCCCCGCCCGTCTCTGTCTCGAAGAGATCTCCCAGGTTATGCGCCATGTCGGCGCTCACCAGAAGTGTTTTCATTCCGCTGCGAGCAGCGCGCAGCGCGTGGGCCGAGATGATGCTCGTCTTCCCTACGCCGCCTTTTCCGGTAAAAATAATGATTCTGCCCATTCCTGCCTCATTTGATCTCCGGGAACCACTGTCATGGCAGGATGCCGCAGCAGTGATTCCCGGAGGGCTTGTTTTACTTAAAGACCGGGCGAAAATTACGCCCCGCGCCGCAGGTCAACCCTGCATATAGGTCACACCCATTTCTCCGTAAGGGTGATTCCAGCTCTTCACTACTTTGCCGCCGGAGACAACACGGCAGGTGCCGCACTCAAGGCAGCCCTCGTGATTGAAAGCGAGTTCACCGTTCTCATATTTGTAGAGCTCGGCGGGGCAGGCGAGGACGACCTTGCGGATCTCTTCCTCATCCTTAAAATCGCTGTTGATCTCAATATGGGCGTAGCTCTCGTCGGTATGGAATACATTGTAGCCCAGTTTGTCATCTACAGGAACTTTTTTTGCCATTTTGGTTTCCTCCTTCCTGTCTCTTATAATGCGTCAAGGGCAACCATGACAAGCTCGAGGAGCTTGGAGGCGCTGGTGCGCTTTGCGATCTCATCGATAGCGAACATCGGCAGAGATACGGGCTTTTTGCCGTCCACTCTGAAGAGCCTGTCGAAGAGAACGTCGGCGATCTCAGGCACATCGTTGAAGATCTCATGGCGCTCAAGAAGCTTGGGGAAGTTGCGGTACTGCTTCATATCCGTATAGATGAAGCTGTTCTCCACAAGCTTCTGATAGTAAGCGAGAGATTTGGCGCTGAAATCATCCGCCGCCTTGGCGCGGATCACTGCCTCTGCGGCCAGTCTTCCGGACTCCACGGCGAAGTCCATGCCGCGGACCGTGTAGCCGAGGTTGATCACGAAAGCAGCTGCATCGCCGGTCACCAGAACGCCGTTGTCATACAGCTTGGGGATCATGTCAAATCCGCCCTCGGGAACCAGGTGCGCGGAATACTCCAGCGGAACGCCGCCCTTGATCAGGGGCTCGATGGAAGGGTGGTTCTTGAATCGCTCCAGCATATCCGGGATGGAGACGTCTACGCGGCCGATATCGCTGCAGGTAGCGACGATACCGATGGAGACGCTGTCCTTGTTGGTGTAGAGGAATCCGCCGCCGATATTGCCGACAGTGGGATCGCCCGCCACAAGCATGGACAAGCCGTCATTGCCTTCCAGGCCGAAGCGCTGATTGATCACGTCCTCACCCAGCTGGATGACTTCCTTACATCCGACGGCCACCTGCTCGGGTTTGAGCTCGGGCTTAAGTCCGATGGACTGGGCCAGAAGGGAGTTGACGCCGTCCGCGAGGATCACTACATCGGCGTACATCTCTTCGCCGCCCGCGTCAATGCCGACGATCTTGTCGCCGTCTTTGAGAAGCGAGTCGACACGGATGCCGGGGACCATCATGACGCCGACTTCCTCGCACTTCTCCGCAAACCACTTGTCGAATTTGCTGCGAAGTACGGTATAGGAAGCAGTTTCCGGCGTGTCGGGCTTTCCGGACGCATATTCAATATTGACGACGCCCTTTTCGGTCATCAGGGCGACGCGCTCTTTGGTGACTTTTCTCTCAAGAGGTGCCTCCTCGGCGAAACCGGGCATCACTTTCTCGAGACTGTGTGTGTAGATCCTTCCTCCGGTCACGTTCTTGGAACCGCAGAAAGTACCTCTTTCAATGACAAGAACTTCCATTTCCGCCTGTGCCAGACAGTAAGCGGCTGTGAGTCCCGCCAGGCCTCCGCCAACAACTATGGCATCAAATTTTTCTTCACTCATATTTACCAAAACCTCCTTGCGTGGTTCGTTCGTCGGTTTCCGGGCGCAGGGCGCTGTATGGCAGGCCCTCACCCTTTTTACGAATGATCATCGGTCGGACATCTCACTGCTTCCTGCAGCCGGGCTTTACGGCGACGTGCATCGCGCAGGCGCCCATCATTCTGCGCCTGACTCTGACATCGACAAATCCGCACCTTCGCATGAGATGGGACAGCTCCTTCGAGCGAAGGAAGCTTTCTGTCGACTCCTGCAGCCACTCGTACTCTTTTCGGTTGGAACGTCCGCCTCCCAAAAGGGGCATGATCCTGCCAAAATAGAGCCGGTAGAAAGGTTTCACAACAGCGCTGTCCGGGACAAAGGATTCCAGACAGAGAATCTCTCCTCCCGGCCGCAGCACCCGGTAGATCTCCTCCAGGACCTGCTGCGGGTCCGCGCAGTTGCGCAGTCCGAACGATATACTCACGGCGTCAAAATATGCATCGCCGCAAGGGATTTTCATGGCATTTCCTTTTCTCCACTTTATGTTCGTGATTCCGAGCCGCTTCGCCTTGCGGGCCGCGACCCTGAGCATAGAGGGGGAAAAATCCATGCCGGTTATACTGTATTTTGCCCCGGCCTTTGCAATACCGATGGCAATGTCTCCGGTTCCGGTGCACAGGTCGAGCACCCTGTTTCGAGGGCGCCGGACCACTTCCCGGATCAGCATTTCTTTCCAGGAATTCTGCATGCCGAGGCTGATCCTCACATTCGCCCTGTCATAGCCCTTCGCGATCGTCTCGAAGACGCGGAAGACTTTATCCTGTTTTTCTTCCTGTGTCAGGTTCTGTGCAGAACGCATTGATCCGTACCTCACTTGTTTCATCTGACCGCGATCGCCGCCAGCAGAATGGCCAGGCATACGATCCCGCTGCAGATATTTGCCTTCAGGATCCCTTTCATCTGCGCGACCCGCGTGCTCTGAAGGAGAGGGGAGCGCATCAGAAAGCGGTAAGCCGGAATGTAGGCGGCGAAGACTCCGAGGAGCGCGACCGTAAGGGGCGCGCGGCCCAAGAGAGCGCCGTCAAGGGCGATCAAGAGCATCCAGAGGATCACCGCGAGCCGGTATACGCGCACGGCTTTCTCTCTTCCGATGCAGCCCGAAAATGTTCGCCTTCCTGCCTTCAGGTCCTTCTCGATATCACAGGTGTTGTTGGTCATCATGATGAGACCGATCCCCATGACAAGGGGGAGAGTGAGGGGCAGGATCTCCGGATGTAACTTCCCTGTAACGGCCGCCGTGATCCCCAGCGGGATCAGTGCTCCCATCACGACTCCCGACGTGATCTCTCCGATCGGGAGATAGGAGATCGGCAGCGGGCCTCCGGAGTAGAGCAGAACGATCAGTCCGCCCAAAAGGCCGATCGCAAGAGGAAGCGGTCCGCTCTTTACGGTAAAACCGATTCCGATCAGAGCCGCCGTCCCGAGAAAGGCGAAGGCCAGGTTCCTGACCTGATGCGGGGCGACGCCCGCGTACAGAAGAACGGCGTCCTCCTTCTCGAGATTGTCCTCCAGGCTGTCAGTGCCTTTTACAAAATCCATATAATCATTGAAAGTATTCACAGCGGCCTGCATGAGCACGCAGGCGGACAACAGAAGAGCGGCCTCTATGGCGCTTATGCCAAAAGATCGATAAATGCAGTACAGGATTCCGAAAAGAGACGGGAACACGGAGGCGGCCCAGGTGTGGGGCGCCGCGAGCTGCAGTGCGAGCTTTGGGGTCAGCGCATTGTATCGAATGCCGCTTGTGCGGTTGTCGGAACTGTTCATAACTCTCATCAAAACACTCTCATCAAAAAATTGTCCTGTTTGCTCTGCGCACATCTATGGCCGATCAGACCTGAGCGCATTTCTTTACTATTTTATCAAGGCCGGAAGAGGCGGCTCCGGCAGGAAGTCCCGCGAGGATCTCCTCGCACCGTTTCCGATAGCGAAGGATTTCTTTTTTGGTCTCCTCAACGCCGCCGTACTCCCGCACGATCTCTTCCATTTCCCTGATCTGTGTCCTGTCGATTCCTTCTTCGCGGTTTCTGCGCATTATGGGCAGAAGCTTGTCTCTGGCCTCGGAATTCCGCATTGCCATGAGCACCGGCATCGTGTAAATGCCGTCGCGGAAATCTTTGTGCGTCTCCTTGCCCATACACGCCTGATCTGTCGTAAAATCGAGCAGATCGTCCCGGAACTGGAACATGCATCCGAGCGCCTCTCCCAGCTTGTCCAGCTGTTCGATCACGGCGGGAGAGCATCCGCTCTCCAGCGCGCCGATCCTGCAGGCGGCCTTGAAAAGGGCCGTTGTCTTGCCTCTGATATTACAGAGGTATTCCTGCAGTGTCACATCTTCGCGGTAGCGGCAGCCCGCCTGACCGATCTCACCGGCGCACATCTGTCCGATGGCGCCTGCCAGGATCATACCGGACTCGTGGAGATTCTCCTGTGCTTGCATGTACATGACGCGCGAGATGAGAAAATCTCCCGCGTAGACGGCCGCGTCCTTTCCGAATTTCTTCTGTACGGAAGCTTTTTCCCTTCGGACAGGGGCGTCGTCTACGATGTCGTCGTGCACGAGCGAGGCCAGATGGGTGATCTCCGTCATGGCGGCCAACAGTGTGAGACGGGCGCGCCGCTCCTCACAGTGCGGACCGAACATTGCGCTCAGGATGAGGAGCATGGGGCGGATCCGCTTTCCCTTTGAACAGGCGGCCCAGTCCAGCACTTCTCCCACCGGCGTACCGGCGTAAGGATGTGCGGTGAGCCTCGCGATGTCGGACTCGACACTGTCCATCCAGTCACTGATCATTCTTTACATTAATCCTCTCTTCTCGGCGATGATGACTGCGGTGTGCTTGACATCGACAGGGATGTCTCTGGCATCGAGTCCGCCGCTGATCTGCATCATGCAGCCGGGGCAGTCCACTGCAACAGTATCTGCACCGGTCTCTTTGATGTGCTCGACCTTGCGTTCGAGGATGGGAGCTGCCACCTCGGGGAACTTGATACTGTAGGTTCCGCCGAAACCGCAGCAGTTGTCGCTTTCCTTCATCTCGGTGAGATGGACGCCCTTGGTGTGGGTCAGCAGTTCTCTCTGCTCCTTGAACACGCCCATGGATCTCTTGAGGTGGCAGGAATCGTGGTAGGTAATATTGAGTTCCTTGCCGTCGCCCTCGTCGGAGAGGCCGCCCAGCATGTGGAACAGTTTGCAGAAGTCATAGCTCTTCTCGCCGAGCTCTTTGGCCTTTGCGAGCATCTCGGGATCGTCCTGGAAGAACTGCTCGTACTCCCTGATCTGGTGTGTACAGGTCGGGCAGGCCGATACGATGTAATCGTAGTTCTCCGCCGCCATCGCGTTGATATTGAGCTCCGCGGTCTTCTTGGCGTTCTCTCTGTCGCCCATGTAGGTGGCGGGAGCGCCGCAGCAGGACTGGCCCATGGGCATATCGACGATATAGCCGATGGAGTTGAGGTCCTTGATGACCGCCTTGGCGGTGTCAATGTAGACGAAGTCGAGAAGGCATCCTGTGAAGATCGCTATTTTGCCCTTGGGATTGGGAACATCCTGCTCGATAGTCGGGAATACATCCCTGAACGGAACCTGGGCGATCTTGGGAAGGCTTCTTCCCTCGGAGAGACCGGACAGGAACATGGGCAGGTGGCGCATCATGGGCTGGCCCTGCTTCATAAATGCGGGCTGTGCGATCGAAGCGATGCGGAGCATGGAGTGGAAGAGTTTCCTGTCGCTGACAGCATCCAGAGCGAACTTGTAAGTCGGGTTGGGATGCTTCTCCATGCTGCGCTCACGCAGCTTCATGATCATCTCCGGAATGTGCAGGCCGCCGCCGCAGACTTCCTTACATCTTCCGCACTGCAGGCAGATGTTCTGAATCTGCTCCGCGCGCTCCTCGGATACCAGGAAGTGGCTCAGCAGTGTGCCGATACCGCCGGTATAGACATTACTTCCATATACATGGCCGCCCAGCAGAGCGAAGGCGGGGCATACGTCAAGACATGCGCCGCAGCGGATGCAGTCGAAGATCTCTCTGAAGGACTCTTCGGCAAGGATCTCGCGTCTTCCCGGATCATCCAGGATCACGCAGTAGAAGTCCTTCGGGCCCTTCTCGTCGGTCTCTTTGTCGAGCACTACTTCGTTTGCGCCGGTGTACAGGGACAGATAAGCGGTCAGTCTCTGGGCCGTGCCGTTGCGGGGGAGTGCCTTGAAAATATAGCGGGCGTCGGAGAGGCTCTTTACGAACTTCTCGATACCGAACACATACAGATGGATCTTGGGGAGCGTGCCGACCATACGGCCGTTGCCTTCGTTGGTCATGGTGAAGACCGTGCCGGTCTCGGCGACCGCCACGTTAGCACCGGATACGCCCATGTCCGCATGTGTGAATTTGTCTCTCATTACTTTACGAGCCGTCTTTACCTCTTCGGAAATGATCGGCTTGTTCTCTACTTTGGTATAGTCTGTGAAAAGATCGGCGACCTGCTCTTTGTTCAGGTGAAGAGCGGGCATGACCATGTGCACAGGAGTATTGCCTTCGAGAGCAATGATGAACTCGCCCAGGTCGGTCTCCTGTACCAGGACGCCGTCGTCGCCCAGGATCTTGTTCATGTGGATCTCTTCGGAAGCCATCGATTTGGATTTAACGATGGTCTGGACCCCTTTTTCCTTGACCAGGTTACGGACGAATTCGATCGCCTCATCAGCGCTGGTCGCATGGAAGACGTGACCGCCGCGGGCGGTGCAGTTCTTCGTAAATTCCTCGATCATCTCATCGATGTGATCGGCGGCGTATCCCTTGACTCTGCGGATATTCTCGCGGGTCTCTTCAAAGTCAACGCCTTCATATGATTTCAGTCTTCTCTCGGGATATGTCTCACAGAACGTTCCGAGTGTCCTGCCAAGCGTTTTATTACTGAGAGCAGACTTAATTTCCTGCTTCAAAGCTTCATTTGCCATTCTGCTGCCTCCTTTCCCTTATCGATCTGTCAAATCTGTCAGACATCCTTGATCACGACGATCGAAAGCTTCAGGGGACCGTGAACGCCTACCGTACTCACGCACTCGATATCGGCGGTACGGCTGGGTCCGGTAATGAAGCCCACGAAAGCCGGGAGAGTCTCCAGCGAACAGAGTTTGTCAAACATTGCATCGTAGTCATCTACAATCTCAGAGAGTCTGACTACGCCGATACAGTATTCAGGCATGATGGCTACGATCCTGTTGTCGATGTCATCGCTCAGCTGAATAATACTGCCAAGATCAGCAATACCGCACTGTGCTTCAAGCACGCCGCCCTTTGCGGTCTCCGCATGAAGACGAAGGTGGTCGGTATAGACTTCCATGCCGGCATCAGCAAGAGCTTTCGCCAGGCCGATCTCCTGAAGCAGCGGTGATTCTGCGATACATACCGAATCAACCCCTTCATCCTTGTAGGCCTGAGCGATAATGCCTGCGGCTTCGGCCTTGTCGGCCAGCCAGCTGTTACCGTTTACTGCCTGCAGATTCTTCTCGAACCGCTCATACAGAACATCTACAGCTCCCATTGTCGCACTCCTTTCTTAAGTAAAATGCACAAAAACACCAAGTTTTACATAATTTATTGTATCGCTTTCACTAGCGGCTTTCAATAAAACTTGTGGATTGCATAACTTTTCGCACAATTCTGTGGCCGATTTATATTTAAAAATGACAAAAAATGCACAATCAGTAAAAGAGGCTGAACAAAAATAAACGATATAATGAGCACAACGTTTCGGCACCTGCAACGGTTGAAACCTTCGTGTTTACAAAAGTATAAAAATTTGATAAAATTTTTCCATAGTGATTTGTGACTGGTCAAGCAGGCAAGGCTCACACGGGTTTGATAGCTGTATCAAACGATTATTTGTGTGCCATGCCTGCTTTTTTATAACTCAAAACAGACAGTTCATTGAAGATTATTACTAAAGCGGATGTAGAAAATGGGGATTGAGAAGACATTGTCGGACGAAGAGAAGCTTACAGTAATTAAGGCATTAAATAATAACATGGTTCTTGTGAGAGATTCCGCCGGTCTTGAAAGGATCTGCCAGGGAAAAGGGATAGGATTTCAGAAGCGGAGCGGGGACAAGATCGCCCGGTCTTTGGTGGAACGAAGCTATATTCCGGAAAATGAACTTGACAGGCGCCATTTCCAGCAGCTGTTTTCAGAAATACCGGATGAGTACTGGGAAATCGCGGAGAAGGTCGTCGATTACGGAAGGGAACGATACAAGATCAAAGTATCGGACAGAGTGATCCTCCCGCTTTGCGATCATATGGCCGGCAGCGTCGAGAGATATAAGAAGGGAACGACTTTAGCGAATCCCATGCTCTGGGACATCAAGAGGGTCTATGCCGATGAATTCCAGATCGGAAAGTATGCCCTTGAAATATTGGAAGAGCGGTTCGGCGTGAAGATGAAGGAGGATGAGGCGGCTTTTTTGGCCTATCATTTCGTGAATGCAGAGCTGGGGTCACTTCCTAATGTCTCTCCGGATTCCATGGCGAAGCTGATCGGCAATGTGTTGGATATTGTTCAGGAGTCATTTCAGGTCACGCTGAACGATGAGGATTGGAATTACCAGCGTTTTGTGACACACCTCAAGTTCTTTGCTGCCAGAATCGTGCAGCGCGACGGCTATCAGGACGAGGCCGATGACGAGCTCTTTGAAGAATTGTCGGAGCGGTATAAGCCCGTGCGCAATTGTGTGGACCGGATCGCGGACTATATTTTGATTAACTACCATTATGACCTGAGTATGGACGAGAGGCTGTATCTACTTATTCATATACAGAGAGTCACAAAGCGGTATGTCAGGAAAAAGAAACCTGCAGAGCACAGGGAGACGGAGGGAGAAGAGTAATCATTCAAACTGTAAGGGGATGAATATTACATATTAACTATTTAATCAAGCAGTGTTTTGAGGCCGGTCTTACATAAGGGGATGACGGGAAAGGACTGCAGCCATGAAAGAAAGGGGAAAAATATGGCATTGGATTATGTATCCACCTCGAAACAGATCATCGAGGCAGTCGGCGGCGCCGACAACATCGCAACCGCCACACATTGCATGACGCGTCTTCGTCTGGTCCTCAACGACGAGAGCAAGGCGGATGACGCCAAAGTCAACAAGATCAAGGGCGTCAAGTCCGTGATCAAGCAGGGCGGCCAGTATCAGGTCGTCATCGGAAACGAGGTATCCAACCTCTTCAAAGAATTCGAGAAGATGGGGAACTTCTCCGAGTCCGGAAACGCGGCGCCTCCGAAGGCGGAAGGCAATATCGCGCAGAGACTGATGGGATTTGTCGCAGGCTGTATGACACCGCTCCTGCCGGCAATGCTTGGAACAGGTATGGTAAAGGTTCTGCTTACCCTTCTGACCACCTTCGGTCTGATGAGCAGCACCGGCCCTACTTACATCTTCCTGTATGGCATGGCGGACAGCTTCTTCTATTTCCTGCCGATCTTCCTGGCAGTGCAGATCGCTAAGAAGACCAATCACACAATTCCGCTGTTCATGGTCATCGGCGCTATGCTTTGCTACCCTGATATCATCAACCTGCTCGGCGGAGCTGTCGAGGGAGCGCCCATGGGCGTGATCTTCGGAATGTCCAACACGTATATTTTCGGATTTATTCCGGTTATCTCCGCCAGCTACACATCGTCCGTCCTTCCCATCCTTCTCATGACTCCCGTCATGTGCTGGGCGGAGGACTTCGCCGACAAGGTATCGCCCAACGTGCTCAAGGCTTTCCTTAAGCCCATGATCTTCCTTCTGATCTGCACGCCCGTTGCTTTCTGCGTACTGGGCCCGATCGGAAACATTCTCGGTAATATCATGTCCGGCGTCTTCTCGGCTATGTACAACTTCGTACCTTGGCTGACAGTCGGTATCCTGTCCGCGGCTATGCCTTTCATCGTCATGACCGGTATGCACTATGCTCTGATCCCGCTGTGCATGAACAATATGGCTACGCTGGGCTATGATGTCATCGTCCTTGTTACCATGTTCTGCTCCAACATCGCACAGGGCGGCGCTGCTCTCGGTGTTGCTGCCAAGACAAAGGATATGGAGACCAAGTCGGAAGGTATCGCCTGCGGTATCTCCGCAATCGTGGCAGGCGTCACGGAACCCGCTATGTACGGAATCAACCTCCGCTACGGCAAGCCCATGATCGGTGCGGTAGCCGGCGCGGGCGCAGCCGGACTGATCGCCGGTATCTTCGGCGTCAAGGGCTACACCATGGGCGGTTCTCCCTCCATCCTGTCCCTGATCCAGTTCATCGGCGGCGAGAGCCCCATGCGCGGCGTGATCTTCGGCGCGGTCGCTGCGGCAGTTTCCATCGGACTTTCCTTCTTCCTGACCACAATCCTCTACAAAGATGAGGTAAAGGCAGAAGAACCTGCTGAGACCGAAGAGCAGCCCGAAGAGAAGAAGCCTCTGGTAGAAAAGATCGAGATCTCTTCCCCCATGACCGGCAAGGTCCTGGACATCGAGAAAGTTCCGGATGAGGTATTCTCCTCCGGCGCTCTGGGCCAAGGTGTCGCAATCCTTCCCACAGACGGCAAGGTAGTCGCTCCCGCAGACGGCACAGTTTCCAACCTTATGGATACAAAGCACGCCGTAGCTCTTACGACAGACAGCGGCTGCGAGATCCTGATCCATGTCGGCCTTGACACCGTGCAGCTGGAAGGCAAGCCCTTCGAGTATCACGTGACGGAAGGCCAGAAAGTGAAGAAGGGCGACCTTCTTCTGACGGCAGACCTCAAGATGATCACAGACGCCGGCTATATGATCCATACGCCTGTGCTTGTGACCAATTCGGACGACTACGTATCTGTCAAAATAGCGGAGACCACCAATATTAAGGCAGGCGACGAGCTCATGACAATTTGTTAATAAAAAAGGGGGTTTTCAATTGGCAATACTTAGAGATGATTTTCTGTGGGGCGGCGCGGTAGCTGCCAACCAGTTTGAAGGCGCATGGAATGTGGATGGGAAAGGTCCGTCCGTATCCGATATGTGCACCAACGGAAGCCATAAGGTGCCCAAAAGGGTGACAAGAACTATTTTGCCCGATACGCTTTATCCCTCTCATGAAGCGATCGATTTCTATCACCACTACGAGGAAGATATTGCGCTGTTCGCGGAGATGGGATTCAAGTGCTTCCGCACTTCCATCAACTGGACGCGCATCTTCCCGACGGGCATGGAAGAGGAGCCCAACGAAAAGGGACTGGAATTCTACGACAGAGTATTCGACTGCTGCAAAAAGTACGGCATCGAGCCTCTTGTGACCATTTCCCACTATGAGCTGCCTTTCGCTCTCGTTGAGAAGTACAACGGCTGGGAAGGCCGCGAGCTGATCGAACTGTTCGAAAGATACTGCCACGTGATCTTTGAGAGATACCGGGGCAAGGTCAAATACTGGCTGACTTTCAATGAGATTAACGCAGGAACCATGCCCATGGGCACGATCCTGTCGACAGGTACATTCAGGGGCTATGAGGGCCCTATCACTGAGGTGCCGGACAAGCCGCAGGAGAGATTCCAGGCGCTGCACCACCAGTTCGTGGCAAGTGCCAAGGTCGTCAAGTACGCGCATGAGCACTATCCGGAGTACAAGATAGGCAACATGATCTGCTTCATCCTGTCCTATCCGCTGACCTGCAATCCGGACGATATCGTCAAGAACCGGGAGCAGATGAGAGAGTGCAACTGGTACTGCTCGGATGTCATGGTTCGCGGCGAGTATCCTGCCTACGCAAAGAGCATTTGGGAGAAAAAGGGAATCACCGTCAAGATGGAAGAGGGAGATGCGGATATCCTTCGCGAAGGAACCGTTGATTTCTACACATTCAGCTATTACATGTCCAACTGTGTCACGGCAGATCCGAACGCAGAGAAGATTGCCGGAAACATCGGCGGAGGCTACAAGAATCCTTATCTGGAAGCGTCCGACTGGGGCTGGCAGATTGACCCTAAGGGACTTCGATTTGCACTGAACGAGATCTACGACCGCTATCGCATCCCGCTTATGGTTGTGGAAAACGGCTTGGGCGCGTATGATGAAAAGGGCGAGGACGGCATCGTACATGACACCTATCGCATCGACTATCTCCGCAAGCACATCGAGCAGATGAAGGAAGCGGTCAAGGACGGCGTAGACCTAATGGGCTACACGCCTTGGGGCTGCATTGACCTGGTATCCGCTTCTACCGGTGAGATGGCCAAGAGATACGGCTTTATCTATGTCAATAAGTTCGACGACGGAACCGGCGACCTGTCCCGTGAGAAGAAGGAATCTTTTGACTGGTACAAGAAAGTAATCGCAAGCAACGGAGAAGAGCTGGCATAACAATCAGCATCAGGAAAACAGGCATGTAAAAAAGGAGGCATCATGAGCATTGTAGTTAATCTTCGTTACACAGGCGTAAACGGGAATGCAGCGAAGTTTGCGCAGGAAATGGAAGCAAGCGGAACGGCGGACCTGATCCGCGCGGAGGACGGAAATCTTCGCTATGAATATTACGTTCCGATGAACGATCCGGAGACTGTGCTTTTGATCGATGCGTGGAAAGATCAGGAAGCGATCGACAAGCATCACGCATCACCCATGATGCAGACAATCGCTTCTCTGCGCGATAAGTATGACCTGCATATGACAGCGGAGAGATACATCTCCGATGACGCGGGCTTCTCGGCGCATGACAGCAGCTTTATCAGAAACTAAGGTCTTTTAGGGGGATTTTAGGGTTTTGGAGAAGCGCCTTCCTGTGAAGGGGGGCGCTTCTCCCTGTTCAAGGAGATAATGTTCAAGGAGAGATAATGGGAAAAATTCTATTGATCGACGTTGACGGGACACTTGTCAACTACGAAAATCAGCTCCCGGCCTCGGCTGTGGACGCAATTAGAAAAGCCCGGGCGAACGGACACAAAGTCTACATCTGCACGGGCCGCAGCAAGGCGGAAGTTTATCCGAATCTCTGGGAAATCGGGCTGGACGGCATGATCGGCGGAAACGGCAGCTACGTAGAAGACCACGGCAAAGTAGTGATGCACCAGCTGATCACGAAGGAGCAGTGCACCCATGTTGTGGACTGGCTGCACGCGCGCGGATTGGAATTCTATCTGGAGAGCAACAACGGACTTTTTGCAAGTGAGCATTTCGAGACGGCCGGCGAACCAGTCATTCAGCTGTATTCGGCCCGCAAGGGGAAGGCCGGGGCAGAGCAGCTGCGCGTACGGGACGTCTTTCCGGACATGATCTTCGGCGGAGAACTCTACAGGGACGATGTCAATAAGATCAGCTATATTTTGGGTAGTTATCAGGACTTCGAGGACGCCCAAAAAGAGTTCCCGGATCTTCAGAACGGAACCTGGGGCGGAGCCGGGGAGCTCGCGCTGTTCGGAGACCTGGGCGTCAAGGGAATCACAAAGGCGCACGCCGTGGAGTGCCTGCTGGAGTATCTCGGGGCAGACAGGGCGGACACGATCGCATTTGGAGATGCGAAGGTGGACATCCCCATGTTCGAGTGCTGCGCCCGCAGCGTCTGCATGGGCAGCGGCGGTGAAGAAGCCAAGGCGGCGGCTGACTATGTGACGGCGGGGGTCGATGAGGATGGGCTGTATAAGGCGTTTGAGTATTTGGGGTTGATTTGATAGTTGAGTTTCTGGGGCTGGTTTAAGAACTGTGTTTCTGGGACTGATTTGGGAAGTGTAATATTTGGGGGATGGAAAAGGCGTGTGGGAAACCGGAGGTGGTTTCTTACACGCCTGCATTGCGTTTGGGGATTTTCTGGGGGGTGTGATGCTGTTGGGGGAGTGAGGGCATTGCGGTTGATTGATTCCTGGGGGGCAATGCTGTTGTGGGGGGCGTGGGCAGTGCGGTTGCTTGTTTTCCGGCGTCTGCAATGCACTTCCGGCTCGCACCGACAGTGCACTTGCTTTAAATCTTGGATTCGTACTGTCGTTTCGGAGGAAGGCGACGGTGCAGTTGGTTTAATTAGTGGATTCGTACTGCCGTTTCGGAGGAAGGCGGCAGTGCAGTTGGTTTAATTAGTGGATTCGTACTGCCATTACGGAGGAAGGCGGCAGTGCAGTTGGTTTAATTAGTGGATTCGTACTGCCATTACGGAGGAAGGCGACAGTGCACTTGCTTTGATTAGCGGATTCGCACTGCCGTTTGGGAGGAAGGCGACAGTGTAGTTGATTTGGTTTGTGGATTTGCACTGTCGTTTCGGAGGAAGGCGACAGTGCAGTTGGTTTAATTAGTGGATTCGCACTGCCGTTTGGGAGGAAGGCGACAGTGCACTTGCTTGTTTTCCGGCATCTGCAATGCATTCCCGACCAGCTAAATGAGACAGCGTCATGTTTACGAGCAGGTGTTGACCGGGACTGTGTAATCGGATAATATACAATGTATATACGACATGCGGTCGGTTTAGACGAAGTAAAATGCAAAAAAGGAGCATAACATGGAAATACAGCTCGTAAAGTGGGGAAACGGACAGGGAATACGCATTCCCAAGCTAGTCTTACAGGAACTGAATATAGCGGTAAATGACACACTCAGCATGGAGGTTCGGGGAGAACAGATTATCATTGAAAAAGTGAAGTTTAAGCACCGGTCACTGGAAGAACGTGCCCGCGCCTACGGTGGGAAATTAGGCCCGTACACAGAATATGACTGGGGAGAGCCGAAGGGACGGGAGATATGGTGATGGAATGTGCGCAGCAGGGAGACATTTTGTGGCTGGAAAAAGAAGATCGGTACGTACTGGTGCTCAGCAGAGAATTCTTTAATGCGACAGGGCTGGCTGTGGTATGTCCGCTTAGTGAAAATGCGAACCCGGACGCTTTGCATATTGGAATTACTTCTGACAAATATAACGGGACGGCTATGCTTGAACACTTGAGAAGTCTGGATTTGCAGGCCAGGTATTACCGGAAGATCTCCAGTATTTCCTATGAGCAGATTCAGGACATTTCAGATGCTGTACAGGGAATTTTTGATTACTACCCGTATTCCATTTGACCATATAACAAATAACACAGTGAGGAACATCCTCACTGTGTTATATGCTTGTTTTCTCAAATCCTTCTCAAAAAGTCCTCAATAAACCATGACTCAAACTCATGAGCCCTGTCATTGGGATGCGTATTGATGGGATAATCGACCGCCTGCTTAAGCTTTACTGCCTGCTTGACCTCGTCGGAGATATCCGGGTTCATAGAGCGGATCATGACGGGGGTAAAGCGGTCCCCGTTCATGTCGATGTAGGGTACGCCGAACTTTGTGGCCACCTCGATCTGGGCAGTGCGATAAGCAGGTCTGTCGCATCCGTTGGAGACCATGATTCCAATGTGAGCGAAGGGACGGTTGACCAGCAGCCAGGAGAGCACTTCATTGTAAGCGCCGTAATAGGTGGCTGTTGTCTGATCATCAATTGTTCCTAGCGGGATAATCCCTGTCGGATCTTCGCCGTCGCCGCCCTTGCCGTGTTCATGATGCGAGTCGTTAATACCAAGGTAGATTGTGATATAGTCTACGTCTTCGGGAATATTCCTGTAATAGCAGTCGGCTTGAGGGTCCGTCAGACTGTTGTGGAAGGTGCCGTCGGCAGGATAGGCGATGCATCTTCCGCCCAGAAAGAAGCTGACGAGTTCCATGTTGTTGCGCTCGGCAATCAGATAGGGATAGGCGATATTCTGGCCCTTAAAGCGGCCTTCCTTGATCAGCGTTCCAGTGACGCCGGCGGTGAAGCTGTCGCCGCAGGCAGCCCATTTCTTTCCGTATAATGCGTTTCCGCTGTATGAATTCATTGTTCCTCCCGGGGAATAATTTGTTCGTATAAAAATTCCCCCTACGTTATCAATTCCCTCTATAGTATCCCTCATCACTGTATCTTTTCCAGAGAAGGTACATTTCTTTGTAGTTTTCTTTAATGAAGAGCTGAATCTTTCGAAGGTCTCGGTCTGTCAGAATTCCCTTCTCTGCAATCACGGTTTCCCCGTTTTCTTTAACAAACAGTTTTGCAGACCCTGCTTCCGTCAGCTTCCGGTCACTCGCATGAGCATGCATGCACTCGATCACACAGAAAGAAGTAAAGTAGAGGTAGTATCCGGAAACCTTGAAGTCATAGTATTTCGGCATTTCAGTCCTCCATGTATTTCAGGGCCTTTTGGAAATATTCCCTGGCAACAGAGAGCTCCACATCATTCATATTAGTCTCGATCAGACATCCATCTTCACGAAAAACAGAGCAGCTGCCAGGATCATGCAGATTGATTACCCGGAAACCGAAAGAACATCTGCTTACGGCATATCCGCAGATGATTACATCCGCCTCTTTCGCCATTGTCTCCATGTCAGTCATAAGATACCTCCACATTGTGTATTGGACGTAAGAACTCGTCTTTATCAATTAACAAATGGTCCAATACCGGCGCAAGATCAATATACTCATCGACCAAATGATCAAAATGCGTATATTTCGTCAGTACGACCAAATATCCGTTGTCCCATTCCTTAACCCTATCATAGCGTTCGAGAGAATAGGGCCCGATGAATTTAATGCGGCTTTCCCTGAAGCGAAAGACAGTATACCTTCCGATATTGCTCAGATAAGCGGTGTGGGACATCAATTTGTCGGAGAGGTCTTTTGTCTGCTTAACATCTTTTCCGGAAAGGGTATCGTTTTGGCGGCAGAGTCCTTCCAGCCGCGTCTTGTATTCCATAAGCCGAAACAGGTACTCAGGCATACTGCGATTACCCAGCTCCCAGTCCTGCAGGGTTCTGTAGGGAATCTCAAAATATCTGGCAAATTCCTGCCGGCTCATTCCGGTGCTCTCGCGCAAGCTCCGGATTTCATCCTTTAACTGCATCGTGATCTCCTTACATATCATAGCGATATAGCCTATTCAGATTGTAGCACGCAATGCGTATGCGCTCAAACAATTCTTTTCTTTTCTCCGTCAGGTTTTAAAAGCTTACGAAAAAGCCTTCTTTTTTTCAAGAGCCGTTTGTGGTATCTTGTACGAGGCGCAGTAAATGCACTGCCAGCCATTCAAAATTCAGTCAGAATTCGGGAGCAAAACACAATGATCATATCAACCATAATAGAAACGCTGCTTAAATACTGGCCGGTCTTTCCGGCCGTTTTTGTCGCCGGGATCGTGGACGCGATCGCAGGAGGCGGGGGACTGATCACCCTGCCTGTCTACATGCTGGTCGGCCTGCCGCCCCACGAGGCGATCGGGACCAACAAGATGAGCTCCTGCATGGGAACGACGACCGCGACCTACCGCTTTGCCAAGGAAGGGTATATCAACTTCCGTCTGGCGGTCTTCGCAGTAGTGTTCGCACTGGCGGGCTCTTATACGGGCGCCCACATCAGCCTGCTCATCAGCAATGAATCGTTCAAAATATTGATGCTTTTTATTCTTCCCGTCACAGCTTGGTTTGTACTTCGGACCAAAAACTTCGATGTGGAGAGAAAGCCCTACAGCTTTAAAAAGACCTGCGCCCTGAGCTGCCTGATCGCATTTGTGATTGGCGCCTACGACGGGTTCTACGGGCCCGGGACAGGAACTTTCCTGATCCTGCTTCTCACCTCGGTGGCCCACCTGACCTTGAAGGAGGCAAACGGCCTGACCAAAGCAATTAACATGACAACAAACGTGACTTCACTGGCAGTGTTCCTCTATAATGGAACGGTGCTGCTCCCGCTGGGCATTATGGCGGGCCTGTGCAATATTGCGGGAAACTGGATCGGCGTCTCTTTCTTTGACAAAAAGGGCGGGGCAGTGGTCAAGCCGGTCATGCTGCTGGTGTTGACCGTATTCCTCGTTAAGACGATCATGGAACTTATTGGAGCATAACACAGGGGGGACATCCCCCACCGATGTTTACGATACACATGCTTTAGCGCTTATTGGACCTGATCCAGATTTTCTGCTCCTGCGCGGCGCGGATCAGCTCATCCCTGAAATCGGGGTGCGCGATGCTGATCAGCATTTCCGCTCTTTCCCAGGTGGTGCGTCCTGTCAGGTTGACGGCGCCGAATTCAGTGACAATGTAATAGCTCTGGCTGCGGGGATTCGTCACGATCTCCCCGTTAAAGTGCGGCATGATCCGGGAAGTGATCGTGCCGTCTTTTTGTTTGTGGGTAGAAGTCATGCAGATGAACGCTTTACCGCCCCGGCTCATTGCGGCCCCGGTCAGATAGTCCAGCGAACCGCCGGTCCCGCTGATGTGCCGAAAGCCCGCGCTCTCGGCGTTTACCTGCCCGTAGAGATCTACGGAGATGCAGCTGTTGACGGAGATCATATTCTGGTGCTTGGCGATCGTCTCTGCCGCGTTGACATACTCCAGAGGTTCGATGATGACGCCCGGATTGCGGTCTACCCAGTCGTAAAGCGGAGCAGATCCGAAAACCATGCCGGTGACACCTTTGTCAGGCTGATAGGTCTTGCGGCGGTTTGTCAGTTTCCCTGCCTTGAAAAGCTCATAGTAGGCGTCTCCGCACAGTTCCGTGTGCATACCCAGGTCCGTGACATCGGACTCTGAGAGCCTCGCGCCGATCACGCCGGGAAGAGAGCCGATGCCGAGCTGCAGCGTCGCGCCGCTTCGGATGTAGGGAATGATGTGGTCCGCGATTCTGGACTCCGCTTCGGAAGGAGGCGCAATCGGCAATTCCGGGAGCGGAGGATGTTCGCCCTCTACGACGCAGTCGATCTCGGATATATGAATGCTTTCGTCGAATCCCCCGTAAATGTAGGGCAGATGCTCGTTGATCTCGAGGATCACGATGTCCGCGTCGCGAAGGATCCCCTTGGCGATGCCCGCGGCGCAGGAGAGGTTAAAGTAGCCGTGCCTGTCCATGGGAGTGGCACACATCATCGCGACGTTTACCTTAAGGAAATGGCGGTAGTAGGGCACCACGTTACGGAAGATCATAGGAATGTAATTGCACAGACCTCGGTCGCTCAGCTTCCGCTCATAGGCGGAGCAGTGCCAGCTGTTGTAGATGAAGTGCTCCCGCAAGGGGTCGCATTCCGCGATCTCCACCGGGCCAAAAGCCAGATTGCCACGGACTTTGACATCGGTCAGTTCATCGCGGCGGGCGGCCAGCGCTCTGTCGAGAAGGGTAGGGAAGCAGACATTGGTGCCGTAGTCCACCCAGTCGCCGCTCTTTACACAGCGGACTGCCTGTTCCGGAGTTTTTAATTTTCTGCGGTATTCGTCGTAGTAATTCATATGGTCAGCACCTCAATTCCGCGGGCTGCAAGTTCATCGATTATGTGCGCTTCGATCATTTTGTCTGTGATGACGGCCTTCACCTGGTCTTTCAGATTCAGCGGAACAGTGCCGTGTCTGTCAAACTTTTCAGATTCTGTCAGAACGATTACCTGATCTGCCTGCTTCGCCATGTCGCGGACGGCCTGCGCGCGCATCTGGTCCTGATTGGTGAAGCCGGCCCTGGCGGACCAGCCGTCCACGCCGATAAAGAAGCGGTCGACCCAGAAATTCTCCGCGCATTGGCGGACCATGGGACCGACCATGACCTGCGCGTCCTGCTGGTAAATGCCGCCCAGAAGAATGATCTGGAAATCGGAGGAGCGGCGGATATAGTCGGCGATAAAGGCGCTGTTGGTGATAATGGTGATGCCGCTTCGAAGTTCTGTCAGCGCCGCGGCTAGCAGCGCACAGCAGCTGCCGCTCTCGATCATGATAATGTCGCCGTCCTTTACAAGCTCTGCCGCGCGCAGCGCTATTTTTTTCTTTTCCTCGTAGTGATAAGCCAGGCGCCCCTTGATATCATCTGTGCTGGACAGCACGGCGAAGCCGTGCTCCCTGGTGACCAGGCCCTGTTCTTCCATGGCGTCCAGGTCCTTGCGGACAGTGACCTGGGAGACGCCCAGATGCGCCGCGATCTCGGCGACTTCTATTCTCTTTTCTTTTACTAAAAGCTCCAGAATCCGACCGGTGCGGTCTTCTTTTCTGCGCATAGAAACCTCCTTAATGAGCTTTGTTTGCAACTTGAATTATAGCATATTTGCGACGGAATACGGAAATTGTTCTTACGTTCATAAGTAATAGGGATGCGATCCTGCGGCGGCGCTTGAATGAACGGTCATTTAGGGCTTACATGGCTTTACATTTCATTCGATATCATCAATAATGACCATATCTGGTGTTGCTCTTTCACCAGCAGGTGCAATTCTGACTTTTGAAATTCTTCTGCGTTCGCAGGAATGGACTCCACAGACAGGAAAATAGGAGAATGGAATCAAAACGCTTGGTTCTTGTGGGATTAGGTAAGTACAATTTGATAAACCGAAATGAGCGCTTATCCCCGGTGGCTTGAAATAAGTGCAATTTGATAAACCAAAATGAATGCTTATCCCCGGGAAGCTTGAATAAGTGTAGTTGTAAGAAATAACAATCGCCACTTGCTTTTTTCAGACTTGCTTAATTGAGAATCATGATTTTATCAAATGCACTTAGCTTTTTGAAATGAAAATAATTGCGGAGCAAATAAATGCGGAATGCACTTACAAATTGCCGCGAAAAGTAAGTGGCAACTCGTGAAGGAAGTGACTTCGATTAAAAGCTTGAAAAAAAGGTAGGTGCAAAAGAAAAAAATAAGTTTATCAATTATCGATGCCTCAAAATACCTAATTGTGAAAACAGCGAAAGCGAAAGAACAATTACAATGCCAGAAGAACAGGAGCACAAAGAACAGAACAGGAGCACAAAAGAACAGAACAGGCTTAAAAACCTGGTAATTACATTCATCACGCAGTGGGGAGGGAAGATAATGTCGAATATGGAGATAAGAAAAATGCTTCTGAAAAAAGAACAGGAGCTGGTAAAGCTAATTGAAATGGCTGAAAAGTATAGTGAAAGTTCAGTGCCGGGAACACTGCAGATTTCAATGATTAAAGGGAAAGCGAGATATTATCACAGTTATCTTGACCCAAAAGGGAATAAACAGCTGAAGTACTTATCTGCCGGGAAAGAAGGCGCCAAAATCGTGGAATTGGCGCAGCACAGTTATAATGCGGCTTTTCTGAAGAAGGCAGCAGAGCAGCTGAAAGCTGTGAGAAGAGCGCTTAACACTATTGATGAGGACGCGCTGACTAATGTGTTCGCGTTTCTTCACAGTGAAAGGAAAAAACTGGTTACGCCACTTGTACCGGATGAGGATATGTATGTCAGACAGTGGGAGCAGGATGAATACCAGCCCGGATTTTTCTCTGATCAGGCACCGCTGATTCACAGCAATCGCGGTGAAAGGGTGCGATCCAAATCGGAAAAAATAATTGCAGACAAGTATTATGAAAGGGGGATTCCATATAAGTATGAAAAGCCCCTGCTGCTCAGGAAGCAGGCTAAAACAATAACGATCAGGCCGGACTTCACAACGCTGAATAAAAGAACGCGTATACAGCGATATCACGAACACTTTGGGAAAATGGATGATCCGCAGTACGCACGGAAGGCCCTGGAAAAAATCAGACTCTATGAGGAGAATGGGCTTTTTGTGGGAGAGCAGCTTATTCTTACCTTCGAATCGTCCGAACAGCCTTTGGACAAAAAAGAGCTCGAGTTGCTTATTGAGAAGTATTTGATTTGATAAGACCCTATTATCGACAAAATGGAGCAATTCGTTGCACAGCAACTTTTATGTCGCCGCTTCAGAGGACTTTTCTGCCTATTCTCCGGTCAGTTCCTGTATGGCTTTTTCAAAATCCTCAAATCCTGCCAATTGCCGGATGAACATTGCACGGTCCCGGTACCTGAGCAGAAATGTCGGGAGTGAGTATATCCCAAGAGACCTCGTAAACTGCAGATCCTCCCGGAAGGCGGCCTCCGCACTGCCGTCCCCGAAGTGCCTGCGGGAGTTGGAGAGAGACGGGTTTATAACAAGAAAGCAGTATAATACGATTCCGCCGACCGTGGAGTACTCACTGGCGGAGAGGGGGCGAACCCTGATCCCGGCGCTGGAGTCGGTGTATCAATGGGCGGATGAGCAGATGAAGAGAGAAGAGCAGTGAAGAACGGGCCATCGCATTAAGAAGGTGATTCCTAATGCGGCGGCCCGTTTCAAAGTTTTCAGAAGAAGCAGTCAAGGCCCCGCTCAAGGAATGTTTTCTGATACTCCGTCAAATCTTCCGGATGAAGCGCCTTCACACCGGTCATTTCATATTCCCTGTTCAGAAATTCATATTTGCGCTCACCCATCTGGTGAAAGGGCAGGAGCTGCACGCGGGAGAGCCCGATGTCATGCAGAAGATTTGCAATTCCTTCCGCATCTGACAACTCTGCATTGAAGCCGGGGATTACGGGAATCCGGGGCAAAATATTGAGCCTCTGTTCATGTGCCCACCGCAGATTCTTGTGGATCAGTTCAGTGCCGACACCTGTTCCTTTCTTATGTTTCTCCGAATCATACTGCTTGACGTCGAAAAGCAGGAGATCGAAGAGGGGAGCAAGCCTGTGGAAAACTTCCGGGCTCACACACCCGGTGGTCTCGATCGCAGTGTGAATACCCTTCTCTTTAAGGCGCAAGATCAGCGCCTCCACAAAGTCAGGCT
>Ga0256404_1002385_pt1 | contig 41641 bp, 77 predicted proteins | sample RumenRJG_01DNA_FD_185990 | JGI IMG/M metagenome (GOLD analysis project Ga0256404, IMG submission 185990) | Bovine rumen microbial communities from Lethbridge, Alberta, Canada - RJG_01 | ecosystem: Host-associated > Mammals > Digestive system > Stomach > Rumen | place: Canada: Alberta | collected... | reverse complement strand
TGTTAAACCCAAGCCGTTTGGTGGTCGGTGGTTAATTACCCCACCCACCCCACAAACTAACGAAAAAAACACGATTAAAAACGCACCAAACCCAACCAAAACGCACCAAAACACCGAACAACCCACAAAACACGGCAAATAATAACAAAGTTATTAAAACGATATAAAATAATGTTGATTTATTTATACACCACAAAACAACCACGAAAACGAACACGGCGAACGGATAACCAACCGAACACGAAAACAGCGCGCCTCTTTTGTTGTCGTTGTGTGATATACTTAAACTTTCAATAATACGCGTTAATAAAGCAATAATATAAATCACTAATATATAAGCGTTATATACTCGTTAATAAATACGTATTAAATACATATAATAAAGAATATTATTACTTACTTGTTAGAATAACCACGCGCGACCCGTTTTAATTGTCTAAATAGTTAGAAAAAAGACCACGCGAGCGAGTGCCTTGTATAAAATAATATTTACAATATTTTTAATATTTGATAATATATTACTGAGGTTAGCGAAAAGAAAAAAGCCGTATATATTACGTAGTAATATATATAAGCAAGGCGAAAGCCACGCGCCTCAATGCTCTTTGTAAACTTAATCAATCATTAAAAGCCGTTTTGATTTGCTTTTTGTGTTGTGTCCTTGTCCTCAATTAAGAAATAGAAAGAAAAGAGGAATATAAAACAATATGAGCACACTAAACCAAAAGCAAAAAAACTTAATCGCACAATTTGAACGCTACGCCAATTTAAAAGAAAGTAAAATCTTTACTACTCGCCAATTAGATAAATTAATCGAGTTGGTCGCCGGCTCTTATATCTATAACGTAGATATGAAAACAGGACAACCAGGCGAGCAAAAACTACTTAAAAATATTTATTTCATTTTAACGGGCAACGAAAACCCAGAAAGCGAGCGCTAAAATGTCTTATAAAATTGTCTATCACGAACAACGCAAAGTTATTGATTTTACAAGCGAGCGCGAAGCATACTCCTATTATGTTAAAATCGCCGAAAATTACGAAGTTTTAAATTATAACCAATACACCAACGACAACAACAACGCGCGAAGATATACCCTTGATATTACTTTTAGAACAAGGGAGCGCGACTTGTTGAAATAAACCCCAACCCAAAACCCAAAACAAGGAGGGCGAGGGCATAACATAAAGAGCAAACCCGAACGGCAAACAATCGCACCAACAAAAGCGACAACGGACAAAGAAAGAGGGGAAAATCGCCCCGCCGTTGTTTTCTATTTATAGGGGCGATTTAATAAAAAATGAATAATAAAAAATATTACACAACACAAACTCTCGCCGAAGATTGCGCGCCATATATGAGCGCAAGGGAGGAATAAAAAAGTGAACTTTACACAAGCAAAAAGCCAATTTTTTGCTACACTTTGCGAAAGTGAAAATTGCTTAACTAAAAGCGAGTTAGTAGCAAAATTAGGCAAAACAACTATTCGTTGTTATTGGGTTGATTATTGCGACTATTTAAGCCGTAATGATGAAATCACGGAAAAACAAAGAATGAGTTGGGGGCAAGTTATTTAATAAATAACGGGTAGCCAATTAGTAATAATTGGTTATTCGTTGTCTATTAGGCAACGGAAAAGAGGAAAAATGAAATTAACATTAAAACAAGCAATTATAGTTGCTAAAACCGATTACGAACACGGCATTATCTGGGCTATTGATAAATTAGCCGAAATGGGCTTTGATTGTCGCTATTATTACAAAACTATGGCGCAAATCGAAGATGTTGATAAGGACAATTTGAACTTAAAAACACGAGATAAACAATTTGCTCTATTAGGTATTAGCGAAATTATGAATAGGGCATACGATAAAGTGTGCTGATAAGTAATTAACGGGAAAGTGCTTATAGGGGCTTATAGGCGCTTTTTCGTTGGCTACTTGCTAACATAGGAGGAGTTATGAAACTTATTGATTTACTTTGCGTGTATAAAACATACAACGATATTGTAGTTATTGATACAAGAACACGTGAAGAAATCGCTTGTGAAAAAATCGTATCTAACGAAATCAAAGAATATTTACAAGCGAAAGTAATAGGTATGCGTGCTATTCCATACCAAAGCGAAGATAATGCGTATTTTATGGACAATGAAATGCGTATTATGGTTAAAGCGAAAGTTAATGTGTGGGTAGAAAAATAATCACGCAAACAAGCGAAACACAAGGGGGTTAATAAAATATGCGCCCCCTTGTGAAAAATCGCTTATAGGGGCTTTTTTACACGAAATAGACCTATTCTTAAACATACCAAGCAACGCAAAAGTTGTTTGTTGGTCGCAAGTCCAAAGAAAATGTGAGCGAGAATGGAGAAAAAGAAATGTTGAAAATTATTTACAACGATAGTTATTCACAATTAACGATTGTTAATAACCTAAACAACGATTGCTTTAACGTAATTGATGATGACTTTAACAAGTATGAAAGTTTATCGTATAACCCGTTTGAGCCAACCAAAGAAGATTTGATTTATCTATTCAAACAATCACTTATGAGATACTTTGATTTAGATAACAAACACGAACACGTAATTGCTAAATCTTATAGGCAAGATATGTTCAATAAATCTTTAACGGCTTTTATGGAATGGTTAAACCAACATACGGAATTATGGAGTGAAAACAATGAAAACGATTAACAAAAGCGATTTACACTTTATTGGAGTGCTTAAAGGTATTTTTCAATACGAACTTAAAAGCGATAAGAACGCGTTAGTTTTGGAATTAAGCGATAACTATTATTATTCGCGTGTTGATAACGAAAACGATTATCAAAAAGAACTTATTAGGCGCGTTTGTGATTGCTATTCTAACGGCTACAATAACGCGATATTAGGCGAAAAAGTGGAGGTAATTGAAAATGCCTAAAAAGACAAGAAAAGAATTGGTAAATCAATTTATCAAAACAATTAACAAAAAGTTTGAAGATTGCCCGTTAAAAGATAGAAAAAAACTATTTAAAGAATTAGAACAATGGGCTTATAGCGAACTTAACCAAGAATGTTGCGAAATCTTTATTGAGGCGCTTTACAAAGCGAAAGCAACCCAAGAAGCACAAATGGAAATAGGCATTGAAAAAGCGCTTAAAAAGATTAAAGCAAAATAACGAACAAGTGGGGCTTTCCTCTTTCTACCCCACTTTCTTAATGCGACCATAGGGCTGTCCCAAGTCAGCAAAAACGCAGAGGGGGAAAGGAAATAGAAATGGAAAAACAATTTAAATGTTTTTTCGCTTGCTACAAGGTTGATAACGAAAAATACCACTACTTTATAACAGTCAAACGTGTAATTAGTGGCGCGTTCGCCTATGGAAATAGGTCAGCCCACCAATTAGATATTTACGACCAAAAAACAAAAAAAGGTGTTGGTATGCCTCGTTATTTTGATACTCGTTATGATACCGATATACCAAGTGAAAACCTTGATGAATGGTGCGATTTTTGGAAGCAATACATTTTTGAAAATTGGGTCAATGAGCCGAATGTCGAATTATTGTTTTGCGATTTAGAAACCACAACATTAAAAGATTAAGCAAGTATGGAGGCGATAACCATATAAAAAACACCAATTTTGAAAGGGGTAATTTATGACTATTACTTTTACAAAAGAACAAAGCAAACGCATTAAGACACTACAAGATTTGTGCGACATATATGCGTATTGCGAAAGAACACTTGCCGATTGTAATTTTGATAGCCAAGAAGAAATGTTAAGCGCTATGCCTAATTATTGCTTTTACGAAAGCGAACAAGAACGCATAGACAACTTACTTGAAAATGGCTATGAATATTCTTTTGGCGATTACAACAAAGAAAATGTTGAACGCATTTTAGGAGAAACACTATGAGTTTTCAAAAAATTAGAAGCATTAAAGTAAGCGAACGCGTTTTCGATTTAGTGTGCGAAGAACTTGATTTATGCGCAACCGAATATAACAAGAAGATTTGGGGCTATTTACAAACTTTCAATAATTGCCGAGAACAAGGTTATTACTTAACAATTAGTAGTATTGCCGATTTTAACGACAAGCAACGCACAAAAGAAGATATGTATGTATGGGCTTGCGAGTGCCGTAATAGTGATGAAATTATGATTGTAATCTCATATAAACACCCAAGAATTAATGGAATGTTTGATGAAGAAGCATACGAAAATAGGCGCTTTTTTGGTTATGATGAACTACAACCGAGTGCCGATTTTATCATTAATCAAGTAAAAAAACATTTTGCTTACGAAATGGGGAAATAAATATGGAAAAGAAACCAAGTTTTTACAAAAGCGAACACGAAAGGTTGTTAAAAAGCGCCGTTGATAAACTTTATAACGACTATGTAGGGGGCGAAGAAAACCACTATTTAGATTGTGATGAACGATACTTTAACTTTACCGAACAATCGCTTATTGAAACAATCACAAAAGAAATTATGCGTGCCGAAAAATACGTTGAATTGGAAGATAGTTTATATGTATTAGAAGCAAAGCACATTCACTTTATGGGCAAAAAACGAGTTAAAGAAATTGTTGAACATAGGGTTAAGTATCGCCACCAAAAAGAGGGTTGGTGCTTTGAAGATTGTAAAAAAGTTTACAAAGGGGGTAATTAACCCCCAAGTTTAATGCTACCGATTGGCTGTCGCAAGTCAGCATAAAAGCAGAACGTTGGGTATCAAAAGCCCGTAAAACTTGTTAAGGAGGAGTATGTTATGAAAACATACAAAGAAATGAAAGAACAATTACGCCAAGAGGCGATTGACTTTCAAATTGAAAAAATGGGGGTAAGTATGTCCTATGCCGAATTATATGAGGCACAACAATACTTTTACGAGTATGGTAAGCGCTACGGCTTAATCAAAGAGTTTAGGGAGAATGGTGTTTTATGATGAAACAAGTTAAACAATCAAAATACTATCGCCTAATGATTAACGGAATAGCATTAACCGATAGCACAGGTAGAGGCTGGCGATATTTTAACGAAATGGAAAAAGACACAATCGTTAAAGAAAAGTCCGTTCTTCCTACAACTAACGAAATCGTTATTTACGAAGAAACAAACACATATTTAGTGAGGGAATAGTATGACCCCGATTATGGACTTACCAAGACACGCAACAACCGAGCAATTAGTTGATTGGTGCGTTGATGAATTAAACAAGTTTGATATGGTCGCCATTATGGAAAGCAAAAGAAATTGGTTTAGGCGCGAATATTGGCGAGGTCATAATTCACTTGTTTGTGGGTTATTAGAAACCTATTTAACGAATGATGAAATCAAAGAGCGCTTAACCAAAGAAGCATACGAAAGGTATTTTGGAAGATTATGAAAAAATTAGATTTATTCATTGAAAAGAACTATGACCTAATTAAAAAGCATTTTTACCACCAAGCAAGAGAAATGGGTTGTAGCACAAGACAATACAAGTCGTATTTTGAAGATTGTAAGTGTTTTGTTTTCGTGGGAACTACAAAAGAATTAAAAAAAGAAATCAATAGCGAACACGATTACTACATTATTGCCCAAGAAAATGATTTGGTTATTGCCGAAATGTTTAATGGTTTAATGTATAACTTTATTTAGGGGTTGAAAAACACCCCTTTCTTAATGCTACCAACGGAGGTCGCAAGTCCTCGTATAAAAGCAGAGCGAGAAAGCGAGGTATCTATGAAAGATACAAAAAAGGGTGTGGTAAGCCCAAAATTACCAAAAAAAGTTTCGTTTAATTTAAGCGAATTAGATTACGAAAAAGAAGATTTAGAAGATGATGAAATCATAGGGGAAATTATCGGCAATTATTTAAGCGATACCTATGGTTTCTGCCATTATGGTTTCTTATATGAAATCAAAGACAACAAAGTTTATTGTTCCAACATTATTTGGGACACGGAGGAATAGGTATGAAAAAAGTTTATTATTGCGAAGCGACACCGAGCGATTGGAACAATAACGAATTGCTTGATAATGTGTTCTATCTAAACGAAAAGATTACATTTTGTGGGAAGAACAAAAAAGTAGCCGTTTCTTATTTCAAAGCGCGCTTTGATTTTCTCAAAAATAATTGGTGTAAAGAAATGTTTGATGAACTTAAAAAACTTTACCGACACGAAACTATTATTGCTACACTTTATCAAATTAAAGTGCCGGATAATTTTAGTTTAGATTACGACAACCCACTTGATTACGATATAGGGGGCGATAGTTGTATTGTGTTAGAAAGGAGAACATTTTTCTAATGAATAATCAATTAGTTAATTTTTTATCGGGTCAATCGGTTATCAAAGTAAATAATGCTGATGATATGAAATGCTTTGTTAATTGGCTTAAAAAATATGATATTTACGACATTTTAGTCGCAAATAAAACATATAAATCATACTACGCAAAGATTAGTTTTTGGAAAGATATGGTAAAAGATATTTTAATCAAAAACCACGAATGGATACACCCTCATTCTTTATCAATATACTTTCATTTTTATGGCTATATTGAATGGTTTTATAAAAAAGAACAAGTAATTGATGAGTTTGGAACGGACAATGTTATCGTTTGTGGAAAGGAATTGTTATGATTGTTGCGATTATTTTAGATGATAGAAATATCAAACAACAACACCGATTTCGTTTCGACTACGAATTGGAATATTTTTTACGACAACACCCAAATTATGAACTTATTTCTATGGAGGAAATTGATGATGAAGATTAATACAAAGTTTGGAACACTATATATTGAAACCGACCCACAAGAAAGAGATTGTTTGGCTGTGCTTGATAGCCAAAAACACACATTGTTCAATGGTTGTAATGAAGCATATATTGAAATGATGAAAGAACAAATAGAAAAAGCCAAAACTATTGATGAATGGCTATCAAATTATGATGATGTCTGTTGGGACACCAACAAGAACAAACTAATTGCTTTTATTCGTTATTATGTAAAACACAATATGATACACGATGAGCAAATTGTGTTTGATAAAGAATGGTTTAACGACCACTACAACAAGATAGGCAACACCTATGTTATGTTTGAATATAGCGATTGCTGGAAAGTGAAAGGTATTTAATATGAAACTAACTTTTAAGTCGGCTACAAGCCATAGCAATATCACAATCGATTTTGATAAAAAGACATATCTTTTGTGGAATGGTTTTGGTAGCAACGGAATTATTGTAAGTAGCAACAAAGAACTACAAAGAATTGAAATTGAACTTGTGAAAGGAGGTTTTCATAACTAATGAAAACAATCTACGGAATTAAACAAAAATACAATCTAAAAGATTTTGTTAAGTATTATCAATCTAAAAACAAAAAAGGCGAACCTTGTAATGTTCAATACGGATACATTGTTAGTATTTATTATGAATTGAACGGACTTGGAGAACCACGATTAAACTATGTCGTTTGCGAAAGCCCATTTTATGGTGGTGGATATATTATATCCCCAAGTAGCATTATTCGTAAGGCGACACCGAAAGATAGGTTATCTCTCATTGAAACTATTGATAAAGTCATTGAAAGATACAACGACCAAAAAGGCAAAATTGATGAACAAATTGCCGTTCTTTGTAAAAAGAAAGAGGAAATCAAAAATGAAACACCTGATTTTAGAAGATGATAAACTATCTTTTATGGTTTTTTATAGACCACAAGACACAGCCAAAATGTATGAAACCATTTTTAGGGCGCAACATTACTATTGGAAATCGATTGATAACGGAAATAAACACGATTTTTCGTTAATATTCTATATCAAAGAATGTTTGAACGAACGGGGTTTTAAAGTTGTCGATATTACCAAAGAAATTGATGATAAAATCAATGTGTATCGCGATTTAGAAATTGATAGTTTCGTTTATAAAAAACGCAAGATACACCAATTAGCAACCGGCTATGGTTTCTTTGATAAAGATTGGGCTTACAATACTTGCGAAACCATTGAACAAGCGATTGATTACCTTGATAAGGAGGGGGAATAATGAACGACAACGGACATATTTTAGCGACACAATTTAATCAATTAGGGTTAGCCGTTAAACTTGTAAAAACGGAACAAAGCCCACAATGTATTACCTATTATTTTGATTGTTTAAATATCGGTCAATTTAGTAAAACACGCGTGGAAAAGTTGCTTGAAAAAATGTCGGCATACAATCACATTAAGATTACTTATGTCGAAACAACCGAAAGCCACTTTGCTATCACACACGCAAACCCACAAAGACAACCACTATTCTTAACAAGTTTATCTTTCACACCTAACTCGACAACCGACATTAAGTTGCCGATTGGTAAAGATATTAACAACAAAGATTTAGTCCTTGATTTTGGGGTTATACCACACATTTTAATTGGTGGAACAACCGGTAGTGGTAAATCGGTATTGATTAACACAATTATTTCTTCGCTTTATATTTCTACACCAAAGTCAATGTTTGAACTTGTCTTAATTGACCCAAAGAAAGTTGAATTAGCAAGATACCAAGAACTATCTAATGTAAAGTTTATTGATGAAACTGATGAGGCAGTTTATTTCTTATCTACATTATGTGGAATTATGGAAACAAGATATGCCGAACTTGAACGCGTTGGTAAAAAGAATGGCGATAATTATTTCAAACCAATCTTTGTAGTCATTGATGAACTTGCCGACTTAATGCTTACAAGTAGATATGAGGTTGAGGAAAGCATTGTTAGGTTATCACAAAAAGCCCGTGCCGTTGGTATTCACTTAATCGTGGCTACGCAATCGCCAAGAGCAACCATTATAACAGGTCTTATCAAAGCAAATATGCCTTGTAAAATAGGGCTTAAAATGGCGAGTTATCGCGAGAGTGTGATTATGTTAGACCACAAAGGGTGCGAGAACTTAATCGGTTTTGGGGACGCGCTTATCAAACTACCGAACAAGGTTGATGAAACAAGATTTCAAGTCGCATACATAAGTGATGAACGAATTAACGAAATCATTTCAAGGGGTGGTAATTAAACTACCCCTTTTTTTATTACTTACTAATATGTTAGAATTATTACAAGGTTGGAGTATCATACCAATCGCCACCCGTTGAGGTGGCTTTTTTATTAGCAAATGAAAACACGGACATTAAGCCCGTGTTTTTTTTATGCCTTTATAATTTACCACCAAACTATCTTTCGTGGCTTGTAGGGGTGTTTTTGATATGAAATCTTTTAATCTATATCAATGATTTCAACATCTTTATACTTATCATCAAGTTCTTCTTTGCTTGTATCATCATCTTTCTTATTGATAACCATTTCGGTTTTATCGGTAAGTCCAAAGTGATTTTTGCCCAAGAAGATTTGACCCAAGCCACCACTATTGGCGATGTCTAATTCGTTGTTAGTAGCGATAACTTGTATTGCCTCTAATATTTCTTTATCGCCCGCCAAAGGAACTCCACTAATATAAACTTTTTCGCCATTGGCTTTCTTTAATAGGTTTCCTTTTGAGATACCCAAAGCCAAAGCAAGCCCGTTAATAGTAGGTTTATTGGCGCTTTCAAGTGTGATAGCAAAGTAATCGTTAATAGCCCTTGCGATTGAATTGGAATTGTTTAGCATTGGCTTTTCGATTTGATGAACTTGTAGGGTATGTAGCATTTTCTTTTGGCTTTCGGTAAGTTTACCCTCATCGATTGCCTTTTGTAATTCTTTCTTTTGCGCACCTACATAAGTCGATAGGTCAATAAAGTATCTACCCCTAATCGCCTCTTTATCGGCAACATCACAAGCGCGGGTAAGTTGTTGCGCCTCAATGCTACTAATAGCGCCTTGTTCTTTAAGTGTTTCGATGACCTCTTTTTTAGGTCTATATTTAGTCCTTGTTGATTTTGTCGGCATAGATTATATCCCCATTAGGTAAGATAAGTTCGACCTTTCCATTCTTTGTTTCGCGGACAAGAAATGTTGCGGTCTTTTTGTCTTTCCCATATATAATATCATTCCACTTTCTAATTGGTAATGTAAATAATATAAATGGTAAGAATAATACCCACCTAATAATACTTTCGACAATTCCCCAAAGTAAACTTAATAATGCTAATAGATATTTCATAATCAATGTCCTTTCGCCTTATCTAATTCTTGTTTTGCGTTCCAATAAAGTTCGCAAATTGCGTCAAGATTATGGGCAACAAACTCGCAAATATCTTCCCTTGTAAAGTTGTCTTTATACATAAACCCATACGAATGTAGAAATGCGTGTATGAGTTCGTGTATTAAGGTCACTTGTTGCGTTTGTTCGCAAGTTTTAGCACTAATATAAATTGTTAGCGTGTCGTAATCGGTTCTACCAAATAAATCTTCATTAAAATCGGTAGTAGTTTTGATTTGCCATTCTAAATTATTTATTTTCATTTAGTTATTCCCCACCTTTGAACATAAACCATAAAGCCCAAGAAGGAATTTCGCCAATTGGTTTTCCACCATAGGTTATCCAAACATAAACTTCTAATGCGATTATTGATAACGCAATTAAAATACCAATAACGACAAGTATCCATAAACCGATAGTAATAATAGTTTCTTTTGCTTTCATTTATTCTACCTCCACATAACACCATTTTATTTTCCCTGCTCGTTCATCTTCTAAAAACTTTGCTAATTCAATTCCGTATTTTTGTTTAAAATCTTCTCCAAGTTTTACAAGATGTTGTTTATAGCAAGCGTCCTTATATCTATCTTGTCTATGTAAAACTTTAATTGCGTGTTCTACATTTTCTTTGGCACTAACCCATTCAAGATTAGACACATTATTATTTTCGGTGTTTCCGTCTTTATGATTTACCATAGGTTTGTTAAATGGGTTTGGTATGAAACATTCAGCAACTAACCTATGAACAAAAAACTCCCCTATTTTTTCGTGTTTATTGAACAATGAAACTTTTTTATATTTATGATTGCTTGTTGAAACCAAATTATATTGCGATTTTAGTTTGTTCCTTTTGTCGTTTCTAACTAACCCTGTATCACTTATTGAATAAATTGTATTTCTAAATTTCTTCCAAACCATATTTATTCCTCCGTTTCAATAAACACATAATTTTGCGGTGCTTTGGTTAATTTGTAAAGTTCTAATTTGTAATTTTTACCAAAGATATATTTTCCGTTAGTAAACTCACTCAACTCTTTTGGCTCATCAAAGATTACAAGATTATCAATGTGCCAAGCATAACCACCTTTGCTACCCAGATAATCAAACAACGCAAATCTTGAAATACAAGTTTTTGCTTCTATGGTTAAAATATCTTTAATTGTGTTAGTGTTCCAACCAACACCATACTTAATGTGTAATCTTTCCACCTTATTAAGTGTAAACTTTGCGACAACTTTGCCGTTTAAGGAATAATTTTTATGGTCTTTCCTTACGATAAATCTTGGAGAAAAGAAATCTTTATAACCAACATCTAATAAGTTTTCTTTATCTTTCGTGCAGTAGATATACACATCAATAGGCAAATCGCATTTAGGCATTGTCTTGCGAATTTCTATGGTCTTACGACCATTAAGAATATCGGCGACATATTTAGGTTTAATACTAATTAAAATTGATTTCTTCATTTTTCCAATTCTTCCTTTGTTAATGCCCAAGTTTTACCGTAATCTTTGAAATAATATTTCCATTTAAAACTAATAAAACTTTTGTTGCTATAATTAATTGTGTTTATGTTAGATAAAAATGAGCAATCACCTTCATCAACATATTTTCCACCATTAGCATAAATATAAATGCCATTTTTCAATGCTTTAAACAAAGTAATTAAATCAATTCCAAGTTCTTCCTCAATGTTTTTGTATTCAATGAGTTCGTTGCACATTTTTGCAAAAAATTGTTTGCCGACTAATCTTGAACCATAACAAATAAATTTATTTGATAATGCTTTTTTAATATCTTCACTTGTTAATCGTTTCATTTCGATTGCTCCTTTTTTCCTTTAAAGACATAAACAGTTTTATAATCTTCGTTAGCATACCATCTTTTATCTTTCTCGTTGTAAGTCATAGGACATACATCATATTTCCAAAGATTATGGTATCTAATATAAAGTAAGAAATCGTGATGACAATGGTCGCAATATGCGTAAATGTCTTTGTTTCCGGCAAATCGTTCATCGACATCATCAATAGTAAGTTTTTCATTACAAATTGGACATTTCATTTGAATTGCTCCGCATAAACTTTTTGCCCAGCCCACCAAAATGGACTACTAAAAGATAGATAATTATTTCTTAACCAAAAACATAGTGGTAAGGCGATAATTGAAACAAATAATATGATTTCAAATATCCAAATCAAAAATGCTAAATAAAACCATTTCATTTCAGCGCCTCCTTTATCGTGTCAAATTCGGTTTCGGTTAATTTCCATTCATATTTTGGCGTTGTTCCACTTGGAATAATAACTACCGCATATAATTGGTTATATACATAAGCATTAGCACTCATAAATAAAATGTTAATCGCAACTTTTTTCTCTTTGATAACCTCTAATGCTTTGAGTTTCTTGTTGTTAGTTTCAACATCATAATCAAGATTTAAACTTTCATCTTTTTTTAATTTATCAAGCGCTGTTCCAATTTGTTCAAGTTTGGTAAATATACGAGTTAAGAAATAGTTAAGGTCTCCACTAACACAACCGTATTCTTTTAAAGTGTTATCATACTGTTCTAATCTTTCAAGAGCAGTTTCAATCATAGCAATATCTTGTTTCCAATGAACTGCATTTTGAGACATAAAATTTTCAATTCTTTTTAATGCTTTTAACTCTTTGCTCATAGTTATACCAACCTAATCTTTTCCATTCGGTTTGCCGACCAACAAGCACAATCGGTTGGCATTGGGTTTCCGTTTCTATCGTTTAGACAATATAGGTGTTCTTGACCTTTGCATTTACAATGGATAAGTTCGCCAATGTATTCTTCATCGGCAAACACCCATTGTTCAACCGCGTCATTAACCCACGATTGTCTAAATCTAACGGCAACTAACTTGCCAACATACTTTTCAACTTGTTTTCGTGTCATCTTAACATTCGCCTTTCCTAACTAACTTATCGACAGTTCGTTTATATCGCGAATTGGTCTTGTATAGTTGTCGAGCAATCGCGTAAGCAACGGCGTCATAGACATCATCTTTATCGCCCTTACAACGTCTTAATTGGACTTTATCGCCATTTGTAAAATAGACAAGTGTTGTTCTTTTGAAACGAACAATGTCTTTTAACAACAATTTATCAATATACCAATTAAAAAGATTAACTTCGCGTTTTAAATCGTTAATTCTTTCATCAAGAAATTGTCTATTGCTTTCTAACCATTTAATGTAGGCAACCTTTAATGAAAAATCTACAATGCCACCAACAAACCAAAGATTACGTTTGAATTGAATTTGATAATTTGGTGTATCTAACGCATAGTCACATTTTGGTTTTCCCCAAGCGCTAAACCATTTCTTACCAATCTTTTCAATCTTTTCGATTTCAAAGTATTCACTAACAATCTTCTTGAATTTCCTCTTTGTCATCGTTTTTCCCCCAAAGTTCAATTACTACCCAAAATGGAAAGTAAAGGATACAAATAACACCCATTAGAACACCTATTAAAATTCCGCAAATGAACGCGAATGGTGTGATTAACACATTAAGAACATTATTCATCGTCGATTTCCTCCACATATTCAACTTTGATATTTAGTTCATCGAACATCGGCACGCTTTCGCCCTTTAATGCCCGAATGATTGTTGTGCGACCAACTTTAAGTTCATCGGCACACTTTTGTATATCATCAACATAAACGTCTTTCTTGTATGGAGATGATATTTTAATTCGCTTATGACAACGATAGCCATAACGATACAATGCTTTTTTAATCGCTTGGTATGATGACCCATATTTATGTGCCATTTCCATAACGGTTGCTTGTTTTTTGATTACCTTAATTAAATCGTTTTCTTTATATTTACTATTCATTTAAGATACCCCTTTTAAACTTATGCTTATCGCAACAATCGTTGTCTTTAACTTTTTCAAACCATTTTTCTTTTTCCGGTTTGTTTTTCATTGGTTTTAACAAACATAAGTAATATGTTGTCGCTAAACCTTTACGGCGGAAACAATATTCACAATTTTTACATCTTGCTTTCATAGTGTTGTCCTTTATCAAAATGGCAGGTCATCATCACTAATATCAACCATATCTTCTTTTGGTTCGCTTTGTGCTTGTGGCTTTTCATCGGTTGTTTCTTTGCGACCACAATTGATAATGTTTTTAGCCGAACAAGAAACGAACCTTTTACCATCTTTTTCAACGATATTCAATTCGCCCTCCGCAACAATTCTTGAACCTTTGGCAACATTAGATACGCAATAATCGGCAACTTTACCGAAACAAATCACATCGACAAACATTGTCCCGTTTTGTCTTTTAACGGCAATAGATGAATAAGCCATATCGTTTCTTTTAATGAAATCTTTTGTCGTTCTACCCTCTAAAATTAACGTATTCATATTTCTACCTCGTTTATATATTAAACTATTTATATAAGGTAAGCACCAATATTAAAAATATTATGCTTTTGGACTTTTGTTGTTTCGTTTAAGTGACACACATTCCGGTAGCCAACCGCTGGCTAATTTTTCCCAATGTTCGCGCACTTCTTTTGACGCAATCTTTTCCTCATCAAGATACTTTTTCGCAAGTTCGATAACCTTTTGGTGCGTTTCATCATCAAATTGAACGGTTAAACGATAAAGTAATTGTGGGAATAAGACACATTCATATTCAACAAGTTGTAAACCTAATTTATCTTGTTTTCCAAATGTGTTGCGGATAATGTCCCACATTAAGAAACTTGCTTGAAAGCCGGTCATTTGACTACCATAATAACGAATAAACGCCTTTGTGCATACGCTAACCGCGTGAACATAAGTTCCATAATCGTGTTCATAGCCGGTCATAACCTTTTTAACAAATCGGTCTAACTTATTTTTGCTATTGATTGTTTTGACTTCTTCAAGCCATTCATTTTTAAGTTCTTTGAATTCTTTTGAACTTTCATCTAATTTAATCATTGGTTATATACCTCCGTTTATTTAACCTTTACAAATAATATAGCAAGGAAACCATCGGGCATTTCCCTAACGTCGCTAATTTCGTATCCAAGTTCTTTGAAACGACTTTTAGTTGCCTCAAAATCAACTTTTTGTCTAAAAACCCTAATATACTTAATTGATTTCTTATCTAACAATTCAATGCGTCTAATAAGAACATAAAGTAGGATAATGATAATTCCCAATAAAACTATTGTAGCAATTTCCATCATTTGTTCTCCTTTGGAAAGATAAGATTTTCAAATTCGTGATATTTCTTAACATAAATATCTTTGTGTTCAAGTGGTAGTGGTTCGCCTTTTTTAAACTTTCTTTTCTTAAACGCGTCATCACTATCGCTCATTACGAACATTAAGTATTTTTCAAAGTATTCGCGGACATCTTTAAGGCAATTCGCATAACCTTGTTTAATTCCGTCAAGATATTTTTTACCGGCTTTTCTTTCGTTAATGTCCTCTTTACCGCTATCTTGTCCACCACTTGTAATATTGTATGGTTCATAACCTTTATCGATATATTCGGCAAGTATTTCGCGTTCCTTTTGGTTTAGCATTTCTTTCGGGCAATAAACCACATCAATCGCCCAAGCATAAGGGTTTGATGGATATTTAAGACCACGCGATTTTAATGAAATATCAATGCGTTGTTCAAAGCCAATATAATGACCGGCTAATCTATCAAGAACATTGACCGCTTGACCGATATAACAATACTTTTTAACACCGCCGTCTTGTCGTGGTTTATCTTGTCTTGTAAGAATGTAAATACCACTTTGTTCTTTAAGATTATTGTTATAGGCATAAAGCGTTTCCATAAACAAGTTCTTTTTTCTTTGTGCGTCCAAATACTTTCTTTGTTTTGGCGACCAATTATAATAGTTTTTTCCCATCGAATAGATACTCCTTTACTAATTCGTATTCATCTCCACTAATTAAGCGTTCATTGATTTTATAGGTAATCGTTTTATCATCGGCAACACATTCAATCGTAATGGCTAAATTGTCTTTTAGAATATTTAACACCTTTTCAAGTTTTTTACGCTTTCTTTTTTCGCGGTAATAGTTAATTCTAAATGTCCTTTCCGTCGCCATTAGATTTCCTCCGCAATCAAACAAGGTTTTTCCCCAATAATGTGTTGGTTCTTGTCAAAGATTGGATATTTACTTTCAACAAGATTGATTTTATGCTTGGTTTTAAGTTCAAGGAAATGTTTTAATTCGTCCCTATCCATTTCAACACAAGTGTTTGGTAAGGCACAATTTCCGTATTTATTTAAACAATCAAATACCCAATTAGGAATTGTTAGTTTCGGTTTCATCAAAGTCGCCCTCCAATAATTGTTTCTTTGTTGGAATGTCGCTTGAATTGGTTGTCTTATAGAATGGGCATTTGTATTTACGACCACCCTTTTCAAAGTGCGTGTTGTTAAGAATTAAGCACTTTCCATAGTGACACGCAAAGCAATCGCGTCTTTTTTGTTCACATCTTTTGTAGTTCATTTTGATTACCTCATTCAAATATACTCATTTGCTTTCTTTGGCACATTTCCAACACCTTATCGCAAGGTATCGTTTCGCCGTTTCTAATAATTTTAATATTTGGTTTTCCAACATTGAAATCTAAATATCTTTCGATTGTCTTTTCACAATATAGAGGTTGTAATTCTATGGAATAGCAACGCCTATTGTTTTTGATACAAGACATCATTGTTGTTCCAAGACCACCAAACGGGTCTAAAACTAAATCGTTTTCATTTGTAAATTGGTTAATAAGTTTATCCGCTAATTTGATTGGCATTAACGCACTATGAATATTAGCGTATTCGTTATTCATATTTCTATCTTCCCAAATCACATTTGATACATTACCACGAAAATCTTGTCCAATTCTTATATGCTTACCATTTTCTTTCTCGTTTGTATAAACATATATGTATTCAAAGTCGCTATTTAACACATTTGGTTCAATAACAGGTAATGACGTTTTCTTTACCCAAACCATTGTATCGACATATTTCTCTTTGAACTTATAGATAAAATCGATTAGAGATATTTTGTTTCCGCTTGAATGGGTAATATTCCAAAACACATACTTTGAATGTTTAAGAGCATTTTCGACAACATTTGATAACAAATCTAAATATTCACTATCACTTTTAATATCGTCATCTTTGGTAAGATATTTTTGAACTCTACAACAAGTCGTGTTTCCGTAGTTATTTTGACCGACATTATAAGGTGGGCTCGTTAGTGTCATTGTGGCTTGTTCTTTTAACCAAGAATAAGATTTCTCGTTTGTGCTATCGCCACAAATTAGATAATGCTTATCATCAAATATAATTACATCGCCTTTTTCGATATAACTATTGTCCGGCATAGACATCTACCACCTTAATTTCATCATCATCTAACACACGATTGCGTTGGTTAATAATCGGCATTGTTCCATCTTGATGGGCTTTATAAACCAAATTGTTTAGGTATTTCCATTTCTTTTCCATTGGTTTAAGTTGTTCGGCACGCCAATTTTCAAATTCTTCTTTACTTTCGCAAAGTTTAACATTGCCCTTTTTGTCTTTGATAATGATTTTCCAACCCTCATCAACCGACCAATTGATTTGTCTTACATCGGCACTTAACACCGCGCATTTGTCGTGGTTGTATGGGTTTTCATTGTAGTTGTAGCAAAGTTCCCCATCACTAAACATAACGTTATTACAAATTTCTTCAATGGTAATGAACTTACCACTTTCAAAGTGTTGTTCAAGATACTTTTTTAGTAGCCATTGTCTTGTGTTTAATTTGTTCGATTTCATTTAATAAGTCCTCCAATTCTTGGTAGCGCTTGTCCGCTTTCGCCTCTACCAAACTATGATTTAGGTTAAGTTGTTTAATTAACTTTGACCCGTATAGATAACTTATATACTTGGAATATTCTTTCTCATTCTTACTAACCATATATATAAGTATCTTGTTATTTAGATTATCTATATCCCAAGTCGTTATGTATGGGAATGATAATGCGGTTAGTTCGATTGTTTCAATTAAGCATTTTTCTTTTTCGTTTCCAACGAAATTGTATCGCCTAAATTCATTGAACAACCAACCAATTTTTATTTCCTTTGTTCTATTCATATTACCATATATATCCTCCCTACATACTTTATAGAATAAATTGTAAACTTGGATAATTAGAATTAAGGTTAATTATTCTTACATATTTAAGAATTCATTTATTAGGTTTCTTTTTATTTACCATTAAGGGGGTATTCTTTTTGTATGGTAGGGAATACCCAAGACCACCCTTATTTATAAACCGATGTCCGTTTTAGAACTCTATTTATTATTGTATGTTTTTTAAAGGAAAAATAAGGAATGAAGTTAAACAATGAAAGTGACATCGGCAATAAGCATTTTATTTGTCCGTTGCTACCGCGTCGGCGACATTGTTGATTTGACCGCTTGGTTTGATTTCCGGTTCATTATCAACATAATTTGGTGTTCCGTCCATACCAACAATGGCTTGGTCGTAAACAATCGCCTTTTGTAATTCGGTGCTTAATGGCGCGTATTTGGATAGTAATTGTTTCATTACGGTCTTTTCCGCCATAATGTCAAACATACTTGTCCAATTATCAAATTCGCCACCACGATTTTTACCGCTATGCGCTTTGGAGTATTTGCTACCGTGTTTTTCACATTGTTCCTTTGTCCAATAAACGGACTTTTTGAAACCATTTGTTAATTCAAAGTAGGCATAGTAGCCAATGATTGGTTTGTCATCGAACTTGTGGTCGAACTTGAATAAGTCCTCGCCAAATTCATCTTGTCCAACCCATTCGCCATCGTGAACATCACGCACACCAAGACGCTTGAATTGTCCGCTACGTTGTGCTAATTGAACAAGACCTTTCCAACCAATTTGAAATTGTGCTTTTCCATCGTATGGAACAACATACGCAAAGCCAAGTGTTGGGGCAAGTGGTAGTTTCATTGAACAAGCCACTAAACCAGCGGTTAAGATAGTTCTTGCGTCGCAACTTTGTAATTTGTAGTTGTTGCCGACAACCGAACTAATATCGGCGACGAATTGTCTTGCTAATTCTTTGTCGCCAAGTGTTTCGTTGATAAGTTGTTGGTATTTTTCGTCTTTAATAGCGACGCTAAATCTAACGGGTTTCTTATCATCTACTTTTTGAACATTTGCCGTCATTATTTGTATTCCTCCTCATAGGCAATTTTGAACCTTTTTAGGTAGTTCTTAACCCTTGCTATTTGTTCACTTTCGATTGGTAATTCGATTGTGATAATAGTTGTTGTTTTCGGCTTTTCCTCTTTTGGTTTGAACGCAACCATTTTCGCCGTAAGTTCATCGCTTAATTCTTGTAATTTGTTTTCAAGCGGTTCGCAAGCGTTTTTAATTGGGTCGATACAAACTGCCGACGTTTGTTTTCTCGCCCCGCTAATGGCGTTTTTTAGGTTATTTACGGCGGTTCTATGTTTCCACGCAATCTTATATTGTTGCTCATCGGTAATTTCCGCGTTGTATCTATGTGTTGCGATACATTCATCAACGATTTCCGGTAATGGTCGTCCGCTTTCACTTAATACATCGTAGGTGTTCTTTTCTCGATTGTAATGGAATAGCATTATTTCTTTACTCATTTTTTATTCCTCGATTTCAATTTCAACTTTTAAGTCCGGTGGTATTCTTTTAACAATATGGTTATGGTGGAAATCGGTTTGGACTTTTTCCACTTTCTTAATCGCGTCTTTACATTGTTCGCGTTCAAGGTGGAATGACCTAATTTCGCTACATTTCCATTTGCCGGTATCATAATCGATAAAGATTAGTTCAACGCATAGTTCAATGAAATCATAATCATTTAATACCGCAAGACCTTGTAATACTTGGATAACGTATTGTTCCGGTAAGATACCATCGCGCCATTCGTCCGCCTCTTGCTTACTTTGAACGACCCTTGTTTTACCCTCATAAATGCCTTTTCTATGGGTGGCTTTTTCAAATAGCAATGCGTCCGCCGTATAGGTCATAAATGGCTTTCTAATTCGACGATACATTGTAATATCCTTTGGGTAAATTACATCGTATTCCTCGTGGTGTAATGCGAATATATCGCAAATTGGTTTTTCGGCTTTCTTTCCGTGAATTGTGCTTGATGTTTCGTTATCGTGTTTTTCATCACTTGGGTTTACCGCGCTACAATAGATGTCCAACGCGTTGATATATTTGTTTTTCCCAAATAACGCACTAACACTTGACCCACCAAAGCCCCTATGCTTTAACCATTCTTGTTTGTCTTTTCCATAGTGTTCGACTTTATAAAGTGGTTTTCTTGATATTGTTATTTTATCTAATGGGTTCATTATTTTGTTAAATGTTCGTGAAAGAAAAACTTATCCACTTGACTTGGCGATAAATGAAAATAGTTAATTGTTCTAATAATATCGTCGGTAGTGAATGATAAGCGACCAATTAGTTTACAAGTTAAAGTGTTTGGTTTAACACATAAAACATTATTAGCGTAATCTTGTAAGCGCATTTTCTTTGATTTTAGAAAAGCACGCAATTCCTTATAGTTCTTCTCCATTCCTTGTTCCTTTCCTTGATTGCGACATTATCATAACACATATAAAATATCTTGTCAATACTTTCGTGATAAAAAATCACTCTTTATTTTTTGTGATATGAAAAAAGCGATGGATATTGACCCATCACTTTCCTACCAAGATTACCCTTTCTTGATGTTTATTATTATATACTAATTATTATAAAAAGAAAACGGGACATAAACATTCCCGTTGGCTTGCCTAACGACAAGTGTTTTTCCCGCGCGTGTTTCCCACGAGCCCAATGCCAAGAATATTGCAATTTTGTATTCCCTTTAAGACCGTTGGAATTGATTGCGCAAGTCATTCCAAAGTCGGGGTTTATGACGGTGTATTAGGTTGCTACCCTGTGCTTGGTTATAATGCGTAGGGCGACTACGCCACTTTCTTTTACAAGCCCCGTCTATTCTTTCTTGACAAGCATTATTATACATAATCTTTTATATAAGTCAAATAAAACCCCTATCAACCGAAATCAATGGGGGCAATTATTAATTTAAATGCCTTGTATTTGTTATAACTATCGAACCATTTAATATAACTTTCCCAACTTGGCATTATATTTTCTATATCAACATTGCGTCTTATTTTATTTTTCATAGATTTAAATGATTTGTTCGTAATAAACTTTAACACTTTGCCCGTGCTTGTTAATTTGTATCTAACTTTACAAAAAGAGAAGCCGTTTTCAAGTTTATATATTTTAGTTTTATTATTGTTTATTTCTAATTTCAAATCTTTTGCCATTTTTATGATGATAGCAAGGTCATTTCGCAATTCTTGATAATTATTACTAATAACACAAATATCATCCATATAACGACTATAAAATTTTAGGTGCAATTTTTCTTTGCAATAATGGTCGATTTCATTCACATAATACATAGCACAAATTTGGCTTATTTGACTACCTAAACCCAACCCTTTTACATTTTTTGGTATCATCTCGATACATAAATCATACAATTTCATATCTTTAATGTTTTTCCTTAATAAACGATAAAGCGTTTCGTGGTCTATACTTTCAAAATAATGGCGAAAATCGACCCTTAACACATAACCTTTCGTTCCATACTTACGATAATATCTTTGTATTTGCGTAATTATTCTATTTTTAGCAAACAATATGCCTTTATTTTTAATGGTTGCACCGCTATCGTAAATAAGTTGTTTTGATAATAGCGGTGTTAAATAATTATCACATAAGCATTTATGGACTATTCTATCTTTAAGCGACAATGCGCTAATATCACGGACTTTGCCCCTTTCCATTAGTGTAAAAAAGTGCATTTTATCCATTTTATATGTTCCATTTTTGATTGAATTATAAATTTTTGCCACCCTAAACCAAGCGTCAAACATAAATTCTTGGGTCGTTTGTTTCCATTTAACACCTTTCACACATTGTTCATAAGATTTATACAAATTGTCGTAAGAAAAAATGGCGTTTATAGTGTCACTTACTTTATTTGAGTAAGACACATCGCCATTTCTAACATTAGTTCCATTTTGCATATTTTAGGTATCCACCTTATACAAAGTTCGGGGGCAACCCCATTGTTGTTGTTGGTATTGTTGTTATTGACATTACCGTTGTTGTTGCAATTACCCCAATTATTGCTTTCAAGGAGGTAAGGGAAGCCCACAACCAATGTTCCTAACATAATTATATTGACCGCCAAGCAATTTTGTTTGCGCTTCTATTTTTTCCGCAAGCAATATAATAAACTTATCTTTTACTATACTTTTGAATAAATCATAGAATTGTTGAACTGATGATTTTAACAATGTTAGATTTTCGCTCGCCTTTGATAAGTAAGTTAAGCGTTTATTTGTATCTCGCATTTTGTTTGCACATTGGCAATAATAATAAACCCTGTTTGCAAACAATATAGGCGATTTCCAAATACCATAATAAGATGATTTTGTGAAATGTTTATACCTTTTGTCGTTTGCTATTTTATTACAATATTTAGTCATTCTTTCATTAACTAAATTTGATAATTGAAACGCATTATATACATATTCACACTTGCTTGTATTTCTATCGCTAACCCTAACACTCATTGATAAACCTACGGTTTATAGATTATGCTACGCAATTAGATACAAAATGCGGGGGCAACCCCACCGTTGCCGTCGGTACCGTCGTTACCGACATAACCGCTGCCGTTGCAACTACCCCAACTACCGCCTTCAAGGAGGTAAGGGCTTCTTAACCAATAATCCCAATCTTGGTCGTTGTATTTACAAGGTCTGCGTTTATCATTTTCCGGTTCGCTTGTGTATGGATAAGTTTCATTAAAGTATTCATACTTCGTACCTTCAAGCATTACATCATCGCCATTTCCATCTTGTATCTTATAAGGGAAAGCATTAAATGTTTCTTGTGGGTTTGGAATAATGCCAATTTCGGTGGCACTTAAACAAAATAGTTTTGCGTTAATGCAAGAACCATATCTATCACTTTCCATAGCGATAAGTGTTCCCGTGCTATCAAAGTTTTCATAATTATACCCATTAGCAGATAGTTCACTAATAAAACAATCTTTTCTAACGGTTTTAATTGCGTTTTTTAACCAATTAGGCAATGAATTAAAGATTTCTTGCATTGCATTAAGTAAGCCGACCGCACTTGTGTAGCCGTGCATATTGCTTGGTGCGTCCGTTGTGACTGTGACTTCGGCACAATCATCAATAGATACATCGCTTGGCTGACTTGAACGAACGTGTCCCGTTTTTTCTTCTTCATAAGGCAAACCAAGATTAACTTTTTGGAAAGGCATATCGTAAAATTGCCAAGTTGTCTTTGCTTTAACGCCATTAGGTTCAAGTTCGCCTAAATCGGTATTAGATAAGACATCGTGATTAAGACCAATTAAACGAATACGCATTGTTTGTCCATTAATCAAGTTTGGAATACTTGCCATCGTGCCTAAATCATCGCTTGTAAATAAACCGCTTTCACACATAGCAAGGAAAGTTTTATTATCTACTTGTCTAACACTTTCGCCTTTGGTTAAGGTAATAATAACGCTTCCACCACCGCCACCGGATAATTCTCTAATTGCTTGGGCAATATCCTTACCGGTTTCATCTAAAATAATAGGTTTCGTGATTTCATTTGCCATAATTTTATTCCTCCTTATAAGTTATATTTATAGCACCTTCGACTATTGATAAGCCGACGTCATCTTGTTTTGCGTCAATCTTTTTATCGTATCCAATAACTTTGCCTTCAAGTTGTTGAATTGCCTCCGGATATTCATCGCTAATTGGTTCATCGGCGTCGATAGTTCCTTTTAAAGTTAAACCAACGATTTCGCTTTGGGCAACAATGTTTCCGTCGTCGCTTTCAAATTGAACTTGAACCGCAAGATTTCGCCAATGCGTCATTTTCTTTGATAGATGTAAGTCAAGTCGTAAGCAACCATTTTCAAAAGAATAATCATCGATAAACACTTTGTCTAAATATTCTTTACCCGCGCTTTGTAGTTTAATATAACCATCAAAGTCATTGAATAAAGTTTCGACATCATATTCGCCCAATTTACTTTGTAGGGCAAAACGCACAATGTCGCTATGACTATTACCAACTACGGCATATTCATAGTTTCGTTGTGCCGGTTTCTTTCCGTTAAAGTTGATTACTAACATTTTTTATTTCCCCCTTGACTTATTTCGCCAATAGTTTATTATTTGTATAGGTGGACTAACGCTTCGAGTGCATAGGTGCACCGTTTTTTTTATTTTTTACTAATAATTATTCTAAATATTGGATAAATATAACCTCTTGTATCGCTCCAAGCCCATCTGCAATTTGCTGTAATTCTTTGACTACAAGCAGGATATTTTTTCAACCAAATTGAACCATCGGTCTTTGTTTCATAGTTTTCATCAATAATACAACATCTTGGTTGAGCATTGGTGTAAGCACGATATTTTTTTCGACCACATGGTCTTGTTGTTGTATCATTAACAGCATATAAAGCAAAGCATTTGCTTTCTATTTCCATAAATCTATAATACCGCTTATTATAACGACTAACAAAATATGGCGATACCATTTTAAATTCGTTTAAATGTTCTTTGATTACAAGCGGTGCAAAAATTGTAAAATTAGGGTTCAATTTTCTTGAACCAACAGAATTTGTTCCACTTTGGTCAATCATTAAAATAGAAGCGTCAGTTGCGTGAATTTGCTTTGCCGGTCTTGTCGTTGTAAAATTGTCGATTGCAGTTGTTATTGTAGGTGTGCCGGTTGAACCACGATAACCCAAATCGCCAACAACACTTTCGCCTAAATCAATAATATCTTCTTGTGTCGGTATTTCCAAATTATACTCATCGTTATCGTCGAAAAAAGTAAAAATCTTTTCCATATATTCTTTAAATGTAAGAACCTTATGGATATATTTTTCGCCATAATCATTTGTTTTAATATCGCTTTCATTTACGAAAATGAGTGCTTTTTTAAGATATGGTGCTGATTTAATTTCACTATATTCGCCATCATATTTTTGAAAGAAATTATGCGTATAACTTCTAATACCCATACCACTTTCGGTAGTAGGAAAACCTTTAAGGTGTTCGTCAAATTCAAATCGTATGTAGTTTTCGTTTCCCCTACTGTTTCGATGAACGCGTGACCTTTTTCTTCCAATTGGGTAATCTAAACGAATAACGAAACGACCATTTTTGATTTCCTGTTCCATTTGGGCATTGATTGGTGTGGTCTTGAAATTAACGAAGATTTTGTCCCCTCTATTATATTGGTCATTATTACCAAAAATAGTATTGGCTACAACAAGTTCGTGATTTTCTTCGCTAAAAGAATAACTTAACCAAACCTTTTCAATTTCAACACTACTTGCGCCACCGCCACCTTGTCCTTTAAGTTCATCAATTTGGTCTTGTAAATCTTGTAGAACGGTTGGATAATCGTTTTCAATAGTTCCGTCCGCGTCAATGTGTGGTTTAAGTGTAAGTTCAACCATTTCGGTTTGGAAACATTGTTCTTCCGTTTCAAAACTTAATTGAACATTCACGATTTTGTGTCGTGTAGTTTTTGCTTGTAAGTTCCAAAGTAAGTGACTATTGTTAGCGGTAAGTTCAATTTTGTCGGTATATTTTTTGTCCTTGCTTTGAACTTTGGCGTAGATGTGTGCCGGTTCAAAATCAAGTTGAATATCGCTAATATCAAAATCGACGACATCAACATTATTGTCGCCTTGTATTGCGTATTCAAATTCCGTTTCGTTTGGTTTAGTTTGATTGTAATGAATATATAACATAGCAATTACCCCTTATATAGTCGAAACGGGGAGTATATTTTAACCCCCCTTGTTTCTTACTTTTTGAACCCGTTAATTAGTTCAATAGTTTTTTCGATAAACTTTTTAATGTTCAAGAACTTTTTGGAAAGTCCGTAATGTTCATTCACACATTCAAGAACATATTTTAGTTTTGCTTTTGATTTTTCCGGTTTTGGTAGGTCGGCATATTTCTTTTCTGCCTCCTCCATTTTTTCGATAACGAACTTTTTAACTTCGCCACGAATTAAGGCAATAATCACACTAATAATACCGGCAAGTGCGATTACACCAAGAATAATTAAATAAACAATGTCTTTAAGTTCCATAACTTATTTTCCCCCGTGTTTTTTTGTTTTCATTGACTTAATATCGCCCTCGTTTTTACTAATGCGTCTTTCGTGGTCTTTAAGTGTATCATTATGACCTTCGAGGGTTTTGTTGATATTATCTAACTTAACATTCGTTTCGGCTTGGTTGCTTTCAATTCGGCTTAATGGGTTATGAACCGCAAAAAATAAACCGACAACAATGCCAAGTCCAACGACCAATAGTCCAATAAAACTGTAATAGTCCATATCTTGTCCTCCAAATGATTGAACCCGTTTGTTTGAATAAGATACCTATTTATCTTATTACATTATAAATAAGGGTTAGTTATTTGTAAAATAATTTCTAACGAATTTCTCGATTTCTTCGGTAGTAATTCCGTATTCACTTAAACCCTTTGGTGTTTTAGTCATTGGTTTTAAGCAAATGTTTTTAATTGTATCCAAGTCGCAATTGATACAAATTTGTGCCGAACTAAATGTCCTTTCAAAGTTTGGCGGTATGTTAATCGAACAACCACTTGCGACCTTATAGCCATCAACCATAATGTCGTTGTTTTCAAATGTCGCGTTAAGACCTTTCTCTTTAAGGTATTTTGTTAAAGCGAAAAGAAATTCGACATCTTGGTTTTTATAATTCGGGGTGTTGTTTGGTCGAACGTCCGCCCAAGAAACATTGCCCGCAAAGTAAACGATAGCGCCACCGGTTCTTTTTAAGTCAAGTAGCGGTATATTGTGTTCTTTACAATATTGGAAATTAACATCGTTTTCCATTCCATAACTAACTTCGGTTTTGTCGTGAATAACGATTATCGAATATGTTTCATTAGGAAAACCTTTATTTACGATGTTTTTAATTCCTTGTTGAATAGTCATCTTTCTCATATTAGTTCCCCCAATTAAGATTTAGTCCAAGATGTTGATGTCGCAGGGGAAACTGTGCCGTAATTATATGTTTCGGTTGTATCCCAATAATAACGAACATAAACAGTGTGCTTACCGGCGCTAACATTTGGAATTGTGCTTAAATCAATTGTTGTTTCGGTTGTTTCAAACCAAACCGGTGTTCCGCCCGAAATATAAATAACATACTTACTTTCACTACCGTTAGGTGTTATTGTTAATACATTTCCACTTAAAGATATTTGTGGGTAAACAAATTGACCGCGCCAATATGATTTGGTGCTATCTACACGCCAAAAGTTTACTTGTTGCGAAAGTTTGCTTGAAATAATTGATTTATCACTATCGTTAATTGCTCTTAAATAAGCGGTATATTCTTTATTATCGCTTAAAGGTAAGTCCTTTGGGTTGAATGATGTAGAAACAACACCTAAAACATTAATTCTTGCGTTATTTCTTTCAACTAATTCGTATCTTTCGGCATTAGCAACTTCGCTAAATGTTGCTGAACCATCGCTATTGAATGAAACTGTTGGACTTTCAAGGACGTTCCAAGGACTTTTATCGCTATGATATAAATTGACTGCCGTTAAATATGACGCTTGAATAACACAAGCCGAAGCAAGTAAATAGTTATCCGTATAAACATTGTTAGTAGTGCTTGATTTGTGTGTATTAAGTATGATGGCATATTCAACATCAAATTGTGGAACATCATCTCGATTATATTTAGTGAAATAATAGTTTACAATTCCGCCAGTTGAACAAGTAATATATCCACCCGCGATACTCGTTATTTCGTTTCCGTAGTAAATATCGGTATCATAACCTAATGAATTTAGACAATTGGTATCAAAACTTGTGGCTTTGGTTAAGTCCAAAACGACTTTTTGTCGGTTAGAGTCAAAACAACCATAAAACATTTGTGTTTCGATTGTTTTTGCCGGAACTATGAATTTTGTTTCTTCTTCAAAAGTGGACTTAAACAAATTTGAATAACAATTTGATTTTAAAATTGTCGCATTAAGGAAATATGGCGTATCAATTCCAACAACGATTGCGTTATTAAGGAAACCATTAAAAGCGTTTGGCATTGTAATTTCGGTTGCGTTTCCAAGCAAGGACATAACATTTCCGCTTAAACGACAACGACCACAATGGACAAGTGAATGATAGACGGTAGTTAGATTACCTTTTATTCTAATTTCATCTCCACTATTTACATTGATAGTTTCGTAATTACTTTGCTTTGCGGTATATGTTCGCCAAGCGCCACCATTTACGGAAATGCTAAAATCTTGGTTGGTTGTATTATCGCGAGTGATATAAAATGTTGTGCTTTCCAAGAATTTAAGTGTTAATGGTTCATTATAATTACCAATATCACGAATAATAACTTTCGCTTTGAAACCACCGGCATAGGACATTTCAATACTTTCGACAATTCCACATCGTAAAGTTTCTTTTGTATCGGCATAAACAATGTTATCAAATATTTCTAATCGTGGGTCAAAACGCACATTTAATTCGTTATGAACTTGATAATCTTTCCATTCGTTAAAAAATGCGCGAATTAAGTCAAGCCAAGTATGGTTAATTACGGAAACTCTATCACTACTTTCGGCAGTGGCTACAAACGGGTTATCTAATTCTAATAAACTATTTCCACTACCGACACTTAATTGTTTTGACATTTTAACATACGGGTAAGTAATTCTCACATCAAGGTCATCGTCTAATGTCGAGTTTGGATATTTCAATATAATTTTGTTTCCAAATACATAAGCGTCCCCACTACCTAAACTACCACTATAAGTTTCTGGAACAGGTTGAACACTCAAACTTGCAAAATTGTATGGATAATATCCTTCATATTGAGTGTCCATATTAGAGTTTTTTACCAAATATGCTTTGATTATAATTGAATGTTTTAATTTAATTAAACTACTTTCGTCATAAATCGCCCAATATTCCCAAATTGAAACATCGTCCCAATAATCTTCATCAACAATTTCATATTTCTTAAATTGATTAGAATAACTAATTATATATGTATCGTCCGGTGCGTCGGTTGGTTTAATGTTTTTTTCAACAAAAGCCGTTGAATATCTACTTGATGATAATTCTTGATGAACAACTAATGTGCCTTTACGGACTTGATGTAATGCCGTCGCCATACCAAGAATTGATTTTGAACCGAAAGAACCATATCCTAAAAAAACACTTGTCCCGACAGGGCTTGGAACATATAAATAAGGGTCAAACTTTTTTAATTCTTCGTATAATAGATTTAACCAAGATGTGAATGTTGTTCCAGCGCCACCTTTGTCCCATTCTTGTTCAAGGGCTTGGTATCGTAAAAACTTGGCTTGATATTGTGCTGTTAAACCATTGTTTTGAACTTTCGCGACGCTAATTTCATAAACGCCTTTTTCAACCCAAGACCAAGAACCATTGATTAAATATCCATAACTAATACGAATAAAAGAACCAATGCTAATTAAGTTTTCATTAACACCATCTTTGAACATTGTGAAACTAATATTAACGCTTGGTGTTTCAAAACCTAAAACCGAACCACTTTCGCTAATATTAAAGTTTTGTAGGTTCTTTTTAGTTAAAGTTGTTTCTAATGTGCAAGTTGATTGGCTATGTGAAAAAACCTCAATCTTAATATCGCTTTCGCTACGAAGTTGTCTATTTTGATTATCTATCCAATCTTGTAAATTACCGGTTGGTGTAAGCATAATTATTCCCCGTAGATTTTATGTGTATCAATTAAGTTAAGCGAAACACCTTGATAACCGACTGGTTTTCCGTCATCATCAAGTTTCATTTTTGCGAATGATACTTTTCTATCGCCACAATACATTAAGCGACAACGATTGGTTGTTGTGTTTGGCGCTTGTGTATTATCCCCATCAAAATCGCCTTTAATTACATCAAAGAAACGGACGGCATTAAAAAATGCGCCGTGATATTTTGGTTCAAATAATTGTGCCATATCGCGATATTGTTCAAGTGTTAAAAAGTTCCATTTTAATTCAACTTTCGCGATGTCGCTTGCGATAACATCGCCAATAACTTCGGCTTGGATATTTCTACCACTATCAACAACTGTTGTTGCAATACCCGTGTATTCACTTGCGCAAGGTAAATCGACCCATTCCCCAATATGTTCGTTATAAATAGAAACTTGTGCGAAATTACCCGCCATACTTATATCCTCCGCTTAAACCATTGTCTTTTCGTGCCATTTGTCTTTCTTCAACGCGTTTGGCGATTTCACGGCTATCTAAATATACGACAACTTGTGTTCCGTTTTCATTAGCATTACCGCCCGCCATAACCATCGCCTCGTAAACGCCTTGTTTAATACCTTCAATGATTTGTTCATTGTTAGCAACGGCTGTTTGTCCGCTGGAAAATTGACCGACTAATTCATTGTGGTTGGCATAGAATAAACCATCTTCCGGAAAGCCACCGCTCGCAAATGCTGGTGTAATAATAGCGCCAATATTTTTAACCGCCCGACTTTCGTCAGAGCCAAAGAGAAAATCGCCAATTTTTTCAAAGAAACCTTTGGCTTTTTGAATAAAATTATCAAATAAAATAGTATAAATAGCGTTTAGCAATTCGGCAACAGGTTTAAATAAGTCATAAATATGCCCAACAAATTCAAATAATTTTCCGGTTAAACTACATATTACGTCCAATGATGGTTTTAAAAGTTCAAAGATAAAGCCAATAGTAGTGGCAATCATTTGAATAAATGGTTTAGCATAACCAATAAATGACGCTACAAATGACAAGAATTTTCCAATCATATCGAGAATAGGTGGTAAAATTTGACCTAAAATGTCACTTGCGATATTAACTACCCAAATGACAATTTCTTCAACGACTTTTAAAATATCTCTAATTGGTTCTAATAAAGCCAAAATTGATGGTAAAACTTTTTGTAATAATGAACCAATAGTTGTCCAAATCTCTTTAACAAAGCCAAAAACTTCGTTTAATATTCCTTTTAATGTTTCGCCGAATTGCCCAAATGCTTCATTCATCGCGGTCTTTTCAACTTCCGCCGTTTCAAAATTACCGCCTTGTTGTTCTTGTGGCTTAATAACATTAAGTTCATCAATACCTAATGTTGTATCTTTAACTTTCTTTAAACTTTCGGCATAATCTTTTGCGCCTTTTGTCGCTTTGGTAAATGTGTTTTTACCATTCATCGCGCTAAACACTTCGGCTAACTTGTTCGCGAATTCGCTTACGCCATCAATAAGCATTATAAGGAATGGCTCAATAAGTTGAATAAGTGTGGCAAGGACAACGCCTAAACTATTCTTTAAATATTCAAAAGACGAAACAATATTTGACATAGATTTGTTAAAGTCCTCGTCAAATAACGCCACATTTTGAATACCCTCTTTCATTGCTTGGACAATAAGTTGTAAAGTTCTTCTAACTACACGATAGAAAAGAACACGCTTAAATGCGCCGATTAACTTTTGGAAATGACCTGCACTTTTAGTTGCCTCTTTTCCGCTTTCCTTAACGGCTTTTTTGGTGTTATCCATAGCAACTTTGACTTGTTCGGCGTTTACTTTAAGTTCTTTCATTGTGCCATTTAAAGCACTAAACGCTTCGCTTTTAGCAAGTTCCGGTAATCTTGGTTCGGGTAATTGGATATTTGGTAATGGTGGTTCGAGATTAAAATTACCCGTTCCACCGGCGGTCATTAAGTTAATTGCTTTTGTATTATCAAAAGGTTTAGGTTTGAATTTTGATTGTTCCCTATTAACTTGTTGAAAAGCACTTACAACATCTCGTAAACCTTTGCTTACATTTGAGAAGTCAATTTTTGCGATATTTTGTAAATGTTTTTGTAGTTTGTCGATTAAAGCAAAGTCATTGCTTTTAACAGTTTCTTGAAGGCGGGATAAGTTATTTGTTAAAGATTTAATGCCCCTACTTGCGTTGGAAACATCGGCACTAATTTTTAATTCTAATGTATCATAACTAATAGCCATAACCTATCCCTCCCTCTTTTTAGATTTCTTTTCAAGAATTTCTTTCAAGGTTAATAAACGTTTTTGTCGTCGGGTTTCATCACGTTCATCGATTTCATCTTGCGATAAGGCAAGTGGTTCGCTTAAATATGGTGCGGGTTTTGTTCCCTTTTTAGCAAATGCGTGTAAGACCGGCGAAACGCTACACAATGCTATATAAGTGTAATAACCTTGTAGCCATAGTTTTTCATTATCGATTTTTTGCCGTATTTCGTGGGCTTTAAGCGTTTGTTTTGCGATGTCTGGGTCATTATACCAAAAGTCATCGTAAGACACGCCTATCGCCATAAAATAAGGGCAAGCGTCGTTAAATACTTCTTCTATGGTCTTTTTAGGTTTAAGGGGAGAAGTTTTTAACACTTCTCCCACTTGAAGTTTTTTGATTGTTTCTTATCGCTACCACTTAAAGACATCATAGCAACGCCATAAAGTTCGACAAGTGCTTTGATAAGTTCGTCGCCACGTTCGATTTGGTCGGCGATGGCGTCGATTTCATCATTACTTAAACTTGGGTTGTGCATATAGAACGCACCACGAACAAGTAAAGTAATCATTGTTGCCGGTTCTTGTTCAATTTTTTGAATATTGAAACCGGCTTTTTCCATTCTAACGATTGCGGAACGATTGAAAGCGAGTTTGTATTGCTTTCCGTCCTTTTCGTTTGTAATTAAGATACTACCCATTTATAGTTCCTCCCGTTAATAATTAAGCGCTTGCTTTTTCAATTTCGGTGGTTGGTGTGACGGTAATAGTCATTTCGCGGACTTCGTTCACGCCTTTGCCAACGATTGAAACGGACACATATCCTTTGAATTCAAATTTGCCTACCGAACCGGCTGGTGTTTCGGCGGTCACATCGTCGAACCAAACGGCGAGTTCTTGTTCTACGCCTTTAAGACCGGCTAATGTGTCAAATTCAGCGCTATCATAGTTAGCGGTAAAGGATAATTGTTCGCTTGATTGTAAACCTTCGATAAAGGTTCTTGCTTTGTTGCTTAATGTAGTTGTTTCAAGTGCCTCTGGAACACCGATTAAATCAGGATAATCTTTAATATCGCATAATTTGGTGTATGCGTTTCCCGACTTATGCATTAAGAAAGTGTTAATTGTTGATGTAGCCATTTTAACTACCTCCTATAAACTTTTAAGTCCTTACCGACAACCGCCTCATAACGGGCAATAATTCGATAAAGGGTTTCGTTTTGGTCTTGCATTGGTTGTGCGATAATACGCGTAAAGCCAATGCTTTTCATAAAGTTATCGGCGACCTCCAATAACCCGTATGCCTTACTCATTTTGGTATCGCCTTTCGCATAGACATTTATTTCGTAGGACATATTAGCAAAGTTTTCAATGTCTTTGCTATCACTACCACGTTCATAAACGCTATTTTCGATAAGTTCAATACTTACGAATGGGTAAGAACTTGGAATGTTTTTATAAACGCTTGATGTTTGAACCGCTTTATCAACGTTTTTAAGGGCGGTTGTAATGCGGTCAAAGATTTCATTAGCATTGTTAATCATTTGATTTTCAACCTCCCACTATTTAATTTGTTAATTGCGGTTTGTCTTGCGCGCCATAGACCACGAACGGGTTTTGTTCCTTGTGTCCAAACGACACCGGTTTTAACATTACCATTCCTATCGTGGACATTACTTTCGCGGTTGGCTCTTCTACCATTTGTTGTAGAACGAACCCAAAACATATTTTTGCCCATTGAACCATTGGCATATCTATGATAACGATATTCTCCTAATGGGTCAATTCCGCTTGGTCTTGGATATTTTTCTTCCAACCCACCGGCTTTGAAACCACGTGCGTTGATAAGTAATGTTTTGGTATAACCTTTTACGCGGTATGTCGCACCACTTGATGTTGTTGCGGTATGTTCGGGAACATATACATCAATTTCCTTAAAGGAATTAAATATGCCAGCACCGAATTCCGCAAACAACACTTGCTCCCCCGAACAACTAATTGTTGCCGTATTCCCAATAATCGTTCGGCTTACGGATACATAAGGGTTATCGCCACTTATATCCGGAATTGTCTTTATAAAGTTCTTTCTCGCATTAACCTCTATTTCTTGGCTAAATGCCTCTAACACTTTCGGCATAGTTGCTTTAACGTCATTAAGCAAATCTTTGCCAAGTTTTTCGGGTTTAATGTTCCAACTAACTTTCACGGTTAATCGTTCCTAACTTTTTTTAGCAATACTACTACCTCATTTATTGTGTCTTTAATGCGTTTAACACGATAATCATATAATGGTTGTCCGTCATCGCTATATTCCGGTTTCTTTTCAATGAAGAACACCGTATTTTCATCGAATTGTAATTTGGCGATTTTTTCATTAGTTAATACAAATGATTTATCGTATTCAATTACAACACCATTACTATCGATGTAAGATGAACCGGTAGCCCCGCTTATATGGGCGCTAAACTCAATTTCGTCGCTATAAACGATTGTGCTTTCGCCCGTCTTATATCCGTTGCTATCAACTACATCTTCTTTGCCCTTATAATTTAAGGCAATGAACTTTCTTTCATTCTTGATTAGGTTTCTCATAAAACACTCACATAAGGCACGACGTCGAATAAGATTTGCTCTTTTGTTCGCCAAGCCCTATCCACACCATTTTCTTTGTGTGTGGTTTGACCTTCCGCGCCTCTTTCGTTAAATAATACTATTGCTAATTCAATTTGTAGTTGTTCGTATTGAGGTTCGATTTCTTGGTCTAATGGATAGCCAAATGGAAATCGTTTTTTTAAAATGCTATCTTTTGCTTTGCGAAGGTAAACATTTAATGTTTTCGTGTCGAAATCATCGCCAAGTTCGATTTGCATTTGTTCGATTTTGTCGTCATTAGTCATAAATGTTTACCTCCGTATATTTAGCAAAGATTAAATGCCCGAAACTTCAAAGACGATACAGGCAAGTGGAATGTTCTTTAATGGTAAGGTGTTTCCATTACCATCATTGGCAAGTTCCCAAGAATTGGCTGTTTCAAGTTCGGCAACTGTTGGGGCATTTCCAGCCATTGAAGCCTGTTTGAATGAAATGCCGTATGGTTGCATAACGTAGCGTTCACGGGAAATTAACACATCTTGACCGCCATTTTTAAGTGCTTCACGTGTCATTTCAACTGGAACTTTGACAGGGAGTGGTTGGAATGTGAACGCATTTCTACCAAGTAAGTAAACAGGGTATGCTAATGTGCGTTCATAGTAATTGGCGATGTCAGCAACATCTGGTTGAGCAACCTTTGTGTAAACGCCTTCGCTTTCGGTGTAGTAAACTTTACCAGCAACGATTGCCACATCGGCTGTCTTGGCATAACTTTCGGTTGGAACAAGTGCGTCATCTTCGATAACGTCACGGCTATCCCATTGATAAATGCCTAAATCACGTTCAATACCACTCTTATCAATGAATTTAACGGCTTGGGCTAAATTTGCTTTGATAAGTGAGGAAAGAATTGTGGAGTGCATTGCAACGGCAACGATGTTGCGGGACTTATCGCCTTGTAAGGCAAGACCATCAACGATGTCGGCAACGGATAAAGAACCGAGTTGTTTTGTGACAATTTTTCCGGAAAGTGCGCTACCGAAGATACCTTTAAGAATTGAAATGAGAATGTCCTCGTGTCTTTCATCGAGATATTCGACTAATTGACTGGCGACTTCACTCATAAAGTCCTTACCGGTAATAGAAACTGTGAAATCTTTTTCGGTAAATGCACGAGCCCAACCACAAACCACAACACCTTGCTTGAATGTTGGTAATGTTCCGGTTGCAATATCGTGAGCACCGTCGTAGATTGTTTCGTTATTTGGTAAGCGTCCGGAGAAGTTGCGTTGCATATAGTTTCCGCCAACTCCGTCGGCAAGTGATTTAGCGAATGTTGGTTCTCCAACGAACACACCCGCTTTAATAAGGCGGTTTGTTCTTTCCGCCTCCACTGTTTCCATATATTTAAGGAACACAAGTGGGTTGAATTGTTTTGCGTCAAACATTGACATTTTGTTTTCCTCCTAATAAATAAGATTACTTTGTGATTTCATCAAATAGAGCAGGGTTTTTGGCTTGTAAATCGCATAATTGCTCATACGTATATTCGCCTTTTTTGAAACCTTCTCTTGTGAAACGTTTATTAGGGTCGCCACCACCATCAGGTGCTGGGTTATTTTTCATATATTGCTTTTTAAGTTCTTCATCGTGCGCTTTAAGGAACTCGGCGTGGAATTCACTAACGTCTTTTCCCTCAATTTCGCCCTCTGCTACTTTTTTAGCAACATCTTCGCTATAACCTAATTTCAAGTATTTTGCGGTTTTTTCGCTAACCGATTTGTCTTTTTTAAGGGTAGCAATTTCATCAATCATTTGTTGATATTCTTGCGCCTTTTTTTCCTCGTCGGTCATACGGTCTTGTTCCTTCTTTTTTAAGTCGGCAACTTCGCTCGCATACTTGTCCATTAACGATTTGTTGTGTTTGGCTTCATTTTCAAATTTAGATTTTTCGGCTGTCAATTCGCCTTTCATTTTGGAAAGTGCCTCAACAACTTGTTCGTCGGTCATTCCTTCGGTGTAGGTTAAACCTAATTTTTCAATTTGCTCTTTTGTCATAAGAACTAAAACCTCCGCGTTTTTTGGTAGGACTTCTCTGTCCTTTTGCGATTAGTTTTAATTGGTTTTCTCTAACCAATGTATTGTAAGTCGGCTAACGCCAACTCAATTACCCATTTCGTTTTTGGATAAGCACTTACGCTTAACCTCGATAATCACTACTTTGTCGCGTTCACGTTTTACGATAACCTCGTTTCCGTGATTGATGATTTCGCACATTTCGTTAATCATCGTTAAGGAGAAGTCACTCGGTTTTACCATTTTCGTTCTCCTCTTGTGGTTGCTTATTTTTCAATAATTCAACCGCTTCTTTTTTATATTGTTCGTAATATTTCTCGCTTTTCGCGTATGCTTCCTCACTATCCGTAAATAGTCCGCAAATTTGGAAAGCAAGTTCCGGCGCGACTTTCGGGTTCTTTAACATCAAATCAAACACTTGCGCCTTTTGATATAAGTTTTCGTAATTTCTACGGGTAAACTTAATATCAATATCGACCAATGATAAGTCGATTTTTCTTTTAGTCATCGTCTTACAAATGTCTAAAATGTTTTTTAAGAATACCTTTTCGCTCGCCTTATACATTACTTCGGTTTCGCTTGCCCTTGCGTCCGCACCTTGCCAACCATTCTTAATAATGATTGCGCCGTTGTTGGAACTATCGCTTGTGTTTCCATCGCTTTGTGATGGCATACCAACGATTTTAAGAACAATCGAATACATATAACTTACTAACGTTTGAACTTGTGTTTGATTAAGTTCTTGTGTTAGATAACGAACATTCGCTTTAAGTTCTTTGGACGCGTCTTTTAATTTAATCGCGCCTAATTCTTTAAGTTTTCTAATTTCTTCTTCTTTAATATCGACGTTTTCAAACACCATTAATGCTTGGACAAATTCCTCAACGGCGTCCAAACGGTTTGAGGCAACGGCATTGATACAATCAAGCAATGATATTACTTGTTCAAAGTCGCCAATGCGTTCTTCGTTTAACGGATATTCAACTAATGGAATTGTGATATAAGTATGTGCTTCGTTTTTAGTAATTTTTCCATCGATAATTTCATAGAACTTATCTTTTGTATATACTTGGAAACGAATAACCAAATTATTTTCAGCGGTATAAACCTTATCAACGATTACACCGGCTAATGGTTCAAGTTTGAAATCGCAACTATAAATAACAAATGCGTTTCTTGGGTCGATAACATAACTTTTAAATGGTGCGTTGTTTTTAATATCTTTATCGTAATCAGGGTTTGATAAACCTAATTTATATGCCGTTCCGCAAATTGATTGATATTTAGCAACGCGTTTGTCTTGTTCGACCTTATCCTCGATAACAAAGCAATCATTTAACGCTTGAATTGATTTAACAACCGCCCTACCTTTACGGGCAACGAATTCAATTGGTTTCCATAAAAGATAGCCGACTTTGAATGAAACAATTTCCCTTGCGTGGTTTTCAACAATCTTGTTATTGATTTCTTGATGATAAACTTTTTTACGACCAAGAATTGGTTGAATACCCCTATAATAGTTAATTAAGTAGTCAATATCGGCAAGGTTTCCTAAAAAATCGGTATATGCTTGTAAAATAACATTAACAACATTATCGTCCGTAATAGCGTTAGTTTTTGCTTTAATTATCGTTCTACCGGAAAGTGTTAAATTATCTTTTTCGTTTGCCATAACTAAAAAATACCTTTGAAAACAAGGTATTGAAAGTGTTTGAAATGTCCAAAGTATATTAAGGACTATTAAAATGGACGCCTAAATATGGTGTATTCGGCTGTTGTATTTTGTGGTGTGCGTAGCATATCTACGCCTTGCGCCAAACTATCCGGTGCGTCATCTTTTTGTTTTGTTCCACCATTCGCGCTATATCCAAAAAGGTTTTGCATAAACATATTGTAGTCCTTATCGCGGTAAGGCGCGGATAAGAAATGGAAATGTAGTTTAATATCACTTGACGCTTGTATAATGCGCCCGTCCTTGCTTATGGTCGTAGGTGCGCTTTTGGTAGTAATGCTAATAGGATAATTATTTTCCTTTAAGATTTCGTTTACATCTTCGCCATATTCGTCGCCACGACTATTACGTTCAAATTGTAGTTGTTGAACCGCCCATTTAATACAAAGTTTAGCAATTCTTGGTTGTGTTCTTTGCTTGTCGCCATAATCAAAAACAACCGCCGGCACATAAACATCATAATTGTTCTTGTTGAATTCGTCTTTATAGACATACATAACCGGACAAGATACCGCGTCGCCACCACCCCAAGCAACGTCACAAGGGGCAATAATCTTTGATGGAATTTTATTTGGCGGTAATTCGCTATTAAAATACATCAAACTTTCGGCACTAAATAATTGACCCGACCTTTCGATTGGGCTACCCATAAATTGTGCCTCCCAAGACGCCATATCGCCCGTATTTTCAAACGACGCACGTTTTTGTTCATAGAATGTCTTTGAAAAGCCGACGTCATAGTCATATTGGAAATTACTTTCGCCATTTTCATCTAATGCCGGTTTGTTAATAATTCGATAACGGCGTGTCTTAAATGCCGGTTCTTCGGTTAATACTTTGATACGACGTCCAATTGGGTCGTTAATAGACCATCTTGTGCCTATCCATAAGATTTTGGCGTTTTCTTTCGCACGGGTAGTGAAGTCGTTTTCAACTTTTGACCAAACGGTGGCTAATCGCACTTGATTAACCGCTTCCTCAAAGCCACTAACAAGGTCGTCGCCGATTAAAATACCGGAACAGTCGCAAGCACCATTCAAAGAACCATCGATTGAACGCGCGGTAAAGGAATGATAACGCTTAATACGACCAACATCTAAATAGGTTTCTTTACTATTACAATAAGATTTTGGGTCAAACTTGGCGTTTGGAAAGATTTTCGCCCAATTATATGTATATTCATCGGTAATAATTTCCATTACGCCCCTATAAAACGCGCTTGCTACATTACCGCTAAACGAACCATACAAATTACTTGCTTCCGGCATTACACCAAGTTTCCAAGTGATTAAAAACAAAACCAAAGTCGTTTTTCCGGTTCGCGGTGGTTGTGATAAAAACAATTCATCAATTTTATCCCAAATAACCAAGTCCTCTAATGCGTGAACAATGTCTAAAAGTTGTTGTCGGCGTGGTCGATAAAATTGTTCATTGATTGGTCGATTAAATTCCAACGCTTGGAAATAACTATCCAAACTATAAGGCGTTTCTAACACCAATAATTTGAAAACAATTTGTCTAATTTCTTTTTTAGCATTTGATAAAACAGTGATATTCTTTTCCGCTTTAACACAAAGTTTTTTTAGTTCCTTGCTTTGTCGCATAGCGGTTAGAACATCACGATTAAATTGACCTTTAATGTATAAATAGGCGTCATCATAGTAATTGACGCCATTTGGGTTCTTTTTAATACAATAAATAATCTTATCAAATGTATCCATATTATTTTTCTAACGGGTAAATAGTATAACAACGCGTAGATGTGGACGCAAATATAAACACGTATCCGGCGAAAATCTTAATTCTTCGCCTTGTTTTAAGTTGTCGATAGATAAATAGTTCGCGTATTTCATCGTCCCCACGATAATTATACGGCGAAACGCCATATTTTAGTGCTTTTTTTATCATTTCGTTTGTTTTTGCGGTATCCCAACCAAATCTTTCAAACGCGCGATAATAAGCGTGATTACAACTTTTTGTCTTTTTTCGTGACATTTTTATAAAAGTGGGGTGTGAACTCCTTTTACCCAATTCGCGTCCTTCCCGTATTTAATATATCCCATATAGAAATTACGATTGTTAATAATATAGTAAATATGTGGTTGTGTCCACGTTTTACCGGTCTTTGTTGGGATATTTTGTTCGTTTAAGTAGTTGGCGATGGCTAATTGTGACACCTTATCATCATACATCTTAAAGATTTCTTTGACGATTTCCGCCTCATTTTCCTTAACCACCAATTTTCCATCGATAGTTTCATAGCCGTAAGGTGGTCGCCCCCCCGAATATCCGCCACAAGACGCCTTAATCTTGCGTCCCCGTGCCGTTCTTAACGCGATGTTTTTTCGTTCTTGTTCCGCAACGAACAACATCATTGAACGATAAATGTTGGCGAACGCTTGGTCGCCACCAAATTCTTCCTCTACGCTAATTAACTTAACGCCTTTCTTTTCGAGAAGATAGAGGTAGTAGAAATAAAGTTTTGTGTCGCGTGCTAAACGGTCACTTTTAAAAACGATAACCGCTTGAAATGGCGGGTTCATAATCTCGTCGCCATAAAGCACTTTATTTAATTCCGGTCTTTCGTCGCTAACGCCACTAACCACATCTTCATACCACGCCACGATTGTAAACCCGTGTTCCGTCGCATACTTCGTGATTGCGTCCCGTTGCGCGTCCTTTCCGTATTTCTCATCTTGCTCTTGCGTGGACACCCGAATGTATCCCACCGCCGTCTTGATAATCTCGCCTTTCGCCATTGGTGTCGCGTCCCCCTTTTAGAACACCTAAATCATACCACACTATAAAAAACTTGTCAATTGAATTTTAGAA